>Ga0207678_10001719_pt1 | contig 20052 bp, 23 predicted proteins | sample KBSC63metaG_FD_184319 | JGI IMG/M metagenome (GOLD analysis project Ga0207678, IMG submission 184319) | Corn rhizosphere microbial communities from Kellogg Biological Station, Michigan, USA - KBS C6-3 metaG (SPAdes) (version 2) | ecosystem: Host-associated > Plants > Roots > Rhizosphere > Soil ... | reverse complement strand
CAACACCAGCTGTTTGAACTGCCAGCCCTCGCTTCCTTCCTTCGTGAGGGCGGCGCTGATGTCGGGAAGCCCCTGTTTGAAGATGCCGAACTTGAACGGTAGAACGAGCGTCTTGTATTCATACTTGGCCATGGCGGTCTCCTGCGGTCGCAACAATGCCCCGAGCTCGACTTCCAGTGCGGAAGCCAGGCTCTTGGCGGACTGCAGCGAAGCCACGCCCGACGCTTCGATCCGTTGAACGGTCCGGAGGTTGAGTCCGGCCGCCGTCGCCAGCTCGTCCTGGGACCAGGAAAACCCGGTGCGAAGTTGCAGGACGCGTTCGGAATCGATCTTCATTCGAAGCTACCTGTGCTTTGCTGCGCCATCCATCCTTGGGGAACCCGGCGGATTCGGCCACGAAACGGGGACGACAGCGTTGCGACAGTTATACGACAGCGGCGAGTTCGGGGGTGGTTGTTCGCCACGGGCCCATGGCAGTCACGCCAATCGATCGATGCGAGTCGCCGATCGATGCCCGTCGAAGCCGGCTGTACGCTCCCTATTCTTTACGCCACTGCAGCTCCCGTACGGCCTGGCGGATGGACCAGTCGAACATGCGTAGCGCGGGCGAGATGCTCTCGGCAACATCGATCGAACGTGTACCGGCGCTGGTTTCGATCTCGATTGCATCGTAGGAAGTATCCAAGCCGTACGCGGTATGGCTGCCGTCGTAGTGAACGAGGTCATTGTCTGCGGCGAATTTGGCGAGGGTGGCGAACGCGCCAAACGTTCTATTTGCGGTATATCGGCCGGGTTCTGCCATCGGCTCGATCGAAGCGCCGGGGGACCGCCGTTTGCTCTCGCAAACGGCAGTGAACGTGGCCGTGTCGTCTGCGCGGAGGTCGACGCGGAACATGTTGCATGCGGTATGCCCGTAGACCGCGATCAGCGAAATTCGCTTGATGTCCCGGTAGGCGTCGAGCGATCGGATCGGCACGATCGGGCGACCGTCACGATCGTAGTAGCCATGCTCGGCGCCGAGGTGCACATCGACGATCCCGTCCGGCAAGAGGTCGGCACGATCGAACGCCGCTTCCAGTATCACGTGGCCGGAGTAGTCCAGAACGCCCAAGCGGCGGCCCTGTTCGTACACCAACCGTCCGTTTCGGTGCTCGCCGATGGACTCGAAACGGGGAGCCACGAGAAAGTGGCCTTGCCGACCCAGAATGCCCCAGTGCGTTCCATCGACACTCGCGCCGGCGATACCATCGTGGAAGTCCGAGCCGCCCTTCAACACGGTGGTGAAGGCGCGCCGCCCTTGGTGGTCAATGTAGAAACTTTCGTCCTTCAACCATACGTGAGCGAGGCCTTCGCTGAAGTTTGCCACGCCTGCGTAGACGGGCGGAACGACCCAGGCCCCCCTGCGATCGACGTAGCCGCACCGCTGCGACTTCTCGCAGGCGCCGAGCAGACCTTCGGCAAATTCGGATTGGGCGTCTGCGAACCGAGGTCCGACCACCCGCCTGGTTTGGACGTCCACGAAGCCGTAGCTGTTGAATTCCGCCATGCCGACGGCAATGCCCTCATGAGGCAAATAGAGCGTGGGGAGCGATTCGACGCGTAATTCCTTGCCAGCGCGATCGACCAGAAAATAGTGTTGTTGGTTCGGGTCTGCCGCGCGGCACCAGCCTTCCTGGCATCCCTGCGTCCAGGAAAATTTCGGCGAGATGGCCCACGCTCCGGTGCAGTCGATGTAGCCCATCGCTTTGCCCGATCGAGCCGCTGCGAGCCCCTCGTTGAAACGCTCGGCGTAATCGAACCGGGCCGGGAGGACCATCTGACCCGAATGGTCGACGTAGCCTGTCATCCCGTCTCGCTCCATCGGCAGCAAGTCGCACGCGGTAGCGGGCGAGTCTGCGCCAGCCGTGGCGATCGATAGCAGCGTGGCGAGCATCATTTTCGGAAAGCCCCAGTGTCGAATCGCGCGGCTGGCGGCCGGCAAAGTTAACGGATGACGTCAACGCTGTATCCCCTGCGCCGACCGCTCGCTCTCGATTCTCGGCGTTCGCGCGAGGCACGGAATCGTTACCGAGGCAGCTCGCCGATGGAGTTTACCTCTCGAGGGCGCGGAACCGAGCGGTGCCAGCGCAACCCGCACCGCTCAATTGTCCCAGTAGTGCGGGCAATCCTGGTTTTCCAGTCGGTACGCATCCATCGCGAGCACCGTGCCTCGCATTGCAATCGACGCCACTGGTACCAGGGCACGGCAACCATTGACGATCATGGGCTGCAGTTCCATTACGGGTTTTGCGGCGCCGGGGAAGCTCAAGACGATGCGCTCGCCGGTGCGAGTCCAAGTGCCTGGCGTGTAGTTGAACGGCCGGCCCGGCGCGACGTCGATATTCAAGCGGCTGACGTAGATTCCCGAATCGAGCAGCCGGATATCCTCGCTATGGGTGAAGGAGTTCTTCGTCCAGGTCTGACCCGGCTCGGCGTAGAGATCTTCGGTCGGACGGGCGTACGGGTCCGGCGCAGCCGCATGCGCGAGGATGCCACTGGCGCCCATCGCTGCGAAAAGCCAACCGACACGCGTGTTCGCGCCGCGCGCTTGATGGCTCGCGCGTCGCAAACGGACGAGTTCCCGACACGGGTGACTTCGGAAAATACGCGCGAGGAAAGTCATGCTCTTCATGATGCAGCGAAAACAGGGATCCGAAAACAGGGATCAGAGTGCACTTTTCGAGAAACAGGAGCAAAAAATCGGGGTCAGAGTGCATCTAGCGACGCGCCAATCGCTAGCGTAGGCTGACAGTGCCCATATAGGCCACGTGTCCGACCGGCACGCCATGAATCGCGTGGGCGACTCCTGGCGGATACACACGGACGTGCAAAGATAACGTCTCGCACGCGACATCGCTGATGCGAAAGGCCCGCTCGCCAGCGCATCTACTTCTTCGAAATCTGCGTCGACTGATGTGTGACGAGCTGCCAGCGTCCGTCCCGCCGCACGTAGACGTTCGTGAACCGGACGGTGAACTCTCCGAATCGGCCTTTGTAGGTGCCTTTCATGAACTCGCGGCCAGTGACCAGGCCGGTGTCGCCATAGACCGTTGCGGTCATGTCGTCGTCCGACACCTGCTCGGGTTTCAAATCGCCCGAGGCGAAGTTCGCGATGTCGGTGGCACGATCGACAACGGCCCCGGTGAGCGAAGTGACGCGAAATTCCTTCGCGTACAAGTGCTCGAGGAAAGGAACATCGCGTCGAACGCGCGCCGCTGCCCATTGGTCTTGCAAGGCGAGCAGCGATTTTTGATCGTCCAAGACGCTGGAGCGCGTGGAGGCCGCGCTGCATCCCGCGAGCGCGAGCGCCATCAGGACGGGGCCGAATGCGATGTGCGGCGTGGGGCAGGAAGACATGAGCATGCACTCTCCTTTCGTTCGTATGGCGCCATCATCTACGCCGAAGGACTGCCTTTGCCGCCAACGGTCGCTTCCTGCGGATTGCGCAAGGCGCCCCGGGTCACAACGCCCGACGATCGCTCCCGCTAGTTCAACCGCGCCAACGCCCACTCGCGCACGATGCGATAGTCGCGCTCGCCAGGCACACCCGCCGCCAACACGAACGCCCTCGCCTGCCACACGATCGGCGTGATCGGCATCGAGGTGAAGATGCGGTCCTTGCCGCGCAGGAACGTGACGTGTGCGCGATAGTCGCGCGGATCGGCCGCGACATGCACCGACGTGCCGGCGACCAATGCGGTGACGAGATCGGTCAGCGCGCCGGGTTCGGCATCGGGAATCAGCACCGAAGGCACCCGGCCCTCGCCGTCGAACGTGATGGCCGTGGTCAGCACCAGATCGAACGGGTCCGCGCGCACGGCATCGCCGACGTCGATCAAGGCGCGCTCCAGGTCGGGATCGACAGCGGCTGCGCGCGTGACGAAGTGACAGGTCAGGTGCAGCTTCGACGGCGGCGATAGCGAACCGCGCAGACCGAGGCCGTCCTTCAGCAGCGCGGCTGTCGCATGGGTCTGGTCGCGTTCGAGCGCGTTCGGGAAGATCGCGAAGAAGTAGGTGACGCTCATGGGTGCGATCGATCGTTGATGCAGTGAACTCGCGAATATCGGCGGCTGCGCCCGTTTTGCACAGCACGGTCCACGCACATTCGCTGCCAGGCATTCACGGTGAAAGCACGTGGCCTTGGCGAAAACGTCGCGCGACCGAGGCTGTCGGAAGCCCGAGCACGAGCGCCAGCATCGGCAGCCACACGAGCACTACGCCTGCCGCTGCAATGCCGACGAGGTCGACGGACGGCTCCGTCGAGGTGTCTTTTGCAGCGCCCCGAGGATGCTGCAGTCGCTGCACGAGCCGCCGACGCAACTTTGGATGGTTCGTTCCAGTTCCTTGGCCATGCGTCGCAGTTCCGCGATGCGGGCTTGCACCGCGGCGAGGTGCTCGCGTGCCAGCTGATCGACTTCGTCGCATGCAAGATCCGCGTTTTCCGCCAGCCTCAGCAGGCTGCGGATTTCGTCCAGGCTGAAGCCGAGTTCGCGGCCGCGCGTGATGAAGCGCAATCGGTCGACGTCGCCGGTGCCGTACTCGCGATAGCCGTTCTCCCCGCGGGCTGCCTTGGTCAGCAGCCCGATGCGTTCGTAGTACCGAATGGTTTCCAGATGGCACCCGCTGGCGGCCGCGGCTTGTCCGATCTTCATGTCTTGACCCTGTAGCGACTACGGCCTTTAGGATGACCTGCTTTCCGCAGCAGGACAAGCCGATGCACACGTTTTGCCTTACGCGCAGCCGCGGCGTGTTTCCTCCGAGGAGGTCCGCATGACTCATCGCCTGCGCCGATGCCTGTGGGCGCGGCAGTTGCTGGTCCTGCTCGCCACGGGAATCGCGACCGCGAGCCACGCGCGCGTGCTCGACACATCGCTGCCAAGCTCCGTCGCGGCCGAGGCCGCCGGCGACGGGGCCGCATCGCCGGAATCGATGACGCTCGACTCGGCCATGGCACGCGTGCTGGAGCGGCATCCGGACTTGAAACTTGCCGGCTTCACCGAGCAATCGTTGCGCGCCGCCATGGACACGGCCGCTCAGCGCCCGCCTCTCACCGCGGGCGTCCTGGTCGAGAATGCACTCGGCACGGGCAATGCGTCGGGATTCAAGAACGCGCAAGTCACCTTGAGCCTCGCTTCCGTGCTCGAGCGCGGAGGCAAGCGGGAAGCTCGTCAGGCTTTGGCCTCGACCCGGCTCGATGCCGTCGCCTTCTCGCGCGAAGCGAAGCGGCTCGACCTGCTCGCGGAGGTGGCTCGCCGGTATCTGGATGTCGTCGCTGCGCAGGCAGAAGCGGAGATCGCCGCGATCGATATCGAGCAGCGGAGCCGCACAGTCGCCGCGGCGACGAGGCGCGTCCAGGCGGGCGCTTCTCCGGAGTCGGCTCGACTCACCGCCGAGGCCATGCGCGCCCGCGCCGAACTCGATCGCAATCGCGGCCGGCGCGAGGCCGAAGCGGCTTTCCGGCGCCTGGCCGTGCTTTGGAGCGAACGTAATGCGCCGGTGGCGTCCGTGACGGGCGATCCGCTCGCGCTGCCTGCCGTCCCAGGTTTCGACGCCCTCGCTCAACTGCTCGAGCGCACTCCGGAGTTGCAGCGCTTCGCGGGCGAAGAACGCATTCGCGAAGCGCGGCTCCAGCTCGCGCGCAGCGCACGCACTCCCGACGTCGAGTGGCAAGTCGGCATACGCCGCCTGCAGGATCTCTCGGCGTGGGGCTTGGTGGCCGGCGCGTCGATCCCGTTGGGCGCTTCGCATCGGGCGGACCCCGAAATCAGGGCGGCCGAAAGCGACCTTGAATCGGTGTCGCTCGAACGCGAATCGAGCGAACTCACGTTGTACGCAACGCTCGCGCAGGCTTACGGCCAATTCGTCGCGCGCAAATCCGAAGTCGAACAGAGCCGTGACGATCTCCTGCCGCGGCTCGCCCGCGCCGCAGCCGCGGCGGAACGCGCCTATCGCGCAGGGGCCCTCAGCTACCTGGAATGGGCGCAAGTACAGAGCGACACCACGGCGGCGCGCAAGCAGCAGCTGGCTGCCGCCATCGGCGCTCAGCGGGCCTTGATCGAGATTCAGCGACTGACCGGCGAACCGTTCGTGCAGCCGGCGACCGCTAAGGAGAATGCACCGTGAACTATTCCATGCGCTGGATCGCCGCGGCGACGATCGGGCTCCTCGTGGCGGGTTGCAACGCGCCGCATTCGAGCGATGCCGGGCCGGTGGTGAAGGAAGAAACGCCCGAAGCGCACGCCGAAGAAGGCAGCCGCACGCATATTGCTTCCGCCATCGCCGAGCAATCGGGCGTGCGGACAGCGCGCATCGGCGCCGGAACGATTCGCGACGAACATGAGGTGCAAGGACTGCTGACGCCCATCGAGGGCCGCCATGCGCGGATCGTGGCGCGCTTCCCGGGTCCCGTCCGTGCCGTGCGCGCCGGCATCGGCGATACGGTGAAGGCCGGCCAAGTCCTCGCCGTGATCGAAAGCAACGTCAGCCTGTCCGACTACTCGGTCACCGCGCCGTTCGCGGGCACCGTGCTTTCCCGCAGTGTCACCGTGGGCGACCTCGCGGGCGACTCGCCTCTGTTCGAGATCGCGGACCTGTCGAAACTGTGGGTCGATATCCACCTGTTCGGCGGCGATGCCCAGCACATCCGCGCCGGGCTGCCGGTCGAGATCACCCGTCTTTCCGATGGCCTCTCCAAGACGACGACGCTGGATCGCGTGCTGCCCGGCACCGCAACCGCGAGCCAAAGCACGGTGGCGAGGGCGACGATCGACAACGGCGACGGCAACTGGCGGCCAGGTGCCGCGGTTCGTGCCCGAGTCAGCGTTTCCGAAGACGCCGCTGCGCTCGTCGTGCCCCTGGATGCCATCCAACAGCTTCGCAATCAGGAGGTCGTCTTCGTTCGCAGCGGCGAGGACTACGAAGCGCACCCCGTCAAGCTCGGCCGCCGGGACGGGCACCACGCCGAAGTGCTGGACGGCGTGAAAGCCGGTGACGACGTGGTCGTCGAGCAGAGCTATCTGATCAAAGCCGACATCGAGAAATCGAGCGTCGAGGACGCGGACTGATGTCGATGCTCGAACGGATCATTCGCTTCGCGATCGCGCATCGCTGGCTGATGCTGCTCTTGACCGCGGCGCTGGCCGCGCTCGGCGGCTGGAGCTTCACGCAGCTTCCGATCGACGCGACGCCGGACATCACCAATGTCCAGGTGCAGGTCAATACGCAGGCACCCGGCTATTCCGCATTGGAAGCCGAGCAGCGCGTGACCTTCCCGATCGAGACAGCGCTGGCCGGCCTCGCCCGCCTCGACAACACCCGTTCGCTGTCGCGCTACGGGTTGTCGCAAGTCACCGTCGTGTTCGAAGACGGTACCGACATCTACTTCGCACGCCAGCAAGTGGCCGAACGGCTGGCCCAGGTGCGCACGCAATTGCCCGAAGGCCTGGAGCCGGAGATGGGGCCCGTCGCCACCGGCCTCGGCGAAATCTTCGCCTACTCGGTCGAAGCGAAACCCGACGCGCGCAAGCCCGACGGCAGCGAATGGACGGCGACGGACTTGCGCACCTTGCAGGACTGGGTCGTGCGGCCGCAGCTGCGCACCGTTCGTGGCGTCACCGATGTCAACACGATCGGCGGCTACGAGCGGCAGATTCACGTGACACCGGACCCCGCCAAGCTGATCGCCTATGGGTTCACCTTGCGCGACCTGGTCGATGCGATCGCCCGCAACAACCAGAACCTCGGCGCCGGCTACATCGAACGCAATGGCGAACAGTATCTGGTGCGCGTTCCCGGCCAGATCGCCGACCTCGACGGGCTCGAGGACATCGTGCTCGACCGCCGCGACGGCGTGCCGATCCGCGTACGCGACGTCGCCGACATCGGCGAAGGCAAGGAGCTGCGCACGGGCGCCGCCACCGAAAACGGCCGCGAAGTCGTACTCGGCACCGCGTTCATGCTGATCGGCGAGAACAGCCGAGCGGTCTCGCAGCGGACGGCCGCGCGGCTCGCCGATGTGCAGAAGAGTCTGCCGGCCGGCGTCGTGACCAAGACCGTCTACGACCGGACCGTGCTGGTCGACCGCACGATCGCCACCGTTTCGAAGAACCTGATCGAAGGCGCGTTGCTGGTCATCGTCGTGCTGTTCCTGTTGCTCGGCAACATCCGCGCGGCGTTGATCACGGCGGCGGTGATTCCGCTCGCGATGCTGATGACGATCACCGGCATGGTGCGCGGAGGCGTCTCGGGCAACCTGATGAGCCTCGGCGCGCTCGACTTCGGCCTGATCGTCGACGGCGCCGTCATCATCATCGAGAACGCCTTGCGACGCTTCGGCGAAGCCCAATCGCGGCTGCAGCGCACGCTGAGCCGCGAGGAGCGATTCGAGCTCACGGCCGTGGCGACGGCCGAAGTGATTCGGCCGAGCCTCTTCGGCCTGGGCATCATCACGGCGGTATACCTTCCGATCTTCGCGCTGTCCGGCGTCGAAGGGAAGATGTTCCACCCGATGGCGGTCACGGTCGTGCTCGCCCTCACGAGCGCCATGCTGCTGTCGCTGACGTTCGTGCCGGCGGCCATCGCCGTGACGCTTGCGGGTTCGGTGCCGGAGCACGAGAACCGTCTGGTCCGCCTGGTTCGTCGCGCTTACGCGCCAGTGCTCCGGGCCGCCCTGCGGGGGCGCCTCGTCGTGGTTCTCGCTGCGCTGGCGCTCGTCGTGGCGACGGGTGTGCTGGCGATGCGTCTCGGTTCGGAATTCATTCCAAGCCTCGATGAAGGCGACCTGCTGGTGCAACCGTTGCGCATTCCCGGCACGAGCCTCAGTCAGTCGCTGGCCATGCAGATCCAGCTCGAGAAGAAGCTGCAAGGATTTGCCGAAGTCGAGCGCGTCTTCAGCAAGATCGGCACGGCGGAGATCGCGAGCGATCCGATGCCGCCGTCCGTTGCCGATACCTACGTGATGCTGAAGCCGCGCGAAGCGTGGCCGGACCCGCGCAAGCCCAAGGCGCGCCTGCTCGAAGAAGTCGAGCGCGCGGTCAGCGAACTTCCAGGCAACAACTACGAGTTCACGCAGCCGATCCAGATGCGCACGAACGAATTGATTTCGGGCGTACGCGCCGATGTCGCCATCAAGGCCTACGGTGACGACCTCGATACCTTGCTCGACCTCGGGCGCCGCATCGAGGCGGCGACGAAGAAAGTGGACGGGGCGGCCGACGTCAAGCTCGAACAGGTGACGGGGCTGCCGACGATTTCGATCGTTCCGGATCGCGCGGCACTGGCGCGCTACGGAATGAATGCCGGCGACGTGCAAGGCGCCGTCGGCACCGCGATCGGCGGCACCGTCGCCGGCAAGCTGTTCGAAGGCGATCGGCGTTTCGACATCGTGGTGCGGTTGCCGGAATCGCTTCGCCAGGATCGAGGGGCGCTCGGCGATTTGCCGGTTCCCCGTGCGGAGTCCGGCCACGTCGACGAGTCGAGTCGCGCGGCGAACTGGAGCAGCGGGCCTCCCGGATTCGTTCCGCTGCGTGAAGTCGCCCGCATCGACACCCAACTGGGACCAAATCAGGTCAATCGCGAAAACGGCAAACGCCGCATCGTCGTCACGGCGAACGTGCGTGGCCGCGACCTCGGCGGCTTCGTCGCCGACCTGCGCCGGCAAATCGACACCCAGGTCAAGGTGCCGCCCGGTTACTGGATCGGCTACGGCGGCACGTTCGAGCAATTGATTTCGGCGAGCCACCGCCTGGCCGTCGTCGTGCCCGTGACCCTCATCGTGATCTTCGGGTTGCTGTTCATGACATTCGGGTCCGCTCGCGATGCGCTGATCGTTTTCAGCGGCGTTCCGCTCGCGCTGACCGGAGGCGTCGCCGCGCTGGCGGTGCGCGGCATTCCATTGTCGATTTCGGCCGGCGTCGGCTTCATTGCCCTCTCGGGCGTCGCCGTGCTCAACGGACTCGTGCTGATCGCCTTCATTCGCAAGCTTCGCGATGACGGCGATCCGCTGGACGCCGCGATTGTCGACGGCGCATTGGGTCGTTTGCGCCCGGTGTTGATGACGGCGTTGGTCGCCTCGCTGGGCTTCCTGCCGATGGCGTTCAACGTCGGTGCCGGCGCCGAAGTGCAAAGGCCCCTGGCGACTGTCGTCATCGGCGGCATCATTTCGTCCACGCTGCTGACGCTCGTCGTGCTTCCTGCGCTGTATCGGCTTGCCTATCGGCAGCGGCCGTGAGGTCACAAGGCAGGTTATTGCAGTAGCGATTGCATCGTGTCGATGCCGCGCGTCGAGCGCTGCGCTGCCTTGAGTCTCGCAAATGAAGGTGCGCGCCAGAGAGCCTTATCGGTGATCTGGGCGCGACGCTGACGAATGCGATCGATCGTCGATGAAGTGGACTCGCAAACGTCGGCAACCGTTGCGCTCGTCGTGGCCGACGCCACCTAGGCGCGTCCGCTGCAGGCACTCAGGATGAAGGCACCTGCCCTTGGCGAAAACCGCGTGCGACCCATGCCGCCAGGAATCCGAGCATGAGCGCCAGCAGCGGTGGTATCAGCGTTGCGGCTACCCAACCTTCCGCCATACCCACCATAAAGGTACGCCGGCTTTCGGCATCTCTGGCCAGGCAGGCTTTGAGCTCCACCTCCATGCTCGCCGTATCGTCCAGATGCCCGCCGTGCGAGCTGACCCAGTCGAATTGGCAGCCATTCCGTATCACGGCGGCATTCTCCTGGGCTCGCGAAGAAAGCATGTACGCGAACCCGCCAAATGCCACAGCCATCACTATCGCCCACACGAGAGAACAAGCGATCCACAACCTCCACCAACCGTTGAGCTTCATCTCACTGCCTCGCAAGGGATCGTCGAACCGCGGTGCACGCCGCAGAGGCGTTTCAATTCATCGGCCTTTCCAGCGTCGCGAAAGGGTCCGGCTTGCACTTGAACACCTCGCCCAGCGCGCTGACGACGACCAAGGCAGCGGGTTCGTGCATGTTTCTCGGATGCGTTTCCAGATACAGGCCCACCACGTCCAGTACGCCGGTCCTGTCGACGCGGTGCGCGCCGCAAAACTCTTTGCCTTCACCGAGATCGGCCACGCCGAGCACGTAGCTTTCGAACGCGCTGTCCGGGGCTGCGGCCGCCCGGCTCGCTTGTCCGGCTGCCTTGTAGGACTTCCACATGTCGAGCAACTGACCGGCCTCCAGAAAAGGCGCAGCGCCGGCAACGCTGGCGGCGACAAACAACAAGATCGTCATCCCCGCTTTGATGATCATGTCCGAAGCCTCTGCATACTTTTTTACTGTAGCAGGCGCGCCACGACATCGCCTCAGGCTACCAGAGCTCACGTCCCCGATGAGCACGCGATCGCGCCTGAACGAATCCCCCCACGCGGTCCCGCCCGCCTTCGAGTCCGTTCAGCTCCGCAAGCCGAGACTGTGCCCGCCACGCTCCTCCTGGGCCGTGTGCAATGTTCCACCCGCTGATGAGCTTTGCAGGGGCCAGGGACGGCCATTCGATCCGTCCACCGAGACTGCACGCATGTTCCACGTCCTGCCGATCGATCCCGAAATCCCTGATGTCGTCCCTGCGCGCGTGCTGGCATCGCTGCAAGTGGAGTTCGAACGCGAGTTTCGTCTAGCCAAGCGCGAGCGAACGCAAGCGGGCCGGGATCGAACGCAGCGCGTGGACAAGCGCGCCGAACGGATCGATCGCGCCGACGAGGCATGAAGCCGAGCGAGTCGGCGCAGCACACTCACGAAGGAGTAGCGCAATGATTCGCATCGTCACATTCGCACTCGTCGCAACGACCGCGTCCCTGGCCAGCGCGCAAACGCAGCGGATCACGCCGGCACCGCCCGAAGTGGAAATCTGCACGGCGCTGCACAGCGACGTGGCGGCCAACGGCAACTTGATCAGCTCGTGCGTCATCGATCACGACACGAAGACGATCACCGTGGAAGGCGCCGGACTGACCAAGCTCGATCTTGCCGCGATGTGCACCCACACGCTGGCGGCGCTCAATTCGGGCACGTCGGTGTCGCTCGATCTCAAGGGCGCCGGCACGCAGCCGTCGGCGCATACGGTTTGCCGAATCCGCAACGCGGCAGCGCGCTGATCGGCGACGCGCGCAGCGCCCTCACGCGACGCCCGTCATGAGGCTGCTCACCCGAGCGGCGTACTCGTCGTCGCTACGGCCAACCACCCCACGAACCCCAAAGGCCCCGCCATGAAACGATTCCTTCCCCACGCCCTCGCCGCCTGCGGCCTGATGGCGCTCGCTACGGACGCGATGGCCGCCGAGGCCTATCTCGTCGACAACACCGACCTCTACGCCGGCCCCGACGTCGACTATCCGCAGATTTCCTCGTTGCCGGCCGGCATGCCGGTGTCGGTGTACGGATGCATCTCCGGCTGGGAATGGTGCGACGTGCAGGCCAACCAAGACCGCGGCTGGGTCAGCGGCGAGTTCCTGCAGTACGAATATCAAAACCAGCGCGTGATCCTGCCGTCGTACGGTGCGCAGATCGGCATTCCGATCGTGGCGTTCTCGCTCGGCGTGTATTGGCAGGAGCACTATCGCAGCCGGCCGTGGTACGGGCAGCGCGAGGAGTGGAGCCATCGCTCGTTCGCGCATCGTGCGCCGCCGCGTCCGGCGCATGTGCCTTCGCATCCGGAACCGGCGCGGCGGCCGCCCGTCGTGAACCACGGTCCGGCCGATTCGCATCGCGGCGTGATCAACGATCGCGACCATGCGCCGAATCATCCGGTTCCGCCGAACGCGCATCCGGCACCCGCGCCGCGTGCAGCGAACGAACATGCAACGCCGACGCCGCATCCGGCTCCGCGCACCGTGGCAGCGCATCCGCCAGGGAATGCACCGCATCCGGCGGCATCGCAGGCGAAAACGGCGCGACCCGCACCGGCACAGCGGCCCAAGCCCGCGCCGGCTGCAAAGAAGGCGCCGCCGAACAAGGAATCGGAGAAGAAGGACGACGGTCACGGCTGAGTACGCCGCGCTCCGACTTCGTCCCGCCTCGGCGGTGCCGCTGTCCTTGCGGCACCGCCCAAGAACGGTACGAGGCGATAGACTGGCGCTCGCTACGGCCCGGGCAGTACGGCCAGCCCGAGGCCGATGAAGGCGGCGCACGCCGCGACGATGCAGAGCATCTTGATCAGCGACAGCCCATGCGGGCGCGCCAAGTCCGGTCCACTGTTCATGCCCGCATCGCCTCTCGACGCTGTTTGAATCGTGCGAGCGCTCCTTCCAACGCCTCGGCGCGGTTGCGCAGCTGCTGCAGTTTGGAACGGGCGCGGATCACCTTGGCGATCATATCGGCGCGCTGTTGCAGTTCTTCGAACGTCATCGGTGTGCCGAGCGGATTGAGCTGCGTGCTCACGACGCGCGCGCGTTCGAGAACGTTGACGGCGGCCATGACGTCGGCGGCGGCATTCTTGACGATCATTGCGGGTCTCCAGGAAGAGGTCGACCCGCGCCGGCCTCGTGCCGGAATCCTTGTCGTTCGATCCGTGAATCGACGTCGAGCGGGTCGGGAGACAGCTTGATTGTTCGAGGCGCGCGCTACTGCGCAGGATTTCCGGGCCGGAACGTGAACCGCGTCGCACATCGGCGCGGCTTCGACGGGCGCCGGCGCGCCCTACGCGCACGTACGGGACATTCGCCGCGCGTTAGGCTATATATTTTCACTCGTACACAATTGCATCAGCCGACATGGACCCCGTCGTCATCAAATGTCCGCATTGCGGGCAGCTGGAGCAGCTGGTGAATCCGCCGGAAATCGATGCGCGGATCGTCTGCAAGCGCTGCGCCGTCGAAACCGACTACCGGCTCATGCGCGACGAGTGGATCGCCGCCCTGCGGCAGCGCGTGCCTTCATGACGGCTCGTCGGGCTTCTCGAGCCCGGCAAGGATCGCCGCCCGCTTGAGGGCTTCCTGATCGAGCAGCAGTTCGTCCGTCTGCTTGATGCGCTTGCGTTTCTCGTTGGCCTGGATGATGAGCGCCGCTTCCTGCCGGCGGCGTTCGTTGGCGAGCCGTTCCTGCTCGTTGGTCATGCCTGGATTGCCTGTGCGACGCCTGCGTCCGGAATCTTGCCTTGGAATTCGTTGAGATCCGGTGAAAAGCGCGCCGGATAGCTGCAACGAATTGTGACGCAGCGTCGGATCGTGCGACCGCAGCTGGGGCTGACGTGGCTGCGGCGCCGCACTGCACATCCGTGCTCGGCGACGAAGGCGGCATTTTCTGCACAATTCCACCTTGCGGAGCCGGGCAATTCCCCTTGCGATCGCTACGCGTGTAGCATCGAGCGCATCGACACCCGCAGCTTGCCAGGCGCATGACCCCCACCCCATCGCAGAACGCTGCGCTCATCGAACCTCGCGCGGGCACCGAATTCGAACTCGTCGCCGACTGGAAGCAGATGACTCCCGCGGATGCCGCGGCGATACGTGCCTTCTGGCTCGAAGAGCGCGCGATCGCGAAAGACGAGGAGATCGCCCGGCGCCTCGGCGAAGTCGTGCTGCATGCGCGCGCGCCCGACGGACGCGTCGCCGCCGTTTGCACGGCCAGCACGACGACGCCACCTGCGCTCGGGCAGCCGGTCTACTACTGGCGCACGTTCGTCGGCAGCGCCTGGCGCACGACGAAACTCGTCCGGGCGCTGCTCAATCGCTCGTGCGCGCTGCTCGGCGACTACGCCCGCGCCAACGGCTATCCGTGCATCGGCATCCTGCTGGAGCTGGAGAACGCGCGCTTCGGCGAAACACTGCGCCGGCCGGTCTGGACGAATCCGGATTTCGTCTACCTCGGCCGCGTGATCGGCGGACGCGAACTGCGCATCCATTACTTCGCGGATGCCGAATTGAAGTGAGGCCGCGCTGCGCTCTTGCGCGGTGCGAGAAATCCGCTTCAGCCGCGACCCGCCGGATGGCTCAGCACGAGGCCGTGGGTGGACACCGTCACGCGGTCCTTGCCGCTGCGCTTGCTCGCGTAGAGTGCCTTGTCGGCGCGATGCAGCAGGTCCGCGGCCAGCGCGCCATGCGCCGGATAGAGCGCGATGCCGATCGACACCGTGACGCGGCCGCAGATCTCGTTGCGGTGGCGCAATTCCAGGCGCTGCACTTCGGCGCGTATCGTTTCGGCGCGCTGGCGTGCGAGCTCCGCGTCGGCGTCGACGAGGATCGCGATGAATTCCTCGCCGCCGTAACGGCAGACGATGTCTTCGGTGCGCAGCGAGCGCTGCAGCAGACGGCCGAATTCCGACAGCAGCGCATCGCCGGCGTCGTGGCCGTGCTCGTCGTTGAAGCGCTTGAAGTCGTCGATGTCGAGCATCAGCAGCGCGAACGTCAACGCATGGCGCTGCCCGCGCACGACCTCGCGCTCGAGCGAGGTCTCCAGATAGCGCCGATTGAACAGGCCGGTCAGCGGATCGCGCAGCGACTGCGTGCGCAGGCTTTCCTGCAGCCGCAGATTGGCCAGCGTCAGGGAAATCTGCTCCGCCGCGGCGATCAGCACGCCGCGTGTTTCCGCGTTGATCGTGTTCGGGCTGGTCAGGTGCAGCACGCCGAAGATCTCGCCGTTGGCGACCAGCGGCACGCACAGGTACGCCGCTTCCGGGTGCAGCGGATCGGGCAGCACCACGTGCTTGCAGATGATCGAGCACGCCGCGTCGTTCGGCGGAAACGGCTGTCCGCGGCGCAGCGACCAGCAATCGTCCGGTGCGAACAGCGGGCTCGTCTCGACCGCATGCGTGCCCCAGCTGGTCATCGCCTCGACGAGGTTCTGCGACGAATTGATCAGGTTCAACGTGCCCGCGCAGCCCGGCAGCAGGTGGATCAGCGTGCTGCGCACGCCGACGATCGCTTCGTCGAGATTGCGGCAGCCTTGCAGCATTTCGCCGAACTCGGACAGGTTGCGCATCGAGTCGGCGAGCCGGCGCGAGGTCGTCAACGTGGCGGCGAGGTCCGCGTTCGAGCGCTCCAGCAGCGCCTGTCCCAGCGTACGCCGCCGCTGTTCGCGCAAGAGGAACCAGAATCCGAACGCCAGTTCGAACAGGCAGATGCCGACGGCGGTGATGCCGAGCCAGCGCGTGCTCGATGCGGTCGCGGAAGCATGCGCACGCCGGCCTTCGAGCAGCCGCGCCTCTTCGGCCAACATCGCTTCGGCCTGTTGCTCGAACACGCGACGCTTCGCGTTCGGCGCGGCATGCGCGAACGCGCCGCGCGCCGCGTCGGCGCCTTCGGTCGCGAAGACGCGGCGCAGTTCGCCGGCGTCCTGGCGCATGGCGGCGGCAGGTTCGATCAGCGCTCGCGCATGAGCCGCTTGTTGCTTGTCGTCGGCGATCAGCGTGCCGAGATCGCGCAGCTTGCGCTGCAAGGTGTCGAGCGCGAGCACGTGGCCGTCGAGATAGACCGGATCGCCGGACAGCAGGAAACCGCGCAGGTCGGCCTCGGCGGAGCGCGCATCGGCGACGAGGTCGGTGAGCGCGACCTGGATGTTGCGCGAACGCGCGATCGAACGGACTTCGGTGATGTAGCGGTCGGAGGTCAGCTGGATCTGCACGCCGAGCAGGAGCAGCGTCGCGATGAGTCCGCCGAAGAGCCAGCCAGCGACGTGCCGGAAGCGCGCTTCCGACGGACTATCCGGGGAGAATCCCCCTGCACCGCTCAATCGCCACTGCACGGCACGCCCCTATAGCGGAGACTATCGTTCCGCACTTTCCCTTCCTATGCAAGTAGTTCGCCAGCAAAAGCCGAACGAGTATTTTTATCTCTTTTTCCACCTCTTCACAGATGGAACGGAGCCGAAGGCGGCTTGGGGCGGATCGGCGGTTGCCCATCCGGTCGGCAGCGGCGTTTCCACAGCGGCCGCCCGCTGGCCCGGCGCGCTGCGCGCAATGAACGGCGGTTCGTGTACCCTGCGCACATCTGCCGCGATCGCCATCGATCATGCCGCCCACGACCTCAACTCCGCCCATTCCGCGCGCCGCACCGCCCCTGCGCGCGAACATCGCTCTCGCCACCGGCCTGCTCGGGGCGCACGCGTTCGCGCTGCTGATCGCGCCCGGCTTACAGCTGTCAACGCGCTGGCAAGCCGCCTCGCTCGCCGCCATCGCGCTGCTGAGCCCGATGCTGTGGGCACTGGTGCACGAAGCAATCCACGGCCTGCTGTTCGCCTCGCCGCGCGCGAACCGCGCCGTCGGACGCCTGCTGGCGATCGCCTTCGGCGCGCCGTTCCGTGCGCTGCGCTTCGCGCATCTGCGTCACCATCGCTACAGCCGTACGCCGTGGGGACGCGAGGAAGTCTACGATCCCTCCGCGCAGCCGCGCTGGCTGGCCTATGCGTTCCACTATCTGCGCATCACCGTCGGCTTGTACGTGGCCGAACTCGCCATGCTGTTCGCATGCTGGCTGCCGGCCGCGTTCCTGCGTCGCCATCTCGGCGGGCAGAGCCCGGACTTGCCGGACGGTTCGGCCGGCATGCAGCGCATGCTCGACCGCGACGTGCTGGGCGATGCGCCGCTGCGTGAAATCCGCATCGACGCGGTCGCGGTACTGGCGCTGTACGGCAGTGCGTTCGCGCTGTACGGAGCGCATTGGCCCTGGCTGGTGGCCGTGCTCGGCGTGCGCGCGCTGATCGCCTCGCAGCTCGATCACGCGCCGCATCACGGCACGCCGCTGGACAAGCGCGAGTACGCGCTGAACATGCATGCGCCGGCCTGGCTGCGGCTGTACCTGTTGAATTTCCCGCTGCACCGCGTGCACCACGCGTACCCGCATCTGCCATGGACGGCGCTGCCGAAAGTGACCAATGCGGCGAGCGGTGCCGACATCAACTTCTTCGTCGCGGTGCTGCGTCAGTGGCGCGGGCCGATCGCGCTCGACGAAGCGCGCAAGATCGTCGTGGCCGACGCGCCCGGCGGATGAAACCGCTGCCGCGGACGATCGCCCGGCTCGATGCGCCGACTCGTACCGAGTCGATCCGCGCTGCCGGGTGAGCGAAACCCGCTTCAGTCGTCGACGTCGTCGCCGCGTTCGTCTTCGCCGCGCGGATCGATGAAATCGTCCTGCTCCAGGCCGTCGATCGCCGAGCGTTCTTCGTCGTCCTGGGTTTCGTCGCCGTAGTCGTCGTCCGGCACGTCCTCGAGGCTTTCGAGCACGTCTTCGGACAAGTCGAGATCGTCGTCCAGCGGATCGTCGATGGTCACTCTCGGATGCGTCATGTCGATGTCCTCCCCGGATAGCGGGATGAAGAGCTTCCGCGCCCTGCCGACGGAATTCAAGTAGGACGTCGACACCCATCGGCCCTGCTTGCAAGCGTGCACCGGCGCCGCCACATAGGGCGCCTCGTTTGCCGATTCGAGTGACGCCATGCCGACCTCCGCCGCCCGCCTGCCGACCCTGTTCATCCCGCATGGCGGCGGCCCGTGCTTTTTCATGGATCCGCCGCCGTCCGCGCCGCAGTTGTGGGACCGGCTCGCGGCGTATCTGCGCGGCATCGATGCCGGCCTCGGCCAGCGGCCTCGCGCCGTGCTGGTGATTTCGGCGCACTGGGAAGCAGCGCGACCGACGGTGAACACGACGACGCAGCCGCCGCTGCTGTTCGACTATTACGGTTTTCCCGAGCACACGTATCGTCTGAGCTATCCGGCGGCGGGTTCGCCGGAACTGGCGGCGCGCGTGCGCGAGCTGCTCGGCAACGCCGGTATCGAATCGGACGGCGACGGCGAACGCGGCCTCGACCATGGCGTGTTCGTCCCGTTCCTGCTGGTCTATCCGGAGGCCGACGTGCCGATCGTGCAGCTGTCGCTGCTGGCCGGCCTCGACCCGCAAGCACATCTTGCGCTCGGCCGCGCGCTCGCGCCGCTGCGCGACGAAGGCGTACTGATCGTCGGCAGCGGCATGAGCTATCACAACCTGCGCGAGTTCTTCTCCGGCGGCCACGCGGCGATGCAGGCCGCCGAGCGTTTCGACGCGGCGCTGTCGGCGGTCGTGGAAGACACGTCGCCAACGCAGCGCGACGCGCAGCTGGCCGCCTGGAAGCAGATGCCGGACGCCCTCGCCGCCCACCCGCGGGCCGAGCACCTGCTGCCGCTGATGGTCGCCGCGGGCGCCGCCGGCACGGACCCGGGCCGGCGCGTCTATCACGACCATTTGTTCGGCAAGGCCCTGTCGGCGTTCCAGTTCGGCTGAAATCTGGCCCCGAAGCCTGCCAACCGCCCCCTGATATAATCGGCGGCTGAACATAGCCGGCGAGTCGTGAGTCGTCGCAACAACACCGTCATTCCCGCGCAAGCGGGAATCCATTGAAGCCTTTGGATGCCCGCGTTCGCGGGCATGACGTCAGACGATTCGTGGTCGCCTCAGCGATACCCATACCCGCAACACTTCTTGGAGCCTCCATGTCCGCCCCCATCCTCAAGGCACTCGGCCTCGGCCCGACCAATTCCGGCACCTACCTCGGCAACGGCGAATGGTCGAAGACGACCGACGCCGGCCTCGTGCAGTCGGTCAACCCGAGCACGAACGAAGTCATCGCCGACGTGCACGCGTCGAGCGCGTCGGACTACGAAACGCTGATCGCGCGCGCGCAGGCGGCATTCAAGATCTGGCGCACGACGCCGGCTCCGCGCCGCGGCGAAGCCGTGCGCCTGTGCGGCGAAGCGCTGCGCAAGCACAAGGACGCGCTCGGCAGCCTGGTCGCGCTCGAAATGGGCAAGATCAAGCCGGAGGGCGACGGCGAAGTGCAGGAGATGATCGACATCGCCGACTTCGCGGTGGGCCAGTCGCGCATGCTGTACGGCTACACGATGCATTCCGAGCGCCCCGGCCATCGCATGTACGAGCAATGGCACCCGGTCGGCCTGGTCGGCGTCATCAGCGCGTTCAATTTCCCGGTCGCGGTGTGGGCCTGGAACAGCTTCCTCGCTGCGATCTGCGGCGACATCACGATCTGGAAGCCGTCGCCGAAGACGCCGCTGTCGGCGATCGCGTCGATGAAGATCTG
>Ga0207678_10001716_pt1 | contig 20067 bp, 20 predicted proteins | sample KBSC63metaG_FD_184319 | JGI IMG/M metagenome (GOLD analysis project Ga0207678, IMG submission 184319) | Corn rhizosphere microbial communities from Kellogg Biological Station, Michigan, USA - KBS C6-3 metaG (SPAdes) (version 2) | ecosystem: Host-associated > Plants > Roots > Rhizosphere > Soil ... | reverse complement strand
CTCGATTTCGACCCGGATTTTTCGAGCACGGCCCAGAGCTTCGTACCGGACGCCGGCTTGGATTTCAGGTCGACGCTGATGTCACGATGATCACCGGCCGGAAGGGCGACGTGGCCAACCGGCTTCGCGCTCATAGTACCTGACTTGGTGCTGGAATAAATCGCGAGAGTGCCGGCCTTCGGCATATACGCGTAGGTGATGGAAACGGAATCTCCCTTCAGCTTCTGGCTCATGGCTATGATTGACGGGGGCGTGCCTGCGGCGAATGCCGCTGTGCCGGTAAGCAGCGTCGATACAAAGGCTATGCCAAGGGCGCATGCTGAATGACAGCGAGATGTGATGAACTTTGTCATGGGGGCTACTTTCTCTTGAGTGTTATATGGCTTCGTCACGCCGTATGCGGCGCAGAACACCCCCGTCCCAAGCGTCGGACCTTAAATTGGCTGACTCGAAATGGGCGCTGTTGCCGCGCTAACGCGACAAGATTCGATATGGTTCGGAGCGCGGATCGCGACAACCCACGCGTAACGATTTTTACGAATACGTAAAGTGCCGGGCCGCAACTAAAATTGATCGTCTTAAGCGACGGTAATCATCGGTAGCCGGCGGCTTGCAACTCGAAGAGCTCCGAATATCGGCCCGACTGCGCGATCAACTCCTGATGCGTTCCCGCGGCTTCTACTTTTCCATCGGCGAGAACGAGAATTCGGTCGGCCATTCGAACGCTCGAAAAGCGATGCGAAATCAGAATCGCCGTCTTGCCTTCGCTCAGTTCCTTGAACCGCTGGAAGACCTCGAACTCAGATCGCGCATCGAGTGCTGCCGTCGGCTCGTCGAGGATCAGCACTTGGGCTTCGCGCATATAAGCGCGCGCAATCGCGATTTTTTGCCACTCGCCACCCGAAAGCTCGACCCCATTTTTGAAGCGCTTGCCGATCATCTGGTCGTAGCGGCCGGCGAGCTTCGCAATGACTTCATCGGCCAGACTTCGCTTCGCAGCTAGCTCGATACGGTCACGGTCATTACGCGCCGCGATTCTGCCAACCGCGATGTTATCGGCTGCCGTCAGGTTGTAGCGCACGAAGTCCTGGAAAATGACGCCCATATTCCCGCGCAGTGCCTCGAGATCATACTCGCGCAGATCATGGCCATCGAGCAGGATTCGTCCTTCATCCGGATCGTAGAGACGTGCGAGAAGTTTCACCAAGGTCGTCTTGCCGGCGCCGTTCTCGCCGACCAGCGCCAGGACTTCGCCGGCCTTCAATGCGAAGCTCAGATGGCGCACCGCCCACCGCTCGGCACCCGGATAGATGAAGCCGACGTTCTCGAACACGAAGCCCTCGCGGATCGGCTGCGGGAACGGGAGCGCGTTTTCCGGTGACTGAATCTCGGGCTCGACATCGAAGAACGAGAACAGATCGTTGAGATAGAGCGCCTGCCCCGCAACGGTCGAAAAACCCGATAAAAGGCCTTCGAGCAGGTTGCGCAGTCGCCGGAATGAGCCCGCGAGGAACGTTAGGTCACCGACCGTGAATTCGCCCGCCAACGTACGCCACGCGATGTAGGCGTAGGCCAGGTAATAGCCGATCGTGCCGAGCGCCGTGAAAAGACCGCCCCAACCAGCGCGACGTATAGCGAGCCTGCGGTTCGCCGCGTAAATCTCGGTCGCAAGTTGCCGGTAGCGGTCGATCAGGAAACTGTTGAGCCCGAAAATCTTGACTTCCTTGGCAGTCTCGACGCTGGCAGCAGTCTGCCTCAAATAATCGAGTTCGCGGCGCTCGGGTGTTCTGAAGTAATTGAGCGTGTAGCTCTGTGCATTGAAATGCGCTTCACCAAGAAACGCCGGCACTAAGGCGATGAGCAGCAGCACGATGAGCCACGGCGCGTAGAAGATGAGACCGGCCGCAAAGCTTGTCACCGTCACGATGTCCTGCGCCTGGGAAAACAATTGCCCCATCAGCGTCATCCGCCCGCTCGTCTGGCGGCGCGCACGCTCGAGTTGATCCTGGAAGTCCGCATCCTCGAAATCTTCGAGATCGAGCGTCGCGGCGTGTTCCATAAGCCGCACGCTCGAATCGTTGGACACCCGCTCCGACAGCAGGCTGTCGATCAACGACACGACGCGGCCGAGCACGTCCGCCAGAACGGCAAGCACAAACTCGATGATCAGCAGCAGGCCGAGCCAATTCAGCCGTCCGCTATCGAGCCACTGTTGCAGCGACTGTGGCCTATCCGGCATCTGGACGAGTTGTACCACATCGTCGATTATGAGTTTGCCGATGAACAGCGTGATGATCGGCAACAGCGCACGCACCAGCCGCAACGAGAGCGAAGCTGCGGTGAGATGCGGGCTCGTGTGCCACACCATCGCGATGAACGGTCGAAGGTTCTTGAGCGCTCCGACACGCTCTTTCAGCGACCTTTTAGCGATCGGCATCGACGCCTGAGGCGGCAGTCCAAAGGCGCCGGGCCGCTGTCTTCCTCCTCTGCTGTACTGCCGCGCCATTCTAATAAAGCCTGTTCCTGCCCACTGGGTGTGAGCATTGTGCCGAAGCATGGCGCGTTATGCAAAGTTCGCAAGCCGAGCGTCACCAATGGCCGAGGGTTAACTTTTCGTCCTCATTGGGACGTGTCAGGATTGAGTGCTCGCCCCTTGCCCCTGTCAACGCCGATGGCGTGCAGGGGCCAAGACGTCGTCACAGTCCGCACATACGGATTTTGACCGGGCAATTTCAACGGAGGAACCTATGAAGACGATCCTCGTCATAATGAGCTTACTCCTCTCCACATCGGTCGTCGCAGCCGACGCGACCTGCGATGCAACCGCGAAAGATAAAAAACTCGCGGGCGCCGCCCTGACAAGCTTCATGAAGAAATGTGAGAAGGACGCAGCGTCGAAGTGCGCCGCCGACGCCAAAGCAAGGAACTTGCACGGCGCAGCGCAAACGAGCTTCACCACGAAGTGCCTCAAAGACGCGACCGGCCCCTAGAATCCTTTCGCTGACGGGATCGCTCCCGTCTATTCTTTGTTGCAGCCGAGCATAAGCGGCCGTTTCACGGCTCAGCCTTCACCGTCGAGGCTACGACCGCAGAGACGGCCTCGGCATCCTTCGAACTGGCAGCACCGCTTCCGGGAACCACGGCCGTGCCCGGCGTTCCCTCGATCTCATCGAGCCATCGCGCCGTGCGCTGAAAATCCGGATCGGCCTTGAACCGCTCGCTTGGCGTGAAGCCGTCGACCCGGCTTACCGCCTGGGCGATGAGCTTGCGAAATTCCGGTACATCGAAGTATGAGGCGTGCACCAATTCCTTCCAGGTGAAATAGGTGCTGATCGCCGTATCAGCCGTGTGCTTTGGATCAGCGTAGGCGATCTGGCCGATCGCATGGCGGAATTTGGCGATCGACTGGCTGGCAGCGCGGTTGCTGTAATCCGTCACGAGATCCGCGACAGCCGTCGGCAAACGCGGCGGCGACTTGTCGATCCAGGTCGGCCGGTCCATCGCTCCAATCGCAATCTCGCCTTCCGTGTCGTTGCCGAATGCGGCGCGTTTCACTTCTGCATTCGTAATCCGATTGAGAAATTGACTCGAGACGCGGCTGATGACCGTGGCGACCGACTGGATCAGCAGCATCAGCGCCAGCGCCAACAGCCCGAAGATGATCGGAACCAGGACAGCCGGCCCAAGAAGTGACCAAAACCAGCGCTGACGCCGGTCGGAGAGGTCCGCGGCGCCTAAGGCCCATGAGAGTTGGTCGGTCGAGACGTGAAGCAGGAGGCCACTGTTGATGCTGAGATCGTGACCGCCGCCGCACAGCGTTCCGTTTTCACAAGGCTGTCCGTCCTTTTCGAAAAAGCGCTTTTTGAATCGCAGCCCGCGCTCGATGCTGTCAAGATTGGGGTACTGAACCTCCAATGCCGCTCGCTTCGCTCTATAGTCTCGCCAAGCGCTGCGCCGATCTTGGGCCGGTTGCGCCGCGCCACCGGCGCCTTGAGTGGCCGCTGGTTCTTCATCGCTTTTGCGCGCGGCGACGAGTTGATCACGTAAAGCATTCAAAGCCGCTTCAGCTTCCGGCTTCGAATTTGAATCATAAATTTCCGTCTTCAGCCATTCTGCCAGGCTGACCATCGTTGGAGGTGACAACAGAACGAAAAAGTACAGCAGCGGCACCGTGATGACGGAAATCAGCGTGATGGCCGAAACCGCAAAAGATTTGTCGAAGAAGGCAAGCTTGGCTTCCGGCAGGTATCCTAAGCCCTGGATCGCCTCGTCGTCGGGATGGGCGAGGGAAAGCCAACGCGCGCCGAACTTCTCGCGAGCGCGGCGCGTGATCCTGCGGTGATAGAGAAGCAGGCTTCGGTTATCGAGATAGTGGAGAACGAGATAAAAAAAGATGGCGGGAAGACTCGTCATGACGGCGGTCACGACGAGAATGCGCGGGAAGGTTCCTCCAAACAGCATTCGCTCGCCGCTGAGACTCGTCGAAAAAAGATAGACTAGGAACATCAGCAGCAGCATCATCGATGCAACGAAGATCACCTTGCGTATGAGGCTGAGCCGCGTGAGCAGCCAAAGCTCTTTCCTGAAATTGACGAACGGCGTGCCGACGGTGATCCACCGCTTGAGGTTTTGCAGCGGCTGCTTGCGCGCGGCGCTCGACAGCAAGGCCGTCGAAACGACAGAGCCGCCATGACTGTGACCGATGACGCAATAGGGCTCGTTCCTCGCTTCCAGCTCTCGCAATTCCTTGCTGAGCCGCAAGCCGGCCAGACGTCGTTCGACCTCGCTGTTGTCGCCGCCCCACATGAATGGCTTGACCTCGAGCTGGCCTTCCCGCGCATCGACGAGTTCGCGCAGGTCATGCTCGAAGGTGCTCGGTATTTCCCACCATTGCGGATCGGCTGCTGATCCTGCAGGCGCATCGGGCGCGTTCGCGTGTGCGAACGTGCCATGGACGGTGATAATGGTCGCCATATTCCCCCTCCCCCGGCCCGCGAACGGCGCTGAACAATGCGCCGTCCCGTAAACGCGATGCCGAAACTACAAAATCCCTGCTCCCAATGCACAGGGATGGTCGCTTGGCGCGTGTACGCAATATTACGCCGAAACGGGCGCGGATGCGACGGCCCAAAGAATGGCCATTGGGCTGCGCGAAGTATAGGGGAGCCGGCGCTGGAAGGGCTTGCTGTGCGCCGGGTGTTGCCGCAAAGCCGATACACCGGAGGGAATTCGGGCTCGCGGCGTTGCGCCAAAAATGTGTCTGCCAGGCTATTAATGTCTGCTGGCGACGGTCGCGCGTAATTTATCTTCCTGCTCGCGCAATTCCGGCGTCAGCGCTTCGCCAAAGTCTTCGGCCTCGAAAACCGGACGGATCTCAACTTCCGTTTCCTCATCGTGAGGGTTGGGGCAACGCTTCACCCAGTCGATCGCTTCCTGCAGCGAATTGACTTTCCAAAGCCAGAAACCCGCAATCAACTCTTTCGTCTCCGTGAAAGGTCCGTCTATCACGTCGCGCTTCTTTCCCGAGAACCTTACGCGCGCCGCCTTCGAAGTCGGCTGCAGCCCCTCGCCCGCCAACATGATGCCGGCCTTGACCAGCTCTTCATTGAATTTTCCCATTGCGGTCAGCAGCTCCGTGCTCGGCATGACTCCGGCTTCGGAAGCCTTGGATGCTTTAACAAAAACCATGACTTTCATTTGTATCTCCTGACAATGTGCGCGGGCGCGATTTTGCCCGGCTCTGCTCTAATGACGATTAAGAAGCGGGAAGGCCGACATCGCGGCGCGACTGAACGGAATGGCGAAGCCGCGCCCGCCGCGCAAACTTCGCTTCACGTCAGGCTGTCTCGTCGGGGGTGCTCATCGCCCAGATGACGCCAAACGGATCGCGGAGCTGTCCGTAGCGATCACCCCAGAACATTTTCTGCACCGGCATCATCACGGTCGCGCCCGCATCGACCGCACGCTCGAATGCTGCGTCGACATCATCGACCCGCATGATAAGGCTATAGCCTTGCGGCTCTTTGAGCCCGCAACCGTGCTCTGGGAACGGATCGCTCAGCATCAGCGAGCCGCCGTTCACATACAAATGGATGTGCATCGTTCGGCCTTGCTCGTCCGGCGGATAGCGAAAAACTTCCCGCGCCCCGAACGCCCGCACGTAGAAATCGGCGGCGGCGCTGGCATCGCTGACGCTAAGATAAGGAACGACGCCACCGAGAACGGCGGGCTTATCTTCGGCGGCGGGTGCGGACGCATGCTTCTGCGCTGTAGCCATGAGACGTCTCCTTGCTTGTCAGTTGCCTTTAATTCGCGTCGATGACCCAAGGACGTAGGCAGCGACGGTAATCCGACAGCGGCGCAAAGATTTTTTTAAGACCGTGCCGTGGCGATACCGCCACGTTCGCTATCTTTGATCAAACGATCAATCTGGGCGCGAATATGAGACGCTTCCGCGGCCGTATTGGCTCGCGTAATGGCCTGGTCGAAGGCGACGCGCGCCTCCGCATCACGGCCGAGCTGCATCAGGAAAGCGCCTTTAACTCCATGGAAGTAGAAGTAGCCCGACAGTTGCGCGGCGAGCGGCTCGATCATCGCGAGCGCCGCGGCCGGCCCTTGGGTCTTGCCGACCGCGACAGCCCTATTGAGCGTCACAACTGGTGACGGCTGCAGCCGCTCGAGCGCTTCATAGAGGCGGTCGATTTGCGCCCAGTCCGTATCTTCAGGGCGCTTTGCCTGAGCGTGCAGCGCCGCAATCGCTGCCTGCACCTGGTAGACGCCAGGTCGCCGATGCCGCATTGCCTTATCGATGAGCGTCAGGCCCTCGGCGATCATCGCCGCATTCCACAGACTTCGGTCCTGATCCTCGAGCACGACGATGGCGCCGCTGGTATCGAGCCGCGCCGCCTGGCGGGCGTGCTGCAGCAGAAGCAGTGCCGTCAGCCCCATGATCTCAGGTTCGCTTGGAAAGAGCCGCAGCAGAAGCCGCGCCAACCGTATGGCTTCCTCGCACAGGGAAGCTCGGACGTGAGCCGTACCGCCGCTCGCCGAATAGCCCTCGTTGAAGATGAGGTAGATCACCGTCGCGACGGCCGCCAAGCGTTCGGCGCGCTCGACGGCGCCGGGAGCCTCGAAGGGAACTTGCGACTCGGCAATCTTGCGTTTGGCGCGCGTAATGCGCTGCTCCATCGCCGCTTCGCCAACGAGAAAGGCGCGTGCGATTTCTTTCACGCTCAGTCCGGAGACGATACGAAGCGCCAGCGCGATCTGCTGGTTTGATGGCAGCACCGGATCGCAGCAAACGAACAGCAAGCGCAAAATATCATCCCGGTAATGCGCCGCATCGAGGTGCTGAACTATTTCGCCTTCGGCATCGTCGAGGTTCGACAAGAGATCTTCGGACGGAAGAACATCTTCCCGGCGCTTCCGGCGCAACGCGTCGAGCGCGACGTTGCGGCCGACGAAAATAAGCCATGCTGCCGGATCTCGCGGGGGCCCATTGCCGGGCCATGTCTTCAACGCCCTGAGGCACGCTTCTTGAAACGCCTCCTCGGCCGTGTCGAGATCACGAAAGTTCCGTAACAGCGCCGCCACCGCCTGCGGCCGCGCTGCCATCAGCAGTCTGTCGATATCGCCGACGTCCATCACCCACCGCCCGACTTGGACTGGAAATAGGCGATCGGCCGTATCTCGTAGCTTCCTCCCGGATTGGCCCGGCCGAGATCCCGCGCAATCTGCAGAACTTCGTCGAGCGATTGTGCTTCGGCAATATAGAAGCCGAGCAGCTGTTCCTTGGTTTCGGCAAACGGCCCGTCGATGACGAGCGGTGGGTCAGTGGCTTTTCTTAGCGTCGTCGCAGCCGTCGTCGGCATCAGGCGGGCGATTGGCCCGAGTTTTCCGGCTTTGACGAGAGGCTCCTGCACGACCTGCAGCTTGGCCATGACGGCGTCGTCCTCCTCCTTGGACCAGGAGCAGACGACGTCCTCAGAATGGTAACAAAGTATCGCGTACTGCATGTGTCGATCCCCTCGCGCATCATTCTTAAGGACGTATGAGTAAGTGCTAGACCGACAACGGTCTTCAAAAAAAAATGCAGCCGGAAGTGGCGTCTCGAACCGGAGCCATAGCGGGATAAGTTCCCGATGCGCCGATAAAAGGCTTCAGGAACTTTAAAATGCCGGTTTTTGTTTATGAATAGGGCTGACGTCGGCCTCGCTACCACCTCGGGCCATTCTGACCATTGCGAGCGAGTAACGCGGTATGCCGGACAAAATTCCGTTCGACTACAGCCTTAAGCATCTTCTTCTAGTTGCAGGCGTTTCCGGCTGCGGCAAGTCCACCCTCATCAATGAGCTTTCCCGCGGCGGTGCAGCACCTGAAATCCTTTCAGCGCTGCCTGAAGATATCGCAACTTGGTGCCGAGCATCGAGCCCAAAGAGCCGCCGGCTTCGTAACGTATCAGCCGATCCTGCGCGAAAGGCTCGCGGCCAGATTTTGCATTATGAAATCACTGAAACATTCTGGGAAAACCGGGCGAGTGCCGTGCCCGCGCTTTATTCGGTCGAGGACGACGCGGCACTTCAGAACATGCTGGCGACAGCCGAAAAGATCTACGTCGTCATCGTCCGCACGCCCAGAAAGCAGCTTATCCGGCAGTTGTCGGACCGGTCGGCGCTCATTCACCTTCCTGTTCGCGTGCGCGACAAAGCAACCCGATTTGCCCCGATGATAGAGCGCCTGGAAAAGGCGCTGCCTAACTGGATGAGCGCCAACGCCTGTCGGATAATGGGTCGTCGCTGGGCGCACAGATCGCGTATTCGCGAGCGTAATGAACGCCTTTGCAAATTATATTCTCCGGACGGCGCACTGGATGCGATCCATGAACACTGGGAGACGTCGCTAAAAAAGGCGTGCGGAGATCGGCTTCAGCAGCCTTTTCTTTACGTCGAACCAGGACCGCGTGCGACCAGCCGCAAGACGTTCCGCCTTGCCGCTGGAACGCGTTCGGCGACGATCGCGGCCAGCCCCATCAACTGGGCGCTGATCTTATTGCCGCTTGTTCTTAGCCAGCCAATCCTTGAGTTTCTCGAAATCTGCTGAACCCGAGAACGCCGTCGCCGAGCCATCGTTGGCAATGAGTCGCGTATAGGGCAACTCACCCATCCACTTGGGATCGACGGCAAAACGCAATTTCTCTTCAAAGCCGTTGGACAACGCCAAGCTTTGAACCCCGCCAAGTCCGGCCTTCGCGAGCGAAGCGGCAATGCGGTCGGGTTCGGCTGCATGGTGATCCCAGTTGACGAGCACGATAGTGGTGCCGGGATGCTCGCTTACGAACTGTCCCCAGTCCTTCAACTCGACCATGCAGTTGCCGCAGCTGAACGCCCAGAAGTGCACGATGACGGGCTGCCCCTTGTGCGCGCCGGTTACCTCTTGCCAGCTCCCGCTGTCGAACGGACGCACCGCGTCTTTGGCGATGGATGCACCCGGCGTTAGCGCCAACAGTACCGCGCCAATCGCGGCGGTGGCAAATGTCGAAAATCTCATGACTGCGGCTCCAACGCGATGAGCCGGAAGCCTTCCTTCAATGTCAGCCAAGACAAATAGGCCGTCGTTTGATTGGCGATCAGCAGTGGATGATCGGATGCGTCTTGCGTCGTAGCAATGGCGCTCGGCTTGCTCCAGGTCTTGCCGGAATCTCGTGACGTCATCAGCTCTATGCTCGTCTTGACGCCGTCGAACGACTTGTAGGCGAGATAGACCGTGTCACCTTCGGCTAGAACGTAGGGTCGCGATGTTTGCGAATTCGCATCGCCAAGCTTCATCGGCACCGAGAACGTCTTACCGCCATCCTCGGAGTGCGCATAGTAGAGACCTTTGAGCTTCCGGCCCAGCGCGAACCACGTCGCGTGATAGGTGCCATCCTTGCCGATGGCGAGGCTCGGACCCTGATGCGGACAGACGTCGATTTTGGCGTCGTCGTCACTGACGCGATAGAGCGGTCCAGGCGTCGCCCCGGAAAAAGTTATGACAGCGTGATCGCGGATGCCACCGTCGAAGATATTGCGGAAAAGGACGACCGGTTTGCCGGGACCGGCAAAGGCGACGGCAATGCGGCAGCATTCGCACGTGTTGTCGCGCGCGATCGTCGCTGCTTCGAGCGTACCGCCGGGCCGATCGTCCCAGGCGAACGCCAGCGCCGCGCCAGCATAGGGTTTGTGCTCGGCCTTCGCGGCCGCCACGTTACGTTTATCAATCCAGGCGGCGAAGACGCGGCCGTCGGGATCGAGCGCCACAGCTTCAAAGCGCTGGCTCGGCGAACCGTTCGTCATCGCCTGCGGAGCGGAGAAGGTTTTGCCATCGTCCGTCGACCGGACGATGAAAGCGTGCCCGTTATATTTTTGATCACGCGTCGCATACGTGAGGACCAGACGCCCGCCGGAACCAGCGACGATCTTCGGGCGAGCGTCCGGACCATCGTCGAGAGACAATGCCGTCGCCGCCAGTGTCGTCGGTTGGGAAAACGTTTTGCCGTGATCAGTTGAACTCGCGACCGAGACGCGGCCGCCCGCAACCCACGTCAGCCAAAGCTTGCCGTCAGGTGCAAAGGCAGGCGTTGCGACGCTGGCGCAGGCCAGCGCCGTCGTCTGACACGCTGCGGGCGGCGGCGCATGATGATGCATGTGCTGTGCGTCGTGGGACAGCGCTGCACGGGTTCCGCAGGTTAGCGCTGGTATCGCCAGCAGCGCGCCCATGAGTTGTGTACGCATGATATCAAAATCTCACTTTCATGCCGGCATAGTAAGTTCGGGGAGCGCCGGAATAGATCGAGCCGGAGGCATTCGCGAGTGTTGCCGGCGTCGCGCCGACCGTGTCCGTGATGTTGTTTGCCGAGGCTATGTAAGTCTCGTCGAGGAGATTCCGTATTTCGAAATAGACCATCAACGATCGCACCGGCCCGCCGCTGAACTCGGTAGCGTAGTGCACGTTGAGATCGACGGTGTCGTAGCCCGGCGCTTCGAGCAGATTGGCGTTTTCCATGTAAAAGCCGTCGTGCCACTGATATTCAGCATAAGCTCCCCAGCCTTTGTAAGTTCCATCCTGCGCGTCGTAGCTGAGGCGCGCCGTCAGCTCATTCGGTGAAACACCGGGAATCTTATTTCCGGCGCGGTCGAAAGAGAGAAACTGCGGAACTGGCGGGACCGCATTGTTGGGCAGCTGCTCGGTGTAATCCGTGTAGATTTGGTTGTTATAGATATACGCCCCCGTCAGCCGAAATCCCGCACCCAGCGCGATGTCAATCGCTGCTTCGATGCCGCGATGCTCCGAGGCCGGCGCGTTGAACGTGAAGTTCGGCAAACCGACGCCCGGCGACTGCGAGACGAGTTCGTTCTCGAAGAACTCGTAGAACCCGGTGAGGCTGAGCATGACGCCGCGAACCGGCGTCCAATCGACCCCGACATCATAGCCGACGTTGGTCTGCGCCTTGAGGTCGGTATTGTTTCCCGGCTGCCCCTCTGGCGTCACGAACAGGTTCGTGAATTGCGGCGTGCCGTAGCCTGTTCCGACGCGGGCATGAAACTGCCAATCGCGACTTGGCGTGTAGACCACACCCAGCTCCGGCGCGACATTCGTGATATCGCGGTCGGCCGACACCGTCATGTCGCTCGATGTCGTCCCGTCCGTTGTATACTTGAAGCTGCGCTGCGAACCATCGAGCGACGTTCGCTCGACCGTCGCACCGCCCACGACGGCAACCGTATTGGTGAGCTGAACTTCCTGGCGCGCGCGGGCACCGAAGTTCATCGTCGAGCCGATCGTTTCAGACTGCAGCAATCCGAGCTTGGCATTCCCGCCAGGGGCGACGTTGTAGGTTAGCCCATCGACAGGAAGATAATTCCAGAAAGCTCCGAGATAGGCGAGCGTCGGAAGTCCGGCGAACGCCGAACGATGACTGATGCCGGTGCTGATATTGTAGGAGAGGTAATCGCCGATGGCGCTCGTAGTACCCGTCGGCTGATTGATGTTGCGGTCATCGACGACGATCTGCACTTGCCCGGTTGTCGCCGCATCGAAGGAGTGCTCCCAGCGAATGCCGCCAATCGTTCGACGATCATCGCGATTGGCGCCGGCTTGCTCGGCGGTCTGCGCGACCGCATCGGTGCTGGTTGCGCGGGTATTGCCGGTTGCCGAAAATCTGCTCGTTACGCAGCCGGGCGCCGAGCCGGCCGCGGTCTTGCAACCCTTCTGAAACGGATTCTGCTTGAACTGATTGAGCGACATGCGAAACGGCAGCTCCGTATCGAGTTCGTTATCGATCGCCTTGACCGTGATCGTATCGGACGTGGTCGGCCGATAGGTGAGCAGCATGTTGATCGTCTGCGTGTCGAAGGAACTGTAGCCGTAGTAGCCATCGCCGCGCACATCACTGATGAAGACCGACCCTTCGAAGTTCCCGGTTTTCGTGCCGGCGCTCACGTAATTGTTCAAATAGTTGAAGCTGCCGACGTCGACGCCATATTCGACGCCGTTGATTTCGCCACCTGGCCGCGTGCGGAAGTTGAGCGCGCCTCCGGTCGCATAGTTACCGAATAGCGCCGACGACGGACCCCGCCACACATCGATGCCAGAATAAGCGTGCGGGTCGATCAGGTCGCTGCGCGATAACCCGTCGGGCTGCGTGACCGGAAAACCATCTTCCAGAATAACGATATTGCGTATGCCGAAGCCGTTGCGGGCATTCGAGCCACGAATGGAAATGCCGAGGTCGCGCGGACCGTTGCCTTGCTTTATCGAAACGCCGGGACTCTCGCGAAGAATATCCGCGACGGAGAACACGGGCGTCTCGGCAAATCGCTTCATGTCGATCGCGGTCGCCGTTTGCGCACCGGCATTCGACGCACCGGGTACCGCAGCGACCGCCGACGACGGCGCACCCGGATTCCCGGCCGCCGGTGGAGCATCTCGGCCGGCCACCAACCCCGTCGATGTGCTGGCGTTCGCGGACGCTGGGACGGCCGGCACTGCCGCCGGTGGTTTCGACGGCATATTGGCTACGGTCTTTGATTTCGCCTTGGCTTTCTCGTTCGGCTTCTCCGCCGGTTTGGACTGTGCATTCTGGATAGGCGCTTGCTGAACGGTGACATCGGGCAGCGTTATGGCATTCTCCGTGGCTGCATCCTGGGCGCGGGCGCTCTCCAGAGCAGCAAGCGACAAGGCGGCGATGAAAGATGCGGAGGCGGCGCGGCGGCCGCAGGAGTACGCGCGCCTAAGGCGAAACACCGTCGCATGACGACTCGAATGCAAACGCATTTCGGAATATCCCAACAGATCTGATGATGTGTGACGATCACCGAGCGGACGCATAATGTCCGAGTCGGTAATGCTCGCGCCGAAGCGCAAAGGCTTTTCAGATCAGAGTTGTCGGGGGACCGCGTGCCGATTGGGCGCCAGGCTTCGGCGTCGCGCGGAAAATTTCGGCCGTGATTCTGTATGAAACGGCCGCGTAGCGAACGGTATGGGCGAGCAGATGCGACGCGTCATGATCGACGGTAACGGCACCGGCGGTTGCGTAGGGGCAGATATTTTTCCCGTCCATCGGCGCTTTTGGTTGCACCGGAACGCCCGCATCATCAAAGGTCAGACTCTGTGGCCCGTGACCCGTGCAAATGACGATCTCGACAGCGGCTGCGGGATCGGGCGGCACAGCAAGCATGAAGCCGACAGGCAGCAGACTGCGCACCAAGAACGCAATTCCTACCAGCAGATTTAACAAGCCACGCATTGAAGCTTCTTGCTAGCCGATGATGAGCAGTTGGCGTTTGAGCGCCGGTTCCGTGCTGTCGTCTATAATAACCGTCTAGGATGCATGTTTAGCGCGAATCGTAGCGGCGGCAGGTAGCACAAGTGTCACGGGGGTTGCGCAAATCGCGTCACGATAGGCACGAGGCGACAAAGAGCCGTCTAACCGCGAAAGCGCCGCTACCGGCAGCCGCATTTCACTGCCTCTTATATTGGCAACCGGCGCGGCGGCGGTCTATGTCTTGAGCAATCCCGGCGGTTTCTACTCCTTGTATGTTTCCGTCCTGTCGAATTGCGTAAAGCTCGTCAGGCCCTTACCGATGATCTTCCGGGTGGCACAGAACTTGATCTAAGCGCTGATCAGCCTCGAACACGCAGAGCACGTCGCCAGTGAGCCAAAACCATTTCAATGGCTATACGCTGGCCTATGAGCGTGACGAGATACAGTTCCCGGTCTATGTCGTGGCATTGATCGGTGCCGGATTTACCGCCGCCGCCATCGCCTTCGACAATGTGTTCTTGTTTGGCTTGGCGCTCTGCGCCTTCGGCTTTGCTTATTACAACTATCCGCTACTCGAAACGGGTCGGCCGCGGCTTGGGGCTGGCCAGTACGGAATTTTTGTTGAGGGTCTCGGCATCATCTCGTGGCGAGCGATTAAGCAGATCGACTTGGTCGCGATCAATTTGCGCGGCGCGGCAAACAACGAGCTTCGCATCACGCTCCAGGAGCCACTCGAGCGGGCGCTGCTGGCTAACTGGCGGAAGCGGCCGATCTACCGGTTCCTGATGCGGCTGCCGTGGTCGATGGCCGCCAAAAACGTCATACGCATACCGCTCGATGTTTTTGACCGTCCCGCCGACGAAATTCACGCCAATTTCATGCGGATAATGAGTTTTTACCGCCGCTGACGCAAAGGACGGAACGGCGGAAATTCCGGGGCGAGACTCGTAAAAACCCTATGCTATGCTGATGACACCTGGGGACCTGTGGAGGGAACTAATTACTTGATGACCCACGAAGACGTCATCCTCGTCGATGCCGACGATCACGAAATCGGCACGGAGGAGAAGCTCAAGGCGCACCAGCGCGGTCACTTGCACCGCGCATTCTCGGTCATGATCTGGGACGGCCGAGGCCGCCTGCTGCTGCAACGGCGGCAGATCAACAAGTATCATTCGGGAGGTCTGTGGACCAACTCGTGCTGCGGCCATCCCCGGCCCGGCGAACAATCGCGCGAGGCAGCAATGCGCCGGCTCGGAGAAGAGATGGGCATATCATGCCCGCTTGAGCCGATCGGCACGTTTACCTATCGCGCCGAACTCGGCGACGGATTGGTGGAGCATGAACTCGTGCATCTTTTCCGAGGCGTCTACGATGGCGCTGTAGCTCCCGATCCCAGCGAATGCGACGGGTTCAGCTGGTCGGCGCCCGAGGCGATCCAGAGCCAGATCAGAGCCGTGCCCCACTGCTTCAGCGCTTGGTTCGTTAAGTACGCCGACGCCGGTTGGCCCGTGGCTCCGCCCGTTGACCTGGTCCTCCCCGAACTATGACAGGCCGGCAGCGATTTTAGACCCTGCAAATTTACACGGAACCCAACGCTTCGGATTTGGTTGGTAGTTTGTCGGGGTGTGTCTTGAGCTAGTCCGCGAAAACTTTCGTCGCGAAGCTGGCGTTCGATCACGCATCATCGGGCCGATCTTTCGCAAAGTGCAACGGGATCAACCATGCGAACAATGCGCGTAGTTTATTTTAGTCTATTGATTATCGGAATGACGAGCCCGTGCATCGCTCAAGCCGAGCATACTCACGACGTGTCGCCCCCGGATCAGGCTGCCACTGCTACGAAAAAGACAGGAGATGGAGAACCCTCGTCGGAAGGAACGCCCGCAGTCGTCGTCGACGACAACAAGGTAGAAAGTTTGCTGGGAAAGGTTGTGACCAGCGCCTCGGGAGAAAAACTCGGACCGGTAACCGATATCCTGGTCGGACATTCCGGCGATGTCCGGGCTGCCGTAATCGACTTCGGCGGATTTTTGGGAGTAGGCACGCGCAAAGTTGCCGTGGCATGGTCGGCCTTGCGCTTTTCGTCTGGTGCAATCGCTCTCAACATGACGCGAGATGAATTGCGCGTGACGCCCGAATATCGCGGAGGCGAGCCGATCGTAATCGTCGGTCCGACGCCGACTCAACCGTCGCCGCCCGCAGCCGCTGCGCATCCACCGGCCGGCAAATGAAGATTGTGATGCGCCGCCTTTCTTCAATGACATAAATTTTGGCGGGCTTGAAAGTGCCATCAGAGCCTGCCGTACCGGTCGCGTCGAAAAGGAGCCAAGTCGGCGTCGACTGGTTTGCGTTTTTTCTCGCAGATGTCCAGACAGGTTTCGGTCCATTCCTTGCCGTCTATCTGACAACGGAAAAGTGGAACAACGCCGATATCGGCTTTGTACTAACCGCGGGCAGCATCGTCGCGCTCCTGGGACAATTGCCGGGCGGAGCGCTGGTCGACGCGTTGAAGCGCGAACGGCTGCTCGCCGGGCTTTCGATGTTCGCCATCGGCATGAGCGCGCTTTGGATCGCCGTGGCGCCGCAGTTTTCTGCTGTTCTCCTTTCGCAAGTACTCCATTCCGCCGGCAGCGCCATCGTCGGACCGGCGCTCGCGGCGATCAGTCTGGAACTCGTAGGTTATCGCCTCATCGGAGAAAGGCTCGGTCGCAACGCCCGCTTTTCGTCGAGCGGCAGTCTGATCGCGGCAGCCGTCATGGGCGCATTCGGCCACTATTTCTCGAGCCGCGCTGTATTCTTCGTAACGGCCGCGATGGCCATTCCGGCAATGCTGGCATTACGGCTGATTTCCGAGAAAGAGTTCCACCGCGAAGAACTTGAGCCTGAGGAGCCGCGCCCCGAGTACCACTTCGCTGAAGCATTGAAGGAACTGGCGACCAACAGGACGCTGTTGATCCTGGCCGCCACCGTGTGTCTCTTTCATCTGTCCAACGCCGCCATTCTGCCGCTCGTGGCAAACGTCATCACGTTGCGATCAGCCGACAACGCGACCGAACTCGTCGCACTTTTCATTATCGTCCCGCAGCTCGTGGTCGCGTTTGTTTCGCCGTGGGTTGGACGATACGCCGACCAACGTGGCCGCCGCCCTCTCCTGCTCGTTGGCTTTGGCGCACTACCGGTTCGAGCGGCGCTGCTGGCGTCAAGCTCGGACCCGACGATTTTGGTCGCGATCCAGGTGTTGGACGGCCTGTCGGCGGCCGCGCTCGGCGTTCTCGTGTCCGGTTGCGTCGCCGATATTACGCGCCACACCGGCAACTTTAACCTCGCCCTAGGCTTCGTCGGAATCGCGATGGGCATCGGCGGGACCATCAGTACGGCGGCGGCCGGCATCATCGCCGATCGCTTCGGGACGGCGACGTCCCTGCTGACGCTGGCGTGCATCGGCCTTCTCGCCTTTGTCACCTTCGCCTTCGCGATGCCCGAGACGAGGAACCCGAACGGCGCGCCGCAACTAGATCAAACGAAGCAGTAGATCGGCGAACACCGGCCTATCACGCAGGCCGCGTCGACATGCTCCAAGCGGAAAACAGGTCTGTGAGCATGGCGGCACGTCCGAGAAGGCGAGTCGCCAGCCACTTCGTTTTTCGATTTTACCGTTTGTTCAAAAATACCGCTTGCATACTACAATAATTCTTGAATAGTAGTAATGTGGATGAAGCTCAGATCGTCTCCGCCCTCGCGGCCCTCGCTCACCAGCACCGGCTTCGGATTTTCCGGTTGCTCGTTCGTGCCGGTCCGTCCGGCATTCCAGCCGGCGAGATCGCGCAGCACGTTGGCATCAGCCCGACGGGCATGTCGTTTCACCTGAAGGAACTCGATCACGCGGGGCTCGTCACGTCCACGCGCGATGGCCGCTTCGTGCGCTACGCGGTGCGCGTCGAGGGCATGCGTCAACTGCTGACCTATCTCACCGAAGACTGCTGCCGGGGCAAACCCGAGCTATGCGGCACCGTCATCAAGAACGCCCGCGCCACACGAACCCGAGAGAAAGCGTAAGCGATGTGCGCATGCTTTTCGCCCGGCCAACGTGTCGGCTCCGAGTTTTTAGGGTCGGCGTTCCTGTTGGCGACCGTCATCGGTTCCGGCATCATGGGCGCGAGGCTGTCGGGCGGCAACGAGGCGCTCGCCTTGTTGGGAAACACGTTGCCGACTGGAGCCATGCTTGTCGTACTGATCACGATGTTCAGCCCAATCTCCGGTGCCCATTTCAATCCGGCGGTGACGGGCGTTTTCTGGCTTAAACACGAGATCACACCGCGACTTGCATTGGGTTACATCCTCGCGCAGCTGGCAGGCGGCATCGCGGGCGTGTTGGCCGCGCATCTGATGTTTGATCTGCCGCTGCTTCAGCTCTCGGCGAAGGTCCGCAGTGGTCCCGCGCAGTGGTTTGCCGAATACATAGCGACGTTTGGACTGGTCCTGACGATCCTCGTAACTCTCAGAGCGAAGCCCGCTGCCCTGGCCATGTCGGTCGGGCTCTACATCATCGCCGCCTATTGGTTTACAGCTTCGACGTCCTTCGCTAATCCCGCCGTCACGCTGGCAAGGGCTTTCTCCGACACGTTCGCGGGGATACGCTTTGCAGATGTTATGCCATTCGTTGTCGCGCAACTTGGCGGCGCGTTTTGCGCACTGCTATTATCGCGCTGGCTGCTATCTCATTCGGAAACCATGGACGGTTCCCTGATTTCAGTGCCGTCAACGGCGGAGTAAACGCAATGACCATCACAATCTATCACAATCCGAGCTGCGGGACGTCGCGCAACACGTTGGCGATGATCCGCGCCAGCGGCGAGGAGCCGGAGATCATCGAATACCTGGAGACGCCGCCTACCCGCGATCGCCTCTTTGAACTGCTTCACGCGATGGGTATGTCGGCGCGCGAGCTGCTGCGCAAGAATGTGCCACCGTACCACGACTTGAAGCTCGACGCGGCGACAGCGACCGAAGATCAACTCGTTGACTTGATGGCTTTACATCCGCTGCTGATCAATCGACCGATCGTCGTGACGCCATTGGGTGTGAAGTTGTGCCGGCCTTCCGAGGCCGTGCTCGACATCCTGCCGAACCCCGCTATCGGGACCTTCACCAAAGAAGACGGAGAGGTTGTCGTCGGCATCTCGAGGTCCGGCAAGGCATGAAAGATGCGCTCATCGGGCTCCCGAACGTTTTGCCGAAACACTTCAAGGCGCCCGCTGCCGAACAACTCGGAGTCGCTCAGCCCTCGACGCACAAGCCACGCATCCTCCTGCTGTACGGCTCCCTGCGCGAAAGGTCCTTCAGCCGGTTCCTTGCAGAAGAAGCCGCAAGCTTGCTCGAAGCATTCGGCGCCGAAACGCGCATATTCGACCCGCGCGGCCTTCCGCTGCCCGATGGCATGCCCGTGACCGACGCAAAGGTACAAGAGCTTCGCGGCTTGGCCGCGTGGTCCGAGGGGCAGGTTTGGTCGTCACCGGAGCGTCATGGCGCAATGAGCGGCGTCCTGAAATCCCAAATCGACTGGATACCATTATCCGTTGGCGGTGTGCGTCCGACCCAAGGCAAGACTCTGGCCGTTATGCAAGTGTGCGGCGGCTCTCAGTCGTACAATGCCGTCAACCAAATGCGCATTCTCGGGCGCTGGATGAGGATGCTGACGATCCCCAATCAGTCGTCTGTCGCCAAGGCATTCCAAGAGTTCGACGCGGCGGGCCGCATGAAGCCGTCACCGTATTACGACCGCGTCGTTGATGTGATGGAAGAGTTGGTCAAGTTCACGTTGCTCACGAGAGACCGTGCCACGTATCTCGTCGACCGCTACAGCGAGCGCAAAGAGACGGCGGAAGAGCTGTCGAAGCGGGTCAACCTAAACTCCGCGACCTGATGACGTGCAGCAACGAGCCGAACGGTGATTAAAAGTGACGCTGGATCGTTCCCGCGAGCAGGAAATCGGCTCGGGTTGAGCGATCTGCTCAATTGTTCCCGTCGACGTGCGCTAACGCGACGCGCGTTGGCTCGCTGGAGAGCTGCAGCAGTCCGGCCACTGCCTTGCTGTAGCCGACAATCAAATACAGCCGCGACGCAACTGCGCAGCCGAATCCAGGCTGTGGTAGTTTTTGGTGAATTTGGTGGAGAGGGCTGGATTCGAACCAGCGTAGGCGAAGCCAACGGATTTACAGTCCGTCCCCTTTAGCCACTCGGGCACCTCTCCATGGGATGCGGAA
>Ga0207678_10001714_pt1 | contig 20080 bp, 22 predicted proteins | sample KBSC63metaG_FD_184319 | JGI IMG/M metagenome (GOLD analysis project Ga0207678, IMG submission 184319) | Corn rhizosphere microbial communities from Kellogg Biological Station, Michigan, USA - KBS C6-3 metaG (SPAdes) (version 2) | ecosystem: Host-associated > Plants > Roots > Rhizosphere > Soil ... | reverse complement strand
ATCAAGGCCAACATCGACTGGAAGAACTCGCTCGGCAGCGAATGGCGGCAATACGAGGAGATATTTCCGGCGCTCGCTAAAAGCCGCATCGGCCAGGTCTCGGTCGAGTGCATCAATTCACACGTTCCACTCAAACTTCTGTCGTTGCTTGATGGCAAAGACGTCCTGATCGGCGTGATCGACGTGGCGACTGACAAGATCGAGACGCCGCAGAAGGTGGCGCAGGTCATAGGCGAGGTGATGAAATTCGTGCCGAAAGAAAAAATCGTGGCGTGCACCAATTGCGGCATGGCCCCGATGCGGCGTGAGATCGCCGACGCGAAGCTGGTCGCACTCGGTCAAGGCGTAGCGCTGGCAAGGAAGAAGTACGAGTAATTCTCTCCGCTCATCCCCGCGAAAACGGGAACCCAGCGCGTAAAATAAAATATGTGAGCCAACTTCTGGATGCCCGCTTTCTAGGGCAAGAGCGGATAGTTTTATCGTGCGCTTTGTAGGGTTGTCATGGACGGACTTGTCCTAGCCATCTCGCTCAGAAGCCTTTGCCTTCTTAAGCAGGGTCACCGGGACAAGTCCGGTGACGACAAGGAAGGTCATCGCGCCGCCCGGCCCATCACATCCATGAGCTCGGCGACCTTGCGCCGCTGGTCGGCCTTGTTGCCGCTCTTGATCGCGTGGTCGACGCAGTGTGCCACGTGATCGCGCAGGATTTCCTCCTCGACCCGGCGCAACGCGGCGCGAACGGCGCCGATCTGCGTCACGATGTCGATGCAATATCGGTCTTCCTCGACCATGCGGGCGAGCCCCCTCACCTGGCCTTCAATGCGGTTGAGCCGCTTGAGCGTCGCCGCCTTGCTGTCCTTTGCCATGGCGTCTATATACCCCCTGGGGGTATTGCGGGCAAGGTGCAGGCGTGACGGCAGAGTATCAGCATCATCGGCACGATCACCACGGCGTGTCGGCAAACAGCGCGATCGACCCCGTCTGCGGTATGACGATCGATCCGCAAGGCGCAAAGAATCGCGCCGACCACGGTGGCCGCACCTACTATTTCTGTTGCACGGGCTGCCGCACCAAATTCGTCGCCGATCCGCAAAAATATCTGGGCGGACGCCAGCCTGAATCGGTACCGGAAGGCACCGTCTATACGTGCCCGATGCATCCCGAGATCCGGCAGATCGGCCCCGGCTCGTGCCCGATCTGCGGCATGGCTCTGGAGCCTGAGATTGCCAGGCCCGACATTGGACCCAATCCCGAACTCGTCGACATGATGCGCCGGTTCTGGATCGGCCTGGTGCTCACCCTTCCCGTCTTCATCCTGGAAATGGGTGCGCACATCGCTGGCGCACACAATTGGGTCGAGCCGACGTCATCGAATTACGTTCAATTCGCTTTCGCGACGCCGGTGGTGCTGTGGGCCGGCTGGCCGTTTTTCGTGCGCGGATGGCAGTCGCTCGTTACGCGCAATCTCAACATGTTCACGCTGATCGCCATGGGCACCGGCGTTGCCTATGTCTACAGCCTGGCCGCGACGTTCGTGCCAGGAATTTTCCCGGAGGCGTTCCGCAGCCACGGAGGCGCACCGGCCGCCTATTTCGAAGCGGCCAGCGTCATCACCGTGCTGGTGTTGATGGGCCAGGTATTGGAGCTGCGCGCACGCGAGGCGACGTCCGGCGCAATACGCGCGCTCCTCGACCTTGCGCCAAAGACTGCGCGGCGCATCAACAGTGACGGCGGCGATGAAGACGTGTCGCTCGATGCCGTACACGTCGGTGACCGCCTGCGCGTGCGTCCCGGTGACAAGGTTCCGGTCGATGGCACCGTGCTCGAAGGCCGCTCCGCACTCGATGAATCCATGGTCACCGGCGAATCCATACCGGTCACAATGGAAAAAGATTCGCGCGTGCTTGGCGGTACGCTCAACATGAGCGGAAGTTTCATCATGCGCGCCGACAAAGTTGGCCGCGACACGCTTCTGTCCCAGATCGTGCAGATGGTTGCGAGCGCGCAGCGCAGCCGCGCGCCGATCCAACGCCTGGTCGACCAGGTGTCCGCCTGGTTCGTACCGGCGGTCATCGCGGTCGCTCTTGTTGCCTTCGCCGCGTGGGCGACTTTCGGGCCTGAACCGCGTTTCACCTATGGCCTTGTGGCAGCAGTCAGCGTGCTGATCATCGCCTGTCCCTGCGCGCTCGGCCTCGCGACACCGATGGCAATCATGGTGGGCGTCGGCCGCGGCGCGCAGGCGGGCGTACTGATCAAGAACGCCGAGACACTCGAGCGTATGGAAAAGATCGACACGCTTGTCATCGACAAGACCGGCACGCTGACGGAAGGCAAACCGAAGGTGGTGGCGGTAGCGTCCGCATCAGGCTTCGACGAAGCGCATGTGCTCCAGCTTGCCGCGAGCATCGAGCGTGGCAGTGAGCACCCTTTGGCGGCTGCCATCGCCGCTGCTGCGGCCGAGCGGAAACTTGAATTGCTGCCGGTTCGCGACTTTGACGCACCTGCCGGCAAAGGCGTGACTGGCATCGTAGACAACAAGCGGCTCGCACTGGGCAACGCCAGGTTTCTTGGTGAAATGAGTATCGACACCTCCGCGCTCGCACCCGAAGCCGAGCGCCTGCGTGGTGACGGTGCGACCGCCATTTTCCTCGCTGTCGACGGAAAGGCCGCCTGCGTCATTGCCGTCGCCGATCCGATCAAAAAGACGACGCCTGATGCGTTGCGGGCGCTGGTCGCCGACGGCATTCGCGTGGTGATGCTCACCGGCGACAACACCACCACCGCGCAGGCCGTCGCGCGGAAACTGGGTATCGCCGAAGTCGAGGCGGAAGTGCTGCCCGATCAAAAGAATGCCGTTGTCGAAAAACTGCTGCGTGAAGGCCGCGCGGTCGCCATGGCGGGTGACGGCATCAATGACGCACCTGCCCTCGCCGCCGCCGACGTCGGCATCGCCATGAGCACCGGCTCCGATGCCGCGATCGAAAGCGCCGGCGTTACCCTTCTCAGGGGCGATCTCACCGGCATCGTGAAAGCGCGCACCCTCTCGGCAGCGGTCATGCGCAATATCCGGCAGAATTTGTTCTTTGCTTTCGTCTACAACGCGCTCGGCGTGCCGGTCGCCGCCGGCGTGCTCTATCCCGTGTTCGGCTTGCTGCTGTCGCCAATCATCGCAGCCGCCGCAATGGCGCTGTCATCGGTCAGCGTCATCGGCAACGCCTTGAGATTGCGAAGCGTGACGCTTTAGGGCGTTAGAAGACCGCTACGTATTTCAGCAGCGACAGGACACCGATGACAATGACGATCACGCGGACGATCTGTTTTGCCCGCCCGTCAATCGGCAACATATTGATCAGATAAAGAACTAGAACAATGACCAGGAACGTTATGAGAATACTGATTAAAATGCCCATGCTTGCCCCCATGTCAGGCCACGGCTGTGGCGGGTTCCACGCCAATAAGTTCCGCGCTTGGAAAAAGTTCCACGCCGATCCGGTGCTTTGTCAGCGGACCGTCTGATCGCTGGTGCGTCCGGCGGCCGTCGGCGCTTGCCCTGGCGCTGATGGCAATGGGCTGCAGTTCTTGTCGACGGCGGTCTTGCGCAGCTGGGTCATCTCGCCGCGCAATTGCAGGTACTCCGGCTGATAGGCCATGGCGCTCGCGACGCCCGAGCCGGCCTTCGCTATCAGCAACTCAAGCTCGTGTTGGCGAGTAGCGTTGCCTTGCGCCTGCGTCGCAAGCTCCTTGCAGCTGTACAGAACATACCGGTCCGGCTCGACAAGAAAACGGCTGGCGGTTTCGGACGCACATCCGGAAAGCATCAGGGCCGCAATTGCGGTCAATTCTATGCGAAAAGGCCAATTCATCGTCATGCTGCTAGAACGCGATTCTGGCATTGCAGTGGTGCAAAATACCTCCAACCGCATGCCTATCGCCGAAGTAGCCGATCCAGTTCAGCGGCAATAGCAACGGCCGACGGCGTGTCGGAGTGCACACAGACCGTCGTCGCTTTGACGGCTATATCTTTGCCAGTCGTCGTCGTAACGGCGTGATCCTTCATCACTCGCAATACACGCGCCGCTGCCTTGGCCGGATCGACCGCATCGTGCACGCGGCTGAGAATCAAGTTGCCCTCCCCATCGTATTCAAGATCGGCATAGAACTCCGGGACAAGCTCAACGCCTTTGTCGCGGTAGGCGGTTTCGTGTGCCGTAAATGCCATCCCGAGGATTGGGACCCCGAACGGCACCACGGCGTCTGCTATCGCTGCCGCAATTTTTTCATCGCGTGCAGCCATGCCGTACAGCGCACCATGCGGTTTGACGTGGTTGAGGGGGACGTCTTCGGCATCAAGAAACGCCTTGAGCGCGCCGACCTGGTACGTCACCAGGTCAGTCACTTCCGCCGGCGAAATCACCATGGCTCTGCGGCCGAAGCCCTGGAGATCCGGCAGCGAGGGATGGGCGCCGACTTTGACACCATGCTTTTTCGCAAGACGCACCGTTGCGCGCATCGTGGTCGGGTCGGACGCATGGAACCCGCAGGCGACATTCGCCAGATCGATGTGCGGCATCATCGCGGTATCGTCTCCGAGCCGATAGAGCCCGAAGCCCTCGCCCATGTCGCAGTTGATCGTCATCCGCATGTGCAAGACCTATTCGTTCACGCGATAACCAGCGAACACGTCATAGGACCAAAATTCCGCTATGCTTCGCCTTGTGTTCCGGCTCGACGTGGATGGTGACAACGGCCCCCGCCAGCACCTTTTTGATAGCCGTCTCGAGCCGATCGCAGATTTCATGAGCCTGCGAAACGCTCATAGTCCCTGAAACCACCAGATCAAAATCGATAAAGGTGGCCTTGCCTGCATGTCGGGTTCGCAAAGCATGAGCTTCGATAGCATCGGTGGCATTGCCGGAGATCGCCGCGCGGATACGCTCCAGCTCCTCCGCGGGAGCTGCTTCATCCATCAGTGCGCGCGCATTTTCGCGCAGGATCCGATAGCCGTTCCAGAGCACATGCAGGGCCACGAGCACTGCGATGCATGCGTCCAGCACCGCGATCCCGGTCAGCACGGTGAGGACGACGCCGACGAGGACACCAAGAGAGGTGACCACATCGGCCAGCATGTGCTTGCCATCCGCAACAAGGGCGGCAGACCTTTGCAGACGACCTTGCCTGATGATCAGCACGCCCCAGCCGGCGTTGAGAATCGTGGCGACCATGCCGATGGCCAAACCGGTCCACGGCGCGTCGATCGCCCTGGGTGCCAGAAACCCGCCATAGGCTTCGTGCAGGATTGCCAGCGCGGCGGCGATGATCAGCGCGCCGATGACGACCGCCGACATATATTCCGCCTTGTGGTAGCCGTAAGGATGTTCTGCGTCGGGCGGGCGAGCCGCTATCCTGATCGCGATGATGGCCGCGATCGACGTCGCCACGTTGATGATGCTTTCCAGGGCATCGGAATAGAGAGCCAGGCTGCCGGTGATGAGATAGGCGGTGAACTTGACGGCCAGCACCACAAGGCTGACCGCCAGGCTGCCGAGCGCAATTTTCAGAGATTTATCCATTGCAAAATTTTAGCGGCCGGCGCTGTCCGTAGATCGGACGCGCCGGCGAAATGATCGAGTGAGGCTTGTCTGACCGTAGTTCTGGCCGGTCACACAACCTTCAGATTCTCTGCCGATGTCTTGCCTTTGTTCGGTACTTCTTCGTACTCGACGGTTTGCCCCTCATTCAGGGTGCTTAAACCGGCTTTTTCGACGGCCGAGATATGCACGAAAACGTCTTTCCCGCCTCCGCCTGCTGGTTGAATAAATCCGTACCCTTTGGTCGGGTTGAACCACTTCACAGTGCCTTTGGCCATACTCACACTCCGATGTTGACGGGGGAGACCATAAGGCCAATGCGCAGTGATGCCAATCGTCGCCGGACTGGCTACCACCCGGCGAATTTACCATTCGCTAGGGCCTGAAGGTCCGGCAGCGGGGGATATGCGCCGACTTTGGCCGCGTACTTTTTGCAGGATGCACCGTTTTGCGCATCGTCGTGGGGTCGGACGCATTTGGGACGCATGGGGGAACGCATGGGGGGACGCATGGGACCCGCAGGCGACATTGCCAGATCGATGTGAGACCGATCGCGGCATCGTCTACCAGATGATAGCGACCAAAACCCTCGCCTATGCCGTGGCTGATCGTGGCCGGCCGGACTTGAATTCTTCGTTCGCCAGTTTTCAATCGCCTTCGGGCGATTTTGCTATGCCATTGATTTGATTGGTGCGGACGGGGACTCGAACCCTTACGGGAAATCTCGATTTTAAGGTCGCCGAACGTAGCCCTCTTTTGAAACCCGCGCTTTCGGCCTACCACCGTCGGCAATGGCTGCAATTACAACGATTTCTTCGGGGCGCGGCGCGCCAGGTATGAACACACTCATCGTGTCGATCTGATCGAATGACCAAACATCATCCTTGTTACCTAGCGGGATGTCGATGGACACCCCGGCCGCGCCGACTTTGACGTTCGACGGAATGATCGCTTTGCCGCCGCCAATCGCATCCCGCATGGGTTTTCCCATGCGTGGATGGATAATTGCAGCTGCATGCTCGATATCACCTGCAGTTCCAACGATCGCGGCTTTTCCATAAGAGATGACCGTCTTCTCAAGCACATTTAGGGCACTTCGAATAAGATGCTCTCCGAGCTCCGCTCCGAATGGCACAAGAACGCTGACATCATCAGTGACCACGCCGGCGAGCGGATTGGCTATCACCGCACAAGCAGCAACGCGAGTGACAGGGACAGCGGCAGGCGCCCCACCCTCAAAGCTGATCGTATCCTTGACGATCAGGAGTCGACGAATATCCATGTCAGTGCCCGATTAAGCGATCAAAATTCTGGCTCAAGATGGCTTCAGCTTGTTCAGCCCGCAGAGCGCGCCGCACGAAGTTCACCGGATCCGGTTCACCAAGCAGGAACGGAGCATCACTTCCCATCAACAGATGCTCTACAGGCACAACCGTAGCCACATATTCTAAGATTTTCGGCTCGAAACAAATCGTATCAAAGTAGAGACGGGTCAGGTACTCCCCAACGGACGCGGTCAAAGCTGCGGCCAGCGGTGCATTGGTATCGACCTCACGCTGCATCCTTGCCCGCAAGATAGTGCTGAATGCGCCACCATGGGCGAAAACTAACTTCAGCGCCGGCCAACGATCGAGAAAGCCAGAGCAGATCATTTTCAGGATATTGATCGTACTGTCGAACAAGTAGGCAGCGACCACGGTGAGTTCGAACTCACGTGTTCGCTCTTTCCCGGCTGGATCAGCCGGATGCACGAATAACGGTACATTCATATCAAGTGCGGCGCGATAGATTCCATTGAACTGCTCATCGTGCAGGTAGACCCCTTGCACATTTGAGGCGATGTGTCCTCCCACGAAACCAAGCTCGCGTACGCAGCGTTGCAACTCGTCCGCAGCCGCCGATGGATCCTGCATCGGCAGAAAGGCCCACGCGCCAAATTGTTTTGACCGTCCAGCAATCGCTGAGGCCAATGAATCATTGAAATGCCGTGCGGTTTTTACCGCAATTCCCGCATCGAGATGGTAATCGATGAAGGGCGTAGCCAAAGACAGAATTGAGCGATCAACGTCTTCGCTTTTCATTCTGGCGATCTGTCGCGGCAGGTCGAAGAAGGTCTTGTTCAAACCAAAATGCATTCCCCTAATATCGACATCGATGTCATCGCCTTGCTCGCGCTTAACCTTTACTGAAAACTCGGGCCGCGCCTTGACGAAGTCAAAAAACTCGACCGGAACAAAATGGCGGTGAATGTCAGTAATCATGGCTCACAGTCCAAGATAGGCGACCTTGAGGCGTTCATCGTTGAGCAGTGTCTCTCCATGGCCTTCCAGGACAATCCGGCCATTCTCGAGGACGTATGCACGGTCGGACGCTTTGAGCACATGATGAACGTTCTGCTCGACGATCAGAATGGTGATGCCTTTGCGCCTGAGGTCAGCGATGAGATCGAACAGGAGGTTGACGTAGACGGGCGCCAATCCTTCAGTCGGTTCGTCGAGCAGCAACGTTTGCGGTTTTGCCATCAGCGCGCGGCCAACGGCCAGCATTTGCTGTTCGCCACCACTGAGAGTGCCCGCGGCCTGCATGCGGCGCTCCGCCAGCACTGGAAGAAGAGCAAAGACTTCGTCGAGCGTTTCGTGAGCCGCAACGCGTGCACCGGCGGTGTAGGCACCCAGTTCGAGATTTTCTAAGACCGTCATGAAGGGGAAAAGACGCCGCCGTTCCGGCACAAGCACGAGACCAAGGGGCACTCGATCATAGGCCGCCAAATTCACAATGGATCTTTCGTTGAAAAGAATCTGTCCGGTGCACGTTGTACGCAGCCCGGCAAGTGTGAACATGAGCGTGCTCTTCCCGGCCGCGTTGGCGCCGACAAGCCCTACAATTTCGCCTGTAGCGAGCGTCAGGTTAATCCCATGCAATACCTGAACCGCCCCGTAATAGGCGTTGAGTTCTCGTATCTCAAGCAAAAGCCATTTCCTCTCCGAGATAAGCCTTCACGACTGCGGGATCCCTCGCCACTACCGCGGGTACGCCGTCGGCGATGATTTCGCCCCGGTTGAGCACCATGATCCGGCTAGCTGTCTTCATAATGGCGTAAAGTACGTGCTCGACCCAGATGACCGTGATTCCGCGGGCTGGAAGACTGCCGACAAACTTCGTCATCGTGCCGACCTCGGTCGGCGTGAGGCCGGCCATGATTTCGTCGAAGAGCACAAGCTTTGGCCGCATGGCGAGTGCGCGTGCAACCTCAAGGCGCTTAAGTAACCCGACGGTGAGGTTCGTGACTGGGGCGTCGATGTAATCCTTTAGCCCGACATCCGTCAGAATTTCAGCTGCAAACGCGCGGGCACCGCCGACCGATTTCTCGTGCTGGAAAGCGGTCAGCATCACATTTTCGACGGATGAAAGCTGCCTGTATGGCTTGGGAATCTGAAATGTGCGCGCAACCCCAATGCGCGCAATTTCATACGATCTCAAATTGGTAACGCGCTGATCCTCAAAAATGATTTCACCTCTGGTCGGACTCACTGCTCCCGCTATCAAATTGTAAAGCGTGCTCTTGCCGGCGCCATTGGGGCCGATCAGACCGAGCAGTTCGCCACGCTCGACCGAAAAGCTCACGTTGTGAATGGCCCATAGCGAGCCGAAACGGCAGCTGAGATTGTCCACCTTTAGAATCGCCGTCATGACTTTCCCCGCCGACCGGCGATGCGTGTGATTGCGCCCGCGATCCCACTTGGGAAATACAGCATGACGACAATTAGCAGCGCGCTGTAAATGACGAGGTGGAGACCAGCTGCGTGACTCCCCAGGTACGAACGCAACAGCTCCGACATCGGCGTTATGAGAAAAGACCCGAGAATCGGGCCGATCGCGGTTCCGAGGCCTCCGACCGCAGCAAGTAATGCAAACTGGAATGAAAGGTCCGGAGAAATTAGAAATGTCGGATCAAGGTAGAGAAAATATTGCGCGAAGAGCGACCCGCCAATCCCGGTCAGGCCGGCACTCAAAGCCATGGCTGCCGTGCGAACGAGCACCGGATTGACGCCGGCAGCGCTCGCAGCATCCGCATCATCGCGGACAGAATACAGATAGTAGCCGTAGCGAGATCCCTCGAGCGATTTCGTCACCACGTAAACGCACGCGAAAAAAACCAGCATCATCACGGCGTATGCCGTCTTTGACGCGAAAACCATATTTGTCACACCGGCGACGGGCGGAATTGAAAGCCCCTCAGGACCGCCGGTAAGGGACGCCCAATTCATTGCAGCAATCCGCACAACCTCCGCAGCAGCGAGAGTTGAAAGAATGAAGAAGGGACCCCGCAAACGAGCGCAGATGATCGCCAAAGCTGCACCAAAACCCGCAGCAATCAACCCCCCGCACCAGATGCCGAACCACGGAGTGAGCCCGAAACGCAGGAACAGAATTGTCGAGGTGTAGGCGCCCACGCCGAAAAAGGCTGCATGACCGAACGAGATCAGACCCGCATACCCGCCCGCGATGTTCCATGCCAGCGCCAATCCCGCCCAAAGAAAGGTAAGTACGGCGATGTCCTTGAGACTCTGAGATAGCCCGAGCATTGCGACCGCAATGCAGCCTGCAAATATCGCCATTTCGAAAATTGAAATTTGGCTGCCACGGCGAGGCCAAAACAGGAACCGCGTGCTCTGCGATTGATGCGTGTTAGCCGCTGACATGCATACACTCAATCGTTAATTCCAATAGTCGCGGCGCCCTTCTGCCCGAGCAAGCCGTTCGGGCGAAAAATCATCACTAGCAAGAAGAGGACGAAATAGAACATCTGCCCGTAGGCCGGCGCGACATAATAACTACTTACCGATTGCACGACCCCGAGGCACATGCCGCCAATCAACGCCCCTTCAATGCTGCCCATACCCCCGAGCACGACAATCACAAATGCAATCAAGACGAAATTCAAACCGACCGTCGGGAACACGGAGAACAGGGGCATCATCATGCACGCTGAAAGGCCAACCAGTGCAGACCCGCTGGCGAAAGTGATCAGGAAAATGCGAGGCACGGGAATGCCCATCAACATGGCGGCCTCGCCGTCCTGAACGGTCGCGCGGATCGCTTTGCCGAGATAGGTGCTCCGGATCAGCCACTGAAGAAACAATGAGCAGAGGATCGTCACGGCAAAACCTAGCAACAATTCGGCCTTAAAGTAGAACGGGCCGACTTCCACGGAACGGCCGAAGATTGGAGGCACGTCCCACAGATCTGCTGTCATGACCATCAGTGCAGCGTTCTGCATCAAGATCGACAAGCCCATGGTCGCGAATACACCTACGAGGTGCGGCTTATCCAACGCAGGTCGCACAATGACCTGGTGCACGACTGCGCCGAACAGAAACATGGCCGGCACAATTGCTAACGCCGCGAAGTATGGATTCAGTCCGAGCATTTTGGTGATCGCCCACGCGCCGTACATGGCAAGCATTAGAAACTCACCGTGTGCGAAATTGACGATCCGTAAAACCCCAAAGATCAGCGTCAGGCCCATGCTCATCAGGGCATAGATGCCACCGATAAATATACCCGACAGAACGAGTTGACCGAGGGTCGTCATGCGTCACGGAAGCAGCTGAAAAGCTCCGCAGAGTCAATTTCCGCGGACGCAGCCGATCAGCGCTTGCTCCAATCTGGCAAAGGCACCATGGCCGGCGCATGGGTCGCTAGCTTCGCCGGGAAGACTTGTTCGTTGGCTTCGGGAGTCCACTGCCAGACACCAATTGAGGCGCGCAGATTTTGTCCGGCATCCTTGGGATCGTCTGGCCAATCGAAATTGGTGAACTTGATCCCGCTGCCATTTACCAGAGAGCCTTCCGGGAGATCGAGCTTGAGGGCGATATCGCGAAGCTCATCCGGCTCGAATGTCTTGGCCTTCGGCAGAACATCGGTGAACAGAGCCCAAATCGCCGAGAAACCAGCAGCGGCGTGTCCCGCCGGCGGACGTTTCATTTTGGCTTCGTAGCGCTTGTAGAATTCGTCAGCCACCTTCCGGATCTCCGGATTGAGGACATCTGGATTCACCTTCGGTGGGAAGTCCGCGACGAATATCCCGTTCACCATGCTGCCGATTGAATTTCGAAGATCAGGAGACGAATAGCCGGCACTTACACCGATGAAAGCGGCAACATTGAAATCCAATTCCTTTGCCTTTCTCTGAAACAGGATTGCATCGTTGGGAAACGAAATCGCAATCAGGATGTCAGGCTTAACATCCTTTAGTTTTTGAACGATCGGGGTCATGTCAGTCGAAAATTGATCGTAGCCCTCGTCGTAGACAGGCTTGATGTTCTTCTGTCCGGTATAAGCGCGAATGCCATCGCCAACCGATTTTCCGAAAGCCCGATTTTCCCAGAGCAGTGCAATTCGAAGATCGTTGACAGACTTATTGAGGCGCTTCGAGAGATCTTCGATGATGAAGTCCACTGCTACTTGTCCGTATCGCCGCGCAGGAGCGCCGACCTGAAACGTGTATTTGAAACCACGGCGCGTGATGATCTCGGCGGCACCGGTCGTTTCCCAATGAAACACGCCTTGGCGTTCAGCCGCCTGGCTAACGGCGATCGCGAGCGGGGAGGCGAATGAACCGGTAGTGATTTTGACGCCATCCTTGGTGATGAGTCGTTCGGTTTCGCTGATTGCGGCAGCGGGGCTTGTCGCGTCGCCATTTACGTATTCGATTTTTCGGCCGTTGATGCCGCCGCGCTCGTTGATCATATCGCGCGCAATCTGCATTGCTTCCCAGTTTTCGATGCCGTTCTTCGCGAATGGTCCGGTAAGCGGAAGAAGCACACCGATGCGAATGGGCTCTTGGGCTTGGGAACGATCCTCAGCCATGAACGCAAAACTGGTGGCGATAAGACACGCACCGAGGCGCAACCATTTACGCATGTAAGCCCCTCCACTTTCAGTAACCGCTCACTGTCAATAGCCGGCCAAACGCTAGCAACGGACACGACGCGCAGCAACCGCCTGCTTCAACCTAATTTTCGGCCCAGCCTAGAAACCGGCGCTGGAAGCTCAACAGCGCAGAATCCAGAACAAGCCCGACGCACATCATGACAACGATGTACGCAAAAACCGTGGGGCTCTCGAAGAACCGTTGCGAGTAGATTAGCGTCGCCCCCATCCCGCCGCCGCCAGCTACCATTTCAGCCGTGAAGGTGGTTATCAGAGCCACTGGCACAGCGATCCGAAAGGTCGTAAAAATGCGCGGATAGCAGGCCGGCAGAATGACATGAAAAAAAATGCTGCGCCGATTGCTTCCAAGTGACAACGCTGACCATACAAACAGCCGACCGACCGAGCGCGCTGCGTTATATGTTCCGATGACGACTGGAAAGATGCACGCGAACGCAACAAGGAGAATTTTTGACGAACTGCCGATCCCAAACCAAAGTATGAAAATGGGAAGGAAGGCGATCTTCGGTGCGGGAAAACCGAGTGCGACGAACGGATCGATCAACCATTCTGCAAAGCGGCTGCGCGACATGACGAGCCCGCAAGCAACACCGGTCGCAGTTCCAACCAGCAAGCCGCCGAAAGCGCGAGCCAGGCTAAGTGCAAGATCGTTCGTCAGTGACCCGTCAGCAATTGACCGACACAACTGGTCGGCAACGACCGAGAAGGGTGGCAGGAACAAAGGCGGTGTCAGCTTCGCACGCGCGGCCAGTTCCCAGACCAGCAAAAGGAGCACAACCGACGTTACCGGGCGCCAGGGGATTAATACGGATTTTTGCGGCATCATAGCCGCCTTCGTTCGTAATCTGCAGCCGCCGACTCGTGCCATCGCAACAACCGGTGCATCCCCAGCAGCGTGACGCGGTCAGCAACGAAGGCGACAGCGACTATGCAGGCAATTGCCGCGAACATGTAGTCGTACGTGCCGTTCTCGCCATAAAGAAAGATCAGCTTGCCGATGCCGCTGGTCGACGCGATCATCTCAGTGGAAATCGCCAGCACGAACGAAAAGCCGAGCGCGATCCGCAAGCCGGTGAAAATGTCGGGCATTGCACTGCGCAGAAGGACTTGCGAGGGCAATTCACGGTCTGTCGTACCAAGTGCTTGCGCGCTCCACACGAGGACTTTTGGAGTCGTCACTACCCCGTGATAGGTGTTGACGATCATCGGCAAAAGGCAGGCCAGAAATACTGCGGCAATCGCCGTGACATTGCCGATCCCAAACCACAAAGCGAACAAGGGGATGAGCGCCGATTTCGGCAACGAATAGGTGCCCCCGACGATTGGCGTCACGTAGGCTTTGAATCGTTCCGAACGAGCCATCATCAAGCCGATCCAAATTCCGCAAATCGAACCCAGCGCCAATCCGACAGCTGCTCTAAACAAGGTGACGAAGAGATTCCTGGCAATCTCTCCACCTGAGACGAGATCGGCGAGCGCCGCCGCCACCTTGGTGGGGGTCGGAAGAAACTCGCTGTTGACGAGGCCGCTGCTGCACGCGCCATACCAGAGCGCGATAAACAGCACGAGCGGGCTCATGCGGCCGATCAGACGGGCAGCGCCCGCGCTAACTGCTTCAGGACGGATCAACATTCTGTTGCCCAGCGGCAAGCGCCTGGCGCCGTACGGAGAGCCAGACCTTGTTGCGAATCGTGTTGAAGTCAGGGGACAGGACCAGCTCTTCTCGGGGTCGGGTCCGATCAAGATCCACCGTGAATTGCTCAATGATCTGCCCAGGCCTGGCCGACATGATGCAGATCCGATTGGACAAATATACCGCCTCGGTGACGTCGTGGGTCACAAGAAGAACCGTCTTTTGAGTCTCCAGCCAGATGCGTAGCAATTCGTCCTGCATGATTTCGCGCGTCTGCGCGTCGAGCGCGCCAAAAGGTTCATCCAGGAGCAGAATTGCCGGGTCGCAAGCGAGCGTGCGGGCGATCGCGACCCGCTGTTTCATGCCGCCCGAAAGCTCTCTCGGATAACGCTTCTCAAAACCGGTGAGGCCGATCACGCCGATCAGGCGATCGATAATTTTCTTGCGGTCCGTCGCGGAAACGTGCTGCCGATCAAGCCCGTAGCCGATGTTGTCCTCAACCGTAAGCCAAGGGAACAATGCGTATTCCTGGAAGACAATACCGCGATCGGTGCCAGGACCCATGATCGCCTTTTCGTCGATAATGACGTCGCCGTCGGCATCAAGAAAGCCGCCAACGATGTAGAGCAGCGTGCTCTTGCCGCACCCGGAAGGACCTACGATCGATACGAACTCGCCCTCGCCGACCGCAAGGTCGGTGTCGCGCAACGCGAGCACCGGGCCGTGATCGCTTGCATAGGCTTTCGATACGCGGCGGATCTCGATCTTGGGCCGCACTATGTTGAGCACGGGCGCGGAAGATAGCTCAGGGCAAGATATTTCGAGGCATCGACCGGCTGCGGAATCAGTTTTTCCTCGACCATTGCATCAATCGGCTTCTGGATTGCGATCGCTGGCACGCAGCCATTTGGATCACGGTAATAGTCGCTTCCAGTTGCAAAATAGCTATCGAGCACTTCCTTCGGTGATTTTGTGAAGGCTGAGACCAGCTCGATCGCTTTGCCGCGATTGGCTTTGTCATAGTACCAATTGAGCCCGGTCACATAGTCTGCAAGAAAACCGCGCACCGCATCCTCGTTCTGCTTCAAAAAGGCAGTGCGCGCGACTTGAAATATCACCGACGAGGGACCGAAGGCGTCGCCGCCGGTGAAGAGTGTGCGCAGATCTCCTTTGCGGCTTTCGACCGCCAGGAATGGAATTACCAGAACCCCGCAATCAACTCGTTTTTCCCGGATCGCAGCCGCCATATTGGGGAAATTGACCTCGACAATTTGCACATCGCGCCTGGGATCGAGTCCTTTTTTCTTCAGCACGACACGCAAAACCAAATCGACTGCTGAGCCGTAAGCGTTAATGCCGACCTTCTTGCCCTTGAGGTCCTCAACCGTCTTAATCGGCGAATCCTGCAGCACGAAAAACGTGTTGGTTGCGTTGCCGGAGTGCCCATCCTGATAGTTGTCAGATATGATCGAGAGGCCGCCTGCGACCGCGTCTTTGGCTACGGCTGTTGCAAAGGTCGAAAACGCGAGCGTGCCCAGATCGGCTTGCCCGGAAGCGAGCAGTGTCGCGGCTTCGGGCGTACCGCGCGTGAACGTCATTTCAAGCGTATAAGATTTTCCATAGTTCTTGAGCACGTTCTCTTTGAGATAATCGAGATAGATTATCGTCTCCATTTCGTTTGGGCCTATACCACCGCCGGTCGCATAATGGATCGTAACGGGGGCTGCAGAGGCGCGGGGCAATACACCAATCGAGGCACCGACCAGACCGGCGGCCCCGACCTGCAAGACCCGGCGTCGCGATAGGCGCTCCAAGCTTGTCGTTCGTATTGCGCGCATATCTGCCCTCCTTTGCAAAGCCTGACACCATCTTGCTAAACGGGCGTAACGACCGCAATAGCCATTGCAAGTACCAGGAGGTTGACGATGACCGTGACGAAAATTCAACCCAAAACGTTGTTTCAAAGGGCGCTTGAGGGGCGCGTTCTCTACACACACGTTGTGGTGGCCGAAACGCAATCGCTCATCTTCATTTCCGGCCAGCTTGCGCGCGATAAGTCCGGTAATATCGTCGGTCCGCGCGACATGCGAAGGCAGGTCGGGCAAGTCGGAGAAAATCTGCGGCTGGCTCTCGAAGCCGTGGGAGCAACGCTCGCTGATCTTGTAAAAACCACGACTTTCGTGACCGACATCGACGAATTTTTTCGCCATGTCGACGTTCGCCACGATTACCTTGGTGTGGGACTACCGGCCAGTACAACGGTCGAGGTCCGTCGACTGTCGCATCCGGACCTTATGGTCGAGATAGAGGCGATCGCTGTCAAAGATCCCATTTGAGGACGCGGGAAAGGTTCTGAAGTCCGGTGACAGCGACTTCATGGTGGTCGTCGCCCATACCACAACGAAGTTGCTACGAATCGGATTAAATATTTTTCAAAAAAGCGAACAAGGCAAGTTCGCGGATGCCATAAGCGGACATCGCGCCATCAACTAAGTAAGATCGCCTTTGCCGCGTCACCAGCCGCCGCGACGTTGTCACGATCAAGAAAGCACACGATCCGGCAAGGACAACCTTCGAAACCTTCGCAGCACCAGGGAATGAGCCGATGAGGCTACGCTTGCCCGGCATAAGCTCGATATCACATGTCGGCACGCATTTCGACGGCGCCATGCATGCGACCGACAATCGTGACGGCGACAAACCAGAGTCACGTGCCCGCTTTTGGGCTAGCAGCTTTTGAACAATTGGCTGTCACTTGCCCGGTTGATACACCCATGCGTCGACAATGACGTCACAGCCAGGGATGGGCATCGGTTGCGGCGTGCGAACTGCGCCAAATGGGATAGGCGCACCGAATAACTTTTCCCGCCAAATCTGCAACGCAGGATAAACAACATTCAGATCGCCGACGAAGTGATGCGCTCGAACAACATTATCAAGTGACGTTCCACTACGCTGGCAAATTTCATCAGCAGCGGCCAAAATTGCGCGCATCTGATGTTGGGCCGGAGCCCCGAGGTAGCGCAAGCCTGATGAGGCGCCTACCCCAGGCAATACGCCTTCGTCGTCGGCAGCGTAGAGAGCGGATAGGCAAAGGAGATCGCCGGCGCGAACCGCGGCTGGACCGAGCCGCATGGCCGCAGAGGCGTTGTGTTCGATGATCTGCTTTTTTATTTTTCCGTTGTCGCGCACGCCGAAAATATTAATCTCGATTTTCGACTCGAGAAGTGCGAGCCCTTTCGTCGCGACGACCGTGAGCGCGCAAGGACTGTCGGCGAAATGACTGTTCCAGACGTCCATGAACTCGGGCAGGTCGTTGATGTCGGTGAGGTAGACCTGTGCCTTGATCGCGTTCTTGAGCGAGCTACCGCCCGCCTCCAGCCCGGGCTTGAGGCGCCCTGTGATCAGAAATTCCGTCTGGAGCCGGATATCGGTGCCGTTCCAGAGCGCGTTGGGCGGGCGGTAGGCCTTTGGATCAAGTCCGGTCATGGCCTCGTTGTTCGGCATCTGCCCGGCAACGAACACATAGTCGCCGCAGGCGAGCGAAGCGATGAAGCCGGAATGCTGCGGAACCGGAACGCCGTCGGCGCGGGCAGCATGCGGCTCGCGCCCCTCGCCCGGCAGAACCGCCAGCAATGAGACGTTCATGTTGGCTCCGACGGTGAGCAATTCCTCCATCAATACGGACGTGCTCGGTGGAACGTAGTCCTTCAACAGCGTCTTGCGCGCGCGCTGATAGGGATTAACGCATTCGGCGCGCGGGTAATATTGGTCGACGCGCACGATGTGGCGCAGATCGCCGCCTTCCGCTGCGATCAATTTGGCGAAGCGGTCGAAGATGAAGCGTCCCTCGCGCAAATAACGTGGTGCGCCGCCGAGCGGCTGGCCCGGCTTGCCCGCGACCGGTCCCGCGATCCCGTGCTCGAAGTCAGTCGCCTCGTGTCCGGTGAAGAACAGCCAGGCGCCCGCGCGCACACCCTGCGCATAGAAAATGTCGGATTGTCCGATACGGACGGGTGCAAGCGGTTTCACATCGGACATGCACAACCTCCCCGATCATTCGAGATTTTTCTTGCACCAAACATCGCAAAGGCGATTTCGCGTGTCCAGTGCGGCCGGCGCGCCGCAGACCGCGCATGCACGCGGCAATTGTCATAGAGACAAACGAGCACTCGTTTGACACGGAGTCCGGCCAACCCTAACGTTGAGGGTCGTAGGATGCGCCTCGCACGCTTTTCGGAGGCAGCTTTGTTACGCGTCAGCAACGTCCGCAAGGTGTTCGAATCCGCGCGCGGCACCTACATCGCGTTGGATGGTGTGTCCCTCACAGTCTCTGATGGCGAGTTTCTGTGTCTGCTCGGCCCCTCCGGCTGCGGCAAATCCACACTGCTCAATATTCTTGCCGGCTTTGAGCCCGTGACGGCGGGTACCGTGATGTCGGCTGACACGCCGATTACCGGCGCCGGCCGCGAGCGCGTGATGTTCTTTCAGGACGCCGGATCGGCACTACTGCCTTGGCTCACAGTCGAGGAAAACGTTCGCTTCGGGTTGCGCGTGCGGAAAATACCGAAGGCCGGCTGGCAACCGATCATCGACACATACCTGCGCATGACCGGCCTCGACACGCATCGCACGAAATTTCCATCGGAGTTGTCGGGCGGCATGCGGCAGCGTCTGCAGATTGCGCGTGCACTTGCGGTCGAGCCGGAAGTCCTGCTGATGGATGAGCCGTTTGGCGCGCTCGATGCAATGACCCGTCGGCATATGCATTCGATCCTGCTGGATATCTGGCAGCGCACAGGCAAAACGATTGTTTTCGTCACCCACGACATCGCTGAAGCTATTTCTCTGGCCGACCGCATCGGGGTCATGTCGTTCGGGCCGCGCTCGGTGATCACAAAGCTGATCGATATCGACCTGCCACGGCCGCGCGATCTCACCAACCCGAAGGTTGCCGTCCTGTACAACGAAATCGAGGCGTTGCTGGCGCCGGATCTGGCGCGGGTCGCGGAGCACTCGTAGCTGCGTGAGCAGATAATGGTGACCCTTTGGTAGAGATTCAGGACACAGCACCGGTGGTCGCCAAGCCTTCAGACGACGCTGGCGCGCGATCCCGTCGACCCATGACCGCCAATCTTTCTCACGGCGCGCTGGCGGTGGGGTCGCTCGTCCTGGCGTTCCTGATCTGGCAGTTCCTGTCGACAGTATTGTTCAATCCGTTTCTGATCCCGCCGCCGCTTGAGGTCATCCGCACGGCCATACCGATGCTGATGAGCGGCGAGATCCTTGGCGACGTGGCGATCAGCATGACCAGGGTCGTGGTCGGGTTTGCGACAGGGTCGCTCGCAGGAATCATAACCGGTGTGCTGCTCGGCCGTTTCCGCGTCATGCACGATCTGCTCGATCCGATCCTCGAGCTGCTGCGCTATCTCTCTCCCACGGCGATGATACCCATCGCGGTCATCTGGTTCGGGATCGGCGAGCTTTCGAAATACTTTCTGATTTTCTGGGGTACTTTTTTCATCGTCGTCATCAATACGACCGCGGGCGTGTGGCGGGCGCCGGTCGCCCGCCAGCGTGCGGCGGAATGCCTGGGGGCCAGTCAGCTCCAGATTTTCGTGCTCGTCGTCATCCCTTCCGCTGTTCCTTACATCGTGACAGGAATGCGCGTGGCGATGGCCTCTTCGTTCATGAGCATCATCCCGGCCGAAATTCTCGCCGCCGATTCAGGTATCGGCTACCTCCTCCAGAAATCCTCGATGCTGCTGCAGACCAATCGCATTTTCGTGGCGCTGCTCACGATCTGCGTTCTCGGCTTCATCGTCGATCGTATTTTCCGTTTTTTCGTCGACAGAGTGCTTGCCCGTTACATGTCGTTCGTATCGCAGACGTAAACCCAAGA
>Ga0207678_10001712_pt1 | contig 20098 bp, 21 predicted proteins | sample KBSC63metaG_FD_184319 | JGI IMG/M metagenome (GOLD analysis project Ga0207678, IMG submission 184319) | Corn rhizosphere microbial communities from Kellogg Biological Station, Michigan, USA - KBS C6-3 metaG (SPAdes) (version 2) | ecosystem: Host-associated > Plants > Roots > Rhizosphere > Soil ... | reverse complement strand
CACCTCGAGCAACGGGGGTTCCCCCGCGACGGGCGGGGGAACGTGGGACACGATCGTCGTCGGCGGCGGCCACAACGGGCTCACCACCGGCGCGTACCTCGCCCGCTCCGGGCTTCGGACGCTGATCCTCGAGCGTCGCGACATCCTCGGCGGAGCCTGCGTGACCGAGGAGGTCTGGCCCGGCGCCCGCGTCTCCCGCTGCTCCTACGTCGTCTCGATGCTTCAGCCCAAGGTCGTCGCCGACCTCGAGCTGAAGCGCTACGGCTACGAGGCCCATCCGCTCGATCCCGCCTACGCGGCGATGACGCCGGACGGGCCGATCGTCTTCCACGACGACCTCGTCAAGACCCAGGAGTCGATCGCGAAGTTCAGCAAGAAGGACGCCGAGGCCTACGGGAAGTTCGAGGACCTGCTGTTCATGGCGGCCGACTTCGTCCGGCCGATGATGATCCGCCAGCCCCCCGCCCCCGGCTCGCGCGCCCCGGTCGACATCGCCGGGATCCTCAAGGAGGCGGGAAGGATCGCCGGGATGTCGCAGCGCGACGTCCAACAGCTCGTCCGGATCTTCACGATGTCGGTCGGCGACTGGCTCGACGCGATGTTCGAGAACGACTACCTGAAGGGCTCGATCGCCTCGACCGGCGTCGTCGGCGTCTGGGCCGGCCCCTACTCGCCCGGCACCGCTTACAACCTCCTCCATCACGCCCTCGGCGAGCTCGACGGTCAGGTCGGCTCGTGGGGACAGGTGATCGGCGGGATGGGAGCGATCAGCGAGGCGATCGCCGCCAGCGCCCGCGACGCCGGCGCTGAGATCAGGACCGGCGCCGAGGTCGTCAGCATCGACTCGACGGGCGGCCGGGTGACCGGCGTCACCCTCGCCGACGGCAGCACTCACCGGGCGCCGATCGTCGCCTCCGGCGCGCACCCGAAGACGACGATCATGGATCTCGCCGGAGCCGACAACTTCCCCGACGAGGTCCGCGAAGACATGGCCGCCTACCGGACCCGCGGCGCCTCGGTGAAGATCAACATGGTCCTCTCCGAGCCACCGGTCTACGAGGGGCTCAGCGAGGAGGACTCCCGCCACCTGCTCACCGCCGGGGTCAACTGGTGCCCGTCGCTCGACTACCTCGAGCGCGCCTGGCAGGACGCGGTCCGCGGCGTCCCATCCGAGCATCCCTACGTCGAGATGGAGGTGCCGTCCTCGATCGACCCGTCGCTGACCGACGACGATCGCTGGATCGCGACGATGTTCACCCAGTACGGCCCGACCGAGCACGAGCAGTGGCCGGAGGGGTCGCGCGAGCGCTACGCCGAGACCTGCATCGCCAGCATCGGCGAGTACGCCACGAACCTGCCCGGCGCGATCGTCGAGCGCGAGGTCCTGGCGCCGCCCGACCTCGAGGACATCTTCGGCCTCGTCGACGGCTCGATCTTCCAGGGCGAGCAGGACATCGCGCAGATGGCGTTCATGCGCCCCACCCCCACGCTCGCCCAGTACGCGACCCCGCTCGAGGGCCTCTACCTCTGCGGAGCCGGCACCCATCCGGGCGGCGGCGTGATGGCCGCGTCCGGCCACAACGCCGCGCAGCGGATCCTCAAGGACCGCCGCCGCCGGACCGGTCTGCGCGGGCGCCTCGCCCGGCGCCGGACGGCAGCCTGAACCGCCCGGCGCGGGCGAAGCGGACCCGCCCCCACCCGTCCGGCGCGGGCGAAGGCGGCGCTACCCTGAACGGGTGCTTCCGCTTGCCATCAGCAATGGCGAGGTGATCATCGTCGTCGTGCTCGTGGTCGCGCCGATCGCCGCGATCGCGTTCGCCGGCGCCGGGTCCGTCTATCGCGAGATCGGCAGGGGCGCATTCGCGATGGACCACGACCGCCCGCCGCCCGCATCCGACCTCGGCGCGACGATGAGCAAAGCCGCCCGCGAGGCCGAGGTGAGGCAGATGCTCGAGGCGAAGGCGTTCCGCCAGATCGAGCGCGGCGAGGCGCCGATCGACATCGACGCCGAGCTGCGGCGGTTGATGGAGCCGCCGGCGATCGCGGCGAAGGCCGATCCCGCCCTCGTCGCCGAGATCCGCCAGCTCGTCGTCGCCCGCAACGAGCGCCGCGCCCGCCAGGGGAAGGACCCGCTCGACGTCGATGCCGAGATCGCCCGTCAGCTTCGCGACCTCGAGGGCCTCGGCCAGTAGCGCCGAGGCCTTCCCCCCGCCCCGCCCCTCGGGTATAAAGCGCACGCGATGGCCGACATCGGCGACATCTACGAGCTCGAGCAGCTGGCCGTCCAGCCGGGTACCTACGTCAACCCGCAGACCGAGGTGGTGATCATCGTCGAGGACGCGGCCGCGGTCGACCAGGAGGTCTTCGAGGAGGGCGGCGAGGGGACGGAGTGGGTCCGCGTCTCCGACGAGGTCCCCGTCGACGAGACGCTCCTCGAGGAAGCGCTCGACGAGTTCCAGGCCCGCCGCCACCCCGGCGCGGTCGAGCAGGCGTCGAGCATCGCCGTCGACGATGCGCTCGACGACGAGGACAACCCCGAGCTCGAGCCCGATCCCGAGCTCGACGAGGAGGAGTGAGCGTGGCGATGCCGGAGGCCGGCGACCCGGCGCCGGAGTTCGCGCTGCCCGATCAGTCCGGCGAGACGGTCGCCCTCGCCGACCTCCGTGGCCGGTGGGTCGTCCTCTACTTCTATCCGCGCGCCGACACCCCCGGCTGCACGACGCAGGCCTGCAGCGTCCGCGACCGCTCCGGCGAGTACGCCCAGCACGGTGCCCGCGTCCTCGGCATCTCGCCCGACGAGGTCGACGCGATCGCGAAGTTCGACGACAAGTACGGCCTCGGCTTCACGCTCCTCGCCGATCCCGACCACGCGGTCGCCGACGCCTACGGCGTCTGGGGGGAGAAGAGCATGTACGGCAAGAAGTACATGGGCGTGCAGCGCTCGACCTTCGTCATCGACCCCGACGGCAAGGTCGCGCGCGTGTTCCCGAAGGTACAGCCGAAGACGCACGACGACGTCGTCCTCGCCGCCCTCGAAGAGCTCGGCGCCTAGACCATCTAGCTGCTCGCCAGCACGTAGGCGAGGAAGCCGGCGAACAGCGTCGCCCAGCCGATCACCGGGAACAGGTCGAAGCGGCCGCGGTTGCGGAGCGTGAAGTAGGCGAGGACACCGCCGGCGAGCCCGAGCAGGGCCGAGACGATCGCGAAGCGGTCGAGGTCCCAGTCGGTCAGGGCGAGGCCGAAGGCGACCGGGATCGTCGACTGGAAGACCATGGCCCCGGTGATGTTGCCGAGCGCAAGGCTGTCCTTGCCCTCACGGACCCAGAAGAAGCTGTTGATCTTCTCCGGCAGCTCGGTGGCGAGCGGGGCGAGGATCAGCGAGAGGACGAGCGGCTCGACGCCGATCGACTCGGCGACGTGGATCATCTCCTCGACGAACAGGTGGGCGCCGCCGACGATCGCCGCCAGCCCGACCGCGAGCTGGAGTCCGATCAGCCGCGTCGGCGGCTCGCCGCCGTCGCCACGGTCCATGTAGAGGCGACCGATCTCCTCGGCCTGCTGGACCTCGCCGCCCTCCCGCAACGTCATCCGCACGTAGAGCAGGTAGGCGACGACGAAGATCGCCGCCAGCGGGTAGTGGAAGCCGGTCGGCAGGAGCGCTCCGGCGATCAGCCCGATCCCGAAGAAGACGATGAAGAAGAGCAGGTCGCGATCGAGGGTCGGGATGTGGGCCTTCAGCGCCAACCCCTGCGACCGGCGCTTCTGGAAGACGAACGCCGAGGTCCCGACGAGCGCCATCGCCAGGGTCGCGAGCAGGAACGGTGCGCCGATGATCGCCCCGATCGCCACGTCCTCGGACCCCTCGCCGCCGCTGATGATCGCGACGACCGGGATGAGGGTCTCGGGCATCGCCGTGCCCACGGCCGCGAGGATGCTGCCGGTCGCGCCCTCGCCGATGTCGAGCCGGTGGCCGAGCCACTCGACGGCGTTCGTGAAGACGAGCGCGCCGGCGAGGATGACGGCGAAGCTGATCAGGAGGAGGAATACGGCGCCCACGGACCCTTTCCTACGCCACGAAGAACGCGATCGCCAGGACGGCGTAGACCGCGAGGAGCTGGACTCCCTCGAACCACGTCGACTCGCCCTCGGACGTGACCGCGTTGGCGATCAGCGCCGCGAGCAGGATCGCGCCGAGCTCGAACCCGTTGAACACCAGCGGCATCGGGCTCGGTCCGATCGCGAACGACGCGAAGACGAGGACCGGGGCGACGAACAGCGCGACCTGGGCGCTCGAGCCGATCGCGATATTGACGGCGAGGTCCATCTTCCCCTTGAAAGCGACGAGCACCGCGACCCAGTGCTCGGCGGCATTGCCGACGATCGCGACGACGATCACGCCGATGAAGAACTCGCTGAGACCGACCGACTCCGACGCCTCGCTGATCGACCCGACGAGCACCTCCGACATGACGCCGACCGCGACGCCCGCGATCGCGAGAGCGATCACCGATGTCCGCACCGACCAGCCCCACGTGTCGCTCTCGGTGCTGTCGGTGCTCGCGTCGCTCTCGGCGCTCGCGTCTCCCGCGTCGCCCGAGTCGTGGTGCCCGCGCGGGTTGAAGACGTCACTGTGGGTCTTCAGCGAGAAGAACAGGCCGGCGACGTAACAGAGGATCAGCACGACGCTGACCGCCAGCGACAGCATCTCGACCGTCGAGCCGTAGTCGACGATCTCGGGGCCGATCGAGGGCAGGCCGCTGCCCTCGACGAGCTCGAAGATCGCCGGCATCAGCAACGCCGCGGCGGCCAGGAACAGCATCGTCGACTGCGTCGATGCGGCGGTCCGGTCGAACTTCTGGACCTGCCCGGGGCGGCCGATCCCGCCGCTGACCATGGCGGCGCCGAGGACGAGCAGCACGTTGCCGATGATCGAGCCGATGATCGACGCCTTGACGACCTCCTGGAGCCCCTCGGCGAGCGCGAACAGCGCGATGATCAGCTCCGGGGCGTTGCCGAACGTGACGTTCAGGAGGCCGCCGATGCCGGGGCCGGAGCGCTCGGCGAGCTCCTCGGTCGCTCGCCCCATCAGCGCGGCCGTCGGGATGATCCCGATCGCCGCCGTGAAGAAGATCACGCCGGCGGTCGCGCCGAGGATGTCGAGCACGATCGCGATCGGGATGAAGGGCAGCAGCAGGTACGGCCACCCGTCGGGGCCGAAAAGGAAGCCCCTGCTCAGCGCCGGGCCGGGGGAGCTCATCCGCCGAGCAGGCTCGCGCAGTCGTTGACGGCCTGCGCGCTCTTCGCCTTGGCGACGCAGTCGTAGTACTTCGCGGCGCTGCCGGACGCCTGCGGGGCCTGCGGCGCCGCGCCACCCCCCGCGCCGAGCCCGAGTGCGTCGGAGGCACCGGGGATCCGGCCGAGCAGATCGGCGAGCGGCTTCGCGCCGGACGGGCCGCTGATCGACTGCTCGGAGCCGGGGTCGGAGATCCCGATCGAGAGCTCGACGCGAACCTCGCCGGAGCCGCCGCGCGGATCGGCCAGCGTCAGCCCGACGTCGAGCTTGCGGAGCGAGTCGTCGTCGGTCGCCGCGTAGACGTCGATGCTCGCGTCCTTGACGGTCCCCTCGAGCTGCTTCAGCGAGGCCGGGTCGACCTGCGATCCCTGGCCGGTCTGCTGAGCGAGGTCGCCGAGGTCGGCGACGAGCTTCGGCACGTCGGCGGCGCCGGACACGTGGACGACCTCGGTCCCGTCGAGATCCTCGGTCCCCTCGTTGGTCAGGTCGGTCACCCAGCTCTGCGGGTCGATGCCGAACTGCTGCAGCGAGCCCTGCTCCCCCTGGTCGGCCTGCTGGGCGGCGGAGGCCTCGTATGAGGACTTCACGGCCTGGAAGGTCGTGTCGTCGAGCTGGTACTCGTCGCCCTGGTAGCCGACCCAGGCGCCATCGCCGGTGACGGTGAGCCCGCCGTCGAAGTCGAAGTTGGAGTTGCCGGAGTCGACCGAGGCGGTCACGTCGAAGTCGACCGAGGGAAGCTGCCCGCTCCCGTTCGACTGGAACGGGCCCTGGATCTCGGCGGAGAGATCGCCCTGCTGACCGCCGCTCGAGGTGATGTCGAGCGTGATGTCGAGGACGCCACTGTCGACGCTCTCGCCGCCGCCGAGCGCCTTGTCGAGCACCTCCTGGGGATCCTGGCTCGAGGCGTCGTCGCCGCCGCAGCCCGACAGCAGTGCCAGCCCCGCCAGCGCGGCGATCGTAAGCAGCGCGATTGTCGCTCTCGCTCGCAAGGATCCGGTGTCCCGCCCGCTCGAATGGGCGGGTCAGAGTACCCTGGATCGGTGCCGGTCGCCGACGAGACCGCGCCGCGGCTCCCGAGGACGATCCTCTACACGGGCAAGGGAGGCGTCGGCAAGACGAGTGTCGCCGCGGCGACCGCGCGGCGCTGCGCCGCCGCCGGCCTGCGGACGATCGTCCTCTCGACCGACCCCGCCCACAGCCTCGGCGACTCCCTCGAGGCCGGCCTCGGTCCCGAGCCCCGCGAGATCTCGCCGCATCTCTGGGCGCAGCAGATCGAGGCGCAGGCGGAGATGGAGGCGAATTGGGGGGCCGTCCGCGACTGGCTCGGCCGGATCCTCGCCGATCGCGGAGTGCTCGGCGTCGCCGCCGAGGAGCTGACCGTCCCGCCCGGCATGGACGAGCTGTTCAGCCTCCTGCAGATCCGCTCCCACCACGCCGGCGGCGACTACGACGTGATCGTCGTCGACTGCGCCCCGACCGGCGAGACGCTGCGGCTGCTCTCGTTCCCGGACGTCGCTCGCTGGTGGCTCGACAAGGTGCTCCCCTGGGAGCGCCGCCTCGTCACCGCCGCCCGCCCGTTCGCCCGCACGTTCCTCGACGTGCCGCTGCCCGGCGACGACGTCTTCGCCGACGTCCAGGGTCTCGTCGGCAACCTGATCGCGATGAACGAGATCCTCCGCGATCGCGAACGGACCTCGATCCGGCTCGTCATGAACCCGGACCGGATGGTCATCCGCGAGGCGCAGCGGACGTTCACCTACCTGAACCTGTACGGCTACCTGACCGACGCCGTCGTCGTCAACCGGGTCTTCCCCGAAGAGCTCGCCGACTCCTACTTCGGCGCCTGGCGGGACCGTCAGCGCGAGCAGCTCGAGGCCGTCCGCGAGGGGTTCTCGCCGGTCCCGCTGCTGCTCGCCCGCTACTTCCCCGAGGAGGTCGTCGGCGCCGAGATGCTCGACCGCCTCGGCGCCGAGCTGTTCGACGGTGAGCGGCCGGAGCGGGTCATGCACTCCGAGCTCGCCCAGCGGATCAGCACGGAGAACGGCCGCACGGTGCTCGCGATCCCGGTCCCGTTCGCCGACCGCTCCGAGCTCGATCTCAGCAAGGTCGGCCAGGAGCTGATCGTCCGGGCGGGTCGCGAGAAGCGGACTATCATCCTCCCCACCGCGCTCGCCCGGCACCGTCCGGCCGGTGCCCGGCTCGAGGCCGGGATGCTGGAGGTGAGCTTCGAAGATGACCGCCCCCGACGAGCAGAGCAACCGGCCCCCGCCGACGAGCGAGGGGACCGGGATCCCGCACCGGGGGCCGCCCGGGGACGAGACCGGCAGCGGGCCTGACTGGTCGGCCTGGGCCGACTGGACAGCGACCCATCCGGCCGACTCCCGCTGCCTCGAGCTCTGCCCGATCTGCCGCGGCGCCGAGATCCTCCGCGGAGCCGGCGGCCCGGAGCTGCGCGGCCAGCTCGACGACGTCGGGCGCGAGATGCTGCTGACCCTGCGCTCGCTCGTCGACCACTACCTCGAGCGCCTCGACCAGCGGCCTGCGGGAGCCGACCGGGTCGAGCGGATACCGATCGACTGACTCAGGCCGCGCCCGGGTGGGGCAACTCGGCGATCAGCATCCGGTCGTGCTCGTAGTCGAGCCGGGCTACCGCGGCCGCCGGCCGTAGCCACTCGAGCTCGTCGACCTCCTCGTTCGGCGCGAACTCGCCGGCGCGCGGCGTCATCGCCCAGTAGCGGACCAGCTTCAGGCGCCCCTTGCGGTCGTGGTAGCTCGTCGACGAGAGCTCGTCGCCGATCGTGCAGACGAAGCCGGTCTCCTCCTCGACCTCCCGCAGCGCCGCGGCGGCGAAGCCCTCCCCGGGCTCGAGCTTGCCCTTCGGCAGCGACCAGTCGTCGTAGCGCGGCCGGTGGACGACCGCGACCTCGATCCCGGCGGGCCCGTCGCGGACGATGACGCCGCCGGCGGCGTGGACGGAGGCCTCCCCCGGCGCCGTCATGCCGGCCCCACCAGTCCGAGGCGGCGGGCTCGCTCGCGGGCCCGGTCGAGCACCTCCTCGGCGCCGGCGACGACCCCGTCCCGCATCAGGACCCGCCCGGCGACGATCGTCGTGTCGACGACGGACCCGGAGGCGGCGTAGACGAGACCCGCCTCGAGCGATCCGATCCCGAGCTCGTGGCCGTCGGTCCGGACGAGCAGCAGGTCGGCCGGGCGGCCGGCCTCGATCGGCGTCGCCCCGAGCAGCGGCGCCCGCATCCCGGTCGCGATCGCCAGCGTCTCGGCGGCGGTGCCGGCGGCGGCGTCGCGGGAGCGGTGCTTCTGCCCGAGCGCGAGGTGCTTGACGTCGGCGATCAGGTCGAGCGAGTTGTTGGACCCGGCCCCGTCGGTGCCGAGGCCGACCGGCAGCCCGGCCCGCTGCGCCGCCGGCAGGTCGAAGATCGCTCCGACCGCGAGCTTCATGTTCGCGACCGGGTTGGTGACGACCGTGGCTCCGGAGGCGGCGATCAGCTCGCGCTCGTGGTCGTCGATCCAGACCGCGTGGGCGAGCAGCGTCCGCGGCCCGAGGAGCCCGACCCGGTCGAGCAGCTCGATCGGCCGGCAGCCGTGTCCGGCGAGGCAGTCCTCGACCTCCTGCTCGGTCTCGGCGGCATGGATCTGGACCGCGATGCTGCGCCGCTCCGCCTCGGCGGCGATCCAGGTCAGCGACTCCGGGGAGACCGTGTAGATGGCGTGCGGGGCCAGCGAGGGGGCGGTCAGCTCGCCGCCGTCCGCGGCGATCTCGTCGAGGCCGACCGCCGCCGCCTGCTTCAGCTCGTCGATCCGGCCCGCGTCGCCGCCGTCGAGCAGCGGCGGGCCGATCGTCGCCCGGACGCCGGCGTCGCCGACCGCGCGGGCGACCGCCCCGGGCTGCCAGTACATGTCCCAGAACCGGACTGTCCCGGTCCTGATCATCTCCACGCAGGCGAGCCGGGTGCCCCAGTAGACGTCCTCGGCGTCGAGCCTCGCCTCGACCGGCCAGATGTGGTCCTGCAGCCACGTCATCAACGGCAGGTCGTCGGCGTAGCCGCGGAACAGCGTCATCGCCGCGTGGGTGTGCCCGTTGACGAAACCGGGCACGATCGCCGTCCCGGTCCCGTCGATCCGCTCGTCGCCCGGCGCGGCGGTCACTTCGGCACCGAGGTCGGCGATCGTTCCGCCCTCGATCCGCACGTTGCAGGGCGCGCCGTCGAGGATGGCGCCCTCGATCGTGAGCGCCATCAGCCGGCGCTCCCGCGCTCGAGCTCGGCTGTGACGGCGCCCAGCGCCGCGGTCAGGCGCGAGCGGTTCTCCTCCTTGCCGGCCTCGAACTCGGCCACCGAGAGCTCCTCGGCGGCGACCCCGTTCGCGAGGTTGTCGACGACGCATACCGCCGCGTAGGGGATCCCCGTCTCGCGGGCGATGATGCACTCGGCCGCGATCGTCATCCCGATCACGTCGGCGTGGGCGGCGATCAGGCGGATCTCGGCGGGCGTCTCGAAGCGCGGGCCGATCGCCTGCCAGTAGACACCGCCGTCGATCAGCTCCGGCTCGGCGGCGCGGTTCCAGGCCTCGACGACGGCGCGGCGCCAGTCGCGGTCGAATCCCGGCACCTGCTCGCCGCCGTGCTGGTCGTCGAGCGACAGGCCGAGGTGGAGGGCGATGAAGTCGTCGGGGCAGAGGAACGTCCCGACGCCGAGCTCGGCGCGAAGCCCGCCGACCGAGCCGACCGCGAGGACGCGATCGCAGCCGAGCCCGGCGAGGGCGGCGAAGTTGCGCGGGTGGTCGATCCGCGCGGCCGTCGTGTAGCGGGCGAAGCCGTGCCGCTGCAGCAGCACCTGCTCGCCGCGCTCGTAGACCCGGACCGGGCCGCTCGACGTATCGACGTCAAGTGGCTCGAAGCCGGCCGCCGGCTCGCTGCCGAGGATCGAGTGTCCGCCGATCAGCGCCAGCCGTCCCATCAACTGATCCTATTCGCGCTCGAACGCCTCGAGGCGGCGCAGCAGCTCCCCGGCAGAGATGCTGCGCGAGCCGGCGGCCTTGACCGAGTTCCGCAGGCGCCGGTCGCTGGTCGCGACGACGATCGAGCCGGGATCGGCGTCGCCACGGAGCCGGGCGACGATCTCGCGGTCGGCGGCGTCGGGCCCGCCCGGCGCGAAGCCGACGTCGATCCGCTCCGCCGCCGCGGCGACCCGCTCGTGGCGTCGGCCGTCGAAGACGACGGTGAGTTCGAGGTCCTCGCCGGCCGCCAGCGCATCGAGCCGCCGGGTCAGCGCCGCCATCGCCGCCGGCCGGTTGCGCCACCAACCGTCCGGTCGCGAGCCGAGCACGTTCATGCCGTCGACGATCAGCCTCTCCACGCCCCGACCGTAGCGGGCCGGTTCACGGCTCAAGCGGACGGGCGGTTCCGACCGGGTCGTCGCTCGAGGGCCGTGCCCGACCCGACCGCCGAGCTAGACGAACCTTTGACATACATTGGACATAGTTGTTAGCCTGGACGGAGTCAATGAACACCGCGATCAGATCGATTGGCAGCTCGAAGCCCGTGGACTGGCTCCTCGACCGGACGGTGCTGCCGGGTTTCAGCTCGATCGGCTACCGGGTCCGCGGACTCGCCGGCTCCGACCCCGACCCCGACGACCGGCTGAAGGGCCGACCGGTCGTGATAACCGGCGTCACCTCTGGGATCGGCGCCGCAGCGGCCGAACGATGCGCCGCCGGCGGGGCGCATGTCCACATGGTCGTCCGCGACGCCGAACGCGGCGCCGGCGTCCGGGAGCGGATCATCGATTCGACCGGCAATAGCGACATCCATCTCCACCACGGCGACCTGTCATCGCTGCGATCGGTGCGCGAGCTCGCTGCGGAGCTGAATCGGGATCTCGGCGACGGCGCTGCCGCGCTCGTCCACAACGCCGGCGTCCTGACCCACGATCGCGAGACGAGCGTCGACGGTCATGAGCTGACGCTGGCGACCCATGTGCTCGGCCCGCTGCTTCTGACCGAGCTGCTGACCCCGGCCCTCGCCGGCGCCGCCCCCTCGCGGGTGATCTTCGTCAGCTCGGGCGGCATGTACACGGCGAGGCTGGACGCCGACGACCTCGAACTGAATCAGCGCGAGTTCCACGGCCCGACCGTCTATGCCCACGCCAAGCGGATCCAGGTGATCCTCGCCGGCCTTCTCGACGAGCGGCTCGAGCCGCGCGGCATCACCGTTCATGCGATGCACCCCGGCTGGGTCGACACGCCGGGGGTCGCCGAGGCACTGCCCAGATTTCACACTGCGTTGGCTCCGGTCCTGCGAACCCCGGCTGAGGGCGCCGACACGATCATCTGGCTCGCCGCCGACGGAGAGCCGGCCGCGGCCGGAGGCGAGCTCTGGATGGATCGGCGGATCCGCCCCGCCCATCGCGTCCCCTGGACCCGCGAAACGGCGGCAGAGCGCGCTCGGCTCTGGTCGAACCTCCACGAGATGGTCGCTGACGGCCGCCACCAAGCGCAATGCATGTAACACCGCTCCATGTTCCAGCGGCGGTAGGGTTGCCGTATGGCCGACGCAACCGCCGAGATGACGATCGACGAGCTCGCCCGCGAGAGCGGCATGACGGCCCGCAACATTCGGGCGCACCAGTCGCGCGGCCTGCTCCCGCCGCCCGCCGTCAGGGCTCGAACGGGCTACTACGGCGCCGATCACCTGGCCCGGATCCGGCTGATTCAGGACATGCAGGCCGAGGGCTTCAACCTGAAGTCGATCGAGCGGTTACTCGACATGGGCGCCCGCGGCGGCAGCCGCGAGACGCTCGAGTTTCAGCGCGCGATCCTCGAGCCCTTCGGCAGCGAGGAGCCCGAGGTGATCGACGGCGACGGGATCGCCCAGCTCTTCGGGAACCCACCCGACAAGCGGCTGGTCGCCAAGGCCGAACGGATCGGATTGCTGAACCCGATCGGCGAGCGGACCTGGGAGGTCCCCTCGCCGACGCTGTTGCAGGCCGGCCGCGACCTGATCGAGATGGGGATCCCGCTCGAGCACGCAATCGCAGTCGGCGACGCCATCAACAAGCACACGACGGCGATCGCGAAGGAGTTCGTGCGGCTCTTCGTCAAGGACATCCTGGAGCCGATCCGAAAGGACGGCCACGCCGAGGATCTGGCAGCCGCCGGCGATGCCGTCGAGCGGCTTCGCCCACTCGCTTCGCAGGCCGTGATGGCGAGCTTCGGCGTCGTGATGACCCAGGCCGTCGAGCGGCAGCTTCAGAAGGAACTGGGCTAGCCGGTCCGCTCGGCCGGTTCGAGCTGCGGCAGCTCGGCGGCCAGCTCCGCGAGGAACGGCAGCTCGGGGCGGCGCCCCGCGAACAGCTCGAGCGTGTCCCAGTAGTGCTCCAGGCGGTCGGGCTCGGCCCGGCCGTCGCCGGCCAGGAACGTCCGCGTCCGTGCGAGCTTGTCGGCCAGGTAGATCGAGGCGGTCACAGACCCTCCGTCCAGCACCCGCTTGCGGTGCTCCTCCTTGCGCTCGTGGTAGTCGGTGATCGAGATGTCCTCGGTGAGGATCTCCACCCATCCGGCAACCTCGGGCCCGAAGCGACTCGCGATCTCGTCCGACGTGGCGGTGCTGTCCTCGACGATGTCGTGCAGCAGAGCGGCGGCGACGGCATCGTCGTCGAAGCCGGCCCCCGCGACGAGCTCGGCCACGGCGATCGGGTGCTCGATCCCGGCGCCCTCCTCGAGCCCCGGCGCCGAGTAGATCCCCGCGGCGTACTCCCAGGCACGCTCGACGGGCTCGCGGCCGGCGATGAACTCGGGGGCGGTCGGCACGGGGCCGAGCATAGCCCCCGCCTGAGGCTCACCGGCCTCACGACGCCGCCAGTGATCCGAAGGCCTCGCGGATGCGAATGGAGGTACCAGCATGGCTCGTTATGCGGCAACCGTTGAGACGGCGTGGGACCGTGAGGTCGCGTTCACCTACCTAGCCGACTTCACGACCATCTCCGACTGGGATCCCGGCGTCGTCCGTTCGAAGCGGCTCACGGGCGACCCGCTGAGCGTCGGAGCCCGCTTCGAGGTGACGACGTCATACCTCGGGCGCGAGGCCACGCTCACCTACGAAACGATCGAGATCGAGCATCTGCGCCGCGTGCTGCTCCGCGCCGAGTCCGGCTCGTTCACTTCGCTGGACGAGATGACGTTCGACGAACGTCCCGGAGGCGGCACGCTCGTCACCTACGACGCCGACCTCGCGATGAAGGGCCTCGCGAGGGCGGCCGAGCTGCCGATGAGGCTCGCCTTCCGGCGGATCGGCGACGCTGCCCGGGACGGACTGCGCCGCCGCCTCGCCGCCGCGCCGCCGCCGCAGGCGGAGGTTGGCCCGTGATCGCACCGCGCCGGATCGCGATCGTCGGCAGCGGGATCTCGGGCATGCTCGCCGCCGCCGAGCTGCACCGCGCCGGACACGAGATCACGCTGTACGAGGCCGCGGGCAGGATCGGAGGCCACACGAACACGGTCACGGTCGAAGAGCCCGGCGGACCGGTCGCCGTCGACACCGGCTTCATCGTCTTCAACGATCGCAACTACCCGAGCTTCGAGCGGATGCTCGCCGAGCTCGGCGTCCCCAGCCAGCCGGCGAACATGAGCTTCGGCGTCTCCGACGGCCGCGGCGGGTTCGAGTGGGCGGCACGGGGCGCTCGCGGCATCTTCGCCCGGCGCCGCCACCTCGTCGATCCGCGGTTCATCCGCATGCTCTCCGACCTGCTCCGCTTCAACCGCGAGGTCCGCGACCTCGTCGGCCCCGGCGGCAGCGCCGGCGACGGACCGTCGCTGGGCGAGTTCCTGGCCGATGGCCGCTACTCGGACTACTTCGTCGACCGCCTGATCGTTCCCCAGGTCGCGGCCGTCTGGTCGGCGGACCCCGATCAGATGTGGAGCTTCCCGGCTTCGTTCCTGGCCGCCTTCTTCGACAACCACGGGGTCCTGCAGGTCCGCAACCGGCCTGCCTGGCGGACGATCCCGGGAGGCTCGCGCCGCTATGTCGACGCGCTGACCGCGCCGTTCGCGAGCCGGATCCGGCGGCGCACGCCGGTCCGCCGCGTGCGCCGGCTGTCCGGATCCGGCGTCGGGGTGAACCACGACGACGGCGAGGAACGCTTCGACGAGGTCGTCTTCGCCTGTCACGCCGACCAGGCACTTGCGACCCTCGCCGAGCCGAACCGGCTCGAGCGGGAGCTGCTCGCCGCCTTCCCGTACCAGCCGAACGAGGCGGTCCTCCACACCGACACGAGCCTGCTGCCGCGGCGCCAGGGCGCCCGGGCGAGCTGGAACTTCCACCTGACCGACGAGCCGGCGGGACGGACTACGGTCACCTACGACATGAACCGCCTGCAGTCGCTCGAATCCGCGCGCCGCTACCTCGTCACGCTGAACCGGACCGGCGCCATCGATCCCGAGCGGGTGATCCGGAAGATCGACTACAGCCATCCGGTCTTCACGCGGGCCGGGATCGGCGCGCAGCGGCGCTGGGAGGAGATCAGCGGCGTCGACCGGGTCCACTTCTGCGGCGCCTACTGGCGCTGGGGCTTCCACGAGGACGGCGCCTGGTCGGCGCTCCGGGTGTCGGCGGCGCTCGGCGGGCGCGGGCCCGGCCTCGAGCCGACGGCGACGGCCGCGGGCACGGCGGCCGAGCGCGGGCCCGAGCCACTTCTCGAGGCGGCATGAGCGCGACGGCGACAGCAGCCCGGCCGGCCGCCGGCGCGGAGTCGGCCTCGGCGCAGCCGAGATCGGCGATCTACGAGGGTTGGGTCACCCACCGCCGCCGCGAGCCCGTCGCACACGGGTTCCGCTACCGCGTCTTCATGCCGCTCGTCGACGTCGCGACGCTGCCGGAGCTGCTCGACCCGATCCCGCTCTGGTCGTCACGCCGCCCCTCCCCCGCCCGCTACCGCCGTCGCGACTACCTGCACGGCCACGGCGACGATCTGCCGCTCGACGTCGCCGCCCGCGAGCTGATCGCGGCGCGGACCGGCTCCAGGCCCGCCGGCCCGGTGATGATGCTCGCCAACCCGCGATACTGGGGGATCGGGTTCAACCCGGTCGCCTTCTACTTCGCCTACGGCGACGGCGGCTCCGTCGACGCGCTGATCGCCGAGGTCACCAACACGCCCTGGCGCGACCGCCGCTGCTACGTGCTCGCCGCCGGTCCGGACGGGTTGCGCGGCGAGTTCGCCAAGCGCCTCCATGTCTCGCCGTTCATGCCGATCGAGCAGAGCTACGAGATCGCCGCGAGCGCGCCCGGCGAGCGCCTCGCCGTCTCGATCGCGAACCGCGACGAGCGCGGCCGCACCGTCTTCACCGCCGCGCTCGCCCTCGAGCGCCGCGAGATCACGCCGGCCTCGATGCGGCAGATACTGTTCCGCTACCCGCCCATGACGGCTTCGACGATCGCGCGGATCTACCTCAACGCAGCTCGCCTGAAGCTCAAGGGCGCGCCGTACTTCAGCCCCCCGGCCGACCCGGAGCGATGAGACCGGGCGCAGACCCGTGGCGGCTCGTCGTCCACGCGGTTCTGCGCCGGATCCGGGCAGGCTCGCTCGAGATCGACGAGCGCTATCCCGGCGGTGAGGTGCGCCGCTTCGGGCCGGACTCGGCCCCTCGCCGGGCCCGCGTCGAGGTCCACGACCCGCGCGTCTACCGCCGGATCGCACGGTCGAAGAGCATCGCCTTCGGGCAGACCTGGGCGGAGCGGCTCTGGGAGACCGACGACCTCCCGGCGCTGCTCCGGATCGCCGCCCGTGACATCGGTCGGGGCGACGCGCTGCGGCGCCGGATCGCGCCGCTGCTCGTCCCGTTCCAGCGGCTCGCGACGCTGCGGCTGCTCAACACCCGCCGCGGTGCCCGGACGAACATCGCCGCTCACTACGACCTCGGTAACGAGATGTTCGAGCTGTTCCTCGACCGCGAGGCGATGATGTACTCGAGCGCCTACTTCGAGACCGGCACCGAAAGCCTCGAGCGCGCCCAGCACATCCGCCTCGAGCGGATCTGCGACGCGCTCGAGCTGAAGCCCGCCGACCACCTGCTCGAGATCGGCACCGGCTGGGGCGGGATGGCCGTCCACGCCGCCTCCTCGCGGGGGTGCCGGGTGACGACGACGACGATCTCCCGCGAGCAGCGCGAGTACGCCGAGGCCCGGGTCGCCGCGGCCGGCCTCGAGGACCTGGTCACCGTGCTCGGCAGCGACTACCGCGACCTCGACGGGACCTACGACAAGCTCGTCTCGCTGGAGATGATCGAGGCGGTCGGCTGGGAGTGGTTCGACCGCTTTTTCGGCGACTGCTCGCGGCTGCTCGGCCCCGCCGGGCTGTTCTTCCTGCAGGCGATCGTCATGGACGACGGCGCCTACGAGTTCGAGAAGCGGACCCGGAGCTTCGCGAACGAGGTGGTCTTCCCGGGCGGCTGCCTGCCCTCGGTCGCGTCGATCCAGAGCTCGATCGCCCGCGAGACCGACCTGCGGACGATCGCCCTCGAAGACATCTCGACGAGCTACGTGCTGACGCTGCGTGCCTGGCGCGAGCGCTTCGAGGAGGCGAGCGAGCGGCTCGAGGAACTCGGCTACGACGACCGCTTCCGGCGGACCTGGCAGTTCTATCTGGCGTTCAGCGAGGCCGGCTTCGCGGAGGCGCGAATCCGCGACGTCCAGATGCTCTTCGCGAAGCCGCACTGGAGCGGCGGCCCGCGGCTCGCAGCCGACATGGCGGCCCACCGCGACGCCGAGCTCGCCGCCGAGTCCTGATCGCCCAATAACCTCGCAGGCGATGGAACGGAGGCGCGGAATCATGTTCGCCGCCGTCGCGGTCGTGGTGATCGCCCTGGCGGCAGTCCTCGGCCTGATCGCCGGCGGCTCCGGCGACGACGAAGGCACTCCGGTCGCCGAGCCGAGCCCGCTCGCGTCGCTCTCGCTGAAGCAGATCGCCGGCCAGCGCCTGATCGCCGGCTTCGACGGCACCAAGCCGCCGAAGAAGCTGCTGAAGATGGTGGCTGCGGGCGAGCTCGCCGGGGTGATCCTGTTCGCCGACAACATCGGCGACCAGGGCTCGACGCGGGAGATGACCGACGCGTTGCAGGAGGCGGCGGCGAAGGCGCCGATCGACGACCCGCTGCTCGTCATGGTCGACCAGGAGGGCGGCGAGGTCAGCCGGATCGTCGGGCCGCCGGTCTCCTCGGCCGAGGGGATGGCCCGCCGCGGAGCCGACTTCGCCGCGGAGCAGGGCCGCGCGACCGCAGCCCTCCTCCGCGACTACGGGATCAACGTCGACCTCGCGCCGGTCCTCGACCTCGCCCGGCCCGGCTCGGCGATCGCCGACGAGCGGCGCAGCTTCGGCAGCAAGCCCGGCGAGGTGATCGACCTCGGCGTCGACGGCTTCGCGGCGGGCCTCCGCGACGGCGGGATCGCCGCGACCGCAAAGCACTTCCCCGGCCTCGGCGCCGCCGGCGTCAACACCGACTTCGACGCGCAGACGATCTCCCTCCCGCGCAAGAAGCTGCGGGCGGACGAGGAGCCGTTCGCCGCCTTCGCGGACTCCGGCGGCGAGCTGGTCATGCTCGGCCTCGCCTCCTACTCCGCATTCGGGAACGTGCCGGCGGCCCTCGACCCGGAGATCGCCACCGGCGAGCTCCGCGGCCGGCTCGGCTACGACGGCGTCAGCATCACCGACGCGCTCGACGCCGCGGCGGCGCAGGCTTGGGGCGACCGCAGCCAGGTCGCGCTCGCCGCCGCGGGAGCCGGCTCCGACCTGCTCCTCTACGGCGATCCGCGCACCGCCGCAGCAACCCTCGACGACCTCGTCGCCGCGCTCCGCTCCGGCGATCTCGAGCGGGCGCCGTTCAGGCGGTCTGCCGCCCGCGTCCTCGCCCTTCGCGCAGACGTCGGCAACGGCTAAGGCGCCGGCGCCTCCTTCGCGGCCGCAGCCGCGTCGCCGTCCGTGGCCAGGTCGTTGATCGCCGCCGTCCGCGGGCTCGCCGACCGGCCGAGCGCGGCGAACTCGCGCTCCATCTGCGGGATCCGCTCGTCGGCGTCGGCGCCCGCCATCCGCTCGCCGGCGCCGCTCGTGATCAGCGTTCGCAGCCAGTAGGTCAGCGCCGCCGCCTTCGGCACGAACACCCGTGCCTTGCGCTTCTCGAAGCCGTCGACGATCGCGGTCGCGCAGTCCTCCACCGACGTCGTCGCCTTCAGCGGCCACGGCAGCTTCTCGCGCCCTTCGCGGAAGCTCGGCATGTCGCGCTCACTCTCGCGGACGAGGTCGGTGTCGATCCAGGACGGGTGGATCGCTCCGATGTCGACGCCGCGGAAGCCGACCTCCTGGCGGACTGCCCGGACCAGCGACTCCGCCCCCGCCTTCGACGCCGAGTAAGAGGACATGCCGGCGAGCGGAGCGAACGAGGCGATCGAGCAGACGACGCCGATGTAGCCGCCTCGATCAATGACGTGCGGCAGCGTCGCGTGGATCGTCCGGTAGGCGCCGTTGAGGTTGACGTCGATCGTCCGCAGCCACGCCTCCGGATCGCCCTTCTCGGCGGTGCCGAAAGTGCCGATCCCTGCGTTGGCCAGGACGACGTCGATGCCGCCGAAGCGCTCGACCGCGCTCGCCACGGCCGCCCTGACCGAGTCGAGGTCGGTGACGTCGCACACGACGTGCATCGTCTCCGGCCCGATCCGCGCCGCCGTCTCGGCGAGCACCTCGGGCTCGAGGCCGGCCAGCGCCACGCTCGCGCCGCGTCGGGCCGACTCGGCGCCGACGGCGGCGCCGATGCCGCGCGCTCCTCCGGTGATGAAGACGACCTTGCCGCGCAGATCCATCTGCGCCGAGGATAACGGCGGCGCTACGCCTTGCCCTTATAGGACTGGCGGCGGCGGGCGAGCTTCCAGCGCGGCAGCAGGAACAGGAGCACCAGGACCGCGAGGACGATGATCCCGACCGGCCCGCGGAGCGCATCGACGACGTCGCTGAAGCGCTGCCCGACCGCCGCGAACGGGCCCTGCCCGAACGTCAGCTCGGGCGAGATCCGCTGCCCGGCCTGCGTGCTGTCGGTCGTCACCGTGTAGTTGCCGTCCTCGGGGGCCTTGATCTGGCCGATCAGCCGGGTCATCCCGTCCCCGGTCGACTTCGCATCGTCGCCCCGCGAGTTCACCGGGATTCCCTCGCCGCCCGGCCCCGTCACCGTGTAGTTGAGATCGTCGGGGGTGATCAGCGGCACGCCGGCGTCGGGATCGACCTTCTCGGCGTAATAGACGTCGACATCGCCCTTCGGCAGTTCGACCGCCGCCTTGCCCGGCACCGCGACGCTCCCGAACTGCGCCGTGTCGCCCTGGAACGCGGCGAGCAGCAGGTAGACGACGAACGCGGCGACCGCGATCAGGATCACCGTGCTGGCGCTGATCATGCCCTCCTCAGCACCGATCCTCTCCCGGAAGCCGCGAATCACGCCGCGATCATCGCAGCGGGGGCGGAGGGGATCGGTGACACGGCGCCCCCCACGGCCTGCCGCGCATCGTGGTGGACGAAGCGTCCGTCATGTCGTCGTTTCGTCTCCCCGATTCGAGTAGGCCGGATCTAGCTTCCGGCCGTGAAGCGGATCCTCCGCTCGGTCACGTTGCCGGCCTGATCGTGGAAGGCGGCGACAGCCGACGTCCTGACCGTGCGGCCCTCGCGGATCGCCCTGCGGAGGGTCCGCCGCTGTCCCCGCGGGACCCGGAGACGAACCTTGCGGCGGCCTGCCGCAGCGAAGTCGACGCGGTGGGTG
>Ga0207678_10001710_pt1 | contig 20109 bp, 12 predicted proteins | sample KBSC63metaG_FD_184319 | JGI IMG/M metagenome (GOLD analysis project Ga0207678, IMG submission 184319) | Corn rhizosphere microbial communities from Kellogg Biological Station, Michigan, USA - KBS C6-3 metaG (SPAdes) (version 2) | ecosystem: Host-associated > Plants > Roots > Rhizosphere > Soil ... | reverse complement strand
CGCATACCCAGGCGGGTCAATGCCACATCGTCCCGGTACCGGGCCGCCAGGCGGGCCAGGCGCGGGACGCCTGAGCGGCAGGTGACACCTGGGATAAGAGGGTGCCGCCCCGGCAGACTCACTCCAAAAGAGCCGCACCCACGCGGAATCTGCACCGATGGGCGGGCGATGGGTTCGGCTCAGCGGACCACGGGGACGGGAGGGACGGGCCAGCCGGTCAGGGGGCGAACACGCGGTCGCAGACGCGGGCGCCGGCCTTGCCGTCGTCCAGGGAGCAGAACCGGGCCGTGAACCGCTGATAGGCGTCGCGATGCTCGGCGGCGACGGCGTCGACGTCCCGGATGGCCTCGATCACGCCGGCCGAGTCGGGCAGGAGCGGGCCGGGCGCCTCCGCTTCGAAGTCGAAGTAGAAGCCGCGCAGGCTGTCGCGGTACTCGGCCAGGTCGTAGACGAAGAACAGGATCGGCCGGCCGGTCACCGCGTAGTCGAACATGGCCGAGGAGTAGTCGGTGACCAGGACGTCGGACGCCAGGTAGAGCTCGGTGATATCGGGGTAGGCGGTGACGTTGAGCGCGAAACCGTCCCGCATCCCGGCGGGCACGTCGTCTGCGTTGTGGTGGTGCCCGCGGATGAGGAACACGTGGTCCTCGCCGAGTTCGCGCCAGGCCCGCTCCAGGTCCAGGCGCATGTCGAACCGGTACCTGCGGCCGTTGGCGTACACCTGGTTGTCCCGCCAGGTGGGCGCGTAGAGCACCACCCGCTTCCCGGCGGGCAGCCCGAGCCGGGCCCTGACCAGCGCGGCCGCCTCCGCCGTATCGGCCCGGCACAGCAGGTCGTTGGCGGGGTAGCCGTACTCGCCGATCTCCCCGTCGTAGCGGAACGCCCCGCGCATGATCGGGGTGCTGAACGGGTTGGGCGAGAGCAGCAGGTCCCACTGCGCCACGTCTCTGGCGAGGTGGTCGAAGTACGCCGTCCCGCTGATGAACTGCGGGTTGGTGATGTCGAAGCCGATCCGCTTCAGCGGCGTGCCGTGCCAGGTCTGCACGTAGAACTGGCCGTCCCGCTTGCGGAACGGGAGCTGCATGTCGTCGTTGGAGATCAGGTATTTCGACCGGGCCAGCGCCTCGTAGTACTCCTCGGTGCCGCGGAGCACCCCGGTGCCGCCCTCGGGCACCGGCACCGACCAGTCGGTGACGGCCCACAGGTGCTCGCGGTCATCGCCGCGGCGGCGGAGTTCCTCCGCGATGCCCAGCGGGTTACCGGTGCACTGCTTGCCCTTCCAGCTGACGAAGAAGACCGCGTCGCGGACCGGAGCGCTGCGCAGCATCGCGGGGTAGAACCCGCGGCGCAGCGCCCGCTGGCCGAAGTTGCCCTGCTCCACCCGGCGCAGCTGCGGCTCCGCGCTGATCACCGGGTCGTTGTGGCCGGTGACCACCAGCCGGTACTGCTTGCGGCCGGCCACGACCCGCTGGCCGGTGACATCGCCCAGCTTGTCGTGGTCGTACTTGATCTCGGCCAGCGTGTCCGGCCCGCCGCCGGCCGGCCGGACGTACAGGTTCCATTCACCGTCCCGCAGCGGGATGGCCGAGCCGAAGAACGGCATCTGGTCTAGGGCGGCCTCGATGCTGAACCGCTCGCCGTCGGCGGCGAAGCCGATGACGTGCGAGTCGGTGGACCCGATCCGGCGCAGCACGGTCTCGTACTGGTCGACGGTCCCGGGGATCAGGCCGGTCCCGAGGAAGCTGCCGCGCAGGACCAGGCGCCCGCCAGGCTGCCACTCGTGCTCGTCGATCACCGGCCGGGGCGCACGTTCTGATATCACAAGGTCACCGTAGCGGCTCTGGCCGGCCACGGCCTCCCGCGCGCCGAACAGGTGCCTGGTCTCCGCCATGCCGTCCGGCCACGCCACCCTGACCCGGGGACGGCCGGACTGCTTGAGGTAGACGTCCCAGGCCATCCCGTCGTCGCCGGTCACCCGGCCGACCCGGTCCACCACGTCGGCCGCGCCAGCCAGGTCGCCGAGCGGGACGACGGCGCTGAACCTAGCCGGGCCTCCGGCGGCGGATGGCATCAGGGTGGCCGGGAAGGTGCGGACGGCCGCGCCCCGGTTGCGCACCAGCACGAGCTCGGCCGCGGCGGGAGTATCAGGACCGGCCGGGGCGGGGGTGGCCGGAGAGGTGCTGCCCGCGGGTAGTTCCACGTCGATCCGCACCGAACGCGGGCCGGCGTCCTGCCAGTCCACGGCGGCGACCATCGCACCGAGCCGCCACACCGCCAGGTTCAGGCCGAGACCGGCCCAGCGGGCGCCGAACCGCAGGCCGGGCGCCACCTGACGGGGCCGCGGCCGCTCGGCCGGGCCGGGTACCGGGCTGTGCACCCGGGCCGGCCGCCAGACGCCGTGCCCCCGGACGAGCATGTAGCACTGCCACTCCCCGATGCCGCGGAACCGCCGGGGGCTAACCGCGAACCGGAATCCCGACCAGTCGTAGTTGTACCTGTCCTGCTCGGACAGGGCCGTGGCCGCCGGGTTGAAGAACGAGCGGACGGGCCGCACGACCGGGAGCCGGCGACCAGGCGGGCGCAGCACCAGGATCTTGGAGGTGTTCCGGCGGCGGGGGATGTCGACCGACGGCACGTTGGCCCGGCCGGTGACCACCAGCCGTCCGTCCTCCCACTCGATGTCGTCCACGTACATGAACGGGTCCAGGTCGCGCCAGTGCGGGCGGAACACGCGGGACGGGACCGGCACCGGCGAGTCCACCCGGAACGGCAGGTCGGCGCGGAGCCTGCCCCGCTGCCGGACCACGGGAACCTGGCGCACCGGCTGCTCCACCAGCCATGCCGCCAGCTCGGCGAGCTGCGGCATGGCCCGGATCCGCACCAGGTAATAGGCCAGCTTCTGAGGGGCGGGCAGGCTGCGCAGCACCCGGCGGCTGACGTGGTCCAGGTAGCCGTTCACCAGGTCGGCGAACTCGGCCCGGTAGGCGTCGGTCACCTTGTGCAGGTCCTGGACGTAGAGCCACAGGTCGTTCTTCAGGGCCTTGCGCTGGTGCGCCCGGAGCAGCTTTGCCGTCGAGTGTGCCGCGATGAACTGGTCGATGTCGTTCATCGCGGTCATCCGGTCGCGCAGGTTAACCACGCTGGTCCGGCTCTGCGTGATCGACAGCCCGCCCTGCGCGCGCTCGCGCCAGTAGTAGACGATGTCCGGGATCACGTCCACCGCCCGGGCCAGCACGTGCGCCTTGGTCATCAGCCGGAGGTCCTCCCAGACCACGCCCTCCGGATAGGACAGCTGGTGCTGATCCCAGAAGCTGCGCCGGAACAGCTTGTTCCAGACCGACACGTCGTAGAGCAGCCGCGGCGTCCTGGTCACGTGCGTGCCGGTCTGCCTGCCCTTCAGCGCCAGCGAGTGCAGCGCCGAGGGGGCAATCCCCTTCGGGCCCACGCGGTCGACGGCACCGCTGACAAAGTCCGAGCCCGACCGCTCCAGCGCGTGCAGGAGCAGCTCGTACGCGTTGGCCGGCAGCACGTCGTCGCCGTCGACGAAGGCCAGGTACTCGCCGCGGGCGCGCTCCACGCCGCGGTTGCGCGCGCCGCCCGGCCCGCCGTGTCCCGGCTGCAGCAGCGTGAACCGCGGGTCGGCAGCGGCCTTGGCCCGGGCGATCTCGGCGCTGTGATCGCTGGAGCCGTCGTCGACCATGATCACTTCCAGGTCGGGATGAGTCTGCGCGGCGATCGAGTCCAGGCAGTCGCCGAGGTCGTCCTCATTGTTGAAGAACGCCACGACGACGCTGATCCTGGGGGTGGTCACGAGCTCGCTGTTCCTTACCTCGTCAGCCGGCGGCCGGGCCCATGGAGGTTTCCCAGCCGAGCGCCACCGGGTCGTACACGCGCTCCACGTAGATCTGGTGCCAGAGCGAGAACACGACCAGCAGCCACACCTGCCTCCAGGTCACCTCGGGGTCGTCGGACCGGAAGCGGCGCAGGATGTCGAGCGCGGCGTTCTTGTCCAGCCACTGGCCGGTCTGCGCCGTGCGGACCACCTGCTCCGCGAAACCATACATGCCGCCGCGGAGCCAGTGGCCGAGCGGCACCGGGAATCCCAGCTTGGCGCGTTCCGCGGCCGCCTGGGGCAGCAGTTCGCCGATGGCCTCGCGGAGCGCGAACTTGGTGGTGCCGGCGGCGGTCTTCTCCACCCGGGCCAGCCGCGCCGCCACCGCGAGCACCTCCCGGTCCAGGAACGGCGTGCGCAGCTCCAGGCCGTGCGCCATGGCCATCCGGTCGGCTTTGACCAGGATGTCGCCCGGCAACCAGGTGTTGATGTCGATGAGCTGCATGGTGGCGACGTCGTCCAGGCCGGCGTCGGCCGCCTGCCGGTACACCGGGTCGGTCACGTCGAACTCGCTGCCGTGCGCCTTCCGGACCAGCTGGCTCGCGTCGTCGCCGTGGAACACGTAGGCGTTGCCGATGTACCGCCGCCGCAGCGGCGTGGAGGTCCGGTTGAGGAAGCCCTTGCCCCGGGCGCCGGCCGGCAGCTCGGAGGCGACCCGGCCGATCGTGCTGCGCCCCCAGCCGGGCAGCGCCCTGCCGGCCCGGACCACACCCGGCTGGTAGTAGACGCCGTAGCCGCCGAACAGCTCGTCCGCGCCCTCGCCGGACAGCACCACCTTGACGTGCTTGCGGGCCTCCCGGGCCGCGAACCACAGCGGGATCGCGGCCGCGTCCGCCATCGGGTCGTCCAGCTGCCAGATGATCCGGGGCAGGCAGGCGAGGAACTCCTCCGGGCCGATCAGGTAGGGGATCGATTTCACCCCGAGCGCGGCCGCGGTGGCCATCGCGTCGTCGATCTCGCTGTAGCCCTCGCGGTCGAACCCGACGGTGAAGGTAAGCAGGTCGGGGACTGATTCGGCGGCGAGCGCGCAGAGCGTGGCCGAGTCCACCCCGCCGGACAGGAACGCGCCGACCGGGACGTCGCTGCGCAGGTGCGCGGCCACCGAGTCGCGCAGCGCCCCCAGGATCTTGTCCGGGGAGCTCGACGACGGGGACCTGGCCGGCCGCAGCTCGGGCCGCCAGTACCGGAACACGTCGACCCGGCCGCCCGGCCGGGCAATCAGCACGTGCCCGGGCGGCAGGGACCGGGCGGGCGGCACCAGGGTGGCCGGCGCGGGCACGTACTGGAACGACAGGTAACGGCGCAGCGCGTCCGGGTCGATGGCGGTCACCTCGCCCGGCCCGGCGAGCGCCTTGCGCTCGGAGGCGAACCGCAGCTGCGGCCCGGACCTGGGCCGCTGGCCGCCGGTGGTCAGCGCGTAGAAGAACGGCTTGATGCCGAACGGGTCACGCGCGCAGAACAACTCCCGGTTGCGCCGGTCCCAGATGGCGAACGCGTACATGCCGCGGAGCTGGCGGACCACGTCCTTGCCCAGCCAGGCGTACATCTCGAGCAGCACCTCAGCCGCCGACCTGCTGCGCAGCCGGACGCCGCGGGCGTGCAGCCGCTGGGCCAGCTCCGCGACGTTGTAGATCTCGCCGTCGAAGACCAGCACGAACCGGCCGTCCGCCGACTGCATCGGCTGGCGGCCGGCCGCCGAGGTGTCGATGACGGCCAGCCGCCGGAAGCCCAGGGCCAGGTGCTGATCGGCGAAGAAAGCCTCGTCGTCGGGACCGCGGTGCGCGATGCGCATGGCGGCACGGCCCACCCACTCGGTGTCGGGCCCTGCTCCGTCTGCCAGGGCCAGGCAGCCGGTAATTCCGCACATGCGTGCCGCCAAAACGATCGGGGTACCTGAATACGTGCCCCGACCAGCCTACTTGGGCTGGAAATGAGTCGTGCCCCGACCGCATCCGCGCTGATCAGCACCTTTGTTCGGGACATCCCTCACAGCCTGCTCATCCTCGTTCATGACTTCATTGGTCAACGTTGACCGTCATCGGCCATCGCCAGTTTCCGCACGGCCCCGGGACGGCCCAGGCCGCCCCGTCAGCTGCCGACGGCAGCGCCAGCATCTTGCGGGTTACGCGTCATGCAGCATGGGCGGCCCGGCCAGTGGGACGACTATCGCGACCCGGTCGTCGTGCGGCTGCGCGAGCTCGGGATCGCGCCGGTCTACTGATCGGGGCGAAGAAGTCGGCGAAACTGGGCGTGCTAATGCGCCCGAGCACCATCTTGTTATCGTGCTTGACCCCTTCAGCCAGCCGCGGCCTCAGGCTGCTCGTCGGTGGCTCCCGCGCTGATCGGGACACTGTGTGCGTGGAAAAGGCAGGGGGTGGTTTCGATGGCCAGCATGTGCCATCGTTCGGGCAGGACGCAGGATGATTTAGAGTCGCGCAAGTTGCCGGCGGCTCGATGTTCGGTTGCGGTACCCAGCATTTGCTGGAAGACCTGAGAGGGCTGGGGATGGAGGCGAGGCCGCGATGACCACTGAGCCGCCGTTGCAGGTGGGGAGCCGGGAAGAGCTTGTCTACCTGCTCGGCGAGGCCTGCGAGATCGAGCATGGCCTGATGTGCGAGTACCTGTACGCGCAGTTCTCGCTTAAGCGCGCCGCTGGCGAGGGCCTCACGCCTGAGCAGGTCGCACGAGTGCAGGCATGGGAAGCCACGCTGATCGACGTCATCAAGCAGGAGATGCTGCACCTGGCGCTGGCCACCAACATCTTGACCGCTGTCGGCGCGGCACCGCATTTCGAGCGCCCCAACCTCCCGATCCTGTCGCGGTGGTATCCGCCCGGAGTGCAGATCGCGTTGCTACCGTTCGGTGAGCGAGCGCTGCGTCATTTCATGTACCTGGAGCGGCCGGAGGGGATGACGCTAGAGGACGCCGAGGGCTTCGCCGCACAGCCGGGCATCCAGCCGTTGGCCAGCATCGACCGGCCGGTCGCCGCGGTGCCTGAGCCGTGGCAGACGGTGGGCCACCTGTACCGGGGGATCGAGGCCGGGCTTGCCAGCCTGTGCGACCGTTACGGCGAGGACGCCGTTTTTATCGGGCCGCCGGGCGCGCAGGCCGTCACCGCGACTTTCGAGTGGAAGGAACTGACTGCGGTCACCGGCCTGGCGTCTGCGAGCCGGGCGATCGAGCTGATCGTGGAGCAGGGTGAAGGGGCGCGGGGCGACTGGGTCAAGTCGCACTTCGGCAAGTTCGTGGGAATCCTGGAGGACTTCCTCGCCATGCAGGCGGCCGACCCCAGCTTCGACCCGGTGCGGCCGGTCGAGCCCGCCTACGTCCGGCTGCCCCCCGACGTGGCGTCGGGGACGCTGATCGAGGATCGGGTCACGGCCCGTGTGGCCGACCTGTGCAACGGCCTGTACGAGTTGATGCTGCAGGTCCTGAGCCGGTACTACGTTCATCACGGCGAGACGCCCGCCGAGCTGGAGACCCTGGCCCGGACGGCCAAGCACCTGATGAACTGGGTGCTGCGCCCACTCGGCTCGATTCTGACCACCCTGCCGATCGGCCCTTCGCACCCCGGCCGCACCGCAGGCCCGGCCCTCGAGATCACCCGGCCCGCCTACTTCGTGCTGCCCCACCGCGAGCCCGCATGGAAGATCATTACCGAACGCCTCGATGCCCTGACCAAGACCTGCACCGCACTCGCGCGAGAGCCCGGCCTAAGCGCGCTCGGCGACCTGGCGGCCAAGCTGCGCTCGATGCACGGGGATGTGCGCAAGCACCTGGACGAGCGCGCCAGCGCTTCGGGCTCCGCTTAGCCACCAGGAATGAACCGCAGCCGGCGCGCACGACTTGGGCGCATCCAGCCGTCTGGGTCCGGGCATCCAGCGGATCCGGCGACAAGAATGTCCCCAGGAACCGGGCCGTGCCCAGCTGCACAGCGAACCCCAGCTGCGAATACGGGCTACGCAGACGCGCGACCAGCTCACGATCACCCTCGTCAGGGAAGAAGAACCGCTCCAGTTCCGCTTGCGAAGGCTCGCCCTCGAACCGGCCGTGCCCAGCCGCCTGCTCATCGGTCAGGAACTCGACCGCCACACCCCGATCATCGGCCTGTCACCGCCAGCGCGCTACCGCTAATTCCTGCGTAATTCTTCCTCGCACCCCAGTCCCCGGAGGCCCGGCTTCGGGGTAGCAGGCAGCTCATGGCTGGGGCTGGCTGGGGGGCTGGCCTGGGGGCTGCCGCTGATGCCGCGGGACCGCTGGCGGGGCATTGTCGGTTACGCGGCGGAATCGCCGGTACCCCCCGGCGCAGGGGCCCGGGCGGGTCCTGGAGCAAAGGAGAACGCAATGATTAGGTCACTGACCCAGCTGAAAGCACCGAACCGCCTGCGGATGCTGCTGGCAGTGCTGGCCGTCGCCGCCGCCGCGGCGGTATTGGCGGCGTGCGGTTCGTCAGGCACGTCCTCGACCAGCGGCGGTAGCACCAGCACCAGCAGTCCCGTCGCGGCGACCGCGGGCAGCCTGAAGACCGCCACGATCGGCGGCGTGACGGTGCTGACCGACGCCCAGGGTTTCGCTGTTTACTCGTTCGCCCCGGACACCATGACGAAGTCAGACTGCAACGGCGCCTGCGCCGCCGCCTGGCCACCGGTGAAGGGGCCGGTCACCGCCGGGGCGGGTCTGACCGGCACGCTCGGCACGATCAAGCGCTCCGACGGCTCGGCCCAGGCCACCTACAACGGGCACCCGCTGTACACCTTCGTCAAGGACACCGGCCCGGGCACGGACACCGGCAACGGCCTCAACGCGTTCGGCGGGCTGTGGCACGCGCTCACCGCGTCGGGTTCAGCAGCGCCGGCGCCCACCCCGTCCGGCAGTTCGTCCCGGCATCACAGTGCCCCACCGAGCCACGCCGCGGTCACGACGCCAGCCGCGCCCCCGGCCACGGCACCGGCCCAGACCGCGAATCCCATCCAGCAGGGCAACGGCGGCGACCATGACGGCGACAACAACGGCGGCCCCAGTGACGGCGACGGCAACATCTAGCCGCCGGCCGCCGCACCCGAGGCAGATCCCGCCATGGTCCCGCTCCCGGTGCGGGGCCACCGGCCCGGCGCAGGGATGAGGAGACCAGTGACCGCCAGTACCGCGCGGCGCGGCAGGTACGCGCTGGCCGCGATCGCCGCCGTGGCAGCCCTCGCTATCACGGTCGTGTTCACCCTGCCCGGGCGCTCGCCAGGGCGGGCGTTCCCCCCGCTGGTCCCGGCGGCGGCGCCGGCTGTATGGCCGCACCTCACGCTGCCCAACGGGACCGCGGTGCTGTCCTACCCGCCCTCGCTGCACCCGCTCGCCGGTGACACCGACGCCGTCTCCGCCGGCCGGATCGGGCCGGGCGGCGCGTACCAGTTCTACCTCAACGCCACGCCCCGGCAAGGCGCAGAGCGCCTGCGGCACTGGGCCGCATTCCGGCTGACGCTGCTACGGTCCGACGACGCCGCGTCGGCACATGAGGTCGGCGCCGCGGAGGGCGTCAGGTTCCGGGGCGGCACCGGATCATGCGTCATCGACGCCTATGTCACCCGGATCGGCGCGCACCACTACCAGGAGATTGCCTGCCTGGTCCAGGGACGGACCAGCGCCAGCGTCATCGTCGCGGCCGCCCCGTCCGCCACGTGGGCACAGGCGCGCCCGCTGCTGTTCCGGGCGGTGGCCGCCTACCTCGTCCGCTGACCATTCCCGGCCAGCGTGAACGCAGCCGCACGTGACAGCCCGGGGACCACGTTCACCTCATCACTGATCAATCCCGGTACGCGAAGCATCCCGCCCTCGCGAAAGGCATCACCATGACTGGACCAACCGCATTCCGGCTACGCCAGCTCGCGTCGCCGCGCCGACCCCCGCCGGGCCCAGGCGCCGTCCGCCCGGCCGCCGCGCTGCTACTGCGCCTAGGCTGCGTGGCGCTGCTGGCCTGGATCGGGTACATCCATCTCCACCTGTGGCAGGAGGGCTACCGCCACATCCCCACCAACGGGCCGCTGTTCCTGCTCGACGCGGTGGCCGGGTTCGTCCTCGCCGCCGTACTGCTGACGTGGCCGCGGCCGCTGGCCGGACTGCTCGCCGCCGGCTACACCGCCTCAACGCTCGGCGCCCTCATCATCAGCCTCAGCGTGGGCCTCTTCGGCTTCCGGGAGTCGATCTCGGCGTCATTCGTCACCGAATCGCTGACGATCGAGTCGATCACGGTGCTCGCCCTTATCAGCTGGACCGTCTTGGTGGCAGCCACCGTGCGGCCGCCAGCCCGCGGCCCGCGACCGGTCGCCCAGCCAGGTCCCTCCGACAGCGATTCGCGGGCAGTCCTCTGAAGGCGGCCACCTCCTCGTCCCCGGCGATAGGCCCGGCGGCCGGCTCGCTCCTGGCCGGCAACTTCGGTGACGGCCGGATCAACGTCCTTGCCAAGCACGGCCCTCCGCTCGGCACCAGACGGCCCAGCGCCGGCCCAGCCTGGCGAGGAAGGCCGCTGAGAGCGCGTTCTAGCAGGTCAGATAACAGCCCGACGAGTGCCGGTCATAACTTGGGCTGGAACCTGATCCCGCCGTCGAAGCGCACGACGTCGGCGTTCATGTAGTCGTTCTCGATCAGCGACCGGACTAGGTGGCCGAACTCGTCCGGCCGCCCCATCCGCTTGGGGAACACCACCGGGGCCACCAGCCGGGCCTTGAACTCCTCGGCGTTCTCGGAGAACCCGTAGATCGGGGTGTCGATGATGCCCGGGCAGATCGTGTTCACCCGGACCCCGATGACGGACAGGTCGCGGGCGGCGGGCACGGTCATGCCGATGATGCCGCCCTTGGAGGCGGAGTACGCGATCTGGCCGGTCTGGCCCTCGATACCCGCCACCGAGGAGGTATTGATGATGACGCCGCGCTGCCCGTCGGCGTCGGCGGGCTCGGTCTTCGACATGGCCGCGGCGGCGATCCGCATCACGTTGAACGTCCCGATCAGGTTGACCGCGATGACCTTCTGGTAGCTGGCCAGGTCGTGCGGGGTGCCGTCGCGCCCGACGGTCCGCGACGCCCAGCCGATGCCCGCGCAGCTGACCCCGGCGCGCAGCGGCTCCCCGGTGGCCACCGCGAGGTCGACCGCGGCTTGCACCGACGCCTCGTCGGTAACGTCGGTGCGGGCGAACAGGCCGCCGATCTCGTCCGCGATCTGCTTGCCGCGATTCTCGTTCAGGTCGGCGATGACCACCGTGGCGCCCGCCGCCGCGAGCACCCGCGCGGTCGCCTCGCCAAGACCGCTCGCGCCGCCGGAAATGACCGCCGAAGTACCGTTGAGCTCCATGCGGGGAGCATACCTGCCGCGGTTTCCGCGCCGCATAAGCGGTGCGCCGTCGGCCGGAGCGGATAACCCGGCCCGTTAGGATTGAGATATATCTTTATGCCTCTGTGCTGGTGAGCTATGGTCGGATGTATGGCCAAGCTACGCGGGAACCCGTGGGCGGTCCTGGTCGTGGTGTCACTCGGCTTCTTCATGACGCTGCTCGACCTGACGATCGTCAACATCGCCATCCCCGACATGATCAACAGGCTGCACGCGTCCCTGGACGGCGTGCTGTGGGTGCTCAACTCCTACGCGCTGGTGCTCGCCGTCCTGGTGATCACGGCGGGGCGGCTGGGCGACCTGATCGGGCCGCGCACCATGTTCGTGGCCGGAATCGCGGTGTTCACGGTCGCGTCGGCGGCCTGCGGGTTCGCGCCCGGGGTCGGCTGGCTGATCGGCTTTCGCGCGGTCCAGGGCCTGGGCGCGGCCATGCTGATGCCGCAGACGCTGGCCATCGTCACGATGACGTTCCCGCCGGAACGGCGGGGGGCCGCGTTCGGCATCTGGGGCGCGGTGGCCGGCCTGGCCACGATCGCCGGGCCCACCCTGGGCGGCCTGCTCGTGACCGCCTTCGACTGGCGCTGGATCTTCTTCGTCAACCTGCCGATCGGGATCGCGGTCCTGTCGGTGACGTTCTTCATCATCCCGGGCTTCCAGCCCGGGCGGCGGCACCGGTTCGACGTCCTGGGCGTGACGCTGGCCAGCCTGGCCCTGCTCGCCATCTGCTACGGGCTGGTGGAAGGGCAGCGCTACGACTGGGGCACGGTCTACTCGTTCATCTCCATCCCGCTGATCATCGCCGCCGGAGTGGTGCTGCTCGCCGTGTTCTTCCTGGTGCAGAAGGCGCGCCAGGAGCGTGAGCCGCTCATCCCGTTCGTGTTGTTCCGCAACCGGAACTTCACGCTGATGAACTGGGTGTCGGGCACGCTGTCCATCGGGATGCTGGGCATCTTCCTGCCGTTGACCATCTACCTGCAGTCCGCTCTCGGCTTCTCCGCGCTCAAGGCGGGGCTGACCCTGGCGCCCTCCTCGCTGGTGATGATCTTCGCCGCGCCGTTCCTCGGCAAGCTCACCGACAAGACCGGCGGCAAGTACATCCTGATCTGCGGTCTCACCCTGTTCGCCATCGGCATGGGCTGGGTCGTGCTGATCGCGACGCCGCATTCCACCTGGTATGACTTCCTGCCCGCGCTGATCGTGGCGGGCCTGGGCATGGGCGGCACGTTCGCGCCGCTGACCACGGTGGCGATGCGCGAGGTCGACCCGCGGATGGCCGGCGCCGCCTCCGGCGTGCTCAACACCACCCGCCAGGTCGGTTCGGTGATCGGCACCGCGGCGGTGGGCGCGCTGCTGCAGAACCGCCTGGCGGCCTCGCTGACCAGCCAGGCCACCAGCGCCTCGGCCAGCCTGCCGCCGCAGGCCCGCGCGCCGTTCGTCAACGGCTTCCGGCAGGCCGCGTCCAGCGGCCTGATCGGCGGCGCCCCGGCAGGTTCCGGCGCCCCGGCGGGGACCCCGCCGGGGCTCGTGGCCCAGCTGCACCGGCTCGGCGCCGAGGTCTTCAGCACCGGTTACGTGCTCGCCATGCGCTGGACCATGGTCATGCCGATCGCCGTGGTGCTGATCGCCGCGGCCAGCTGCTTTGCCATCAAGAACAAGGCAGCCGGCCAGGGTCCCGTCGCGGCGGAGCAGGACGGTCAGATGGCCGGGACCATCAGCTCGCCCGGCTCGTCCGGCTCGCTGGGCCAGAGCCCGGGCAGCTCGTCCGGCACGGTCTCGTAGCGGCCGGGCTCGAACGGGAACCGGTCCGCGAACACCGGCTCCAGATCGGTCAGCCAGCGGGCGTCCGGGTCGAACCTGGCGAAGAACGGCGAGCCGACCAGGCCGGGGTCGCGCGCCTGGATCATGTGCAGGACGAAGACCTTGATGCCCGCCACCTCGGTCACCCCGTCGACGCACACCTTGCCCGGCGTGGCCGACATCGACGGGCCGCGGACGGTCCGGGCCAGGCCGGAAACGCCCTGGTAGGCCTGGCGGAAGACGTCGTACCCGCGGGCCAGCGGCACCGCGAAGTAGTCCTGCGGGCCGGTGTCGCGCTCGACGAACATGTAGTAGGGGATCATGCCCATCCGGACCTGCGTCCGCCACATCTCGCGCCAGGCCGCCGGGTCGTCGTTGATCGACCTGATCAGCGGGGCCTGGGTGCGGATCACCGCGCCGGTGTCCCTGATCCGGCGCACCGCCTCGGCCAGCACCGGCGGCTCGAGCTCGCGCGGATGGGAGAAGTGCGCCATCACCGCGAGATTCCGGCCCGACGCGATGACCTCGCCGAACAGCGTGAGGGTCTCATCGGCGTCCGGGTCGGTGACGAACCGCTGCGGCCAGTAGGCCAGCGACTTGGTGCCGATCCTGATCGACTCGATGTGGTCCAGGCCGTTCCGCGGGTCGATGAGCGGCTCGACGTACCGGCGCAGCACCGCCTCGCCCATGATCATGGGATCGCCCCCGGTGAACAGGACGCTGGTCACCTCGGGGTGCTCGCGCAGGTAGGCCACGAGCGTGCCGACGTCGTCCGTGGCCATCTTCAGGTCGGGCTCGTCCACGAACTGCGCCCAGCGGAAGCAGTAGCTGCAGTACGCGTGGCAGGTCTGGCCCTGCCGGGGGAAGAACAGCACGGTTTCCGGGTACTTGTGCTGCAGGCCCGGCAGCGGCCTGCCCTCCAGGCTGGGCGGGTTCAGCCGCAGCTGGCCCGCCGGATGGGGGTTGAGCCGCATCCTGATCTCGTGCGCGGCGGCGCGCAGCCCGGCCGCGGGCTCGCCGCCGTCGATCATGTCCGCGAGCCGTTGTACGTCGGCCTCGGGCAGCATGTCCGGCTGCGGGAAGACGAGCCGGTAGATCGGATCGTCGGGGGCCGCGTCCCAGTCGATCAGGTGCTCCACCACGTACGAGTTGGTCCGGAACGGAAGCACGGTCGCCACCGCCCGCACCGCTAGTCGCTCCTCCGGCCGCAGCCCGGCCCGCTGGACGAGCGTGTCCAGATGCTTGGCCGAGTAGGCACGGAACCCGCGGCCTGCTGACCGCGCCGACGGTACTCCTGGCTGGATGTCAGTCACGCTTTCTCCCTCGTCCGGCGCGTCGCACGGCCGATACGCCCGCGAAACACGCAAAAAGTAGCCCCTTAGACATCCGCTCCCCAGCGGTTCCCCCGCCTGCCCGCGTTCCCGCTATACGCCGGGCAAAACTACTCCCATGCTTAATACGCACTGGCAGTCTTGATGGTTCCGATTCTGGTTCCGTCATTGGTCCGTTGAGTCAATTACCATGATTCGCAGGAAGTATTCGGCCAGATCACAGCAACCTCCAAGAGCCTGGTTTTGACAAATAGGCTTATTCTTCGTGTCTTTAGCCGTAGAATGTCGCGGCCCGATGCAAGCGGGCAGCAGGACCGCCCGCCGGCCGGGCCGGGGTCAAGGGCCCAGGACCGGCCGGGCGGGCGGCCGGGGCCATAATGGGGCCACCAGGCCGGCACTGAAGGTTGAGGGGCACAGCAGGGATGAGGCACCATCCGCGGCCGCGCACCCCGGTGATCCGCTGAACACCGTGCCGGACGGCCCGGACCGGCGGCTCGCGGTACGGGACGGCGAGACCCAGCCGGGACGCGCCGCAGATCCCGGCCGCGCGCGCGGGCCCGCCGACGGCGCGGCGCGCGAGGGGCGCGCACTGCGCCCGGTGATCGCGGTCGACGCCATGGGCGGCGACCACGCCCCCGACGCGATCGTGGCCGGGGCGCTGGCGGCCCAGCGCGAGCACGGCATCCGGGTCGTGCTGACCGGGCCCGCCGCCCGGCTGCGCCAGCTGCTCGGCGGGCTGGGCGCCATCGACGAGGTCCAGGTCGTGCCGGCCGAGGACAACCTGGCGATGGACGAGGGCGCGCTGGCGAGCCTGCGCCGCCCCCGGTCGAGCGTGGCGGTGGCGTGCCAGCTGGTCCGGCGCGGCGACGCGGCCGCGGTGGTGTCGGCCGGGTCCACCGGCGGCATCGTGGCCACCGCGCGGCTGCGGCTGCGGTCACTGCCCGGGGTGGAACGGGCCGGGCTCGCCGTCGTGCTGCCGACCCGCCCCGGCCGCACGGTGCTCATCGACGCGGGCGCGACCGCCGATCCCAAGCCGGAGATGCTCGTCCAGTTCGGCCAGCTCGGCGTCGCTTACGCGCAGACCGCGCTGGGCGTGTCCGCCCCCCGGGTGGGGCTGCTGACGATCGGCGCCGAACCGGGCAAGGGAAACAAGTTCACCCGGCGCGCGCACGAACTGCTGGCCAGCGACCCGCCGCACGGCGCGCTCCCGCTGAGCTTCGCGGGCAACGTCGAGGGCGGCGACCTGCTGGCGGGTGAGGTCGACGTGATCGTGACCGACGGCTTCACCGGGAACGTGGCGCTGAAGACGCTGGAGGGCTCGATCCGGTTCGCCGCCACCGAGCTGCGCGCCGCGGTGACCGCCACCCGGACCGCCCGCGTCGGCGCGTTCCTGCAGCGCCGCGGGCTGCGCGAGCTGGCCGCGCGGCTGGATTCGGAGAGCTACGGCGGGGCCGTCCTGCTCGGCCTGGGCGGGACCGTGGTGATCGCGCACGGCGCCAGCACCGCCCGCGCCGTCACCTCCGCCTGCCTGCTCGCGGCCGACCTGGCCCGCGGCGAGATCACCGAGAAGATCACCCAGCGGTTCGGCCCGGGCCGGTCGGCCGGCCGCGGCGGCCACTTCCTCCGCCGCCAGTTACGGTGCTGACCCCCTTGTAGGCTTGAGGTATGGCCGATCCACAGCAGGTTCTCGCGCAGCGGGTGCACGACGCCATCGTCGCGTCGTTCGGCCCTGACTTTGGCGACGCGGACCCGCTGATCCGGCCGTCCTCGTTCGCGGACTTCCAGGCCAACGTGGCGCTCCCGCTCGGCAAGCGGCTGGGCCGCCCGCCCCGGGAGGTGGCCGCCGAGCTCGCCGCCCGGCTGGACGTGGCGGACATGTGCGCCGAGCCGGAGGTCAGCGGGCCCGGCTTCATCAACTTCTCGCTGCGCGACGACTGGATCGCCGCGCAGGCCACGCAGATGCTCGGCGACCCCAGGCTCGGGCTCGCGCCGACCGCCACCCCGCAGACGGTGGTGGTGGAGTACTCCTCGCCGAACGTGGCCAAGGAGATGCACGTCGGGCACTTGCGCACCACCATCGTCGGCGACGCCATCGCGCGCGTCCTGGAGTTCGCCGGGCACCGGGTGATCAGGGACAACCACGTCGGCGACTGGGGCACCCCGTTCGGCATGCTGATCGAGCACCTGCTCGACGTGGGCGTGGACTCGGCCGAGGCGGGGCTGCTGACCACCGACCCGAACGCGTTCTACCAGGCGGCCCGGCGCAAGTTCGACTCCGACCCGGCGTTCACCGAGCGCGCCCGGAGCCGGCTGGTCCGGCTGCAGGCCGGGGACCCGGACACGATGGCCATCTGGCAGCGCCTTGTCGACATCTCCCGCGGGTACCTGCACCAGGTGTACGCAAGGCTCAGGGTGAGCCTCACGGACGAGGACATCCGCGGCGAGAGCTTCTACAACGACATGCTCGCGGACACCGTGGGCGAGCTCGAGGAGCGGGGCATCGCGGTCGTGAGCGAGGGCGCGCTGTGCGCGTTCCCCGCGGGCTTCACCGGCCGCGAGGGCCGGCCGCTGCCGCTCATCATCCGCAAGAGCGACGGCGGCTACAACTACGCCTCGACCGACCTGGCCGCGGTCCGCTACCGGGTGGACAAGCTCAGCGCGGACCGGGCGATATACGTGGTCGGGTCCGAGCAGGCCCTGCACTTCCAGATGGTCTTCGCGGTGGCCAGGGAGGCGGGCTGGATTCCGGCGGAGGCCAGGTTCGAGCACGCCCAGATCGGCATGGTGCTGGGCCAGGATGGCAACCGGCTGAGGACCAGGGAGGGCGAGACGCCCAAGCTCAGCGGCCTGCTCCAGGAGGGCGTCGACCGGGCCCGCGGCATCCTCGACGAGGTCGACGCCTCATCCCGGTTCGACGCGGCCGAACTGGACGCGGTGGCCGAGGCGGTCGGCATCGGCGCGGTCAAGTACGCCGACCTGTCTACCGCGCGGGAGAGCGCGTACCTGTTCGACTGGGACCGGATGATCTCGTTCCGCGGTAATACCGGCCCCTACCTGCAGTACGCCACCGCGCGGATCAAGTCGATCTTCCGCCGGGCCGGCGAGGCCGGTCAGGCGGAGGCAGGTCAGATGGAGGCCGACGCCCGCAGGTCCGGGGTCGCGATCACCGCGGGCCCGGAACGGGCGCTCGCGCTGCGGTTGCTCGATTTCGGCGCCATGGTGACCCAGCTGGGCGAGACCGCCGAACCGCACCGGCTCTGCGCCTACCTATTCGACGTGGCCAGCTTGTTCACCACGTTCTACGAGGAGTGCCCGGTGCTCAAGGCGGAGCCCGCGTCGCTGCGGGCCAGCCGGCTCGCCCTCTGCGCGCTCACCCTCGACGCGCTGACCCTGGGCCTGACCCTGCTCGGGGTGCCGATCCCGGACCGGATGTAACCAGGAGCTGAACTCAGCCAGCGCCCGCCGGGTCATCCCGGCGGGCGCTGGCGTGAGCATGTGAACTCACGAACGTACTGCTTACGTGGCGCATGGATTCCGCGTCGGGCCCCGGTCGTTCGGGCAATGTCGGACGCATGGATACGAACGGGCCGTCCATCGGCTACCTAGCCCACCCCAGGCCCGAACCGTCTTACCTGGCCGCGCGTAGCGGGCGCGCGGCCCGCGACAGACAGAGCCACGGAACAAGGAGGCATCCATGAGGGCCCGCGATCGGCGTTACGGGAAGACCACCGTGAAGACCCGGGTTGGCATCGCGACCGCCATACTGGTCGGCGGCGCGGTAGCGGCAGGCGCGGCACTGGCCGCGAACCACGGCGCCGCGGCGACGGCCACGTCGGCCGCCTTCTCATCTCACGCCAGCACCGAGGGAACCATCCTCAGCTCGGCCATGACCAACTGGAACGGATCCCGGCAGAGTTCGTTTGCCCAGCTCGCGCGGCTCACCCAGGTGCGGCAGTTCAGCCAGGTCAGGCACAACGGCAGGACGCTCGCCGTCCAGCGCGGCATCGTGGTGCTGGCGACGAAGAAGTTCCTGATCCTGCGGTCGTCCAACGGCTCGCTGCACCTGTGGCTGCTGTCCGGCAAGACGAAGTTCCAGAACGTCTCGAACTCGATGGCCGGCATGCGGGCGCTGACCGCGAGCGCGGGGGCGGCGCGGCAGGCGATGGGGTCGGGCAACATGACGCCCGCGACGTCGCTGCTGGCCGGCAACCCGTCCACGGCCGCGGCCATGCTGACGCCGACCCCGGCGGCGCAGACCGTGACCGTCCAGGTCGCCAACACCAACCTCACCGTGACGATCACCGTGACCAGGAGCATGGCGACCGTCAACCAGACCGCGACCATGCCGCAGGCGGCCATGCCGGCCTGGAGCCCGGTCACGTTCACCCAGAACGCCTGGCGCGCCACGCACGCGGTCGCCCGCGGTGACCTGGCGCTGGTGGCCGGGACCCGGTCGCACTGGACGCTGCACGCTCAGCTGGTCCTGTTCGCTCCGCTGAGCGCGGCCACCGCCGGCAAGGCGGCCGGCGGCAACGGCGCGACGCCGGTGGTCATGCCGACCGCGGTGGCGACCCACTGGTGAGTCCGGCCGGACAGCACCTCATGGCGCCAGCTTCGCCGGCGCACCCGCGTTCCGCGCGGGTGCGCCGGCACCACCAGCCGTGCGTGCTGCGCTGCGGCGACCTGGTGCTGGACGAGTCCCGGTGGACGGTGCACCGGGCGGGAACGCTGGTGGACCTGTCGCCGACCGAGTTCCGGCTGCTCGCCTGCCTGCTACGAGACCAGGGCAGCGTGCTGACCAGGGCTGAGCTGCTGGAGCGGGTGTGGGGCCGCGGCTACACCGGCCAGCCCCAGGTGGTGGAGACCTACGTCAGCTACCTGCGGCGCAAGCTGCACCGGCTCGGGCCGCCGCTCATCCATACCCGCCGCGGCGTCGGCTACATGCTCCGCGGCCCGGCCTTAGCTGCCAGCCCCCTAGCTGAGGGTGGAGGCGATGACGAGCGGGGCGCCCCGGCCCAGGAAGAACACGCCCGGGTAGCCGGCGGTGTGGAAGCCGGCGTTGGGGTTACCCCGCAACCTGGAGTGCTCGATCCGCAGCGTGCCGGTCCGGTCGTTGCTGACGAAGAACACCGCCCCGCCGCCTTCCGTGGCGCTGTTGCCCGTGATGACCGTCCCGTCGATCGTCACCGTGTAGCGGTTTCCGTCGGTGTAGATGGCTCCGCCGCTGCCGCCTCCCGCCGTGCCCGCCCGGGCCGGGTTGGCGCCCCGGCCGATCGCCCGGTTCCCGGTCATGGTGCTGTCCTGGACCACCCACGAGACACCGATGCTGCTCAGGGCGCCGCCATTAGAGCACACGCCACCGCGGAACGTGCTCCGCACGACGTAGACGGGGCGGTTCTGGTACTGGCTCAGCACCCGGATCGCCGCCCCGCCCAGGTCCGGGCCGCTGGCGTCACAGCGATTGCCGGTGAAGTGCGAGTCAACGACCTTCAGTTGGCCGCCGCGGTCGAAGATGGCCCCGCCGCCCCCGCCGTCGAAGAGCTGCCCCGTGGAGTTGCCGTCCGCGAACGTCATCCTCTGCACGATCAGGACGGGACTGGACTGATCCTGGCAATGAGACGTCGTCCACGTCTGAGCGGGGTCACAGGTGTCCATGTAGAGGATCCGCCGGACGCCGCCGCCGCTCAGTGTCACCTTGCCGCCCCCGTCGAG
>Ga0207678_10001706_pt1 | contig 20130 bp, 22 predicted proteins | sample KBSC63metaG_FD_184319 | JGI IMG/M metagenome (GOLD analysis project Ga0207678, IMG submission 184319) | Corn rhizosphere microbial communities from Kellogg Biological Station, Michigan, USA - KBS C6-3 metaG (SPAdes) (version 2) | ecosystem: Host-associated > Plants > Roots > Rhizosphere > Soil ... | reverse complement strand
CGCGCCTGGTCGGCGGCGTGGGCGGGCAGGTAGTCGAGCTTCTCGCCGTCGAGGGTGTAGCCGGTGCAGATTTTCACGGTCTCGAAGCCGTCGAGCACGTCGAGCTTGGTCAGCGCGACGCCGGTGATGCCGCTGACTGCGACAGCCTGGCGCACCAGCACCGCGTCGAACCAGCCGCAGCGGCGCTTGCGGCCGGTAACGGTGCCGAATTCGTGGCCGCGTTCGCCGAGTTGCTGGCCGACGTCATTGTCCTGCTCGGTCGGGAAAGGGCCCGAGCCGACGCGTGTCGTATAGGCCTTGGCAATGCCAAGGACGAAGCCGGCGCCGCCCGGGCCGATGCCGCTGCCGGGGCCTGTCGTTCCCGCGACGGTGTTCGACGAAGTGACGAACGGATAGGTGCCGTGATCGACATCGAGGAGGACGCCTTGCGCGCCCTCGAACAGGATTCGCTTGCCGTTGCGCAGCGCGCCGTCGAGGTCGCGCCACACCGGCCGTGCGAAGGGCAGCACGAAGCCGGCGATTTCGGCGAGGTCGTTCTTCAGCCGCTGACGGTCGACCGGCGGCTCGCCGAAGCCGGCGCGTAGCGCGTCATGGTGCGCGCAGAGGCGGTCGAGCTGTGGAGCGAGATCATCGAGCCGGGCGAGGTCGCAGACGCGGATGGCGCGGCGCCCGACCTTGTCCTCGTATGCCGGACCGATGCCGCGGCGGGTTGTCCCGATCTTGCCGGCGCCCGAGGCATCCTCGCGCAGCGCGTCGAGGTCGCGGTGGATCGGCAGGATCAGCGGGCAGGTGTCGGCAATCATGAGGACTTGCGGGGTCACCTCGACCCCTTGGCCTGCGATCTTCTCGACCTCGGCCTTGAGCGCCCAGGGGTCGAGCACGACGCCGTTGCCGATGACGGACGGCGTGCCGCGAACGATGCCCGAGGGGAGGAGCGAGAGCTTGTAGGTCTGCTCGCCGACGACCAGCGTGTGGCCGGCGTTGTGGCCGCCCTGAAAGCGCACCACCATGTCGGCGCGGCTGGCCAGCCAGTCGACGATCTTCCCCTTGCCTTCGTCGCCCCACTGGGCGCCGATGACGGTGACGTTTCCCACGTTGAATCCCTGTGCTCGAGCGGTCCGCCGGCTCCTACGGATGAATAGCAAGCGCGTCCAGCAGAGCCCCATTGCAACGATGTTTGAACCGCGCGGTTGTGTGAAGCTGTGGCCGAGCACACTTCCAAAACAGCGATCATTGCCGCGCTGGTCGGGAACTTGCTTATCGCAGTCACCAAGGGGATTGCCGCTGCGCTGTCGGGCAGCTCGGCGATGCTCAGCGAATCCGTCCATTCGATGGTGGACACCGGCAACGAGCTCCTGCTGCTCTACGGCCTAAAGCGCGCCGCAAAGCCACCGGACAAAGTGCATCCCTACGGCTATGGCCGCGAGCTCTATTTCTGGAGCTTCGTCGTCGCGCTTTTGATCTTCGCGGTCGGCGCGGGAGTTTCGGCCTACGAAGGCGTGGTTCACATCCGGCATCCCGAACCGATCAGGGATGTCTGGATCAATTTCGTCGTGCTCGGGCTGGCGGCGGTCTTCGAGGGCATCTCCTGGTGGTTCGGCTGGAAAGCTTTCTCCCGGGTACGGCGGTCGCGACCGATTTGGGACGCCTTCGTCGCCAGCAAGGACCCCACGACGTTCATGGTGCTGTTCGAGGATTCCGCGGCTCTCCTCGGCATTCTCATCGCGGCGATTGCGACATTCCTGTCGTGGAAGCTCAAGTTGCCGTGGGTCGACGGAGCTGGATCGATCCTGATCGGGCTCGTGCTTGCAATCGTCGCTGCGCTGCTTGCCCGCGAGAGCAAGGAATTGCTGATCGGCGAGCGCGCGTCGCCAGAGTTGAGCGCGGCGGTCCGGCAGACCGCGTCCGAGGATCCATGCGTGCGCAAGGTGATCGACATAACCACGTCGCAGATGGGTCCCGACCAGGTCATCGCCACGATCGCAGTGGAGATCGACGAGGATCTTCGCGTGCCCGAGGTCGAGCAATTGATCGCCCGCATCGAGGGGGCGATCCAAGCCCGTTTCCCCCAGCTTTTCCGGATTTTCATCCGGCCCGTTGCGGGCGCGCGGGCCTGATCCACGCCGTCCCCGCGACGCGGCGTTTGTTCGGTTGCCGGAACAGATTCCCCGGTTCGGGCGTATTGCGGTTCCGGAAGATCCGGGCGGTCCGCGCGGACTGTCCGTCAACAGCAGGGGATTACGCATGAAACTGACCAGCACCCTCGCCATTGCTCTTGCCCTTGGCGCACTCACCGCTTGCAACAAGAGCCCGAATGAGCAGGCGGCCGACAATATCGAAGCCAATGCCGACAACACTGCCGACATGATGGAAGCGAATGTCGACAACGCCGCGGACATGATGCAGGCGAATACCGAGAATGCGGCCGACGCGGTGCGCAACGCCGGCGACAACAAGGCCGACGCGGTCCGCGACGCCGGTACCAACAACGCCCAGTAAGCGAACGACCGCCCACCCGCACGCAGGTGGGCTGCCGCGAGGGCGCCCCGGTCACGGGGCGCCCTTTTTCGTTTGGCTAGAAGCTCAGCGGCACCACCTCGAGCACTCCCGGCAAGCCCCGGAGCTCCTTGGCGACGTCCGGCGTGATCGGATCGTCAACGGCGACCAGCGCGACGGCTTCGCCGCCGGCATCGTGGCGGCCAAGGTTGAAGGTCGCGATATTGATGCCGCTTTCGCCGAGCGTGGTGCCGAGAGCGCCGATGAACCCCGGCGCATCGGTATTGACGATATAGATCATCTGTCCGGCGAGCTCGGCCTCGACGCGAATCCCGAAGATCGTAACGAGGCGGGGGGCGCGGTTGCCGAACAAAGTGCCTTCGACGCGCCGGTCGCCATGCTCGGTCCCGACAGTGACTGCGACGAGCGTATGGTAGTCGCCTTCGCCCTCGTTGCGGATCTCGCGCACGGCCAGCCCCCGCTCCTTCGCGAGGTACGGCGCGTTGACCATGTTCACGGTGTCCGACCAAGTGCCCATGAGGCCCGCGAGCACGGCGCCGGTCACGGGCTTGATGTTGAGCTCCGCGGCGTGGCCCTCGACCTCAATGTCGACCGAGCGAATCTCGGCGCCGGCAATCTGGCCGACGAGGCGGCCGAGCTTTTCGGCCAGCGCCATATAGGGTCTCAGGCGGGGTGCTTCCTCGGCGGACAGCGAGGGCACGTTCACGGCGTTGGTGATCCCGCCGAGCAGGAGATAGTCGCTCATCTGCTCGGCGATCTGGATGGCGACATTGACCTGCGCTTCGTTCGTCGACGCGCCGAGGTGAGGCGTGCAAATCAGGCCCCGCGTGCCGAACAGCGGGCTCTCTTTGGCCGGCTCGTTCTGGAAGACGTCGAGCGCCGCGCCAGCGACCTGGCCGGTTTCGAGCGCGTCTTTCAGCGCTGCTTCGTCGATCAGGCCGCCACGGGCGCAATTGACGATGCGCACGCCCGGCCTGGCTTTCGCGAGGGCCTCGCGGCCGAGGATTCCGCGCGTCTGGTCGGTGAGCGGGGTGTGGAGCGTAATGAAATCCGCGCGCGCCAGCAGTTCTTCGAGCTCGACCTTGTCGACGCCGAGGTCGAGCGCCCGCTCCGGCGACAGGAACGGATCGTAGGCCGCGACCTTCATTTTGAGGCCGAGTGCGCGGTCGGCGACGATCGAGCCGATATTGCCACAGCCAACGAGCCCCAGCGTCTTGCCGGCAAGCTCGACACCCATGAAGCGGTTCTTTTCCCACTTGCCCGCCTGCGTCGACTGGTCGGCCTGGGGAATTTCGCGGGCGAGGGCAAACATCATCGCGATGGCGTGCTCGGCCGTGGTGATCGAATTGCCATAAGGCGTGTTCATCACGACGACTCCGCGTTCGCTGGCCGCGGGCACGTCGATCGTGTCGACGCCAATCCCGGCCCGGCCGATCACCTTGAGCCTTGGCGACGCCGCGTCCATCGCCGCCGCATTGACCTTCGTCGAGCTGCGCACGGCGAGGCCGTCGTAATCGCCGATAATCGCGTTGAGCTCATCGGGGGACAGTCCGGGCTTCTCGTCAACGTGGATTCCGCGCTCGCGGAAGATGGCCGCGGCGCGGGGATCCATCTTGTCGGCGATCAGGACTTTGACTTGCTCGCTCATGCCGTCTGCTCCCACGCCCAGTCGAGCCACGGGCCAAGCGTGGCGATGTCGGCGGTTTCGACCGTCGCCCCGCACCACACTCGAAGCCCGGGCGGCGCGTCGCGGTACGCGCCGACGTCATAGGCGACGCCTTCGACTTCCAGCAGCTTCACCAGGGCTTTCTGGCGCGCCGTGTTGGCTTCCGGCTCGGACCGGTCGGCAAACTGCAGACATACGGAAGTGTTGGAGCGGATCGCCGGATCCGCGGCGAGATGCTCGATCCAGGACGCGCCTTTCACCCAGCGATCGAGCGCCCCCGCGTTGTCATCGGCGCGGGCGATCAACGCATCCAGCCCGCCGATCCGCTCCGCCCAGCCGACCGCGAACAGCCAATCTTCGACGCACAGCATCGAGGGCGTGTTGATCGTCTCGCCCTTGAAGATGCCGTCGATCAGCTTGCCGCTTTTGGTGAGCCTGAAAATCTTGGGCAGTGGGCGAGGCGGCCATTCGCTCTCGAGGCGTTCGACCGCGCGTGGACTGAGCACCAGCATGCCATGCGCGGCTTCGCCGCCGAGCGCCTTTTGCCAGCTGAACGTGCCGACATCGATCTTCGCCCAGTCGATGCGCTGCGCAAAAGCGGCCGACGTCGCGTCGCAGATGGCGAGGCCGGTCCGATCGGCCGCGATCCAGTCGGCATCGGGAACGCGTACGCCGCTCGTCGTTCCGTTCCAGGTGAAGACGATGTCCGATGCCGGATCGAGGTTCTGAAGATCCGAGATCGCGCCATAGTCGGCGGTGCGGATATCGGCGTCGAGCGTGAGTTGCTTCGCAACATCGGTCACCCAGCCGGCGCCGAAGCTCTCCCACGCCAGCATCGTCACCGGGCGCGGCCCGAGCAGCGACCACAGCGCGAGCTCCATCGCACCGGTGTCGGAGGCCGGTACGATGCCGAGCCTGTAGTCCGCGGGAAGCTCGAGCAGCGCGTGGGTTCGCTCGATCGCTTCCTGGAGCCGGGACTTTCCGACCTGGCCGCGGTGCGACCGGCCGAGCGCCGAAGTGTCGAGCGCTTGCGGTGACCAGCCCGGCGGCTTGGCACACGGACCGGAAGAGAAGAAGGGGCGCGCGGGAAGCGCTGCGGGACGATCTACCAAAATAACTCTCCTCGCAGAGAGCACGCGCCGCGTTGGGACGGCGTGGCCCGCCGCCGCTTCTAAAGCGGAATGTGGCGGCAGCAAGACGGCGCGAAAGATTCGCGTGCTGCAGTGCACAAGACTCTGATTTTGCTGGCGGGACGGCGACGAAACGATCGGTTTGAACGCTTCACCGCAGGATCGCCGCGACTCATCCCGGCTGGCGGTCGCCGAGGTTGAAATGATTAACCATTCGCGGACAGTCCTGCTCACGCCAGTCCGCGGCGGGCATCCGCGAGACCGGCAGCGGGGGCTGGGGAGCTCCTTGATCGATGGTTTTCAGGCGGCCGTGCTTCTGCGCGGGCCGCAGGGTTCGGAGCGAGGGGTTCATGACGCAAGTGCTGGCCGCAGCGAACACATTGTTCCGGGACCGGGACCTGTTCATCCATGACGGCGCCCGTCTGCGCCGTTTCCGCGTTTCCGCTCCGGCCCAGGCTTTTCTGTTTCTCGTCCTCATGCTGCTTGTCGGCTGGGCCAGCTTCGCCACTGCGCGGCTGGTGTCGCGTCCGCACGGCATCATCGGCATGTCGTCCGCGACCGAAGCGCGGGCCCGCCAGATCGAGCAGCGGCAGGCTTTGATCGAAGCGATGCTTAGCGGCCAGAAGGTCGATCCGGCGCTGGTCAAGGCGGCCGCGGATGCCGGCTCCGTTGCGGCCGGTGGGCCGCTCGGACGGGTCGAGCAGGCACAGCTGGAGCAAGCCGCCCTCGTCGCGCAGGCCCTCGACGTTCGTTATCAAGTGACCGCGGCAGAGCTCAAGAAGCTGGGCATCACCCCCGCGCGGGTCGGCAGCACGGCTGGTGTCGGCGGTCCGTTCGAGAGCGCTGGCAATGCCACCTTCAAGGCGCTGTTCAACAGCTGGAAGAAGCTCGATCAGCTGCAGGACGGCGTGATCGCGGTTCCGTCCGACAAGCCAATCCGGGCAAGCGTCGAATTCACCAGCGGCTTCGGCGTCCGCTCCGATCCATTTCATGCCGGCGCGGCAATGCATCCCGGCATCGACCTCGCCGGATCCTACGGGACGCCGATCTATGCGACTGCCGACGGCACCGTGCTTCGCGCGGGTTGGAATTCGGGCGGCTACGGCAATCTGGTCGAGGTCGACCACGGCCGCGGCATCACCACCCGCTACGGCCACATGTCGGCGATCCTGGTTCAGCCGGGCGATCATGTCACTCGCGGCCAGCAGGTCGGCCGCATGGGTTCGACGGGGCGGTCGACGGGCAACCATTTGCACTATGAAGTGCGGATCGACGGGCGCGCGGTGAACCCGATCCCGTTCATGAAGTCGACCGACTATGTGCTCGCCATGCAGCGCCGCGCCGGCGCGGCTTCCATGGACCAGGTCGCGATCGGCGGACCGCAGTCCGGCAAGCGTTGATATTGCCGCGCAAGGGCACCGACCTTATCTCTCTCGCGTGAGCGAGCCCCAGATCAGCCTGACCGAGAACGCGGCGAAGCGAGTCGCCTGGATCGCCGGCCGCCAGTCCAGGCCCGCGATCCTGCGCCTGGCCGTCGACGGCGGTGGCTGCGCCGGATTCACCTACAAGTTCGAGCTCGCCGAGAGCGAGGATGGCGACGACACCGTGGTCGAGACCGATGGCGTCAGGCTGGTCGTCGACCCCGTAAGCCTGGAGCTGGTCAAGGGTTCGGCCGTGGATTTCGTCGAGGACCTTGGCGGCGCGGCCTTCCGCGTGACCAATCCCAATGCGCAGTCGGGCTGCGGCTGCGGCTCCAGCTTCAGCGTCTAGGCGGCCTCGGCAACGGCTGACGGCTTGCCCTTGTCGCAGCTGACGTTCGGGTTGAACTGGGCGAACATTCCGAACGGATTGTCGCGATAGACCCAGACGTGGCGATCGTAATGCGGCGCGAAGCCGTGCGCCTCGTCCACCGCGGTCGCCGGATCGTCGACCATCTCGTCATAGGGTACGCCCATGAAGCTCGGCGGCGCCGTGTGGCCGGCGGCTTCCCAAGCCTTCTTGAACACCAGATTCTCGACCGCGACGAGTTGCATCGATCCATCCGCCTGCGGCTCGTAGATGAGTATCGCCGGCTTCAGGAAATCGGTGTGCGTGCCATTGCCGTCCACCCGCGGGTTGGGCGGCGCGGTGATGCCGAGAAGATCAGGCCGGAAATAATGAATGCCCATCGCGATATCGGGCCCGGCCCGGCCCATCATCGCCGAGGACTCGCACATGTTTCCGGGCGCGGGGATGTAGCCCTCGGCAAGCGCTTGCCTGACATCCCGAAAGCGCTCGGACGCGGCGCGGACCGGCGCGAGATCGGTTTCATTGTGAACGACGCCGGCGTTGGCCGGAGCGAGCGCGAGCGCAAGCGCCGCGGCGACGATTCTCGGACTCATGGAATCCCCTGAAAGGTTAGAGCGCGAAGCTCGGCTGGCGGCGGCGCGGAATGCGGCGTACGCGCTTTAGAAGCGGTCGCGAAGCCTCGTCGCTCTTCGAGCTCGGCGGCTTGTCGTCGACGAGGCCGCGCTGGACGGCATCGGCGAGGGCCGCGCGGGCCAGCGCGAGGTCCGACCACAGCGGGCTCATAGCGGGAACGCCACTGCGCCGCTGACCAGCTGGACGGCGAGCAGGATGGTGGTGACGACGATCAATCCGCCGAAACCGGTGGTGGCCCTGTCGCTCAACACTGGATCCCCCTGATCGCTCAAATGTCAGTGCGTTGGCCAGCCTAATGCGTTCATCGCGGCCGCGCCGCCACGGGAATGTCCTTCAAATGTCGGCATTCTGGGGATGAATCGCGCGCAATCCGTTGACGAAATGTGCGGAAATGTGCGGAGATGTGCGGAACACCGGGGCCGAGTCCATGCAGAGCGAACTGACCGTCGAAGGCAGCGAAAGCGTTGCGCTTCTCGTCCGTGAGGAGCTCGCGCGCCGTCGCCTGTCGCGCCAGTGGCTGGCCGACGAGGCCAAGGTCAGCCTTTCGACCCTGGAGAAGGCGCTTGCCGGAAGCCGGCCGTTCACGCTCGCGACGGTCGTGCGGCTTGAGGATGCGCTCGGAACCGCGCTGCGCGGTGCACGTCCCAGCGCCGATCCCGTCCGGCACGTCGCTCCGGAATCGATGGGCGCCTATGTCCGCCCGGCCGTGCAATGGCTCGAAGGAACCTATCTGACGCTGCGCCCGGCATTCAGCGAGAAGGGGGCGATCTTCTCCTATCTGACTTCGATCGCCTGGGACGATGCGAAGGGGCATTTGGTCTTTAGCGAAGCTTCGCGCACCGACAGCGAATATGAGCAGAAGGGCTTCGTCTCCTTCCCCAATTTGTCGGGCACGATCTACCTCGTGACAATCTTCGAGGGCCAGTATCGCGTCGCCATCCTCAACCGGCCCGTCGGCAAGGGCGCGATCAGCGGAATCCTCCTGACCCTTGCGGCCGGAGAGGGGGCGCAGCTGACTCCGGCCGCGGTCCCGCTCGCGTTGATGCCCACGGCCAACCGCTCGGCCGCGGACGTCGGCGTCATCCGCGAGGGCGATCCCTGCTACGCCGAATATCGCGAGTGCGTCGACCGGATCAGCGCCGGCGGCTACGCGCGCTTCCCGATCTAGGCCGCCGCCGCTAAGCGCGGCCCATGAAGCTTGCCACCTACAACCTCAACGGCATTCGCGCGCGCCTGCCTCGGCTGATCGAATGGCTCGAGCGCGAGCGGCCCGATGTGGTGTGCCTGCAGGAACTGAAATGCGCCGACGAATCACTGCCGATCGCGGACATTGAGGGCGCGGGCTACGGCGCCGTTTGGCACGGGCAGAAGGGTTTCAACGGGGTCGCGATCCTGGCCAAGGGCGATGCCCCTCAACTGCGCCGGGTTGGATTGCCGGGCGACCCCGACGACACCCACAGCCGCTATATCGAGGCCGAGGTGCAGGGGCTGATCGTCGGTTCGATCTATTTGCCCAACGGCAATCCGGTCGGAACGGAAAAGTTCGACTACAAGATCCGCTGGATGGAGCGGCTGCGGGAGCACGCCGCCGAGATCCTCCGCGACGAGCGCCCGGCGATCCTGTCCGGCGACTGGAACGTCGTGCCCGAGGACCGCGATGTTTTCTCGGTTCGCGCGACGCAGCACGATGCGGTGATGCAGCCGGAAGCGCGCGAGACCTGGCGACGGATCGTCCATCAAGGCTGGACCGACGCTCTCCGCGCATTCCACCCCAACGAGGACAAGCTCTACACCTTCTGGGATTACACCGCCGGCTGCTGGCAGCGCGACCTCGGCTTCCGGCTCGATCACCTGCTGTGCTCGCCCGAGGCCACGGACCGGTTGCAGGGAGCGGGTGTCGACCGCTGGGCACGGGGTGAAGAGAAGGCGTCCGACCACGCGCCGACGTGGGTGGAGCTAAGCAGCCGAGCATAAGCTGAACGAGCGTAGCGAGTGTGGCTTATGTCGAAGAGACTGCGAAAGCCGGCCAGCGACGCGGAGCGGCGACTGACGTCACGGGATTTACTCCCGTGACGGCTGCTTTGGATGGAAAGTTGCCATTTGCTACCCTAGCCTTCTTTGATGGGGGCTAAGCATCTTCTCTGTGGGGTGGCGGTTTTTGCCGCATCCTGCACAACCGGCCCCTCACGCGAAGCAAGTGCCCCTGTCTTACCGTCAGCGACCGAGTTGACTGACCACGTCCGCGAGCATTGGAGCGATTGGGGCGAAAGGTTCGGCCGGTTTTCAGGGCGCCAAGGCGAGGCCGCCGAGCTACTCAGTGTCACGGATGTATCCTGTGTCTATCGGTACGACACTCTTGAGTGCTGGATGGTCGTCACGGGTCGGTTCAAGGATGGCGAGATCGTGAAGCAAAGAATGTTCTCGCAGTTCGAGCGCGATGCGGCCGGTCATTTGGTTGAAGTCATCGTGATGTTCGAACGGCGTTCCTAGATGCAGCATCTGCGAGGGTGGAACCCGGCGCTTATGGCAGGAACGGGTGGAAAGCAGACATTGCGCTCGCTGTTTTCCGACGGCATCGTAAGCCGATGCCCCTACAGCCAGAAGACCAGTTCATCGTCGAGGTGACGGCTCAGGATGAGATTGTTTGTCGACCACCAGCTGAACAGGAACAGCGCATCAGGGTAGCGGACCTCGGCTCGGTCTACTTTGAAACAAGCGACGGCGGCCCCTTCGGGATCGACTGGTGGCTGCTTAACGATACAAACGGCGATTTAGTGATCGCGCAACGGGGGAGGAGGCAGCACTAGACCGGCTTCGCCACCTTCCAGAGTTCAAGATCGATGGGATGAACTCCACCGAGAACGCTCGCTTCCTATGCTGGGCACCGCCGACCGCGTAGCTCGAAGGTCTGCAATGGGTGGAAGGCTGCCACTACAGGACCTGCTCGCGAAGCGCCGCGGCGATCTTGTCCGGTGATGGTGTCAGGAGCGTTATCGACTTACTGACTGCCGAGCCGTCCTTGCGGCGAACGCGAAGCTGGAAATCAAACGGACGCCTGACGACTTCCAGACCGGCAATATGCGCTCGCTCCACAGCTTCGTCATAGAGCCGCAAACGCTGCTCATCGACGCCAATGGTGCAGCGCCCACTGCTCAGCGCTGCGCGAGCCTTGGGCCAGGTGACGAGAACCCACGCGAGCGAGCCGCCAAAGAAGAAGACCGCCGAAACCGCGTTCCATCCGCTGCTCGCAAAAGCTGAAAGGTAGGACGGGACGCTATGCACCCCAACGGAGCCGACCTTGTAAGCGTAGGCACCGAGCGCGACGAACGGAAACAGGAAACACCCGACGCACCGAAGCAAGTTCGGTTTCGCGACACAAACCTCCACTGAAAACCCTCCCTTGCGTCGAAGATGCGCAAAAGCGCTAATGTCTGCAATGGGTCGAAAGCTGACATTCGGCTGTTGCACGAATTCGCTGTCCTACAGTGTGGCAGTTCTGATCCAAGCTGAGCGATGAGCCGTCCGAATCGCTGCGAACCTGACGGCTGTGCGCCCATCGCCGCCTCGGCGGTGCGAGTGCGATCGATCCTCTTCCATTCCGCGGCGTGCGAATTGCCGTCGTCACTGCGAACATTCGGAACATTCGCCGCAAAGCGGTCGGGGACCCTAGAGCGCCTTTTCGAAGATCCTGTACCGGTGGTTGACCTTGGCGCTGGGGAGCTGGGCGATCGACAGCATCCCTTTGTTGTCCTCGAGGATCCAGCCGAACTCGCCGTGGGTCGCGCCATATTTGCTGACGGCGTCGCGGCGCGTGAACTCGATCATCATGAAGGCCAGCTGGCTCGCGAGGCGGCTGTGGTGGAGTTTTTTGGCGACGCCCATCAGAGGCACCCGCAGGCGGCGCGTGCGGGGCTTGCGCAGCCGCCACAGCAGCTTGACGAAGTTGAACGGAAACAGCTCGCCGTTCAAATCCTTGATCAGCTCGTTGATGTCGGGGATGGTGAGCATGAACGCGACCGGCTCGCCGTCGAGCTCGGCCACGCGGACCAGCTCGTTGAAGATGATCGGTTTGAGCTTCTTTCCGGCATAAGCGATTTCCGCCTCAGTCAGCGGGACATAGCCCCAATTGTCCGACCAGGCTTCGTTCAAGAGGTTGAGGATCAGCCGCGATTCCTCGGCGAATTTCGACTTGTCGATTTCGCGGATGCGGATGCGCGGGTTGCGTTCGCCCATCGCGATCAGCCGGCTGATCATCGGGTCGTCCCAATGCTCGATGTCGACCTCGTAGGTCAGCAGGTCCTTGGCCTTGGCGTGACCCGCGGTCTCGATCCAGGCCTGATATTCGGGCTTGTGATGGCCCATCATCGCGGTCGGCGGCTCATCGAAGCCTTCGATCTCCAGGCCCGGCTCGTCCCAGATCGACAGGGTGATCGGCCCGAGCGCGCTGGTCATGCCCTGAGCCCGCAGCCAATCCTCGGCGGTCGCGATGAGAGCCGCGGCCGCTTCGCCCTCGAGCGCGTCGAAGAAGCCCCATTGGCCGATGCCCTTGCCCATATGCTCCTGGACGAGGTCGTCGACCTGGGCGCTGATCCGCCCGACGACCTTGCGGCCACGCTCGGCGAGCCAGAATTGCGCTCGGGCGTGCTCGAACCACGGGTTCTTGCCCGGCGTGATGAGGCCGTGGACTTCGTCCTTCAGCGGCGGGACCCAGGCGGGGTCGTCCTTGTAGACGTCCCAGGCGAAATCGACGAAGGCCTTGCGGTCCTGCTTGGTCTCGACCGGGCGGATGGTGACGGCGGCAGCGTTCATGCGCGAACGGCTAGCCGGAGAAGCGGCCAAGCGCCAGTTAAGGTTGTGCCGCCTAACTGCCGCCATTATTTTCCGGCAGATAGGTGAGCATCCGCAAAGCGTTATGACCGACACGGCGATCCTTGACCGAACCCCCGATGCTGCCCGCCCGCAGCGCGCGGCCGTGCGTCCCGCCGACGATGCGGCGATGCTGAAGGCTGCGGCGAACCTGACGCGCGACCTCAATGCGCCGACCTCGAAGATCTATTGGGCCGACATGCTCGCCTCGGCGACGCTCGGCTATGCCGGATTGTTCGCGGCGATGGTCGTGCGGCCGGCGTGGCTGGCAATCGCGGCGGGACTCGTCGCGGTGCTCGCGCTGTACCGCGCGGGCTCGTTCATCCACGAGCTGACGCACATCAAGAAGGGCGCGGTCAAAGGCTTCCGCTTCGCCTGGAACGTGGTCGTTGGGGTGCCGTTGCTGGTGCCGAGCTTCATGTACGAGGGCGTCCACAACCAGCATCACGCCAAGCGCTATTACGGGACGGTCGACGATCCCGAATATCTGCCGCTGGCGCTGATGCAGCCGTGGACGCTGCCGGTGTTCCTGATCGCGGCGGCGCTGGCGCCGGCCGGGATGCTGATCCGCTTCGGCATCCTCGCGCCGCTGTCGATGATCTTCCCGAAACTGCGGGCGGTGGTCGTCGGGCGCTATTCAGGGCTGCAGATCAACCCGAAGTTCGTCCGCCCGAGGCCCGAAGGCGAGTTCGCCGGCGACTGGGCGTGGCAGGAGGCGGCGTGCAGCATCTGGGCGATTGCCCTGCTCGCCCTGGTCGCGACGGGCGTGGTTCCGCTGAAAGCGTTTCTGATCTTCCTTGGCGTGGCCTCGGGCGTGATGTTCCTCAATCAGGTCCGCACGTTGGTCGCGCATCTATGGGAGAATGACGGCGAGCCGATGAGCGTCACCGCGCAGTTCCTCGACAGCGTCAACGTCCCCCCGCCGGGCACGCTTCCCGCGCTGTGGGCACCGGTCGGCCTGCGCTATCACGCACTGCATCACTTGCTGCCGGGCTTGCCTTATCACGCGCTCGGCGAGGCCCACCGGAGGCTGTGCAAGGAGCTGGAATCGGGCTCGGCGTATCACGTGGCGAGCCATCGTGGCCTGACGCCGCTGGTTGCGCGGCTGGCGGCCAGCACCTTGACTAAGCGCCGCAATTCCGCTTGAGCGCTCGGCGTCCGGCGGGCTGTTGAGCTCGCCGTTGCTGTTTCGGGGTAAGGGCGGTCCCCCAAAGAACCGCCTGGCCGGAGCTACCTCACACGGGCTCCCGACGAACGAAAGGACTGACCCATGCGCCATCGTGTTGGCCATCGTAAGCTTCAGCGCACTTCGAGCCACCGCGCGGCCTTGTTCCGCAACATGGCGGCCGCGCTCATCAAGCACGAGCAGATCACCACCACGCTCGCCAAGGCGAAGGAGCTCCGGCCCTATGTCGAGAAGCTGGTGACGCTCGCGAAGAAGGGCGGGCTTTCGAACCGCCGTCTTGCGCAGTCGCGGCTGATGGACGATGCGCAACTGCAGAAGCTGTTCGAGGTCGTCGGCCCGCGCTACGCGGCGCGCAACGGCGGCTACACCCGCGTCATCAAGGCCGGGATCCGCGCCTCGGACGCTGCTCCGATCGCGATCATCGAGTTCGTCGACCGCGACGTCGCCGCCAAGGGTCAGGATTCAGGCCCGGTGATGAACGACGAGGACCAGTTCGAAGCGGCTTAAAAGCTTCTGGTCACGCCGAAGTCGAGCCGGGTGCGGCGGTAATCGTAGAGGACGATGTTGGCGCGGCTGTCGCTGTGCGTCACGCGCATCAGCGGGGCGAAGCCGGCGACACTGACCCGGTTGAAAATTGCGCCGCCGACCAGATCCAAGCGACGGTCGCGGCGCGTCTTGCCGAACAAGAACATCGGCTCGATCCCGTGCGTGCGAGTGTAATCGACTTCGCCGAACAGAGTCAGCGGGCGCCACTGGCGCGCGAGCAGCAGGCCCCCGCCGAATTGGCGCAGGCTTTCCGGGTTCACCCGGGCATTTAGCGACGCGTAACGGAGCGAAACGCGGGCCGATGTCGCGGGACCTAGCGCACGCGTGAGGTCGGCGTTGAGCGCGGTTCGCCAGCCATCCTGGCCGGCGTTCTTCGCAATCTTCTGATGAAGGTGAGAGCCGCTCAGGCCCAGTTGTGTCGCGGCGCCCAGCGGCGTCAGCAACTCGACCTGGCCGCCGAATCCGGTCGAAAAGGGATCGCCCCCGAACCAGCGCCGCTCATAGACGACTGAGGGTCGGAGCCGCGCCTTGCCGAGCCGTGTTTCCGGCCCGCTGTCGAGCGCGAACTGGATGTCGTTGAAGCGCGGCTTGGTCGAGAGATCGGCCCGCAAGCCCGCATTGGACAGCAGGGTCATTCCGGCGATGCGGTCGCGCGAATAGCCCCGCAAGCTGCCGGTGAAGCCGAGCGCGCTTTGCCGCCGCGCGTCGGCGTCGAGCTCGAAGGGCGCGATGATGGTGTCGATGAACAGGCTGGAGGTCGAGCGGTTGACGTTCGAATCCGGTCCCGCAGTCAACTCGATGGTGAGGCCACGCCGCTTGGTCGTCCTGAGCGTGCTCGCGAAGCGGCGGACGTTCTGCTCGACGTCGGCGGGTATGCCGAACGCCTCGGCGGCGGCGAGCTGCGACTTCGCACCTCGGGAATCACCGAGGCGGGACAGGATTCGCGCCAGCTCCAGCCGCGCGGGGTTGGCGCCGGGCTGTTCGGCAAGCAAATCGCGCAAAGCCTGGGCCGCGCCCTGAAGATCGCCGAGCTTTTCGCGGACGGCGGCGAGCCGGAACCGTGCTTCGGCGCGCAGCTCGGCATGTGGGTCTTGCGTCAGCGCTTCGAGAAGCTCGGCCGCGCCGGCAAGGTCGCCTTGCGCGGCCAGATCGTCCGCAGCCGCGAACATCTGGGCCGCGGAGAGCTGCCGGCATGCCGGCCGGCCGGCGCACGGATCGGCGGAGGTCTCCGGCGGAGTTGCCGTCGCCAGCGCGGCGGCGGCCAGCAGGATCAAGCGCCGGACTGCCGCTTACTGGTGGCCGACGATGGCGCCCTGGCCCTGTCCGTTATTGCCGGTAATGCGGAACAGGCCGCCCACTTCCTGTGCCGCGGGGCCGTAGAAATTGCCGGTCAGGCCCATTGCATAGCCCTCGGCGTCCGCAGTTCCGACGCCAGTAAAGCCGGCGTTGCGAGCCGTGATCGAGCCGGTCCCGGTCATCGTGCCGAAATTGATCGATCCGATGCCGACTTCCTTTGTGCCGGTCGCAGTCGTGCTGTAGGTGAGGGAAGCTGCGCCGAAATTCGCCGTCAGAGTGCCAGAACCCCCGACCGCATAGGCGCCGTCCTTGTTGACGAACGTGCCGTCGACGACCGTGTTGTAGATCGCGCTTCCCGTCGGGATGTTGGTCGTCGGCGTCCGCGATCCCCAGACCAGATAGGTGTCGTTGACGTTCGTCGTCCCGTTCGCGGTCGAAGTGCGGCGCCATTGGCCGTAATCCACGTAGCTCAAGACGATCAGTGGGTTCGCACCGCTGAGGTTCAGCCGGCGGAAGCTGTCGGTCGCGGTGCCGTAGGTGGTGAAGGTGGCGTTGGTCGCGGTCTGGTTGGACGGGCCGAAGGTCTCGGTCGTCGACAGGCTGCCGGTATCGCGGATGACGTAGGTGCCGGCGGCGGCGTCATAGACAACCTTGCTCGTCGCGCGGGCATAGTTGCGGAAGCCGGACGCACCGGTCGATGTGGTCGAATATTTGACCGTCGATTGCCACGCAGGGAGATTGAACGGAGCAGCCTCTGCCGATGCAGCCAGGGCCAACCCCGCCGCCGCGGCGGAAATCATCATTGCACGCATCACGAAATCCCCCTTGGAATGGATAGCAAAGACTAAACCCCTGTTCCTGCTTCCAGTCAATTCTGCGGGACGAAAAATCAACAAAAACACTTGGTTACGAACGTCGAAGGCTTTTCGGCGAACGCGATTCGTGCCGCCTGTGGATAAGTGCTAGAATGCGACTCGCCACATCGGGGGTGGCGGGGGATGCTGTACTATCGCCTGTATTTCATGGACCGCTACAGCGGCCACATCGATCACTTCCGCGAGTTCGAAGCCGCGGACGATGGGGCCGCGCTCGCGCTCGCCGAACAATGGCGCAACGGCACTCCGATGGAATTGTGGAATCGCCACCGCAAGCTGAAGCATTGGGACGAGGTCGCGGTCCATCCGGACTGATCCCGTCGCGCCGCCCCGACTTGCTGAACCGCAGCAAACAGCCAGTTCACCCTTAGTGCAGCGCCGAAACGGTAGGCCTCGAATCGGGTCGCCGTGCGTTCTGCCGTCGACAGAGTTGGAATAGGGAGTGAGTGGCCATGCAGGCTATGACGAAGATCCTGGCGGGCGGTGTTGTCGCTGCCGCGCTGTTCACCGCGGCCCCTGCGGCTGCGCAATATTACCCCGGTTATCCGGGCTACGGCTCGCCTTATGGCGGCAATCCGGTCGGGCAGGTGCTCAACCAGGTGCTGGGCGGCGGCTATGGCCAAAACGGTTACGGCTATGGCGCCAACAACCAGGTCGCAGTCAACCAGTGCGTCGCGGCGGTGCAACAGCGCCTCAGCGGCGGCTACGGGAACCTTCCCGGCTATGGCAGCTACAGCGGCTACAGCTATTACCCGTATCAGAACGCCTATCCGGGCGGCCGGGTACTCGGGATTAGCCGGGTCGAGCCGCGCTCGGGTGGCGGCCTGACCGTCCGCGGCGTCGCGTCGAGCGGCAGCTACGCAGGCGCCTATGGCGGCCAGCAGCAGCCGGACCTGACGTTCAAGTGCAAGTCCGATTACCGCGGCTACGTCACCGACATCGACGTCGAGCGCGCCCGCTCGAACTACGGCTATAATTACACGCCGTACAACGGATACGGGACGGATTATTCAGCTTACGGCTACCGCCGCTACTAATCCGCGGTCGACGTCAAGAAGAAGGAAGCGCCGGGCTCTTTCGAGTCCGGCGCTTTTCTTATACGTGCGCGGCGAGATCGCGCGCGACTTCAGCCATCTGCTCGGCGCAGGTCGCCCAGCCCTCGTCGAAGCCCATGGCGGCGTGCGCCTCACGGTCTTTGGCACTCGCGTGCATCACGGTTGCGGTGTAGCCGGTCTTGCCGTCGCCCGCGTCCTCGAATGTATGGACCGCAGTGAACGGGAATCCGTTGCAGCCGTCATCGGCGAATGCGTTGGGCCGATAGCCGTCCTTCATCGTCGTCGACCAGACGATCCGCTCCCCCGGCACGACGTCGAGCACGCAAGCGGTGCCGCTGAAATCGAATCCGTCCGGTCCGATCATGCGCGTGTAGAATTTGCCGCCTGGCTTAAGTTCGATCTCGCATTCCGGCGTCTGATACGGGCGCGGCGCCCACCATCGCTTGATATGCTCAGGATCCGTCCAGGCCTTCCACACCAGCTCTCGCGGTGCGTCGAGCGTCCGTTCGAGCTTCAGGTCGTGATGTTCGCTCACTTGTCTTTCTCCTGCTGAATATGCGCGACGTGGGCTTCAAAGCGGTCGAGGCGGACTTCCCAGATCGAGCGTTGCTCGACGATCCAGGACTCGGCGGCGGAGAGCGCCTTCGGCTCGAGCGAGACGGTGCGGACGCGGCCCACTTTTCGCGAATGCACAAGGCCACTCGCCTCCAGCGCCTTGAGATGTTGAAGCACGGCCGGCAGGCTGATCGGATGAGGCGCCGCCAGCTCGCTGACAGAAGCGCTGCCACGCGACAGGCGCGCGAGCATCCCCCGACGAACCGGATCGGAAAGAGCCTGGAAGGCACGGTCAAGCGCGGTCGAATCGTTAAGCATGAGGTTAAGTATGATGATTCTGACCGGGGCACAAGTCAGTTAATCGTTTGCTTAAGTGTATCGAACTCAGCGGGTGTGACCGGAATGGCGCGCCCGGCGAATTGATGAGGAGTTCGCGCATCAACGGAGGGTTTTATTCCAGGCCTACTAAGCTCGCGGATCGACGTGGCACCGGCCAGGCCGTTCGCGCTCCTGCTGTTGCGGCTGGTGATCGGCTTCGGCTTCGTGGAGCACGGTTTTGCCAAGCTGCATCGCGGGCCCGAGAAGTTCGGAGCGCTGCTCGATTATCTCGGCGTGCCTTTTCCACACTCCACGGCGTGGTTCGTGACGCTCGTCGAGCTCGGCGGCGGTTTGGCGCTGATGATCGGCGCGTTCGTGCTGTTGCTCAGCGTGCCGTTGATCATCCTCCATTTGGTGGCGATGGGCACGATCCATATCCACTATGGCTTCAGCTCCGTGAACACGATTGGCCTGACCCCGAACGGCCCCCTGTTCGGCCCGCCGGGTTTCGAGATCAGCCTTCTCTATATCGGCGGCATCCTGGTGCTCGCTGCGTTCGGCCCCGGCGCGCTGTCGGTGGATCGCGCCAGGTTGAGCGCACGCCAATCTTCGCCCTGAACTTTACTCGGACGGTAGGCCTCTCTATCCGCCCGCCATGACGGTCCAGCCCCAAGAAACCATCCTCATCGTCGACTTCGGCAGCCAGGTGACGCAGCTGATCGCGCGCCGCGTGCGCGAGGCCGGCGTCTATTGCGAGATTGCTCCCTTCAACAGCGCCGACGAGGCGTTCGAGCGGCTCCAGCCGAAAGGAATCATCCTCTCCGGCGGTCCGAGCTCGATCCACTGGGAAGACAGCCCGCGCGCGCCGCAGCATTTCTTCGACCGAAGGCTTCCCGTCCTCGGCATCTGCTACGGCCAGCAGGCGATGGCGCACCAGCTGGGCGGTCGCGTCGCTCCGTCCGACAACCGAGAATTCGGCCGCGCCTTCATCGAGATCATCGACCAGAGCGCCTTGTTCGACGGGCTGTGGAAGGTGGGCGAGACCCACCAGGTGTGGATGAGTCACGGCGACCGGGTGGAACAGCTGCCCGACGGGTTCAAGATCGTCGCCCGGTCCGAGGGCGCGCCCTACGCGATCGCGACCGACGAGGATCGCCGCTTCTATTCGACCATGTTCCATCCCGAGGTCGTGCACACGCCCGACGGCGGCAAGCTGCTCGCTAATTTCGTGCGGCATGTGTGCGGCTGCGCCGGCGACTGGACGATGGCGAGCTTCAAGGACGCCAAGATCGCCGACATCCGCGAACAGGTCGGCGACGGCAAGGTGATCTGCGGCTTGTCGGGCGGCGTCGACAGCGCGGTCGCCGCCGTCCTGATCCACGAGGCGATCGGCGACCAGCTGACCTGCGTGTTCGTCGACCACGGGCTGATGCGCCTGGGCGAGGCGGAGCAGGTCGTGAGCCTGTTCCGCAACAGCTACAACATCCCGCTGGTCCACGTCGACGCCAGTGCCGACTTCCTCGGCGGGCTTGCCGGAACGACCGACCCCGAGGCCAAGCGCAAGTTTATCGGCAAGACCTTCATCGACGTGTTCGATGCCGAGGCGAAGAAGGTCGGCGGCGCGGACTTCCTCGCCCAGGGCACGCTCTACCCGGACGTGATCGAGAGCGTGAGCTTTACCGGCGGCCCGTCGGTGACC
>Ga0207678_10001698_pt1 | contig 20193 bp, 19 predicted proteins | sample KBSC63metaG_FD_184319 | JGI IMG/M metagenome (GOLD analysis project Ga0207678, IMG submission 184319) | Corn rhizosphere microbial communities from Kellogg Biological Station, Michigan, USA - KBS C6-3 metaG (SPAdes) (version 2) | ecosystem: Host-associated > Plants > Roots > Rhizosphere > Soil ... | reverse complement strand
TGCTTGTCATTCCCGAAGGGAATCTGCGTTTCTCCCCGGTGCGTCTCCGGTCTTCGGGACTTAATCAGACCTTCCCTAAGGGCACAGCATGAGTCGCTTTGTTAAGGGCACAGCTTTAGCTGTGCCGCAAATGTTCGGCTGCCAGCGCGGCTTTAGCCGCTGAGGTACGTTTCTTTCAAACTGCCCCTCGCTCTACAGCATCGGGCTGAAAGCTCGCCTATACTTCATCAAACTCTACAGACCACACCTTCGCCAACTCATCTCGACCCGAAAAGCTGTCAACCCCCCAAATCTGTGGATAACTCCCTAACCATCACATAACAAACGATCATTTTGTCTTTCAAAGTTGGCGGATGAGTTTTACCCGACCAGATACAATAGAAGGTAGAGCTAAAGAAAGCCCCGGCCAATCGCCGGGGCTTCTCTCTTGAGAGCCGGAAACCCGCCGTAACCCGTTTGGTATGACGAATTTACCCATAACCCCTTTGAGGTGACGAATTTACAGACGCATAAAATCATAAATCATTGAATCGAATCATCTTAGCAGGGGGTACCCCCCCAGGGGGGCCCCTAAGCCAGGAGCTCCGGGCTGGCCGAGCACTGAAACCCAATCCGGTTATGCGACCCGTCGCAGAACGGCCGATTCGCACTCGCCCCGCACCGGCACAGCGAGATCGCCGGCTTCCCCGTCAAGTCCCATTCCCTGCCGTCCGCATCCGTCAACACAATAGGGCCTTCCACCCGCAGCGGACCATTGCGGCGGACAGTAATCTTTACAGCTTCTTCTGACATTCGTTTTTTACTCTCTCTCGTACAAAGGATTGTCGCCAGCATAACAAACCCGTCGCAATCGAGACCCACCGCTCAAAACCGCTCAGGCAACATCCACTTCCATCTCGTCCACAAAACACCAGCCCCAATCCTCACCCGGCTCCACCGACCGCATGATCGGATGCTTCGTCGCATGAAAGTGCTTGGTCGCGTGTTTGTGCAGCGAAGAATCGCAGCACCCCACGTGTCCGCAGATCAGACACATCCGCAGATGCACCCACGTGCTGCCCATCTTCAGACACTCCTCGCATCCCCGTGCCGACGGCTTCACATCCCGAATCTGATTCAAATGCGAACACTGCATCGCAGCCACCTCCTCTCGCAGCGATTCTAGCGCGAACCCACAAAAGGAAGTAATCCAAAAGAAACAACGAAGCCCAAAAGAGAAAGCGAGAGAAACGATAGCGCCGCAAGATCAAACCCAGTATCAAATCCGGCCAGGCAAGCTCGCTTCGCTCTTATCAGCCTTTATCCCTTCGATCACCGTTACGCCTCTGGACTCAATCCGTGTTCATCCGTGCAAATCCGTGGTCGCTATTCGAAGCTCACTCTCCGGTATCCTCCGTAATCCCATACTCCTTCAGCTTCCGATACAGCGTCGTCTTGCCAATCCCCAGCAAACGCGCAGCCATCAGCTTGTCCCCGTTCAACTGCCGAATCGTCCCCAGAATCGCATGCTTCTCCATCTCCGCAATCGACACGATTCCGACTTTGCCATCCGCATCCGAAGCCGTCTGCTCTTCCTCTGCGTCCGACGCATACTTCATCGGCCCGCGCTGCAAGCGGAAGTCCTGCAACTGCGTTGGCAGATCGCCCATATGCAGAATCGGTCCCGACGACAGCGCGCAAGCCCGCTCGATCGCATTCTCCAACTCCCGGACATTTCCCGGCCAATCGTACTCAGCCATCACCCGCAACGCATCGTCGGAGAAGGTATGCGAAGTCCCATTCTCCCGATCCATCCTCTCCAGAAAGTGCATCGCCAGCGGAGCGATATCGCCTCGCCGATCCCGCAGCGGAGGAATCCGCAGGTTCACCACATTCAACCGGAAGTACAGGTCCTTGCGAAACCGTCCATGTTCCACCATCGCTGCCAGGTCCCGGTTCGTCGCCGCCAGCACCCGAGCCGAGATCGGCTTCGCCTGCGTCGCTCCCACCGGACGAACCTCCTTCTCCTGCAACGCCCGCAGCAGCTTCGCCTGCAGGTCCAGCGGAAGCTCCCCAATCTCATCCAGGAAGACCGTTCCACCTTCGGCCGAAGCCAGCAGTCCCTCCTTCGCCCGATCCGCTCCCGTAAACGCACCCTTCACATGCCCGAACAACTCACTCTCGATCAGCGTAGGCACCAACGCTCCGCAGTCAACCGGCACAAACGGCTTGGCCGCATTCGGCCCATTCATGTGGATCGAACGAGCCACCAGCTCCTTCCCCGTTCCACTCTCTCCCAGAATCAGCACCGGATGCGTCGAGTAAGCCACCTTCGACAGGATCCGATACAGCTTCTCCATCTCCGGAGACTGTCCCACCAGACCGCCCAATCCCTTCTGCGTCCGCAACCGCTCCCGCAGCAAACGGCTCTCGACATCCATCTGGTGAACGTGTCCCGCCCGCTCCAGCACCGTCGTCAACTCCTCCAGCGCAAACGGCTTCGTCAGGTAGTCTCCCGCGCCGATCCGCATCGCCTCCACCGCCGAAGACACCGAAGCAAACGCCGTCATCACCACCACGCCCGTATCCGGATGGAGCGCCTTCACCTGCTCCAGCAACCCCAATCCACCGCCTCCCGGAAGCTTCAGGTCCAGCAGCATCAGGTCGATCTTCTGGTGCTTCAGGATCGCTCGCGCCGCCGTCGCACTCTCCGCTCCCACCACGGCAAATCCCATCCCCGCGGCAATCGAGCAGCACGCCTTCCGCACCGCCACGTCGTCATCGACCACCAGAACATGCAGCAGCTCCAGGTGCTCGCCAGCGTCCGCCGTCTTCTTCCCCGCATCCAGCGAGTGCATCTCCAGCGGAGACACGCCCACCAGCACACCCGAAGGAGCCGCCGTCGCCGCGCGCTCCGGTCGAACGTTAGCCGATCCAGCCGTTCCCTCGTTACGCAATCCAGCTCTCCCCGCCTTACCCACCTCCAAACTCGTCCCAACTAGCATGTCGTCAACCTCGCGCCTTCCTGCATCACCGTCGCTCCTCGTCCCTCAACGTTGTCCAACGCATACCACTCCACAGAGATACTCGTTCCCACATCCACCTGGCTCTCGATATCCAGACATCCACCCGACATCGCCACCAGCTCTCGCACCACGCGAAACCCCAGCCCGCGCCCTCCCGACGACGAGATGCCGCCTGGCTGCATCAAGCTCCGCACCGCCGCCGGATCCATCCCGCAGCCCTTATCCCGCACCGTCAACACGACCCGCCTCCGAGCACCGTCATCGATGCCATCCACCCGCACCGAGATCGCCCCGACCCACGGCGTAGCCTCCGCCGCATTCTTCACCAGGTTGGTCAGAATCCGCTCCACCGACTCCGCCGGAACCCGCACCAGCCCAAACGCACCCGCACCGTACGAGACCGTCACCATCTGCCCCGCCACCTTGCACAGCAACCCCCGGCACCGCTCCACCACCTCGGGCAGAACCGTCGTCTCCGGTGTCGCGTCCAACGGATGCTCCACCTGCACATGATTCACCAGGCGATGAATCATCGCCCAGCTGCGATCACTCAGCAGTCGCAACTCCGCCGCATACGCCCGATACTCTTCATGCAGCACTCCAGGCAACGCCAGCAGGTCGGAGTAAAGACTCAGCGCCCCCAGAAGATTTCCTGCATCATGCGCCAACCCCGCGCCTTCAGCCACCCCACCGGCAACCTCCGCCGACGGCCCGTGCACATCGCAACCCGCATCGTCATGCTGCATATTGCGAAACACATGACGCAATGCCACAAATTGTCCCGAACGATCCCCTGACTCCCAGGCTGTACTGCTCAGCTTTGCCTGCATCGATAACCCCAATCATCTTCCGCCCTCTCTTCGCTACACGGGCGGATGCACTTCTGTAATCACTTCAAGTACCAAACTGGAACTCCCTTGCTAAGTCCTTCCTCATAAAGCGGAATCACAAGATTACTCCAAAGCCGCACCAACTCTCGAATTCCCGATCTGGAACCAATCCTCAACCCTTCCTCCCATAAATCCCCAGCAAAAACAACTTCTCTATATTTCCCACTTTGGAACCTCGTCCCATTTTGGAACTCCGCGCCCTACCACATCGCATCTCGAAGTAACCTGCCAACGCCCATCAGTCACCGGCCGCAAACACCTGCACCACTATAATTCTCTTCATGTCTGTCTCCACCTCTCCCGCGAAATCAGCAGCCCAGCTCTTCCGTCCCGACCACCGCACCGCCAACGCCCTCCGTCCCATCCGCCTCACGCCCAACTTCGTCGCCACCGCCGAAGGCTCCATCCTCATCGAAGCCGGCAACACCCGCGTCCTCTGCAACGCCACCATCGAGCAGGGGGTCCCCGGCTGGCTCCGCAACTCCGGCCGCGGCTGGGTCACCGCCGAGTACGGCATGCTCCCCCGAGCCACACTCACCCGCACCCCGCGCGAATCCGAACGCGGCAAAGTCGGCGGCCGCACCCACGAGATCCAGCGCCTCATCGGCCGCAGCCTCCGCTCCGTCGTCGACATGAAGGCCCTCGGCGAGCGCACCATCATCCTCGACTGCGACGTCCTCCAGGCCGACGGAGGCACCCGCACCGCAGCCATCACCGGAGCCGCCGTCGCCCTCGCCATGGCCCTCAACAAACTCGTCGCCGCAGGCACCCTGAAAGTCTCTCCCCTCCGCCAGATGGTAGCCGCCACCTCCGTCGGCATCGTCGACGGCAACATCCTCCTCGACCTCGCCTATGAAGAAGACTCCCGCGCCATGGTCGATATGAACGTCGTCATGCTGGCCAACGGAGGCCTCGTCGAAACCCAGGCCACCGCCGAAAAGGACTCCTACTCCCGCGCCCAACTCAACGAGATGCTCGACTACGCCGAAAAGGGCATCCGCGAACTCCTCGCCGCCCAAACCGCCATCCTCGCCTCCACCACCTAACGACGCCAACCTTCCAACATCGGGACCTCATAACATCACTTGCAAATAGCAAGTAAGTTTTGCTATCGTCTCCCCGTGCCGCCGAAGTCCAAATCCAAGCACCGTTCCGGCTGCCCGGTCAGTGTCTGCCTCGAAGTCTTCGGCGACCGCTGGTCCCTGCTCATCGTCCGCGACATGATGGTCCGCGGCCATCGCACCTTCAAGCAGTTCCTCCACTCCGGCGAGGGCATCGCCACCAACATCCTCACCGACCGACTCCACAAGCTCGAAGCCGCAAAAATCATCACCTCCGAGACAGTCGAAACCGATGCACGCAGCATCCATTACAGATTGACCGAGAAAGGGATCGACCTCGCTCCGGTCCTTCTGGAGCTGCTCCTCTGGGGAGCGCGCCACGAAGAGACCGGAGCGCCCTGCGCCGTCATGGCAAAGCTCGCCGAAGACCGCCAGGCTGTCCTCGCCGAAACTCGCCGTCGTTGGCAGAACCGCGATCCCACCCCGATTCTGCCGCCATTCGTAACCGATCCACCAGGCCCCGCAGCACAAACTACCCCACACAAAGGAAGAAGAAAACCATGAGTAAGGTAAGAGTTCTGGTCGGCACGCGCAAAGGCGCATTTGTTCTCACCTCCGACGGCAAGCGCAAAGACTGGCAAGTCAGCGGCCCCCACTTCGCGGGCTGGGAGATGTACCACGTCAAAGGCTCTCCCGTTGATCCCAACCGCATCTACGCCTCGCAGTCGAGCGGCTGGTTCGGCCAGGTCATCCAGCGCTCCAACGACGGCGGCCAGACATGGGAGCCCGTTGGCAACAAGTTCGCCTACGAAGGCGTCCCCGGCACCCACCAGTGGTACGACGGCACCGCGCACCCGTGGGAGTTCAAGCGTGTCTGGCACCTCGAGCCTTCGCTCACCGATCCCGACACTGTCTACGCCGGCGTTGAAGACGCAGCCATCTTCCGCACCACCGACGGCGGCCAGAACTGGAGCGAACTCGCAGGCCTCCGCGAGCACGGCTCCGGCCCCCGCTGGCAGCCCGGAGCGGGCGGCATGTGTCTCCACACCATCATCCTCGACCCCAGCGACCCGCAGCGCATGTTCATTGCCATCTCCGCCGCCGGAGCCTTCCGCACCGACGACGGCGGCAAGACCTGGAAGCCCATCAACCAGGGCCTCCGGTCGCAGTACATCCCCGACCCCAACGCCGAAGTCGGCCACTGCGTCCACCACGTCACCATGCACCCCTCGCGCCCCGGCACCCTCTTCATGCAGAAGCACTGGGATGTTATGCGCTCGGACAACGCGGGCGATCTCTGGCACGAAGTCAGCGGCAACCTCCCCACCGACTTCGGCTTCGTCATCGACGTCCACGCGCACGAGCCTGAGACCATCTACGTCGTCCCCATCAAGTCCGACTCCGAACACTTCCCTCTCGACGGCAAGCTGCAGGTCTTCCGCAGCCGCACCGGAGGCAACGAGTGGGAGCCGCTCACCAAGGGACTTCCGCAATCCGACTGCTACGTCAACGTCCTCCGCGACGCGATGGCCGTCGATTCGCTGGACCAATGCGGTGTCTACTTCGGCACCACCGGCGGCCAGGTCTACGCTTCGCCTGATGCCGGAGATACGTGGGCTCCGATCGTCCGCGATCTTCCCGCCGTGCTCTCCGTCGAGGTCCAGACGCTGCCATGACGCAACAACGCCAAATCCGCGTCGAACTTCCTCAGCATCTTCGCAACCTCGCCGAAGTCAAAGGCGAGGTTGCGCTCACGGTCGAAGGCGCGGTCACGCAACGTTCGGTGCTCGACGCTCTGGAAGCGCGTTATCCCATGCTGTGTGGAACCATCCGCGACCACGACACGCAGCAGCGCCGTCCCTTCCTGCGTTTCTTCGCCTGCGAAGAAGACCTCTCCCACGAATCCCCTGACGCTCCGCTCCCCGAAGCTGTCGCCACCGCTGCAGAACCGCTTCTCATCATCGGAGCCATCGCCGGCGGTTCGATGGCGGATGGATAGCCTGTCGCCAACTTCGCACCACCCCACCCCCCTGGGGGGTACCCCCGACTAAGCTGCCTGTTTACAGCGAGATGCTAAAAATGGTCACGCTAAATTCGTGCAGTCAAAGGGCTTATAGGTAAATTCGTCTTTCTAAATGAGTTACGTTGCAAAACAGAAAAGCCCCGGCGTCGCCGAGGCCTTTTCTACTGCTGGTTCTATTTTAGTGGAATGGGTAAAACTAATACGCCAACTTTCCAAGTAAAACATCTTGTTTGTTTTGTGTTGGTTGTGGAGATTTCAACAGGTTGGGGGGCTTGACAGATTTTTGAACTCGCTGAAGCTCACACAAGGGAGGTTGCGGAAGAGTCGACTTGCGATGGGGAATCGTACCTCAGGGGCTGAAGCCCCTGCAAATACGGTGTTTGCGGCACGGGTAAACCCGTGCCCTTAAGCAAAACATGGTTTCCGCAGCGCTCGAAGTTTGCGCTAGGCTTCGATCTTCGTGGCAGGTTTGCTGGTGATGCCGACGGAGAGAATTAGAAGGAGAACTGCTCCTGCTGCGGGGACGACAAGGCCGACGCGCAGGGCGTGAAAGTGGTTTGAGACGATGCCGGTGAACCAGGGCAGCGTGGCTCCGCCCAGCGACGCGGAGGCGAAGAGTGGACCGAGTCGCGGATGTCTTCCCGTGCGGGCGAGCAGGAAGGCAAGGATGAGCGGGTAGAGAGGCGCAATGGTCAGGCCGCTCAGGATTGTGAGCGCCATCATGGCGCCGGGAGTGAGATGGCCAGCGGTAAGGATCAGTACCTGCGTGAGAATCAGCGCTGCGAGTGAGAGGCGATAGAGGGCAGCTTCGCTGAGACGATGGGGCGTGGCCATCAGGAGACGTCCCACAAGTTCCGCGGCCCAGAAGGAGAGCGCGATGGCGGGGGCGTGAGCGGAGGGGTTAACGCGGATTGCGTAGCTGGGCAGCCAGCCGCCTAGAGCGTTCTCAATGCCGACGTAGAGAAGCAGGGCGACAGCGAAGAGGAGGAGAGGCAGCAGGGGCAAGGGCATTCTGGACGGTCGGTCGGTGTCGGAGCGGAGCGGCATGGCGTCGGCGTCGAATAGCGCGCTGACAGAGTGAGGCTGATGCGGAATTGCGATTGCGAAGAGTGCGGCAAGGACGAGAACCGCGGCAACCAGATGGAAGAACGCGCGTGTACCGGACGCAGCACAGGCGCGAACCAGGAGGGGACAGGCAATAGCTCCGACGCTCCACGCAACATTGAGCAGGGCGAGGAGGCGGGCACGGGAGGATGGCACGGCGGTGCCCACGATGACGTTGCCGGCGGTCAGTCCGGCGCCCAGGCCAAGCCCAACGCAGAAGAAGGCCACATGGGCGGGACCGAAGCCTGCAAATGCCAGCGCAAGGCACCCTCCTGCAGAAAGCAGCGGACCAGAGATGACGCTGGCACGGAGGTTGTGAACGGCGAACCAGGCTCCGCACAACTGGCCTGTAAAGGTGGCGGTGAAGAGCGCACCGGCCTGAGCGTCCTCAATCCGCCAACGTTGGATGAGTGCGGGGAGAAGCGGCCCCAGCATGACGGTGACAACGCCGCCAATGAAGAAGTAGAAAAATATCGGGGCGAGCGCTCGAAGAGCGGTTGTGTCGAAGGCAGGACTAGCGGCCGCGGCTGGAGGAGATTGCTGCAAAGTGCCTCTGGGCTGATCGGGCTATGGAGGATCGTGCGGCTATTTTGTCCGCCGTGGCTTTGCGGCGAGGGTATCGTGGACGCCCGCGGTGGACTCTCGAACGACCAATTCCGGCTCGAAGTAGACTTCCTGGGGATAGGGTTCGCCCGGAGACTGAATCCGTTTGACAAGGAGCTGCGCTGCGGTCCAGCCCATCTTGTGGAGCGGCTGGCGGACGGTGGTGAGCCGTGGGTTGTAGTACTCGGCGACGATGATGTCGTCGAAGCCGATGACGGAGATATCCCTGGGACAACTGAGGCCAACGTCCTCGATGGCGCGGATCGCTCCGATGGCGGCTGTGTCGTTGAAGCAGAAGATGGCAGTGAAATCACGGGTACGGGCGAGGAGCTCGCGCACCGGCGGATAGCCGAGGTCGGGCGACCAGGAGTTCTTTTCAAGGTGGATCGAGAGTTCGGGGCGAACGGTGATGCCGATCTCGCGGGCGATATTGACGATGGCCTCCCAGCGGGCGGTGGTGTCGCTGACGAAGTGGGTGCCCTTCATAAACGCGATGCGACGGTGACCGAGATCGTAGAGATGACGCAGGGCCATCTTGGCGGCGCGGTTGTGGTCGAGCACAACGTTGGTGACACCTGGAAGCTTGCTATGGGAAGAGATGCCGACGACGGGAAGATTGATCTTATGGTGCAACTCGGTGTTGATGGTGAGGATCCCGTCGACGGCGCGGTTCATAAGGAGTTCGGGATACTCGTCGATGAGGTCGGGACGGCCGAGATGGCTGACGGTGAAGTAGAGGAAGCCCTCCTGGAGGAGGTACTGCTCGACGCCGAGCATGACCCCGGTGAAGTAGCCTTCGCTGACCTCCGGGACGATGAGGCCAACGGTGTTCGTGAGGCGGGTACGCAACATGCGGGCGTGCAGGTTGGGACGGTACTCAAATTTTTTGGCTGCGGCGAGAACGCGCTGACGAGTGTCCAGGGAGATGGACTTCGCCACAGGCGAGTTGTTGAGTACGATAGAGACGGTTGCGGGAGAGAGATCGAGATACTCGGCGAGAATCTTCAGAGTTGCCGGCTTGCCTGTGTCTGGCATGGTCTTCTTCTTTGTTGTCATCGTTCTCCGTGGGATCGTTCGATTGCAACAGTTGTACACCCTTGGCGGAGGATACCGGAACAGGAGCGACGTTGGCTATGGACGCTGCTGAGATTGTGCTTCGGGAGTATCGCGAGATAGACCTGGCAACGATGTTCATGCTGGATGAGGTTTGTTTCGCGCCGGAGTTCCGGTTTGACCGGGAATCGATGCGGGCGTTTGCCGATGCGAGGAATGCGATTGTTTTGATTGCCGAGCGGGCTGGCGGAGCGATGGCCGGGTTTGTCATCGCACACATGGAACGGACTTCCGCAGGGCGACGTGGTTACGTCGTGACGCTGGATGTCACGCCGGAGTGCAGGCGCATGCGGATCGGCGAGCGGTTGATGCGCGCTGTGGAGCGGCGTGTCTTTGCGGAGGGCGCGCGATGGATGGAGTTACACGTGTTTACACGGAATGATGGCGCAATCCGCTTCTATGAGCGTCTCGGATATGCGCGGGTGGCGATGCAGCAGCGGTTTTATGGCGCGGATGGGCTGGATGGATTGCTGTACCGGCGTGAGCTGACCGCTTTGTAACGGTGCAGGTTACTTTTTGCCGAAGACGTCCCCCATGCGACGGATCTGGGCACCTACGCCGCGGAGTTTTTCTTCGAAGTGCTCGTAGCCACGATCGAGGTGGTAGACACGATCAAGGATGGTTTCGCCGTCGGCTACCAGTGCGGCGAGGACGAGGGAGGCAGAGGCTCGGAGGTCGGAGCACATGACGGCGGCGGATTGGAGGGGAGTCTTGCCGCGAACCGTAGCGGTGCGGCCGGAGATGGTAATGTTCGCGCCCATGCGGATGAGCTCCTGCACATGCATGAAGCGATTTTCGAAGATGTTTTCGGTGACGCTGCTGGTGCCTTCGGCCTGGGTGGCCAGGGCCATGAACTGGGCCTGCATGTCAGTGGGAAAGCCGGGGTACTCTTCGGTGGAGATGTTGGCGGCTTTGAGCTCTCCGCCGGAGCGGACGCGGATGTTGTCGGTGCCGACGTCGATGCGAACGCCGCACTGTTCGAGCTTGTGGATGAGGGAGCCGAGGTGTTTGGGCTCGCAGCAGTCGACGTTGAGGTCGCCACCGGTGATGGCTCCGGCGATGAGGAAGGTGCCGGCTTCGATGCGGTCGGGGTTGATGCGGTGACGGGCTCCGTGGAGCCTCGCTACGCCGTGTACACGGATGGTGGCCGTGCCTGCGCCTTCGATCTTTGCGCCCATGGCGGTGAGCAGGGCGGCGAGATCGGTAATTTCGGGTTCGAGGGCGCAGTTTTCGAAGAGGGTTTCGCCTTCGGCGAGGACGGCGGCCATGAGGAGGTCTTCGGTGCCGGTAACGGTGATCTTGTCGAAGACGATGTGCGCGCCTTTGAGACGGGCTGTCCCATCGTTTGGGCTGCGGGCTTCGAGGTAGCCGTGCTCTTGCGTGATGGTGGCCCCCATCGCTTCGAGGCCCTTGATGTGGAGGTCGATGGGGCGGCCGCCGATGGCGCAGCCTCCGGGCATGGCGACGCGGGCGATGCCGGTGCGGGCGATGAGTGGGCCGAGGACCAGCGAACTGGCACGCATCGTCTTGACGATCTCGTACTTTGCGACCGGGTCGGAGAGGACGGCGCACTTGATGCGGGTGCGGTGCTGGGCGCGGCCGTAGCCTAGTTCGACCTCGGCTCCCATGCTGGTGAGGAGCTTGCGCTCGGTCTCGATGTCGCGGACCTGCGGGATGTTTTCGAGGATGACCTCGTCTTCGGTGAGGATGGCGGCGGCCATGCAGGGGAGCGCGGAGTTTTTGGCTCCAGAGACTTTAATGGTGCCGAGGAGCGGGTTGCCGCCGCGTACTACAAACTTGTCCATGTTGCCAGTTTACGGGGATCTCTGGTGGAAATCAGTGGCTCGTGTGGTACGGGCCTTCTAAGCTACGGCCTTGCGGTGGGCTCCTGGTAGATGCCGAGGATATTTCCGCCCGGGTCGCGGAAGCGCGCGGTGATCTCGGGAGCGTCGGCCCCGATGGGCTGGACGATCTCGCAGCCGTTCGCAACGATCTTTTCGATGGTATCCGTTGCGCTGTCGACCATGATGTAGAGGAGGAGGCCGGGCTCGGTGGAGGGCGGCCGGCCGAGGCTCCAGGTGCCGCTGACCTCGCCCACCCCGTCGTCGAAGGAGGTGGCGCCGTCACCGCGCTGACGGACATTCCAGTCGAAGACCTTGGCGTAGAAGTCAGCGGAGCGGGCGATGTCGGTAGCGGGGATGTCGATGTAGCAGATTTTTCCGTTGGCGTAGGTGGGTGGCATCAGTGCTCCTTAGGAGTGCGGCGATTCTAGCTTCACAGCAGGCAGGAATCAATCTGGTTGACTGCGAAGGCGCCCCATGGAGGCTTATAAAATTTTTATATTGCAAGAATTTGCACAACGCCTTCGGATTTTGCGTCATCTTAGCTGTTGTTCCAACCAGCCGGCTCGTTGCAGTCCGGGCAGGCTGGCAGATATCGATCCCAAGGGAGTGACCTTATGAAATGTTCGCAGATTGTTCTTTTTCGTTTGATGACGGCCACCGCATTTTGTGCGCTGAGTTGTGGAGCGCCGGGTCTGGCGCAGCAGGCAGGCGCGTCCGCTGACGCGGGAGCGTCGGTGCATGCGAGCGGCAGCGCGCAAGGTAATTCCTTGCAACAGGAAGGCCATGCAAGTTCGGGCGCGAACGCACAGGCCGGGAAGCATAGCGCCAACGGGTCCGCAAACGGGTCTGCGAATAGCGATGCTGCTGCCAGCATGTCTCAGGTCCCGGCGGAACTCACGACCAAACTGGACAGCAAGACTGCGAAGGCCGGGGATGCTGTGGAAGCCAAGACGACAAAGACCGTGAAGACGGCCCAGGGCGTTGTGATCCCCAAAGGATCGAAACTGCTGGGTACAGTGACAGAGGCGAAGGCCCATCAGAAGGGACAGTCGCGGTCGATGCTGGCGCTCACCTTTGACCGTGTTCAATTGCGCAATGGCCAGGAGATGATGCTCCACTCGACGATCGACAATCTTTCCAGCTCGAATGCGCTGAGGGCTTCGGAGGGCGCGGACGAGATGATGAGTCCTGGGCCGATTGGGGGTGGAGGTTCAGCGGGCGGCGGGCTGGCTGGTGGGGGAAGCCTGGGAGGCGGCGGCCTGGTGGGTGGCGCGGTCGGCGGTGCCGGCGGTGCGCTGGGCCAGGCGGGCAGCGGACTGGGTAGCGCCGCTCGGAGCACGGGCAGCGAGATGGGCGAGACGACGCATGGCGTTGCAAACGGCGTCGGCGGTGCCGCCAATGGGTTGAATGGCTCGGTGAGAGGCGCGGCGCAGGAGGGGACCTCCGGTGCGGTGCATGCTACGAGCCTTCCAGGTGTAATGCTGAGCAACTCGGCTTCGAGCGCTGCTTCGGGAACGCTGTCGGAGACGGGCCGGAATATTCATCTGGATAGTGGTACGCAGATGGTGTTGAGTGTGGCGGCTCAGCGGTAATGTAAGGTTGATGGTGGTTTGAGCGATCGGCCTGCGCGAGTGCGTGGGCCGATTGTTTTTTGTCATGGACGGGAGATGCGGACGGTCTCGTGAAGGGATGGTCTTGTGGCGGAATTGAGGAGAGCGGTCGTGCTGCGCACGATGCCCACTCATGCGATGAAACTGCATGAATGGGGCACCCAAGATATGTGCTTCATCTTATGTATGGGCCACCCGCCTAATATGGACCAGAAGAATCAGCTCAACGCTGCAGAGAGCCTGGTTAATGCTTTCCGAATGGCAGTCTCCGTGTGGGCTGCAAAGCCCAGGAGCAGGCCGTTCGGGTCAGGAACTTTCAACGTGTATCGGTCGATACCGATGGCCTCGACCCCTCGGGCCGCCGCAGCCTTCTCCGCCTGGCGCGAGGTCATCCCGTTCCTGAGGAAGCCGACCGTATACAGCCCCGCCCTGACGTTGGAGATTTCAAGCAACCCGCCTAAATACTTATTCCCGCCGTCGATCAACGCTTCGAGGCGGCTCGCGTAGAGATCACGCATCCGCCGCAGATGACGCGCCAGATGCCCCTCCACGATGAAGTCGCAAAGCACGGCCTGGTCAACGTTCAGATTCCGGAAGTCTGTTCGATTCCGGAAGAACAGGAAGTAGTCCACCAGGGACGGAGGCATAACGATGTATCCCAATCGCAAAGACGGGAACAGCGTCTTGCTGAAGGACCCGATCAGGATCACGTTTGAATTTTCATCCAGGCTTTGCAACGACGGCACCGGTTGTCCCTCGAACCTGTACTCGCTGTCGTAATCGTCTTCCATCACGAAGGCGCCGGTGCGCGATGCCCAATCGAGAAGGGCCATGCGCCGTTCCAGCGACATCGTCACGCCCAATGGAAACTGGTGGGCCGGCGTGAGATAGACACCCTTCGCATGGGGACACAGCTTTTTCCCGGCTGAGACCGAGAGCCCTTCGTCGTCCACCGGCACCCCTACAATCCTTGCGCCGGCGCTGCCGAAGGCAATGCTCGCCCCAAAGTATCCAGGATCCTCCATCCATACGGGATCGCCTGGCTTCAAGAGAAAGCGCGCCAATAGATCGAGCGCCTGCTGTATTCCCGATACGATCACGATCTGGTCCGAACTGCATCGCACGCTCCGTGAAGCGCGCAGGTAATCCGCAATGGCATCGCGCAAAGGCCTGTAACCGCGCCCGTCGGCAGGTGTATCGAGCCACGAGCTGAAATTCCGTGCGTGCTTTGCCGCGATACGCCCCCAGACCTCAGAGGGAAATTCGGTGGTCGCCGGATCTGCCGCGCGAAAAGGAAGACTCTTTTCCGGCCAGAGCAGGTCGGCGTAAGGTTTTGGCCGCACATACGCCGACACGACGCTGCGGATGTAGGCAGGAGGTTTCGAACTTGTCTGGTGGTTCGATGGAACCGGCACGACACGGTTGACCCAGGTGCCGAATCCAACCCTGCTGGCGATGTATCCCTCGTCCTGCAAACGCTCGAAGACGCTGACCACGGTCCCGCGTGAGAGCCCGTGCTGGCGGGCGAAATCGCGCGAGGCAGGCAGGCGGGTGTCGGGGCCGAGTCTGCCTTCGAGAATCGCTTTGCGGAGCTCTCCATAGAGCCATTTTGCAAGCGTCTGGTGCTGCGGACGGTTCTTGAGGGTGAACTCAAACGAGCTGATCGTGCGTGGCATGAGCGTTCCATTGGTCCAATGATATTCAGGCTAAATGGCTCTACCCAACATACCAATGCAGTCCATACTATCAGTTCTGCAATTGGTTAAATCTCGACGTGCATTTAGCTGAGGTACTCAAAATGAAGTTCGAACAAATCAAGATTGGAGTCTGGATATACGGATTGGCGACCGTGGCGACGGGAATTCTGGATGTTGTCTGGCGGGAGTTCGAGGCCTCGCATCAACCGTTCAAAGCCCTCGGCAAAAATATCCCTGGCGAACATGTCCTGGCGGTCCTCGCCGGAATTTGGCTGATCGTTGCCGGTATCGCGATCCTGTCCCGTTCGACTGCGCGGATCGGAGCGGCGGGATCGGCCATCCTCTACGTGCTCTTCGCTCTTTTCTGGGTGCCTCGTCTCTTTGCGATGATTCATGCGATCGGGCTTCGAATCGGCGTCATCGTCTTTGGCATAGGGAAGGGCGGGGAGGAGTTGCTTCTGGCCGCCGGGGGCCTGCTCGTTTATGCGGCGACAGCAACGCCCGATTCGATATCGGGACGGAGAGCAGGGATCGCTGCTCGTTGGATGTTGGGACTTCCTCCGATTGCCTTCGGCCTGGGACATCTCGTCAGTCTTCACGGCTATATGCCGTTTGTGCCGCATTGGATACCGTTTGCCGCCGTCTGGGTGGTACTCACCGGCACGGCCTTCCTGCTTGCGGGCTGTGCGATTGTTTCGGGAATTCAGGATGTGCTGGCCGCGAGGATGCTGGCGCTGATGTTCTTCTTGTTTGAGCTGATGGTGGAAATACCTCCGATCTTCGCCCACCCGCGAAGTCAGGGAGCATGGGGCGGAGCGGCTTACAACCTCACGGCGATCGGAGTCTGCTGGATCTTCGCGGAGTTTGTCGGTGGCCGCCTGGGACAACGAAACGAAAGCGATCTTGTTGAAGATTTCGCCACCGCGAGTTCGGATGCCGCGGCTGGATAGACAGCCTCCAATGGAGACGAAGTTGAGGCGGGGTATCTATGGGTCAATCAGCTAACACTTCTGCGCCCTGAGCTAGTCGCATAGGTGGCTGAATCGTAGGTCGGGATGTTGGGTTAGAGTTCGAGGCGGGAGTCGTCGATGGCGAGGCGGACGTTGCCGTCGGATTGGGAGAGGCGGCGGACGGCTTCCATCTTGTCGACGTTGGCCTTGAGCATGACGACCGCGATGGGGATGGACTTGCCTGCGGACTTGATGGTGCGGATGGCGGTGTCGCGGTCGATGTTGCAGACCTTCATGAGGACGCGGATGCCGCGCTCGACCAGCTTCGCGTTCTTCATGTGCACGTTGACCATGAGGTTGTCGTAGACGTAGCCCAGGCGGGTCATCGCTCCCGTGGTGATCATGTTGAGGATCATCTTCTGGGCTGTAGCGGACTTCATGCGCGTACTGCCGGAGAGGACCTCGGGACCGACCTCGGCGATGATGGTGGTGTCGGCTACGTCGGCGAGCGGGGTGTTGAGATTGCAGGTGACGGCGGCGGTCTTGGCTCCGCGGGCGCGGGCGTACTCGACTGCGCCGACGACGTAGGGGGTGCGGCCGCTGGCAGAGATGCCGATGACGATGTCCTTGCGCGTGGGGCGGCGGCGGGCGATGTCACGCTGGCCGATCTCGGGGGAGTCTTCGTTGACGTCGGAGGCGGAGGCGAGGGCCTTGGGGCCGCCCGCCATAATGTATTGGACTTGAGCGGGCTGGGTGGAGTAGGTTGGTGGGCACTCCGAGGCGTCGAGGGAGGCGATGCGACCGCTGGAGCCGGCTCCTACATAGATGAGGCGGCCTCCGTCGCGGAGAGAACGGGCAACCGTGTCGATGACAACGGCGATCTCGGGCAGCGCCTTCTTTACGGCAGCGGCGATCTTTGCGTCTTCGTGATTGATGATGCGCGCAATCTCGAGGGCGGACTTGGTGTCCAGACCTTCGGAGGCGACATTGGCAGTCTCGGTGGTGAGTTCGTAGAGATCCGCGGGACCACGGCTGTCGGGTTTTGGTGTGTGCGACTGATCGAGCATGGTAAGGGTTGCCATAGCGTTCGGGTACTCTTAGGTCAATTCTAGTCTTAAACCTTCTCTGGATGCGTTAAGAAAGCTGTGAGTAGGACGCGGTAACGGGGGCGCAGTGAGCGCTTTTTCATAGCTGAACACGGGAAATTGTGTTAGTGAAGCGACTCGACGGGGCAGGTAGCGGATCGCATGGAAAATCGTTGGATGCAGATGGAACTCTGCCTGTAAGATGCGGATTATGCGAAACAGGTTTGTGGGTCATGCGGCTGCTGTGGTGATACTTGCTGGATTGTTGCTGGTTGCGGTCGGATCTACAGTAGGTCAGGAGAAGTCGAGTGGCGAGGTGGATGGGGCGCTGCAACAGGAGTTGGCTACGCTGGCGGCGAAGCATCATGGGCAGGTGGCGCTGTATGCGACGCAGTTGAATACAGGCAAGACGGTGGGGCTGGATGAAGACAGGCCGGTGCAGACGGCGTCGGTGATCAAGCTGACGATCCTGTTTGAGGCGATGGAAGAGGTGCGCGACGGCAAGGCTCGGTGGGACGAGAAGATCACGCTGGCCAAGGGGGACGCGGTGAGCGGGTCGGGGATCTTGGGGTTCATGGACGCTCCGCTAACGCTGACGCTCAAGGACGTGCTGACGCTGATGGTGATTGTGAGCGACAACACGGCGACGAACCTGGCGATCGACCGCTTTGGCGTGGACGCAGTGAATCGGCGGATTGCGTGGATGGGGCTGAAGGATACGCATCTTTATAAAAAGATCATGAAGCCGGCGACGGAGCCGATGCCGGCGGACCAGCCGAAGTTTGGACTGGGGAAGACGACTCCGCGAGAGATGGCAACCGTGATGGAGCGGATTGGACGATGCGAACTGGCAGGCCCGGGTGAGGCGGCGCGGCCGGGAGATGCTGCGATCTGCGAGGTGGCGCTGGGGATGCTGAAGAACCAGTTTTATCGGGACACAATTCCGCGCTATCTGGAGACGTTGGATTCAAGCGAGACTGGGTCGGCGATTGCCAGCAAGACGGGCAGCCTGAACGCGGTGCGGGCGGATGTGGCGATCGTGGCGGGGAAGTCCGGGCCGATGGTGCTGTCGATTTTTACCTACGATAATGAAGACAAGAGCTGGACGGTAGATAATGAAGGAGAGGTGACGATCGCCAAGCTGGCAAAGGCGATTGTGGAGCGATGGTCGCCCTCGGGGATCGATGGAAAGACGCTGGTGCCGGGCCTTGGGTTGACGCCCGTGGTTGCCGGTGGGGCAGTTGGTGCGTCTAAATGATTGAGGAGCTGGAAAATAGAGTGGACGAGCAGACGGGGCAGGAGTTGAGTTCGGGTGAGGGGAAGGATCCAAGACGGGGTGGAGTGCGCTCGTGGATTCGGGACCTGGTGGTGTCGGTGTCGGTGTCGGCGTTCATCATTATCTTTCTGTACCAGCCGGTACGAGTGGAAGGAACGAGCATGCTGCCGATGCTCAAAGATCAGGACCGGCTGTTCATCAACAAGATGGCTTACCGCGTGGGGGAGATTCATCGCGGAGATGTGGTGGTGTTTCTGTATCCACACGACCACACCAAGAGCTATATCAAGCGCGTGATCGCGCTGCCGGGGGATGATCTGCGCATCGATCGCGGGCTGGTGTACGTGAACGGCAAGCAGATCGCGGAGAAGTATGTGCCGAGGCGATTCGAAGATGAACGCTCGCAACCGGAGATGATGGTGCCGCAGCATGAGTATTTCGTGATGGGGGACCATCGCTCGATCTCCAGCGACAGCCGCGACTTTGGACCGGTGGAGCGGGGACTGATCTATGGGAAGGCGGCGTTTGTCTATTGGCCGATGGATCAGGCTGGGGTGGTGCGGTAACGGCGTGATCGATCGATGACGTTCCGTAGTCCTTAGCAGGTTCTTAAAGAGATATGCGGCGGGTTGAATCTCCGCCGCATATCTCTACGTGTTTTTGGCAGTGTATTTAGCCGAGTTCGTTCATTGTCTTGACGCCGAACTTGAGCGGCCAGGGGCTGGCAGACTTGAGGGCGTCGTTGACATTGTTAATATTCTCGACGCCGGTGGTGTTGAGCCAGTCTTCGAAGGCCTTGGAGCCGTGCTTGGCGAAGATGGCGATGCCATCTTTCCAGGTGGCGCGACCGCAAAGAACGCCGTTGAACTTGGTACCGGACTCGCCTGCGAGTTCAAGGGTCTCGATGAAGACGGGGTTGGAGACGCCGGCGGAGAGGTAGATGAAGGGCTTGTGGGTCATCGACTCGGCGTCGCGGAAGTGCTGCAGAGCCTCGGCGCGGGTGTAAGCCTTCTCGCCCTTGAAGGCACGGGTACCTTCGACGAACTCCATGACGATGGGGACTTCGACCTTGAGAACATCGACGTTGTAGCGAGCCTTGCCGAACTCGGCCATGGCTCCGGAGACGATCTCGGGCTTCTTTTTGGCGTAGGCCACGGTCTTCTCATCGCCGCCCTCGGCATCGTAGCCGACGAACTCGAGGAAGAAGGGGATATCGTGCGCAAGGCACTCGTCGCCGATGCGCTCGATCCAGGCCTGCTTGAGGTCGTTGATGTGCGACTTCTCAAAAGGGGTGTAGTAGAGGAGGATCTTGATGCAGTCGGCTCCGGCTTCCTTGAGGCGGCGAACGCTCCACACGTCGAGGAGGTCAGGGAGGCGGCCTGCGGTATTCGAATCGTAGCCGGTCTTCTCGTACGCGAGCAGGAGGCCCTTGCCGTTGCGATGCTTGGAAGCGGGCAGACCAAACTCCGGGTCGAGCAGAATCGCAGAGGCATGCTTGGTAAGAACGCTGGTGACGAGCGTCTTGAACTGCTCGAGATCCTGGGCGCTAGCGGCTGAGCCGCGCTCCTTGGCGATGGACTTCTGCAGGGAACCGCGCTGGTCCATGGCGGCGGCCGCGATGACTCCGCGCTGGTCGGAGACGGCTTTGAGTCCTGCTAGTTTTCCTGGGGTCAACTTCGACATGGGTGTAGCTCTCCTGAGTGCTTAAAGGGATTAGGTGTCTAAGCAGAATTTTACACTCAGGGCGGGGGCGTGTGTGGGGGGAGCATGATGGCGATTCATGGGTCCGGTCAGGTATCTGCGGTTCGGTAGAGCAACGGGTCGTCGTCACGTAAGAGGAAAGAGGTGCGATACCGCGCCTCCTGGCCCGGAGGCGCGACTAGTACCGAGGCTGGCTAGCCTTGCTTCGGAGTCTCGTAATTGAACATCCAG
>Ga0207678_10001697_pt1 | contig 20197 bp, 15 predicted proteins | sample KBSC63metaG_FD_184319 | JGI IMG/M metagenome (GOLD analysis project Ga0207678, IMG submission 184319) | Corn rhizosphere microbial communities from Kellogg Biological Station, Michigan, USA - KBS C6-3 metaG (SPAdes) (version 2) | ecosystem: Host-associated > Plants > Roots > Rhizosphere > Soil ... | reverse complement strand
TCCAGGGGTGGAGCGAGCAGGCCGGGTGAGAATCCTGGGCAATCGGTCCAGCGAGGATTGCAGCGTCTGCCTAGATCCGGGAACTCTGGCCGGTTGAGATCGCGTGACGCCGGCACACACAACTGGCTGACCGCGGAAACGCTGCCGCGGATCTACCGACCTGACGGCGCAATATCGTCCATACTGCGAGGTCGTGTTCCGTAACCTACGGCCTCACCTGCTCCGCTTTCTCCTTCAAGCGCGCCGTGAGACTGTCCGCGTCTGCATCGGTCGTGATCACGTGCGGCGTGAGGAAGAGATAGAGCTCGGTCTCAATGCGCCAAGGCGGCCACACACGCCGGACCCCGCTCGCGCGCCGGAAAACCGAAAATCCGCATGATGCGGGCGTGGTGCCGACCGCGCACGATCGCCAACTCAGCGAAGTCCGTGTCGATGGTGCTCAGCACGACCCGGCGCGCCCCGCCGCCACTCCGCCGCCGCCCGCAGCAGACTCTCGAACAGACGGCGCATGTGCCAGTCGCGGTTCGTGAGGTCCTCCGGATGCCATTGCACACCGAAGACGAACGCATCGTCCGGCGACTCCACTGCCTCGATCACCCCGTCGGGCGCGTACGCCGACGCCAGGAGATCCGGCGCCAGGTCGCGAATGCCCTGATGGTGCATGCTGTTCACGCGCGTGCCCGACACGGCGAGGATGTCCTCCAGACGCGACCCCGCCGTGAGTTCCACGTCGTGGACGAGCTGATTGCGCGGATTCTGCTCCCCGTTCGGGAAGTAGTCGTGCTTGATGGCGCCCGTGCGCTCGGTCGCGATGTCCTGATAGAGCGTGCCACCCGCCGCGACGTTGATGAGCTGCACCCCGCGACAGATGCCGAGTACGGGCTTGCGCTCCTCCATGGCCCAGCGCGTGAGCATCAGCTCCGTGTGGTCGCGATCAGGGTCCGTGCGCCCGCATAACGGGGAACGCGCCGCGCCGTACACCGACGGATCAATGTCCACGCCGCCCGGCAGCAGAATCCCATCCACCCCGTCGTAGATGAGGCGCAGCGTCTCCGGATCATCGCACAGCAGCGGCACGAGCTGCGGCACACCGCCCGCCTCCGCGAGCGCCAGCACGTAGCGCTGACTCATCACCCAGCACCGCGGCAGCTCGCCGGGCACGGCCTCGAGCGTCTGCGTGGTGATGCCAATGATGGGACGAGCAGGCATGGCGTATGGGATGGTGATGGTGAACCGTAGTCCGTACAGGCCGTCATCAGCCGGCGACCGCGACTCCTTCTTCCGTCTCCGCGATGAGCTGATCCACCACGGCCTTCAGATCGCCGGTGCGCTGATAGGTGGCGATCTGGCGGTCCGCGCTGGTGCCTTCGGCGAGGATGCGGAACGCGTACTCCACCTCGGCGCGGGTGCCCAGCTCGTCCACCACATCGTCAATGAACCAGCCGATCAACTCACGAATGAGCTCGGGCGCCGGCAACTCCACGCCCTTCCCGAAATCTATCAGCTTGCCGCCGAGTCCGTAGCGCACCGCACGCCACTTGTTCTCCTCGATCATGGCCCCCGGATACATGCGGAACGTCATGTTGTCGCGGCGCAGCTTCCAGAGCTTGGCCACGATAGCCTGCAGGATGGCGGCGACACACACCGCTTCATCCACGCGGGTGCAGACGTCGCACACGCGGAATTCCAGCGTGGGGTAGCTCCAGTTGGGACGCACGTCCCACCAGATCTTCGATCCGTTCGGAATGCATCCGGTGCGCGTGAACGCGTCGAGGAGCTGCTCGTACTCGGACCACCCGGTAAGCCGCGGCGGAATTCCGGTGCGCGGGAAATTGCGGAAGACGACGCTGCGGTACGATTTGAGTCCGGTCGCGCGCCCCATCCAGAACGGCGAGCTCGTGGACAAGGCCAGGATGTGCGGCACGAAATAGCTCGCGACGTTCATTGCGTCGATGAGGAAGTCGCGATCCTCGATGCCGATGTGCACGTGGGTGCCGAAGATCAGCAGCCGCTGCGCCAGCTCCTGCAGGTCCTGCTTCACGCCCATGTAGCGCTCCAGCGGCGTGATCTCCTGCGTCATCCAGCTCGAGATGGGATGCGTGCCCGCCGCGGCGATCTTGAGTCCGTTCCGCGCGGCGAGGCGCATCACCGCGCCACGCAACCGCACGAGCTCCGAGCGCACCTCGGCCGGCGTGTGGCAGACCTTGGTCCCGATTTCCACCATGGACTGATGCAGCTCGGGCTTCACCTCCTCGAGCAGCAACTGATCGCCCGCCAGGATCTCCGTGATGTACGACCGCAGATCGCGCGTCACGGGATCGATGATCTGATACTCTTCTTCCACGCCGAGCGTGAGCGATGGTTCCTGCATGTGGCCGCGCCTATTTCCTGTCTTCGACGACGAACGTCGGCACCGTGGATCCGCCCCCCGCCGTCACGTTCAGCAGCGGGACCGTGCCCAGGCGCGTCATGCACCCCTGCACGTGCTCACCGTAGGACACGAAGGGCGCCGTGTCGAGCATGCGATCCATGATCTCCAGTGTGCCATTGACGATGCCCGGATAGGGTTCGGTGGGAAGGGTGATGCGCTCCTGCACGATGGTGGGCTCGGCGAGCGCGGCACGCAGCGCGTTCTCCCAGGCGGACTGGCTGACCTCCCAGCCCAGCACGATCCCCTTGCCCCCGTATTCATCATTCGGTTTGAGCACGAGGTGATCGCGATTCTCCTTCACCCACGGCACGAGGTCAATGCTCGCGCCGCGATGCTGCGTGCGGCGCTCCGCCACGGTCCGGGTCCACGGAATGTGGCGGCCAATCGTGTCGAGCTGTTCGGCGGTGAACAGCCGCGCGTTGCGCTCGTCGCTCAGCACCGCGAGGCTGGCCTTCTTGTGCAGCAGCTTGCACCGGAACGGATTCACCATGCACACCGCACCGTCGCGCACGGCACGGATGACGGGATGCTCGATGCCCTCGCGCTCCACGAGCTCATTGAGCAGCACACGCTTGTAGATGAGCGTGATGTGAAAGTCGCCGTGGACGAGCTTCCCGTTGGCATACTCCACGGCGCGCGGATCCACGATGCGTGAGCTGATGCCCATCCCGCGGAAGTAGCGATCGAAGAGCACGAACTCGCTGTACGTGGGTACTTCGTGCCAGTCGAGGATCGCGATGCGCGGCGGGTCGCGATGTCCCGACCACTGGCGGAAGGCGTCGAGCATGGGGTGCAGCACGCCGTGCCGGGCCGGGAGCGGGCGCACGGCGTATTCGCGCAGGAACGCGCCCATGGCGGGGAGGCCGAGGAAGAGTTGCGAGAGCGCATCCGAATAGGCGGGCCCGGCCGGCGTTTCCGCGTTGTACTCGGTGAAGAGCAGCTCCGGTCCGGTCGCGGTCATGAACGCATCCAGCCGTGACGTCGGACTCGACGCACGGAACCCCGGCTCGTGGTGAACGAGCTGCTCTTCCCATGTGGTGAGTCCGAACTGCGAGCGGACATCGGCGCTGGCGAGTGCGGCCTGCTGCGCCCGCGCGAATGCGGAGAGGAGCAGCGTGCAGCTCCGCTGCAACTCGTCCCAGCGCCGCGCCGGGATGAACCGTGGGCGCAGCACCGAGCAGAGTGGGCGGTCGCCGAAGAACAGCCCCTGTTCGCCCAGCCGCGCATCGAGTGCGGCCTGTGTCTCCGCCGCCAGCTCCTCCGTGAGCAGCTCGTGATACCGGCCAATGGCGCGCGCGACGTTCATGAAGGATTACCGCACCGCCGGCTGCGACGGCGTCGCGTCCGGGCGCCGTCCGGTGAGCAGCGCATCCCAGCGCAGCTCGCGCGCCTGCGGCCGCGGTTCCTTCGCCAGGCGGATCACCAGGTCCGCCATGTGCGTCACCACCCAGTTGAAGTAGAACGGCGTGAGCGAGTAGATGTCCATGTCGGGCGCCGGATTCATGAAGTCGATCGCGTACGGCACGCCGCCCCGCACGGCCCACTCGAGCGAGTTCATGTCGTAGCCCAGCGCCCGCACGAGCGTGAGCGTGTCCCGCGCGATCCGTTCGCCTAACGCCGGCGACCGCCGTGCTCGATCCCGGTGCGACGCGTCAATTGACGGCGGTGGCGCTCGACGCCGACGGCAATGTGTTGGAAGGACGTGCCATCGAGTGGACAACGGACGCCGCGGCCGTTGCGACGGTGTCCGCGGCCGGATTGGTCCAGGCAGTCGCGTCCGGCTACGCTGACATCAGGGCAACGATAGAGGGCAAGTGGTCGACGACGGCGATCACTGTCGCGACGCCGGAGCCGACGGAGCAATACGATCTCGTGTACGAACGGCGCGCCTTCAACCAGCTCGGGGAGATCCGCCGGCTGTCGCCGAGCACCGGCGTGACCACGAAAATTCCGCTCCTGGCGGCGTTTCCCGGCACCTACGCGCGCGATGCGACGCCATCGCCCGATGGGACACGCATCGCGTTCACGTTCGCGTGGTACCCCGAGGGCAGCAGTCAACTGGATGGGGAGATCTACGTCGCGTCGATCGATGGCACGAACATGATACGCCTAACGAACGCCGAGGGAATGGATGACCAGCCCGTGTGGTCGCCCGATGGGACGCGGATCGCGTTTCGGAGCGTGCGGTCGGGGCACGGCGATATTTGGGTGATGGGCGCGAACGGCACCGGCCAGACCAACCTGACGAACGACTTCCTTCCCGCGACGAGCAACGAGCATAGTCCGGCGTGGTCACCAGACGGAAGCCGCATCGCGTACTCCAGCGACATCGACAATTACGCGTACGTGAAGCTGTGGACGATGCGCGCGGATGGAAGCGACAAACGGCGGGTGCTTCCGGCGACTGCGGGCACGGACGTGATCGACATGGAGTCAAGCTGGTCGCCGGACGGCTCGAAGCTCGCGTTTCGACGGATCGGGAACAACGACTCGGACATTGTGATCGTCACGCTGAGCACGCAGGCCGTAACGCGGATCCACATGGACGGAGTGCAGTCGTATCCAGCGTGGTCACCGGACGGCGCGTCGATCGCGTTCTCGTCGAGTCACGAGAATCCGATGTCGGACATCTATACGATGAAGCCCGACGGGACCGGGCTGGTTCGGCTGACGAACGGCGTGGATTCCCACTGGCGTCCACGCTGGGTGCGAGCAGCCGCAGCGGCCGTGGTCGCGCGCTAGGGGTTGGATCAACCGGGTCGGAGTCGTTTTGATTCAAACGGGGTCAGAGTCGTTTTGAAGCGTTCGAACGCCGGATCAAGGCTCTGACCGCGTGATCTTCAAGAACGACTCTGACCTCCAACCCCTTGGTCCTCATGAGCGCGCGAACGGCTTCGATTGTCGCTGTGTTCATTCTTGTCGTCGTGCTGGTGTCGTTGCTCCGGCGGGGAGAGCTGCTGGGTGCGGGCCCGGTTTCCATCGCGTTCCAGGTGATCGCTGTGCTGCTGATGCTCTGGGCGCGGCTGACGTTCGGGCGGCGGAGCTTTCACGCGGCGGCGAATCCCACCGCGGGTGGGCTCGTGACGTGGGGGCCATATCGCTACTGGCGGCACCCCATCTATGCGGCCGTGTTGCTGTTCCTCTGGGCGGGCGTGCTGAGTCACCCGCTCGAGCCGGTCGGGCTTGGGCTGGTGGTCCTGGCAACGCTGATGACCGCGGTTCGGATTCGTTCGGAGGAGCACTACCTTCGCGCCGAGTATCAGGGAGACAGCGGGTACGACGCGTACGCTCGGCGCACGAAGCGGCTCATTCCGTTCGTGTTTTGATCCTAGACGCCCGAGACGTTCACCACCGCTCCTTCCGCGATCACCCAAACCCGATCGCCCGGCTCTGCGTCGATCTCGGCCACGCCGGTGAACTCGCCGAACGCCGGCAGCACCATCGTGCCCGGCCGAGCCCAGAAGCATGGAAGACGTACGGTCTCCCGGCCAGGCCCCGTTAGGCGCGCAGCGGGATGCACGTGGCCACAGATGACGTAGCCCTCGTCCGACACCGCGGGTTTGTGCGTGAAGACGAACGGTGGCTCCGCCAGCGGAGCGTCGACGCTTCGGATGTCGATCTCGGGGCCGGGATCGCCGGCGCGCTTGTCGTGGTTGCCTCGCACGAGGACCATCTCGATCGACGCGTTGCGACGCCGCCACTCGGCCACGACGCGCGTCGTCTCGGCCTCACGCCCCTCACGGGCGTGGAGGAAGTCACCGAGGAAGACGATGCGCGATGCGCCGGTGCGGGAGAGCGCCGCGTCGAGCCGCGTGAGTGAGCCGGTCGTTGTCCCGCGCGGTACCGGGACGCCGGCCGCGCGAAACGCCGCCGCTTTGCCGAAGTGTGGGTCGGCGATGAGCAGCGTTCGCGTGCGCTCCCAGTACGCGGCACGCTCGGCCAACAACGTCACGCGGTCGCCGCCGATGTCCAGCACGGCGGCGTGTTCTGGTGTCTGCCCGATCATCCGGCAGCCTTCTCCAGCGCGAGCTGCATGCGGCGAATCCGGTCCGCCAGAAGCTCCGACGACACTTTCTCGCGGTTGCGGTCCACCACGAGCGGGAACCCGAACGGCGTGACACGCTTCGGGTGCCTAACGATAACGCTGGACTGGAACAGACGGCGAAGCGTCGCGCCAAGCCTCGTACTCTCGAGCTGTCGCTCGAGCACCTCCCGTGCGGCCTGGGACAGGAGCAGGTTGCCGGGATCGTACTGTCGAAGCACGTCGAAGAAGAGACTGCTGGACATCTGCAGCTGGCGGGCGGTCTTCCCTGCCCTCGGGAACCCGGGAAACACGAGGCCCGCGACGCGAGCCAGCTCGCGGAACTGTCGCCGCGCCATCTCCGTCGCGTTGAGCGCGGCCTGAATGTCCTCGACGAGGTTGTCGGGACTGAAGAGCTGTCCCTCGAGCGCGGCGGCGATTGGGGGCTCGGTGGGTGACACGAGCTCGAACCCGTAGTCGTTCGACGCCATCGAAAACGTGATCGGGGCATGCCGGGCAAGCCGGTAGGCGCATAACGCGGACAATCCTTCGTGCACGAGGCGCCCCTCGAACGGGTACACGAACAGGTGCCACCCTTCGCGCGACTTCACTTGCTCGATGAGCAGTTCGTCGGGCGCCGGGATGTGCGACCATTTTCGCTGCACGGCGAACAGTGGCTGGAGCGCCGCCATCTCCGGGCCGCGTACGACACCCCGTCCTGCCTCGCCGAACCGGGCCCGCAGAAGCTCCGCGAGCTGTCCAGACATGGGCAATCGGCTGCCCGCCCAGCGAGGGACGGCGCCTTTGCCGTTAGGCGCGCGCCGCACCCAGGCCTTCATGTCCCGAACGCGCACGAACTCGAGAGGCGTGCCGGCGAACACGAATCGATCGCCCGGCTTGAGGCGCGCCACGAACGATTCCTCCACCGAGCCGAGCGAATCGCCACGTAGGTAGGCGACGCCGATCTGGGCGTCCCCGACGATCGTGCCGATCGACATCCGGTGACGGCGTGCGATCTCATCGTTCGTGACCACGTACCGACCGCCGACCAGTGTGATCCGCGCGTACTCCGGATAGGCCCGCAGCGCATCGCCACCGGACGTGAGAAACTCGAGCACCCACGCCCACTCGGCATCGGTCAGGCCGGCGTAGGCACGCGTGGATCGCACCTCGCCTAACAACTCCTCCGCAACGAAGCCACCGCCCAGCGCGACGGTGACGACGTGTTGGGCGAGCACGTCGAGCGGGCGCTCCATTGGCAATCGCGCCTCGAGCAGGCCCTGCTCCACACCATCGCGCGCGGCGGCGACTTCGACGAGCTCCAGCGCGTTGGTCGGTGCGCAGGTGACGCGGCTCGTCGCGCCCGGACGGTGTCCGCTTCGTCCCGCTCGCTGAAGGAGTCGCGCGACGCCTTTCGGGCTGCCGACCTGCAGTACGCGATCGACGGGCGAGAAGTCCACCCCGAGGTCGAGTGACGACGTCGCGACCACGCATCGGAGCGTGCCGGTGCGCAGCCCATTCTCGACCCATTCGCGGCGCTTGCGGTCCAGCGACCCGTGGTGCAGCGCGATCGCGCCGGCCCAGTCCGGCCGTGCGGAGAGGATGGCCTGGTACCACGTCTCCGTCTGTGACCTCGTGTTCGTGAACACGATGGCGCTCGCCGCCTCCTCGAGCGCGGCGACGACCTGCGGCACCATCGGCGTGCCCAGGTGGCCGGCCCAGGGGAAGCGTTCGATCACCGGGGGAATCAGGGCGTCGATCACGACATCCTTGGGGTCGACGCCACGCACGATGCGCGGCGGCCGGTCCTGCCTAACGCCGAGCAACGCGTCGGCGGCGTCACCGAGGTTGCCGATCGTGGCGGACAGCCCCCAGGTACGGACCGAGGGCTGGTGAAACCGAAGCCGGGCAAGCGCGAGCTCCACGAGCACACCGCGCTTTGTCCCCATGAGCTCGTGCCACTCATCGACGACGACGAGTCGTAGATCAGTGAAGATGTCGGGAGCGTCGTTGCGCGCGAGCAGCAGCGCGAGCGACTCGGGCGTCGTGATGAGCGCAGTCGGAAGTCGACGACGCTGTCGGGCGCGAACCGCGGCGGACGTGTCGCCGGTTCGGGACTCGAGCGACCAGGGGATCCCGAGATCGTCGAGCGGCTGCCGAAGTGCTTCCTCGGTGTCCGCGGCGAGCGCGCGGAGTGGCGTGATCCAGAGAACACGCAGCGGTGGCGTGCGGTCGCGGCGAGGTTTTTGAGCGTGCGACGTCACGCTGCTCATCCACTCCGCGAGCGGACCGCCCCAGGCGGCGAGGGTCTTCCCCGTTCCGGTCGCCGCGTGCACGAGCCCGCTCTCGCCCGAGCGATAGGCGTCCCACACCTCGCGCTGGAAGGCGAACGGCGTCCAGCCACGGGACGCGAACCAGTCGTCAAGGACGTTCATTCCGGCCATCTCTTGCATCTGGATCGGGACGCCTTTGTGAAGCGGGATCGCGGATACACGCCGAAACGGCACGGACACACGCGGATCGCTCCTCGGCATGTACGTCGCCGTCCCCAACGAGCCCCTTTTTGAATGGACTGCCTCGGGACGCTGTGCTGTGGCCTCCCGAGGCTGGTGAACAAAGAATCCTGGCCGCTTGTGCGAGAGGCCTGCGCCCACATGGAGCGATCCGCGTAATCGCCGTTCCACGATCCGTGTTCATCCGCGCTCCCGCTTTTGCGGAGTCTTGACGGAAAGCGATGCCGGAGATCACAAGGCCAGCAAGGCCCGAAGCGTCGCGATCGTGTCCGCCTCCTCGGGGCGCTTGTCGGTTCGCCAGCAGAGAATGCGCGGGAATCGCACCGCCACTCCCGACTTGTGTCGCGTGGATGCCTGAATTCCCTCGAAGCCAAGCTCGAAGACGTGCACGGGCTTCACGTGCCTAACGGGCCCGAACTTTTCGACCGTGTTCGCGCGAATCCACCGATCGAGGTCGCGGATCTCCTCATCCGTGAGCCCCGAGTACGCCTTGGCGAACGGTACCAGCACGCCATCATCCCAGACCGCAAACGTGTAATCCGTGTTGAGCGACGCGCGACGACCGTGGCCGGCCTGCGCATAGATCATCACCGCGTCCACCGTGAACGGCTGCACCTTCCACTTCCACCACCCGCCCTTCCGGCGTCCCACGCCGTACGCGCTATCCATCCGCTTGAGCATGAGCCCTTCCGCCGACTGCTCGCGCGCACTCGCGTAGGCCGAGCGAGCCTCGGCCCAACTCGCGAATGGCACCACGGGAGACGGGATGAACGCCGCGCTTCTCGATGCCGAGATCACGTCCGTCAGCATCGCGCGGCGACGAGCCAGCGGCTCGCTCCGGACGTCACGACACGCCACCTCCAGGAGGTCGTACGCGACCAGCACGACCGGCACGTCGGTCAGGATCGACCCGCCTAACGACTTACGGCCAATTCGGCGCTGCAACTGCGCGAACGCCAGCGGCGTTCCATCCTTCCACGGCATGATCTCGCCATCGAGAACCGTGCCGTCGGGAAGAAAGTCCGCTGCGCCGGCGATCTCCGGATAGCGCTCCGTCACCAGCTCCTCGCCACGGGACCAGATGAACGTCTTGCCGTCTCGCCGAATGACCTGCGCCCGAATGCCATCCCACTTCCACTCGGCTTGCCATTCCGCGGGAGACCCCAGCGCCTCGACGTCCTCCTCGAGCGGGTACGCGAGAAAGAAGGGGTACGGCCGCGAGATGTCCGCGTCGGATGTCTCGCTGGCCGAGAGCGATGCGAAGGACTCGGCGCGCGGCACCCAGGTGCCGCTCAACCGGTGCGCGATCACACCCTCGGCCACACCCGTCGCCTTCGCGAGCGCCCGAACGACGAGCTGCTGGGACACACCAACGCGAAAACCGCCGGTGATGAGCTTGTTCCAGATGAACCGCTCGGTGCCGCCCAGCTCCCGCCAGCACTGCACGACGCTCGCGCGCTGTTCCTCCTCGCCCCTGGTGGCGAGAGGGAGCAGGCGCTCTGTGATCCATCGGTGCAGCGGAAGGTCGGCCGTGCTCTCCCGGTCGGGCAGCAGAAGCGACATCGCCTCGGCGAGGTCGCCGACAGCGTCGTAACACTCGCTGAACAGCCACTCTGGAACCGCAGCCTCATCCATGGCCCACGCAGCCAGGCGCCTAACGGGAATCAAGCGCTTCGGGCGGCCACCGCTCAGGAACCAGACGGCCCAGGCGGCGTCCGCCGGCTCGGCCGACCGAAAGTACCCGACCATCGCGTCGATTTTCTCGTTCGTACGCGTCGTCTCGTCGATTGTCGCGAACAGCAGCGCGAACCGCTTCACGCCGTGATCTCCTCGCCAGGGACTTCGACAGGATCCGTATCTTCCTCTCCCTTCCACTGGCTCGCGACCGCTCGTGCATCGACCCCTCGCTCCGAGAGCCACCTAACGAGTGGCTCCCGCGTGCCATGGGTGACCCACACACGCTCGGCCCCCGTCGCCTCGATCGTCGCCAGCAGCGACGGCCAGTCGACATGATCGGAGAGTACGAAGCCGCGATCGACCGCACGACGACGCCGCGCACCGCGGACCCGCATCCAGCCGGACGCGAACCCGGTCGAGATCGTGCCGAATCGCCTGACCCACAAACTCCCGGCGGCCGATGGCGGGGCGACAATGAGACTTCCGGCAAAGTCGTGTCCACGCGGCATTTCGCTCGCGTACCGCGTGTCCGCCAGCCTGACACCCGTGTGGCGATAGTCTCGGTTGAGGCGTTCGACCGCGCCGTGCGTATAGATGGGTCCCACGTCGGCGCCCGCCAGGCCGGCGAGCAGCCGCTGGGCTTTGCCCAGCGCGTAACCGAACAGGAGAGACGCCCGCCCATGGTCGCGGTTGGATCGCCACCAAGCGCGCATCGCGTCGAAGACCTCGGAATCCGGCGGCCACCGGTAGATCGGCAGTCCGAACGTGCTCTCGGTGATGAACGTGTGACACCGCACGAGCTCGAACGGCGTGCACGTGGGGTCGGGCTGCGTCTTGTAGTCGCCGGACGCGACCCACACCTCGCCATGATGCTCGACACGCACCTGGGCCGACCCGAGAATGTGTCCGGCGGGGTGGAGCGAGACGCGGACGCCGTTGACGTCGATGGCTTCGCCGTAGTCGACAGCGCGAATGGTCGCGCCAAGGCCCAGGCGGGTGCGAAGCACCGCGGCGCCTTCGCGGGAGCTGAGATAACGGTCTGACCCCCACCGGGCGTGGTCACCGTGCGCGTGCGTGATGACCGCGCGCTCGACCGATTGCCACGGGTCGATGTAGAAATCGCCCGCCTCGCAGTACAGGCCGCGCTCGGCCAGTCTGAGCAGCGTCATACGGCTAAACTTGTCCGGATGAAACTGCTCGTGCTCGGCGCATCAGGCGCCACGGGAGGATGGCTGACTCGGATGGCGGCACAGGCGGGTCACGAGGTAACGGCGCTCGTGAGGCCGGGCGCCACGTTCGTGCCACCGCCGAACGTGCGTGAGGTGCGTGGCGAGGTTCTCGATGCGGCAACGCTCGCGGCGGCCCTCGACGGACAGAACGCGATCGCGTGCTGTCTGGGGATCCGCCGGACAGGTAAGGCGCCGTGGTCAGCGCTCTTGTCGCCGCCGGACCTCATGACGCGTGTCGCCAGTCTGCTCGTGTCCGCCATGCCGCGCGCCGGCGTGCGACGCGTGGTCGCGATCAGCGCGGGCGGTGTGGCCGAGAGCATCACGCAGTGCACCGGTGTGATCCGATGGCTGGCGGGCGCAGGGAATGTCGGGGTCGCTTATCGGGACCTGGCGGACATGGAGCGCCAGCTGTCGGCGAGCCGCCTCGATTGGCTCGCGGTGCGACCGGTGACGCTCATGAACGGCGGTCCTACCGGACTCGCTCGCAAGGTGGACCGCTATGGTCTGTTCTCGATCGTGCGGCGGTCGGACGTGGCGGCGTGGATGCTTGGCGCCCTTTCGCGGCCGACACCGTATGTCGAGCAGACTGTTTTGTTGGGAACATTCATTCGGAATCGAGAATAGTGGGACCGGGAACGGGGAACAGTGACTCAGCGCGGAGCCTCGGTTCCCTGTTCCCGGTTCCCTCCGTCGCCCGCCGCCCGTCCCCCGTCGCCCGTTTCCGGCGCGCCGCTTGCTCCGATTCATTGGAAATGCCCGAACAGAACCACAGCGGTCGCTCGACACCCGGTAACGGACACGAGAGACCGCGCGCAGAGCGCATGGGTGCGACGGAGCAGCCGTCCGGCACCGACAGGCGTGCCGCGCTCGCTGCGTTGGCTGCGAGTGAAGCGCGGTATCGTCTTGCCGTCGATGCGGCGCGACTCGGGACGTGGGCGTGGGACGTCCAGACCGACATCGCGTCGTTCGACGATCGCGTGCGCGAGCTCCTCGGGCTGAGCGACGAGAACGCGCGATCACGCGCGAGCATCATCGAATCGCGCGTCCATCCCGACGACCGGGAGCGACTCAACGCTGGTCTGATGCGCGCGGCCGACCCGACCGGCGACGGGCGCTTTCAGGGCGAATATCGCATCGAGCACCCCGATGGCGGGGAGCGTTGGATCCTCGCGCTCGCGCGGATGCACTTCTCCCAGGAAGGCGAGGGACGACGTGCGGCGCAGCTCATCGGGACGGTTCTCGACATCACCGATCAGAAGCGCGCCGAAGCGCGCCAGCGGCTGCTGGCGAGGCTTGGCGCCGAGCTGCTCGTCACGGCGGATGAGAACGTGGCGTTGCAGCAGCTCGTGGACGCGGCCGTCAGCGATCTCGCGGACTGGGCGATCGTCGATGTCGTCGATGTGAATGGCAAGGCACGTCGAGCCGCCATGGCCCACGCTGACCCGGCGAAGCTGGGCGTCATGCGGGAGCTTGCCGATCGGTATCCGCCGGACCCGGCGCACCCCACGCTCGGTCGTGAGGCGCTGGCGATGCGTCGTCCGCAGCTCTACGCGCAGCTCGACGACGCGTTCCTCGGCGCGATCACTCGCGACGCGGAGCACGAGCGTCTCGCCCGCGCGATCGGCATGCGCTCCGCGATGGTCGTGCCGCTGCAGACCAGAGAGGGGCCGTTTGGCATCGCGGCGTTCGGGTCCGACCGCCGACCGTTCACGGCGGACGATCTACTTGTTGCCGAGGAGATCGGGCGCCGCGCGTCGCTGGCGGTGGAGAACGCGAGGCTCGTCGCGGACGCCAAGCGCGCGCAGGCCGCGGCGGAGCGCGCCGCCAACCGAACGGCTCGGCTCCAGGCGCTGAGCGCCGCGCTGGCATCGGCGCTCGCGCCTAACGACGTGGTGACCGCGTCCGTGCGCGAGGGAATCGCCGCCATCGGCGCGGACGCGGCGGTGCTCGTGCTCCTCGATCCGACAGGGACGACGCTCGAGATCATGGAAGCAATCGGATACGACCGCGCGACCATCGACCGATGGCGGCGGTTCCCGGTCGATACCAGGGTCCCGGTGGCCGACGCGGTTCGCTCGGGCGAGCTCGTGGTCCTGGAAACACCAAGTGACCGAGAGCGCCTGTATGCGGGGATCGATAACGGGCGGCCGCTGACCTATCCGGCTTCGATCTCGGTTCCGCTGGAAGCGGAGGGTCGCAGCTTCGGTGCGTTAGGCCTGAGCTTCCACGAGCCGATCCGGGTCACGCCGGAGGACCGCGAGCTCCTCCTGGCCGTCGCGCGGCAATGTGCCCAGGCGCTGCGGCGCGCCGTGCTGTACGACGCCGAGGGCGTCGCACGCGCATCGGCCGAGGAGGCCGGGCGGCGACTCAAGTTTCTCGCCGACGCCAGTGCGGCGCTCGCATCGCTCGACTACGAGACGACGCTGCAGCGGGTGGCGCAGCTCGCGGTGCCGTCGTTCGCCGACTTCGTCATGATCGACCTGCTCGACGAGACCGGGGCAATTCAGCGGGTGGGGTACACACATCGCGATCCGGCGAAGGCCGCGCTGCTCGAGCAGACGGCACGCTTCTATCCGAGCGCGAGCCACGACGATCACCCGTCGCGCGAGGCACTCGAGAAAGGGGAGCCCCTCCTCGTCTCGGAGATCGATGACGAGTGGATCCAGCGCCTGGCTCGAAACCCGGAGCACCTGGCAGTCGTTCGCGCACTGCATCCCGTGTCGGCGATCATGGCCCCGCTATCGGCGCGGGGACACACGTTAGGCCTCATGACGTTCGCGTGCTCGGCATCGGGGCGCCGGTATGATGCGGAGGACGTCTCGCTGGCCGGCGAGGTCGCGCAGCGGGCGGCGGTCGCCGTGGACAATGCCCGGCTGTATCGCGAGAGCGAGGTCGCGCGCTACGACGCCGAGGCAGCGAGCCGGGCCAAGGGCCAGTTTCTCGCCGTCATGAGCCACGAGCTGCGGACGCCGCTCAACGCGATCCTCGGCTACAGCGAGCTGGTGGAGATGGGCGTTCACGGCCCGGTCTCGGACGCGCAGCGGGAGGCGATGGCGCGGATTCGGCGGAGCGGTCAACACCTGTTGTCGCTCGTGAACAACGTGCTGAATCTCGAGCGGTCGGAGGCGAACGGTCTCGAGACCGAGTTCTCGACGCTCGAGGTCGCGCAGCTGTTCGAGGACGCGAGCACGTTGACGCGTCCACAGGCGGAGGCCAAGGGGATCACGCTGTCGGTCCAGGAGGCGCCGCGCGGGCTGAGCGTGCTCGGCGAGCGGGACAAGGCAAGCCAGGTGCTGGTGAATCTGTTGTCGAATGCGGTGAAGTTCACGCCGTCGGGTGGGCGGATCGACGTGGCCTACGAGGCGAGTGACGACGCGGTGACGCTTCGCGTGTCGGATTCGGGGCCGGGGATTCCGGCAGACTCGTTGAACCGGATCTTCGAGCCGTTCGTGCAGCTGGATACGGGCCTAACGAGGCGAGCCGAGGGTGCCGGGCTGGGGCTGGCGATCAGCCGCCGGCTGGCGCGACTCATGGGCGGCGACCTGACGGTGGCGAGCGAAGTAGGCCGGGGGTCAACTTTTTCGTTTACGCTCGTTAGGGTTGCTTGACTGGGGACTTAGGGACTGGAGACTGGGGACTCGGCCGGGATGCCGTTAACACCGAGGAGCCCTCCGGACGCGCTAATAGCTTCCCGGCCGAGTCCCCAGTCCCTAGTCCCCAGTCCCCTGGTGCGGCTCCTTGTGGATCGGATCGACCCAGTACACGGTCTCCGGTTCCTCGACTGCGGGAATGTCGAGATTGACCACGATCGCTTCCTGGTCGCTCCGCACCAGCACGCACTCGAGCGGTTCGTCGGGCGCTGCGTTGATCTCCTGGTGCGGCACGTACGGCGGCACGTAGATGAAGTCGCCTGGACCGGCCTCGGCGACGTACTCCAGGTGGTCGCCCCAGCGCATCCGGGCACGGCCGCGCAGCACGTAGATCACGCTCTCCAGCGCACCGTGGTGGTGCGCGCCGGTCTTGGCGTCGGGTTTGATCGTGACCGTGCCCGCCCAGATCTTCTGCGCGCCCGTGCGCGCGTACGTGATCGCGGCCGCACGCGTCATCCCCATCGTTTGCGGCGTGTTCGTGTCCAGCTCATTCGCGTGCACGATCCGTACGCCGTGGTGCTTCCAGTCGTGATGCGATTCCATGTCCGTAGCGCTCATCTCTGTTTGTAGACCACGCCGCCCTTCATCACGAACGTCACCTGCTCGAGCTCGCGAATGTTCGTGAGCGGGTCGCCGCTCACCGCCACGATGTCCGCGAACCGGCCTGGCTGAACCGAACCCACGCGATCCGACCAGCCGAGCAGGTCGGCGGCATTGACCGTCGCGGTCTGGATCGCCTGCATTGGCGTCAGGCCCCACTCCACCATCTTCGCGAACTGCTTGCCGTTCCAGCCGTGCGGGTAGACGCCCGCGTCGGTGCCGAACGCGAGCTTCACGCCGGCCTGCGCCGCCTTACGGAAGTTCTCCCGCTGCGTGCGCCCGACCCCCGCTTCCTTGTCGAGAATCTTTTGTGGGTACCCGAGCCGCTTGTACTCGCTCACGATGTAATCGTCGTTGTAGATGTCCATCACGAGGTAGGTGCCGCGGGCCCTGGCGAGGGCAATGCCTTCGTCATCGATGAGGCTCGCGTGCTCCACCGATGCCACGCCCGCCCTGATCGCGCGCTTGATCGCCTCGGCGCCGTGCGCGTGGGCGGCGACCTTGCGTCCCCACATCGCCGCCTCGTCGACCACGGCGTTCATCTCCTCCTGCGAGTACTGCGGCGCGCCCACCGATTCCTCCTCGGAGAGCACGCCGGCCGACGCGATCATCTTGATGACGTCGGCGCCGTTCTTCACCTCGAACCTAACGAGCTTCCGGATCTCGTCCACGCCGTCCGCGACGCCGGAGAACGTCCCGAACCTGAGGTAGGGAGAGAAGCCGCTCAGATCGTTGTGGCCGCCGGTGGACCCGATCGCCAGTGTCGCCGCCTGGATTCGCGGCCCTGGAATGTCGCCACGATTGATCGCATTCCTCAGCGCGACGTCGATGAATTCCGCGGACCCGACATCGCGGATCGTCGTGAAACCCGCATCGAGCGTGCGCTTGGCGTAGACGTGCGCGGTCACGGCCTCGTCGATCGGACTGCGTCGGAAGATTTCCTCGTAGTAGTCCATCGGCGGCGCTGTGACGTGCGTATGGCAGTCGATGAATCCGGGCAGCACCGTTGACCGGCTGAGGTCGATCACGCGCGCGTTCGCGGGAATCGTTAGGCCCGGTCCGACGGCGGTGATGCGGTCGCCGTCGATGAGGATGACGGCGTTCGAGATTGGCGGACCTCCGCGGCCGTCGATCAGACGACCGGCGCGAATCGCGATATGTGTTGTGCTGTCGGCCTTCTGTGCGGCGGCCGGCGTGGCGACGACGCAAGACGCGAGCGCGAGTGCGGCGAGGTGTGTCCGCATGAGCAAGAAGGAGTGGATGACCGAGATCTCGAAACGCTCAACCTGACGTAGCGAGATGCGGCGTGCAAGAATCCGATGGCCGCCATCCGGCTCGCGCGGTCTAAAGTGAGGAGTGAACTCTTGCCGCGACTCTTGCTCGCCGAGCAGATTATGGCCATGCCCGCGCACGCACCACACCGTCCGTGGACGGAAGAGGAATTCTACGCGGCGCGAGACGCCGCGCCGCCCGGCGAGCGGTGGGAGTTGGTTGACGGCGAGGTGCTGGTGACACCGTCGCCGCACTGGCTGCACCAGCGTATCGTCGGACGCCTCTACGTGCTGCTCGATGCATACGTTCGTCCGCGTGGCTTCGGCGAAGTCTTCGCGTCGCCGCTGGACGTAAAGCTTCAGCCGGGCCTGGTGCTTCAGCCAGACTTGCTCGTAGTGCCGTCGGGGGAACTTCGCCGGCGCTCGGACACTGTGAAGCGGCTTCTGCTCGCAGCGGAGGTCGTCTCTCCAAGCTCCGCCCGCTACGACCGCGTCACCAAGCGTCCGCACTACCAACGCAATCGCGTCTCGGAGTACTGGATCGTCGACGACATGTCGCGGACTATCGAGCGCTGGACGCCTGACGACGACCGGCCAGAGCTCCTCGCAGAGCAGCTCACCTGGCATCCGTCAGGTGTGAGTGAGCCGTTCGGGCTCGACATAGTCCAGTTCTTCAAGGACGTCGCGGCTGAAGACTGACCGCCCGAACGGCGCAGGGGCGATCTTTGGGATTGGCGACTTTCGGGACTGGCGCCGTTTCGCCAGTGCGCCGTTAGGTGGACACAACCCCACATGGCCGGTATGATCTCCGTCATCGCCCCCTTAGCGGAGTCTCGGAATGCCCCGCCTACGTCTCTCCGTCGCCCTCCTCGCGGTCACCGCGGCCACACTCGGTGCGCAGGAGAAGAAAGCCGACACCCTCCTCACCGTCGACAAGTATCTCGACTTCGAACAGGTCGGTGAACCACGGGTCTCGCCCGATGGGTCGCAGATCATCTACACCCGACGGTGGGTGAACAAGCTCGAGGACAAGTTCGAGTCGTCGCTCTGGATCATGAACGTCGACGGCTCGAAGAACCGCTTCCTCACCACGGGTGGCAGCGCCGTGTGGTCGCCCGACGGGACCCGCATTGCGTACCTCGCCGACGGGAAGCCGTCCGGCACGCAGATCTTCGTCAGGTGGATGGACGCCGAAGGCGCCACCTCGCAGGTCACCACGCTCAGCGACGGACCGGCGGACATCCGCTGGTCGCCTGACGGTAAGTGGATCGGATTCAGCTCGGTCGTTCCGAAGAACGTGGCGTGGCGGATCGACATGCCCGAGGCGCCGAAGGACGCGAAATGGACCGCCAACCCGCGCATCGTCCAGTCGATGCACTTCCGGCAGGACCGCCGCGGTTACATGGACCCGGGATTCCGCCACCTCTTCATCGTTCCCGCCGACGGCGGTACGCCGCGCCAGATCTCCAAGGGCGACTTCAACCTCGGGGCGCGATTCGACGGACTCGATGGCGCGGTCGGCTGGGACTGGATGCCCGATGGCAAGACGATCATCGCCGACGGGCTCGCGGACAGCACGGGCGACATGAACTACCGCAACTCGAACCTCTACTCGATCGACGTCGCCACGGGCGCGATGAAACGGCTCGGTTCCGCCGACGGCCTGTGGTCGTCGCCGGCCGTGTCGCCCGACGGCAAGCACATCGCCTACAGCGGCTACTCACAGGTCAAGGATAGCTACCACACCGCCGAGCTCTATCTCATGAACGCGGACGGCAGTGGGGCGAAGAAGTGGTCCGGGGACCTCGATCGCGACGTCGGCGACATCACGTGGGCCCCCGACGGCAGCGGCGTGTATTTCATGGTCGCCGACAGCGGGACGTCGAACCTGTACTTCGCGCCTAACGCTGGAGCGCCGCACGTCGTCACGACGGGAACCCACCAGCTCAACGGATTCTCGCTCTCGAAGAGCGGCAAGGCGGCCGCGATCCGGAGCGGCTATCAGACGCCGGCCGACGTCGTCCGCATTGCCCTGGCGCGCACCGGTCCGGCAGAGATCACGCAGCTCACTCACGTGAACGACGACGTCCTCGCGCGCGTGAAGCTCGGCACGGTGGAGCGCGTCCGGTACACGTCGAGCGGGAACACCATGGTGGATGGCTGGGTCGTCAAGCCTCCGAATTTCGACCCGTCAAAGAAGTACCCGCTCCTGATGGAGATCCACGGCGGTCCGCACGGTGCCTACGGCGTGGCGTTCAACTACCAGTTCCAGAACTTCGCCGCGAACGACTACGTCGTCCTGTACACGAACCCGCGCGGCTCGACGGGATACGGCAGCGCATTCGGGAACGCGATCATGCACGCGTACCCGAGCGTGGACTACGACGACCTCATGGCCGGCGTGAACGCGGTCCTGAGCAAGGGCTACGTGGATACGACGCGCATGTACGTCGGCGGATGCTCCGGCGGCGGCGTGCTCTCGAGCTGGGTCATCGGCCACACGAACCGATTCGCGGCCGCCGCGGTGCGCTGCCCGGTGATCAACTGGATGAGCTTCGCCGGCCAGACGGACATCCCGCTTTTCACGGCGAACTTCTTCGACGCGCCGTTCTGGGAGAAGCCGGAACAGTGGCTCAAGCAGTCACCGCTCATGTACGTCGGGAACGTGACGACGCCGACGGTGGTGATGACGGGCGTGCTCGACATGCGGACGCCGATGCCGCAGAGCGAGGAGTTCTACGAGGCGCTCAAGATGCGTGGCGTGCCGGCGGCGCTCATCCGGTTCGAGGGCGAGTTCCACGGCAC
>Ga0207678_10001692_pt1 | contig 20210 bp, 21 predicted proteins | sample KBSC63metaG_FD_184319 | JGI IMG/M metagenome (GOLD analysis project Ga0207678, IMG submission 184319) | Corn rhizosphere microbial communities from Kellogg Biological Station, Michigan, USA - KBS C6-3 metaG (SPAdes) (version 2) | ecosystem: Host-associated > Plants > Roots > Rhizosphere > Soil ... | reverse complement strand
GCCCACTCGAGCGGATTCAAATTACGCATAACCCCTTCCCCCTTACCCACGCTAATGGCTTCAACAGGTTACGCAATCCTCAATTGCGGGCTCAATTCCTGGGCGCCTGGCGCCGGTAGCTGAGCGCTTCGGCGACGTGGATCCGCCCGACCTGATCGGCGCCGGCGAGGTCCGCGATTGTGCGCGCGACCCGCAGCACCCGGTGGAAGCCGCGCGCCGACAGGCGCATCGCCGCTGCTGCGTCCGCGAGGAGCTTGCGGCCCGGCTCGTCCGGCGTCGCCACGCTGTCGAGCAGCTCGCCGTCGGCCTCGGCATTGGTTCGCACGCCCGCGCCATTGTAGCGTTCGGCCTGCAGCTGGCGCGCAGCGGCGACGCGGCCGGCGACCTCGGCGGTCCCTTCGGCCGGCGGCGGCAGGGTCAGGTCGGCGGCCGACACGCCGGGCACTTCGACGTGGAGATCGATGCGGTCGAGCAACGGCCCGGATACGCGCGCCTGGTAATCCGCGGCGCAGCGCGGGGCTCGGCTACAGGCGAGCGCGGGGTCGCCGAGATGGCCGCAGCGGCACGGGTTCATCGCCGCGATCAGCTGGACCCGCGCCGGGAAGGTCACGTGAGTGTTCGCCCGAGCGACGCTGACGCAGCCGGTCTCGAGCGGCTGGCGCAGTGAATCGAGCACCGCTCGCTGAAACTCGGGAAGCTCGTCGAGGAACAGCACGCCCAGGTGCGCGAGGCTGATTTCGCCCGGGCGGACGCGCAGCCCGCCGCCGACCAGCGCCGGCATGGAGGCGCTGTGATGCGGCGAGCGGAACGGGCGGCGGCGGCGGATCTTCCCGCCGTTCAATTCGCCCGCGACCGAGGCGACCATCGACACTTCGAGCGCTTCGGACGGCTGCAGCGGCGGGAGGATGCCTGGAAGGCAGGCGGCGAGCAGCGATTTGCCCGCTCCGGGCGGGCCGCTCATCAGCAGGTTGTGGCCGCCGGCAGCGGCGATCTCGAGCGCGCGCTTGGCGACTTCCTGGCCCTTGACCTGGGCGAGGTCGGGGCCGCCGTCGGGCGGCTCGGCCTCCGCCTGGACCGGCGCCGCGAGCAGCGACGTGCCCTTGAGATGCGCCAGCAGCGCGAGCAGGTCGGGCGCTGCGAGGACATCGAGCTCGCCCGCCCAGCTCGCCTCGCTGCCCTGGGCCGCCGGGCAGATCAGGCCCTTGTCCGAGGACGAGGCGTGGAGCGCTGCGAGCAGCACGCCCGGCGACGCGGTGATCCGGCCGTCGAGGCACAGCTCCCCCACCGCGACATAGTGCGACAGCGTCTCCGCGTCGGTCGCGCCGATCGCAGCGAGCAGGCACAGCGCGATCGGAAGATCGTAATGCGAACCTTCCTTGGGCAGGTCGGCGGGCGACAGGTTGACGGTGATCCGCTTGGGCGGAAGCGCAAGGCCGATCGCGGCAAGCGCCGCGCGGACCCGCTCGCGGCTTTCGCGCACGGCATTGTCGGGCAGGCCGACGATGACGAAGGCCGGCAGTCCGGCCGAGAGCTGGACCTGGACTTCGACGGGGCGCGCCTCGAGCCCGAGATAGGCGACGGTGGCGACGGTCGCGGCCATTTAAGCAGCCACCTGTGTCGTCATTCCCGCGAAGGCGGGAATCCCGCTTTTGTTCAAACGCCCGCCAGAAGGCAGCGGGACCCCCGCTGTCGCGGGGGTAACAGTGGAGAGGTACAGACTTCCCCCTAGCTCGGCGGATGCAGGTTAGACCGCGCCGGACCTTTCCCGCAAGGCGGGTTGCGCGAACCGCGGTGTATCACCAAATCAACACGCATGATCAGTCGCGAGCAGTGGCGGAGGTTCTTCGACCTCCCGGTCGTCGAATGGAGCCTGTTCGCGCTTGGCGTGCTGCTGGTGATCGCCGGCTTCCTCGTCGCACCAATCCCGGGGCCTGGCGGAGTCTTCCTGATCGCGCCCGGTCTGGCCCTGATCCTCAAGACGAGCATGTGGGCCAAGCGCCACTATGTGAAGTTCAAGCGCTGGCAACCCAAGGCCGGGCGGTGGGCCGACTGGGCGCTGCGGCGGCGCTCGGCGAAGCGGCGGGAGGAGATCGCCAAGGCCGAACAACCGGGCCGAAGCGATTGACTTGGCGAGTCTCCTCGACTATCGGCGCGCTCGACAGCGGCTGCCTCTTTGGCGGCCCTTTTTCTTTGAATTTGAAGGCATGAGCGATGAAGCGCACTTTTCAGCCCAGCAACCTCGTCCGCAAGCGGCGTCACGGCTTCCGTTCGCGGATGGCGACAGTCGGCGGCCGCAAGGTGCTGAACGCGCGCCGCGGCCGCGGCCGCAAGAAGCTCAGCGCCTAGCCAATCTCAAGAAGCGCGCGGATTTCCTTGCTGCCAACGGCGGCAGGCGCGTGCCTACGCCCGGCTTCGTCCTGCTCGTCCGCGATCGCGCGGATTCGGACCCGATGATGCGCGTCGGCTTCACCGTTACCAAGAAGATCGGCGCTGCAGTCGTCCGCAACCGCATGAAGCGGCGCTTTCGCGCGCTTGCGCGGGAGGTCATTCCGGCGAAGGGCTTCGCCGGCTCCGACCATGTGATGATCGGCCGCGCCAAGGGGCTGGAGCGCGACTTCGGCCTGCTTCGCGCCGAGCTCACGCGCGCGCTCGACGGGCTGCGCAAGCCGTGATCGCGAAGCTGCTCATCCTGGTCGCGAAGGCATGGCAGAGAGGCCCGTCGCGCGTGCTTCCGCCGAGCTGCCGCTACCAGCCGAGCTGCTCGGCCTATGCGATCACCGCGCTGGAACGCTATGGCGCGCTGCGCGGCGGCTGGCTCGCCCTCAAGCGCATCGGCCGCTGCCACCCGTGGGGCGGCCAAGGCCACGACCCGGTACCCTAAGAGGATCGAACCCTAGTGAAAGACAATAAGAACCTGATCCTCGCGGTCGTGCTGAGCGCGATCATCCTGCTCGGTTGGACCTGGGCGTCGGAGAAATTCTTCCCGACTGCCAACCCGCAGAGCACGAAGATCGTCAACGGCAAGGCGGAGCCCCTGCCCCAGCCGCAGGCGCAGGCGGTGCCGAACAGCCCGAAGATCATGCAGAGCCGCGCCTCGGTGCTTGGAGCGACTCCGCGGGTCCGGATCGAAACGCCGTCGCTGCAGGGCTCGCTCAACCTCAAGGGGGCGCAGATCGACGACCTCGTGCTGGTCCGCCAGCGCGAGACGATCGCCAAGGATTCGCCGCCGGTGCGGCTGCTGTCTCCGCTCGGAGCGCCGGGCGCTTATGTCGCCTCGTTCGGCTGGGTCGGCCAGGGCACCGCCGTGCCCGACCTCAACACGCTGTGGACTGCGGACAGCCAGACGCTGAGCCCAGGCCGCCCGGTGACGCTGTCGACCCAGACACCGGACGGCGTCCGCTACGAAATGAAGATCGCGGTCGACGACAATTATCTGTTCACGGTCGACCAGCGCGTGATCAACAGTTCCGGGGCGCCGGTCGTGGTCCGCCCGATCGGTCTGGTCAGCCGCGCGACCAAGTCCGCCGACGTTTCGAGCTGGACCAACCATGTCGGCCCGATCGGGGTGTTCGACGGCAAAGCCAATTACGACGTCAACTGGAAGGACCTCGACGAGGGCAAGACCGAGACGTTCAACAACGTCCCCGGCTGGCTCGGCTTCACCGACAAATATTGGCTGACCGCACTCGTGCCGCCGTCGGCAATGAGCGGCGAGTTCCGTCGTTCCCCTTCGGGCGGGTATCAGGCGGACTATGCGGTCGCGCCCGCCAGCGTCGCTCCGGGCCAGAGCCTGACCACCCACGCGCGGCTGTTCGCCGGGGCCAAGGAAAAAGACGTCCTCAGCGCCTACGAGCAGGCCGGAATCCCCAAGATTTCCAAGTCGATCGACTGGGGCTGGTTCGAGTGGTTCATGCGGCCGATCTTCAGCCTGCTGATGTGGCTGTTCCACGCGCTCGGCAATTTCGGGCTGGCGATCATCGCGCTGACTCTGATCGTTCGCGGGATCATGTTCCCGATCGCGCAGAAGCAGTTCCAGTCGATGGCCGCGATGCGCAAGATGCAGCCCAAGCTGAAGGCCATCCAGGAGCGCTACAAGGACGATCGCCCGCGCCAGCAGCAGGAGATCATGAAGCTGTACCAGGAAGAGAAGATCAACCCGGCCGCCGGATGTCTTCCGATCCTGCTCCAGATCCCGGTCTTCTACGCGCTGTACAAGGTGCTGATGGTCAGCGTCGAAATGCGCCACCAGCCGTTCGTCGGCTGGCTCAGGGACCTGTCCGCGCCCGACCCGGCGAGCCTGCTGACGCTTGCCCACAGCATGGGCTGGACGTGGTTCCCACCATTCCTCGGCCTGTCGGTGCTGGCGTTCCTGCTCGGGGTCACGATGTGGCTGCAGTTCAAGCTCAACCCGCAGCAGATGGACCCGGCGCAGCAGCAGGTGTTCGCTCTGATGCCGTGGGTGATGATGTTCGTGATGGCGCCGTTCGCGAGCGGGCTTCAGCTCTACTGGGTGACCAGCAACGTCCTGACCATCCTGCAACAATGGTGGCTGTACCGGAAATACGGGCTGCACCTCAGCGACACCCACCCGGTGCATACGTGAGCGGGGATGCGGACGAGGATCTGGCGGAGCGCGCGCGCAAGCTGTTCGCCGGCCCGATCGCCTTCCTCAAGTCCGCCCCCGAGCTCAAGTTCCTGCCCGACCCGGACGTGCCGGAGATCGCGTTCGCGGGGCGATCGAACGTCGGCAAGAGCTCGCTCCTCAACGCGCTGACCAACCGCAAGAGTCTGGCGCGGACCTCGAACACGCCGGGCCGGACGCAGGAGCTGAACATCTTCGACGTCGGCGAGCCAATCCAACTGCGCCTGGTCGACATGCCCGGCTACGGCTTCGCCGAAGCGCCGAAGGACCTGGTCAAACGGTGGCGATTCCTGGTGAACGACTATCTGCGCGGACGGCAGGTGCTGAAGCGTGCACTGGTGCTGATCGATTCGCGTCACGGCGTGAAGCCAGTCGACCGGGAGGTGATGGACATGCTCGACAACGCGGCGGTCAGCTATCACCTCGTCCTCACCAAGGCCGACAAGGTGAAGGCGAGCGAGCTTGCCACGACTACCGAGGAGACCGCCGCCGAGGGGCGCAAGCGGCCCGCGGCGCATCCGACGATCTTCACTACGTCGAGCGAAACCGGGAGCGGAATCGCCGAGTTGCGGACCGCGGTGCTAGAAGCGGCGCTGTCCTGAGCGCACGATCCACAGGTCGAGCGGCGCGCCTCCGCCGAGCTGCCATTCTTCGACGCTGATTGTGGCCGCGTCGTCGGTTTGCGGCGACCGCCACAAGGTTCGCGAGGCCCGAAGGTGCGCCCAGTCGGCGAATGCCTTGCGTTCGATCTCGCTGCACTCACTCGCGACGAACAGCAGGCGATCGGCGGTGATCGGGCGCGGCTCGAGCCGCATCTGGCGCTCGCGACGCATTGGATAATGGCCGTAGCGCTGGACCCGCTCGAAATAAAGCCGGTCCCAAGTCGCGGTCTCCCCGGGTTGACGCACCACCAAAGCGTGGTTGCCGTAGGACGTGATGACCCAGCCCACGTCCTTCGCCTGAGCGAGGAAAGACGGAGTCTTCCAATTGGGGCAGCTGACCACGACGGGCGCGCTGCGGGTGACGGCTGCAGCGCCAGCCCACTGCTCCTTGTGCCGCACCGTGTCGGACATCAGGGTCGAAGCAAGCGACAGCGCGACCGCCGCCGCGCCGAGCCAGTAGCTTGCGGGCCGTGGTAACGATGCGATGAGCACCCCGGCGAATGCAGCAAAGCCGATTGTCGCCGGCAGGAACGTTCGCGGCATTGCAACGGGTGCAGCCAATTGGCCGAACAGCCACAACGCCGCCGGCTCGAGCAGCAGCGCGCCGACGATCGCGGCCTGAAGCGAATGAGCGCGGCACCATGCCGCGAGAGGCGCGCGGACAAGCCAGACGAGCGCCAGGATAAAACCCAAGGCGGCGAGCGCGACCGGCCAGCCGCCGACCCTGGCGAAGGGGAGCCATTGCTCCGCAAGAATTCGCAGGATCTGGGGCGGGGAAAGCTGGGCGAGCCAGGCGAAGCTGTTCTGCTCCGAGCGGAACACATATTCGCGGCGGAGCTCAATCGCGAGGAACGGTAGCATTGCGAGGATGGTCGCAAGCATCTCGCGTGGCTCGATCGCACTCCTGTTCCCGTCAGCAGCGAGGCGCAGCAGCAGCAGTGCCGGGAGGACCCAGAAGATCGCGATGAAATGGCTGAAGGCGCCGAGGACGGTGAACGCGCCGAACGCCGCCAGCATGCGCCGCCGCGCGGTGCGCTGTGCGTCGCCCGTCAGGCGGCCGCCGGTGAGCGCCGCAAGCGCAGCCGCCGAGCCGGCGATCATCGCCACCGCCAACGCATAGGCGCGGGCTTCCTGCGAGTAATCGACCAGTGGGGCCGAGACGGTGACCAGCCCGGCGGCGATGAGCCCGGCGGTTCGCGACTTGAGCTCGCGGCCGAACCAGTAGGTCAGCGGGATCGTCACCACGCCTGCGACGAGCGAAACCAAGCGCCACGCGGCGGGCGGGGCGCCTTCCGGCACCAGCGCCTTTTCCAGCCAGTAGAACAGGGGCGGCGTGGCATCGACCGAGGTGAAGGGGAAGGACCACCAGGGATAGCGGACGAGGATCGCGGTCAGCGATTCGTCGGCCCACAGCGGCTCCCGCCCGATCGCAACCACCCGCAAGGCAATCCCGAGAAGCAGCAGGCCAAGCAGCACGACCGCCGTCCGGCGCCCTGCCGTCACCACCTGCCGCGAAGGCACTCTATCCGCTTCCAAAACTATCCCCGTCCCCTGCCGCCCGGCCTTGCCAAGCAGGCCTTGATTGGCCCATCGCCCGCGAACCGACAAGCAGCGGAAAGCGTTTTCATCCCATGAAACTGATCATCGGCAACCGGGCCTATTCGAGCTGGTCGATGCGCGGCTGGCTCGCGTGCAAGCAGTCCACCGAACCGTTCGAAGAGCTGGTCGTCCCGATGTTCGATGCCGACTGGGACAAGCGCCGCGAAGGCGATGAGTTCGCGCCGTCGCTGGGCAAGGTCCCGATCCTGTGGGACGGCGAGATCGTCGTCTGGGACAGCCTCGCGATCGTCGAGTTCCTCGCCGACCGCTACGGTGCCGATCTCTATTGGCCCGAGGACGAGATCGCGCGGGCGATGGCGCGATCGATGTCGGCGGAAATGCACTCCGGCTTTTCCAACCTCCGCCGCGAGCTGCCGATGAACGTGCGCAAGAGCTTCGCTCCGCGCGAGCTCAGCGAGCCGGTGCGCGAAGAGATCGACCGGATCATGCAGCTATGGGCGCAGGCGCGGGCGCGCTTCGGCGGGACCGGCGAATTCCTGTTCGGCGACTGGTGCGCCGCCGACATCATGTACGCGCCGGTGGTGACCCGTTTCATCACTTACGGCGTGCCGGTGCCGAACTTCGCCGCGGTCTACATGAAAGCGGTGCTGTCGCACCCGCACGTCAACGAGTGGATCGACAAGGCCCAGGACGAGCCGTGGGTGATCGAGCAGTACGAGGTGGATAAGGCGGCCTAGGACGTCGAGGACAGCGTCTTCGAGTCGCCGTAGGGCGTGCCGTCCTTGTGAACGAAGCGGCCGTCGGCGGTCCACATCATGTCGATGTCGGAATAGGCGCCGCTCTCCTCGCGGCCGGCGCTGACGCAGACGAAGCTGCACGGCTCGTCGCCGCGGTTGATCAAGTGGTGGCCGTTGCGGACGCCCTTGGGCCAGGCAGCGATGTCGCCCGGGGCAAGCTCGATCTCACCGTCGTCCTCGACCAGCACTGCGCGGCCGGTCAGCATGACCAGCAACTCATCTTCGCCTTCGTGCCAGTGGCGCTGGCTCGACCAGGCGCCTGGCTCGAGCACGACGTGGCGCGCGCCGAGCTCGGTCAGGCCAGCGGCCTCGGCGACCTTCTTCTGCCAGCGGCCGGCGACGGGCTCGTTGAACGGCGGCGGATAGCCGGTGCGATTGGTTGGCTCGAGCGAGTCGAGGTCGATCCTGGGCATGGCGCCGCCTTTAGCAGCGAGGCCGACGGCCTAGAAAGTGCCTTTGAGCGAGAGGCTGAACAGCGGCCCGATCAGCTGGTTCTGCCGCTGATAGAAAGCGAGCGGGGTACGGTCGCGATAGCCTTCGTACCGGTGGCGGTAGAAGAGGTGGCGGCCGTTCAGGATGTTGTCGACGGTGAAGCGCAGCTTCATTCCCATCACATTCTTGTGCTCGACGTAGAAGCCCGAGATCCACGGCAAATCGAGGCTGCGGTAGACCTCGGTCAGGAAGAAGTTCTTCTCGTAATGCTGATATTGCGCATAGGCGCTCCACGCGAACGGGGTGCCCGGAATGTCGTGGCGGACCTGGGCCGTGAACCAACTGTCCTGCACGCCGCTGATCGGGCGCTTCTCGCCGGTCAGCGGATCCTTCACCGAGGTCCATTCGCGGCCGAGCGTGAGGTCGAGCTTGGCGCCGGTCCAGCCGATCGGATCGAAGTTGAACGTGCTGACGCTTTCGAGACCGTAGCGGTCGGCCCTGGGCAAATTGCCGATGCCCTGCTCGTCGGTGCCGATGGGAATGACATCGACGATATCGGAGACGCGGTAGTACCAGGTGCGGAGACGCGTTTTCCCCCAGCGGCCGAGGTCGTGGGAGATTTCGGTCTCGGCTTCCCAGCTTTGCGGCGGGACGAGCTCGGGATTGCCGGCGTTCTCGCGGTCCTCGCTGAGCTTGGGCTGGGCGAGGAAGTCGTAGAAGCTGATCTGGCCGACCTTGCGGCGCAGCTTCAGGCTGACATCCCAGTCCTTCGCCGGGTGCCAGCCGAGGACGACGCTGCCCTTGGGGCGGAAGAACTTGCGCGCCGGCTGGTCGTCGTCGGTACGGTCGAGGTGCGAAATCTCGCCGCCGGCCGCGACCTGCAGGTCGAGGTTCGAGGTCAGCGGGCGGCTGAGCGTGACGATGCCCTCGTAGCGGACTTCGGTGACCTTGCCCGTGCCTTCAGGGAAGGCGACCTCGACGAAGTCGCCGCTCGGGTCGAGATCGAACAGCCGGCCCTTTTGATCGAGCGAGTTGAACGCCCGCTCGACCGAGACTTGCCAGTCGTTCTTGCCGCTCTTCCAATGATATTCGCCGCGTCCGACGGTCTCGCCGAGATGCGTGTCGCGACTGAAGCGCGTGCCTTCGGACGGCGCATGGGTGGTGTCGTAGCTTAGGACCAGGGTCTCGACGAGCGGCTCATGCTCCCAATGGCGCACCCCGATCAGCTTCAGCCGGCCGGGCCCGAGCGCGAACTCGTAATCGGCGTTGATGTCGGCGAAATAGCCGTCGAGCTTGGTGCGGATGTCGCGGCTGCGCTCCTCGCCAGTCGCGACGATCACGCGATGGTCGCGCTGGACCGACGGCGCCCAATAGGGTGTGTAGCCGAGCGTCAGGTTGCCGAGCGATGAGCCGGGGCCGTCGAGCCCGAGCTTTAGCTGCATGTTCGCCCGCTCGGTCTCGCCGTGATAGATTTCCTTGCGCGTCTCGGTGACGTTGCCTGCGGCGTCGTAGAGCCAGATCGGCCCGCCGTAGGCGCCGCGGCCGTAATCGTTCTTGACCGAGACAGTGTAGTCGACCGGGCCTTCCTTGCCCGAGTAGCTGACCGAGCCGCCGAGCCATTCGGGCTTGGCGTAATGGGCGCGCCACGACGGATTCCATTCGAACTGGCCGGAGCTGGTGGTCGCGCTCTTGAGGATGACATTCGCGACTTGGCCGGACAGGCCGGCGATGCCGAGGCTCGCGGCGTCGAGCACCTCGATGCGCTCGACATTGCCGGCGGAGATGCGCTGCAGCTGATCGACCGCGCCGCCCGACTTGTTGGCGATGCGCTCGCCGTTGATGAGGACGTTCTCCTGCGCTTGCCCCAAGCCGCGGACGCTGGTGTCGGTGGTACGGATGGTGAAGCTCGGCACCTGCGCCAGCATGTCGTAGGCGGTCTTGGGCGCGAAGCGGGCGAAGTCGGCGGGGGTATAGACGCGCTTGGCGACAGCCGGAGGCGCGCCCGGCGCCTGGGCCGAGGCCATTGCCGGAAGCGCCAGCGCAGCCGTCGCCAGCAGGATCGAACGCAACACGAGCATTGAAGATTCCTCTTTTCGAAGCGCGACGGTGTCGGCTTCTTGTGTGCTACATTTGTAGCGTGCTACATTTGTAGCGGATATGCAAGCCCCGTTCGACCAGCAGCGGATTGCAACGACCAGCAGCTTTACTGTAGTAATACGGTGGATCGGCACGCTCAACCCGTCATCACCATAATCGGTGCTGATGGATCGCCGGCCGACTTCTATTGGACCGCGCCGGCGGACCGGGAGAACAGATGCTCATGGATGCCAGGACCAGCACCAAGCCGCCTATCCTTCTGGACCCGCTGGAAATCAGCCGCGAGATCGACCAGCCCTATCACAATCGGCGGATCGCGGCCGTCAACGACCACGAGATCCGGATGAGCGTGATGACGCACGGGTATCCGTGGCACCATCATCCCGATTCGGACGAGAGCTTCCTTGCGATCGACGGCGAGCTGGTCATCGAGTTCGACGCGGGCGAGGTGGTGCTCCAGCCGGGGCAGTTCCTGACGGTACCGGCCGGGATTCGCCACCGCACCCGGCCAGGCGGCGCGCGTTCGGTCAACCTGACCTTCGAAAAGCGCGGCGCCGAAACCGTCTTCGACTGACCGGGGCTTCCTGCTAGGCGGCGCTCATGGCCGTTTCCATCGATCCCGTCGAACTCGCGACCAAGCTGATCAACGTTCCGAGCGTGACTCCGGCGAGCGGCGAAGTGTTCGACGCGCTCGCGGGCGCGCTCGAGCCGCTCGGCTTCACCTGCCACCGCTGGGTGATGGGCGAAGCGCCCGACGGGCCGACCGAGAACATGGTCGCGATCCGAGGCGAAGGCTCGCCCCATTTCGGATTCGCCGGGCATCTCGACGTCGTGCCGGCGGGCGAAGGCTGGAGCGGTGATCCGTTCGCTGCGCGAATCGAGGACGGGCGGCTGGTCGGGCGCGGCGCCAACGACATGAAGAGCGCGATCGCGGCCTATGTCGCAGCGCTGTCGCGGATCGAGCCCGGCGCGGGCACCTTGTCGTTGCTGATCACGGGCGACGAGGAAGGCTATGCGACGTGGGGCACGCCGCGGATCATCGACTGGCTGAACGAAAAGCTGATCCGGCCGGACATGATCCTGATCGGCGAGCCGACCTCCGTCGACAGGCTCGGCGACACGGTGAAGATCGGGCGGCGCGGGTCGGTCAACATGTGGATCGACGTTCCGGGCGTGCAGGGCCACGTCGCCTATCCGCACCGCGCGACCAACCCCATCGCGCCGCTCGCCCGAGTGATCGCAGCACTGGACGCGGTTCACCTCGACGACGGCACCGACCAGTTCCCGCCGTCAAACCTCGAGTTCACCGGGATCGACACGCCCACGCACGCCAGCAACGTCATCCCCGGCACCGCGACCGCGCAGCTCAACATCCGCTTCAACAATCTCCACAAGGGCGCCGACCTGGTGCGGATGGTCGAGGAAATCGCTGAGCGCGAGGCGCCGGGCGCGACGGTGCGAGCACGGGTTTCGGGCGAGGCGTTCCTGACCCCGCCGGGGCGGCTGTTCGAGGTCATCGTCGAAGCGATCGAGGAAGAGACGGGCGCGAAGCCCGAGCTGTCAACCAGCGGCGGCACGTCCGACGGCCGCTTCCTGATCCAGCTCTGCCCGGTCGTCGACTTCGGCCTCCCCAACGCCACCATGCACAAGGTCGGGGAAAGCGCGGCGGTGGAAGATATCGACGCGCTATCGCGGATCTACGAGCGGATTGTGCGGAAGGTGACGGGCTAGAGTCTGTTTTGGGTGGCAAGCTGACTTCGCCTCGAACCGATCCGAGTTGTAGCGACCGAGCTCATTCGGTTGTTCCACCGCTCCATTCTTCGTGAATCGACACGGCATCGGCGCGGGTTCTCTCTACGAGCCCGTCAATATGCTCAGGCGGGCCATAGATGGTATATAGCCGAAGAGGTGCACTGCCGGTGTTGCGGACGTTGTGACGTGAGCCAGCCGGCACAATAACCGCAAAGTCGGCGCCGACTTTGTGTTCGGTGCCGTCAATGTACACCGATCCTTCGCCTTCCTCGAAGCGAAAGAACTGATCGCGGTCGGCATGAACCTCGTCGCCAATCTCCTCGGCGGGCTGCAACGTCATCAGCACGAGTTGAAGATTGTGCCCCGTATAGAGAACCTGGCGGAAATTCTCGTTCTCGATCGTCCGCTTCTCGATATCGTCGCAATAACCTTTCACCGCTCAGTCTCCTCTTTCGCGGCAGCTGACAAAGCCCAGCCGTCGGTTTTTGGCGCACCCTCAACAATCGTCCCTGAGTCATCGACCGTGAACTCTTCCATGTGGCCAATACCCTGACTGAAATCGAGCACGGATATGTATTTACAGGTTGCCTTCATGAAGGCCGCCTCACGGGCTTCGGGCATATTGAACCCTGCGAGATTGGAAGCGCGCTCCATGAGAAGTCGCCATGCCTCGTCGCGTTCCGCCTGATCCGTGATTTCCCGCGCATGCGCACCCGCATAGACAGCCTGCAGGCCGTGCATGTCTGAGGGCTCGGCAGCGACCGCGATCGATATCCGATCGTCATGCTGGATATTGGCGAGCTTCTGGCCTGATCGGAAGATCAGGAAGAAAAGATCGAAGCCCCTGTTCACATAGCCCACGATCGTCGTCTGCGGCCAGCCATCGGGGCGGACAGTTGAAATGGCCATGATGCGATGACGATTGAGAATTCGGACTGCGATGTGCTCCACTTGAACCTCCCTGGACAAAGCTGCGGTTGTCAGGCCGCGACGTAGCCTCCATCGACCATGTAGATTGAGCCGTTGCAGTACGAGGCTGCGTCGCTGGCGAGGAAGGCCAGCAAGTAGGCGACCTCCTCGTTGGTGCCATAACGGCGCATCGCAATGGTGGCTTCGACCCCGCCACGCAGCGCCGCGGGATCGTCCGGCGCCAATTGGTTCTGAAGCGAATCCATCATCCGGTTGTCGATCGGACCCGGCCCGACGGCGTTGACCCGAATGTTCGACGGGCCAAGCTCCAGCGCGGCTGTTTTGACGAGGCCGTACACGGCATGCTTGCTGGCGATATACGGCGCCATCGCCGGAAAGCCGATACAACCGGCGATCGACGATAAAGCGACGATCGAGCCGCCGCCGCGCGACCTGAGGGGTGCCACGCAATGCTTCATCGACAACCAGACACCTGTGACGTTGGTTCTCATCGTGTTTTCGAATTCCTCGACCGACAGAGCCTCGACGGGCTTCAGGGTGCCTTCGGTACCAGCATTGGCGATGAGGATGTCGAGCCCACCAAAGCGATCGAGCGTCGCCGCGACCGCTGCTGCCATGCCGGCTTCGTCGGCTGCATCGGTAAGGCTTCCAGCCAAGTCGCCATGGGCTTCAAGGCGGCTTTTGGTCGCGGCCAGCTTGTTGGCGGACCGAGCGACCAGCATGACTTTCGCGCCTAGGTCGAGAAAGAGCTTCGCGGCCGCTTCGCCGATGCCGCCGGTCGCTCCGGTGATGATCGCCACCTTGCCGTCAAGCCTCTGTTTTTGGCTCGCATCGCTCATCACTGTCTCCACCGAGAGAATTGAAGGGTCACGATGTGCCGACCGGGACGCGGCGACCCTAGCACGGGTGTGATCGCGGAAATACGCCGGCGCCTAATCCTTGTGAGGCGCGTCCTCGATAACCGTAACTGCTGTTCCGGTCGCTCCCAGTCGCAAAGAATCGGCCGTAACCACAATCGTCGTGCCAGGACCGACGATCGCTGCGACTGCGCGTTTGAAAGACTCAGGTGCCTGATCCAGCTCTGCCCGGTCGTCGATTTCGGCCTGCCTAATGCGTCCATGCACAAGGTTGGAGAGAGCGCGGCCGTGGAGGATATCCGAGCGCTGTCGCGAATTTACGAGCGGGTGGTTCGGAAGGTGATCGGCTAACTCCCCTCCCTTCCAGGGCGGGGAAAGATCAGGCCACCGACTTCGCGGTCTGCTCGTCGGCGTTGCCTGCCCAGGCGAGGAACTCCTCTTCGAACATCGGCGGGGCGCAGACGTAGCCCTGGACCGTGTCGACCCCCATCGCCCGGAGTATGCCCGCCTGCGCCTCGGTCTCGACGGCTTCGGCGACGACTTCGCATTCGACCCCCTTGATCAGCTGGACGACCGCCTGGACGATCACCCGCGCCTTCTCACACGTCTCAATGTCGGCGATCAGTGACTGATCGAGCTTGACCCGGTCGAGCGGCATCGCGCGCAGCCGCGCGAGGTTCGAGTAGCCGGTGCCGAAATCGTCGATCGCGATCGTCGCGCCGTCGGCGCGCAGCGCGCCGATCTCGGCCAGCACGCTGTCACTGACCTCCATGGCGGCGCTCTCGGTGAACTCGAGCTCGACCAATGACAGCGGCACCTGCGCATCGGCGAAGGCCTGGCGCAGGCGCACGAAGAAATCGTGCCGGTCGAGCTGGCGCGGGCTGACGTTGAAGGCGAGCCGGCGTTGGACTCCGCGCTGGGTCCAGGTGCCGAGGATTGCGGCGATCTCTCCCAGAACCCAGTCGCCGATCTCGGCGATGAGGCCGGTGCGCTCGGCGACGGGGATGAAAGTGTCTGGGCCGCGCAGCCCCTCGTGCGGATGCTCCCAGCGGAGCAGCGCTTCGGTGCCCACCAGTTCGCCTGAGCCGAGGCTCATCTGCGGCTGGAAGGCCAGCACGAACTCGCCGCGCTGCACTGCTGCGGTAAGGGCCTTCTCGGTGTCGACTCGGGCCTGGTGCTCGGCCGCGAGCTCGTCGTTGAACACGCAATGCTGACCGCCGCCGCGCTCCTTCGCGCGGTACATGGCGATGTCCGCGGCGCGCATCAGGGCTTCGATGCTGGCTCCGTGGTCCGGCGACAGCGCGACTCCGATCGAGGCGCCGATGTCGACGCTGTGCGCGCTCAATTCGAACGGCTCGGCGACCGCCGCGACGACCCGGCGCGCGACCCGCCCGATCTCATCGACGCCGGGAATGTCGGGGAAGAACATCGTGAATTCGTCGCCGGCGAGGCGCGCGAGCAAGGGCCGGGTTCGGGCGCTGCCGGTGAACTCGGCGTTGACCACCACCCGGAGGCGGTTGGCGACCATGATCAGCAGCTGGTCGCCGCGGGCATGGCCGAGGCTGTCGTTGACCGACTTGAAGCGGTCGAGGTCGACGAACAGCATCGCGCAGGGCCGGTCGGCATTCTCGCCGAGCAGCTTGTCGGCCTCCGAGCGGAAGTGCAGTCGGTTGGGGAGCGAGGTGACGGGGTCGTACATGCCGAGCGCGTGGGCGTTCTCGATCGATGCACGGACTTCCGCGAACAGCGTGTCCACAGCGGCTGCGAGCTTGGGCATCGACTTGCGCACCGGCTCGGGAGCCGGCGAGACGAGATCGCCGTCCTCCACCGCCATCAGCCGGTCGCGCAGCGCCGCAAGCGCCCGAGCGCTCTCCGTGTTGGGCCGCTCCGAAGCGATGTAGCTGACCATCAGGCAAAACGCGCCGCCGACGAGCGCCGCGAGCAGCTTCCCGTCGAATTCGGTGATCGTCAGGAGGGCGGCGAGCGAGAACAGGAACGAGGCGCCGCCTGCAGCACACGAGAGGATCGCGTTGCTGATCTTCTGGCCGGTGCCTGCTGTCATCGGGTGCTGGGCCTCGCGCGCGCGGAACGGTCCGCTTGCCCACGGGCGTTAAATTGGCTCGGTTAAGAAAGGATGCTGGGAAGAGGGTTAACGCGCCCGCGGCCGCCTGAGGACGATGTACAGACTGCCCCCGCCGCCGTGGCGGCGATGGGCGCCGCGGACCGCGGCGATTTTCGACGCATGGCGCGAAGCTGCGAGCCAGTCGTGGACCGCCGCGCGGATGCGTCCGCGCTCGATCGGCGGAGCGCCCTGGCGGTGGTGGCCGGTGATGAGCAGCAGCAGCCGGTCGCCGGACGCGATCGCCTGCTCCAGCGCGCGGTCGATCGCACGCCAGGCGGTGTCGAGGGTCATTCCGTGGAGATCGAGGGTGCGGTCGGGCTCGAGCGAGCCTGAGCGGAGGCGCTTGTCCCAGGTGGAGTCGAGGGTGGCGCGCGCCAAAGTCCTCCCCGGAACGGAGACGGGAACCGGCCGCGAAGCGGACGGTGGAGAGGGCCCGCGGCGGAGGCTGCTCGACGGTGGGCCCCCTCCACCAGCCTGCGGCTGGTCCCCCTCCCCGTTCCGGGGAGGATCAACGCGTTCGCGCGACAGCGGTCGGATCGTGGCCGCGACCCTGGCCCAGAGCTCGGCCTCGTCAGGGCTGAGCGAGCGCACGGGCGGCCACTCCCCGGGGGAGCAGGATCAGCGCCTGTCCGTTGGCCGCCATTCCGCCCGCGATCCGCGTCGCATCGGGGCCTGCGCCCCAGAACGTGTCGAAGCGGTTGGCGCCCTTGATCGCCCCGCCGACATCCTGCGCGACCCACAGCCCGCTCGCTTCCGGGCGGTCCATGGTCAGGAACACGGGCGCCCCCAGCGGCACGAAATTGGGATCCGCCGCAACCGTGGTCCGGGGGGTTATCGGATAGCCGAGCGAGCCGAGTGGCGGGCCGGTCAACTCCTTGAAAAAGATGTAGGATGAGTTCTCGCGCATCAGCTCGCGCCCCTGGTCGGGGTTGGCGCGCATCCAGGCCTTGATCGCGTCCATGTTGGCGCCGCCTGGCGGCAGGATCCCGCGCTCGCGCAGCAGCCGGCCGATGGCGACATATTCGCGGCCGTTCTGGTTGTCGTAGCCGATCCGCATCACGCTTCCGTCGGGCAGGCGAAGCTCGCCCGTGCCCTGGATCTCGATGAAGAAGAGGTCGACCGGGTCGGCGGCCCAGGCGATCTCCAGCCCCTTGCCGGCGAGCGCTCCGTCTTCGATCTCGGCGCGGGTGTAATAGAGGACGCAGGTGCCGGTCTCGTCGATCCGCCCGCGGCCGGTCGTTCCATCGGCCTTGGTGCAGCGGACGAGGTCGGGCGGAGTGCGGTAGACCGGGATGGTATAGCCCGGCGCTAGAGTGCGTGATCCGGCGGTTTCCGGGATGTAATAGCCGGTGGCGAAGGCCTTGCCGGTGCCGACCCGGACCCAGTCGAAGCGGTCGCGGAAGAACGCGCCGGCGCTGCCTGGGAGAACCGTCCGCGCAGCATCGCACAACGGCGCCCAGTCTGCGCCGTAGCTCAGCTGCGAGCGGTCCTGGCGCTGGCGAAGCGCCGGGCAGCTGGTGATGAACGCGCCGAGCGCGCGCGATGCGACGGTTTCATCGATGATCGCCGGCGGCGGAACCAGCGCGATGCCCGCAGCCCTGGCATTGGGTGGCGGCGGCGGCACCGGCAAAGGCGGCGGCACGGGCGTAGGCGTTGGAGTGATCGGCGGCGGTGTCGTCGGCGGCTGGACGGGCCTCGTCGCGCAGGCGGCCAGCAGGGCAAACGTCGCGAGGGCGATCGCCCGGCCGAGGAGTCTCACTCTTCCTCGTCGGTTTCGATCAGCAGCCAGTTGGGATCGCGCGAGCTGGTCTCGCGGCGGAACGACCACAGGTCGCGGGTCTGGACCGCGTCGCTGAGCGATCCGGCGACCACTTCACCGGTGGCATTGCGGGTGACCGCGGCGATATCTGCTTCGAACCGGACGGTGACGATCGCCACGCCATGGTCGAGCGAGGCTTCGGAGATGACCGCCTGGTCGACCCCGATCAGCCGGTTGTCGAGGGTCAGCCCGTCCTTCGAGCGCTGCTCGAGGGCCGAGGAAAAGGTCTCGAACACGTGATCGTCGACATGGCCGCGAAGCGGCGTGAGGTCGCCCTTCCAGAAGGCCTCGAGGATCATCCGGTAGGCGCCCTTGGCGCCTTCGAGGAAACGGGCAACGTCGAACTGCGGGTCGGCGGCGAGAATCGCGCGCACTCCGGGACCGGCCAGCGGAAGATAGGCGAGGTCGGCCGATTCGACCGGACCCGACGAGGTCGAGGCCGGCTGCGCCGGGCGTGGCTCGACGCGGGCGTCGGGGTCAGCCGGCTTCAGGATCGGCTGCTGTTCATGCCCGGTGCGCTCGCCGAGCACACTGTACAGGCGAAGCCCGATGAAGAGGGCCACCAGGGCCAGGATCACGATTACGGTCAAGCTTCAGCCATCCAGTCTTCAAAATCTTCGACTAACATAATGCGCGTCGAGTAAATATTCCAACACCGCCCAACGCACGAGCGTGGCATTGCGCCCCATAATTGCGACTGCTAGGCGCCACCGCGAAACGCGCCGCGCTCCGAGCGGCTCCTCGACACCTCACGAACTCACAAGGACAGACCGATGGCCGACCAGGATTCGACGAACCAGGGCAATGGATCGGGAGAGCTCCCGACCGAAGCGCAGGTCGCGACCCTCGCCCAATATATCAAGGACTTGTCGGTCGAAAATCCGAGCTCGCCGCAGGTCTTCCAGTGGCAGGTCCAGCCGAGCCTCGACGTCCAGTTTCAGCTCAACAGCGACAAGGTCGCCGACGACGTCTACGAAGTCGGGCTGAAGATCGAGGTCAGCGCCCGGTCGGACAACGGCGTCCACTTCATCGTCGACCTGACCTACGCCGGCCTGTTCGGGCTGCGCAACATTCCCGAGGAAGCGCTCGGCCCGGTCCTGCTGGTCGAGGCGCCGCGCCTGCTGTTTCCGTTCGCCCGCCAGATCGTCGCCGATGCGGTCGCCAACACCGGCTTCCCGCCGCTGATGCTCGACCCGATCGATTTCACCGCGGCCTACGTCCAGCAGCTCCAAGCTGCGCAGGGCCAGAGCGGCGAAGGCGGCGCGGCCCCGGCCGAGCCGGAGCCGGAAACGTCGAACCAAGGCTAACGCCCGTTCGCGGCGTGGCAGGCAGCCGATGAACCTTCTCAAGGCGACCGGAACGATCGGCGGGCTGACCATGGTCAGCCGGATCGCCGGCTTCGCGCGCGAGATGCTGATGTCCCGCATCCTCGGTGCGGGCATTTACACCGACGCTTTCTATGTTGCGTTCCGGCTCCCCAATACCTTCCGCCGACTGTTCGGCGAGGGCGCTTTTTCGGCCGGGTTCGTGCCGCTCTACAGCCAGCGGCTGCAGTCGGGCGGCGAAGGCGAAGCGAAGACGTTCTCGGAAGAGGTGCTGGCGGTCTTCCTGCCGACCTTGATCCTGTTCACGATCGTCTTCGAGCTGATCATGCCGCTGTTCATCTGGGCGATCACGGGGTGGCACGGCGACCAACTCGCGTTCGGCACGTACCTTACGCGGATCACCTTCCCCTATTTGCTGCTGATCAGCCTGGTCTCGCTGTTCTCCGGCATCCTCAACAGCATTTCGCGGTTCACTGCGGCAGCGTTCGCCCCTGCCCTGCTCAACCTCGCGATGCTGTCGGCGCTGCTGCTGTTCCGCCAGGGCGGAGCGATCAGCGCGACCGCGGTTTCGGCCGGCGTGACGATCGGCGGAGTGCTCCAGCTCGTGCTGCTGCTCGCAGCGTGCAAGCGCGCCGGGATCGTGCTCAAGGTCCGCAAGCCCAGGCTCACGCCGGGCGTGCGCCAGTTCATCCGCGTCGTGCTCCCGGCGACGCTCGGCGCTGGCGTCTACCAGGTGAGCGTGTTCATCGACACCTTCTTCCTTGCCCGCATCGGGACCGGCGCGGTCAGCTGGTTCAACTATGCCGACCGCCTCAACCAGCTTCCGCTTGGGGTGATCGGCGCAGCGATCGGCACCGCTATCCTGCCCCAGGTCAGCCGCCACGTCGACGTCGGCGAGGCCGACCAGGCAGCGCGGGTCCAGGGCCAGGCGGCCGAGCTTGCGATGCTGCTGTGCCTGCCGGCCGCGCTTGCGCTCGCGGTCACCGCCTTGCCCCTCGTCTCCGCGATTTTCGAAGCGGGCCGGTTCAACGCCAGCGACGCGCAGAACACCGCTTTGACCCTGTCGCTCATCGCGCTCGGTCTGCCCGCTTATGTGCTGGTCAAGGTGCTGACGCCGGGCTTCTACGCCCGGCGCGACACCGCGACCCCGGTCAAGGTCGCGATCGTCGTGCTGGTCGTGAACGTGATCCTCAACTTCCTGCTGATCTGGGGGCT
>Ga0207678_10001691_pt1 | contig 20214 bp, 17 predicted proteins | sample KBSC63metaG_FD_184319 | JGI IMG/M metagenome (GOLD analysis project Ga0207678, IMG submission 184319) | Corn rhizosphere microbial communities from Kellogg Biological Station, Michigan, USA - KBS C6-3 metaG (SPAdes) (version 2) | ecosystem: Host-associated > Plants > Roots > Rhizosphere > Soil ... | reverse complement strand
GAGTTCATCGGCGCACCGATCGACATGGTATCGACGGGGCCGGACCGTGATCACACGATCTTGTTGCGCCATCCCTACAAGGCCTGAGAGGCTAAGAGTATTTCGATCATGCACGCTCATCACGCATGCTCGGGCATGCTCGAAAAACTCTCAGCCTCTGAGTTGCATTTAATGCTTCACGGCGAAGCTGTCGATCAATTGAAGGAGTCTCGATGCTGACCGATGATGGCAAGCACCTGTATGTGTCGTGGGACGAATACCACATGCTGATCGAGCGCCTTGCGCTCAAGGTCCATGCCTCTGGGTGGGAGTTCGATCAGATTCTGTGTCTCGCCCGTGGTGGCATGCGGCCGGGGGACGTGCTGTCGAGGGTCTTTGACAAGCCCCTGGGCATCATGTCGACGAGCTCATATCGAGCAGAGGCCGGCACCATCCAGGGACGTTTGGACATGGCGAAGTACATCACCCTGCCCAGGGGCGAACTGGCGGGCAGGGTGTTGCTGGTTGATGACCTTGCTGACTCGGGCATTACGCTGCGCGCGGTGGTCGATCGGCTGCGTGGCATGCCGGCGATCAGCGAACTGAAGTCTGCCGTCATCTGGACCAAGGGCGTGTCGACGTATACACCCGACTATTTCGTCGAGCTGCTGCCCACGAGCCCATGGATTCATCAGCCCTTCGAAGAGTACGACGAGCTGCGACCTGCAGGACTCGCAAAGAAGTTTGTCATTTGATCGCTATGGTCGAGCAATGAGCATCGAAGTGCTGCGTGCGCACTTCGATTGCGAAGGGATGCCGTCCCAAGGTGCTGAAGGATCGGTGCGAGGGGAATTTGGTTCGATATCTCGAACTATCGTCTCTGATGCCGTCATGGCATTTCGATTAAGCAATAAAAAAGGCCGCATACTTGCGACCTTGTTTATTTCTTGGTGCCCAGGAAGGGACTCGAACCCCCACGGAGTTACCCGCTAGTACCTGAAACTAGTGCGTCTACCAATTCCGCCACCTGGGCATCTCAGGAAGTCTTGGATTCTATCATTAAAAAAACATCATCATTCCCAAATCCCGCCACAAATGTCGGCGCAGAGCTGATGAGTGAAGTGGAGGGCACGGTGCAAGGTCATCGTGACGGACACGGATTCTTGATTCGTGATGATCGGCAGTCCGATCTGTACCTTTCGCCGCAAGAAATGCGTGCCGTGCTTCATCGCGATCGAGTGAAGGCCCGCATCATTCGCTACGACCGCAAAGGTCGGCCCGAAGGCCGCATCCTGGAGATTCTGGATCGGCGCAAGGTGCCGATCATCGGACGCCTTTTGAACGAGAACGGCATCTGGCTGGTGGCGCCCGAAGACAAGCGCTACGGGCAGGACATCATGGTCCCCAAGAACGCAATCGCAAATGCGACCGCGGGGCAGGTGGTGGCCATCGAACTCACAGAAGCACCTTCGCTGTATTCGCAGCCCATGGGACGCGTGACCGAGGTGCTGGGCGAAATCGATGACCCCGGCATGGAAATTGAAATCGCCGTGCGCAAGTATGAGGTGCCTCATCGATTCACGCCGGAGACGCTCGCGCAATCGGCACAACTGCCCGACAAGATTCGAGCCAATGATCGCAAGCAACGTATTGATCTGACCGACGTGCCGCTTGTCACCATCGACGGCGAAGATGCACGCGACTTCGATGATGCTGTGTACTGCGAGCCGGCAAAGGTGGGACGCTCGAAAGGCTGGCGGCTCATCGTTGCCATCGCCGATGTGAGCCACTATGTGAAGCCGGGCGAGCCCATCGACGAAGATGCTTACGAGCGTGCGACGTCGGTGTACTTTCCTCGTCGCGTGATTCCTATGCTGCCTGAGAAGCTTTCGAATGGCTTGTGTTCGTTGAACCCGAACGAAGACCGGCTCTCGATGGTGTGCGACATGCTCGTCACTGCGTCGGGCGACCTGCATGCTTATCAGTTCTACCCTGCTGTGATTTGCTCGCACGCGCGCTTCACCTATACCGAAGTTGCAGCGATCCTCGCAAACACGCGCGGTCCCGAGGCTGCGCGCCGCAAGGACCTCGTGCCTGATTTGCTCAACCTCAACGAGGTGTATCGCGCTTTGCTGAAGGCGCGTACCAAGCGTGGCGCGATCGACTTCGAGACAACGGAAACGCAGATCGTGTGCGACGAGAATGGCCGCATCGAGAAGATCGTGCCGCGCGTCCGCACAGAGGCGCACAAGCTGATCGAAGAAGCCATGCTGGCCGCCAACCTTTGCTCGGCGGATTTCATTGCGCAGTACAAACATCCGTCGCTGTACCGCGTGCACGAAGGGCCCACCCCCGAGAAAAAGACGTTACTGCAGAACTACCTCAAGTCGCTGGGGCTCGGCCTGTCGATCAGCGATGATCCGACGCCGGCTGAGTTCCAGTCCATCGCGAACGCGACCAAGGACCGACCCGACGCGATGCAGATCCACACCATGCTGCTTCGGTCGATGCAGCAGGCGATCTACACCGCGACCAATAGCGGGCACTTCGGCCTGGCCTATGAGGCCTATACGCACTTCACGAGCCCCATCCGGCGATATCCCGATTTGCTGGTGCATCGCGTGATTAAGGCCTTGCTGCACGGCAAGCGTTATCACCTGAGCACCGGTGAAATTTCAGATGCGCCAAAAGTGCGTAAAGGCGCGAAGCCAGCGAAAACCGTGACGAGTGAGGGTGAAGTGTGGGAAGCCGCCGGCGCGCATTGCAGCGCGAATGAGCGTCGCGCCGACGAAGCATCGCGTGACGTCGAAGCTTGGCTCAAGTGCCGCTTCATGCGCGAGCATCTCGGCGAGGAATATGCAGGAACAGTCACCGCAGTCACTAGCTTCGGTCTCTTCGTCACGCTCGATTCGCTGTATGTCGAAGGGCTTGTGCACATCACCGAACTGGGCGGCGAGTATTACCGCTTTGACGAGGTCAAGCAGGAGCTTCGCGGCGAGAGGACAGGTGTTCGCTATGCGGTGGGCGCACGGGTTCGGGTGCAGGTGAGTCGTGTGGATCTGGACGGCCGGAAGATAGACTTTCGCATGGTGCGTGACACCGACGAGGACGCAGCCTTGATTCGAGCGCGGCGCGATCGATTGGCCGGCAAGTCGAACTCGGCCGTGGCAGAACTCGCTGCAGTCAAGGAGGCCGATCGCGCTATGAAGGCGGCGACGAAGGCGAAAAGGAAGGCTGTTACCGCACATCCAGTGCGCGCCGCGAAAGTTGCGGCGAGAAAGTCGTCGGCAAAAGCGGCTGGTCGTCGATAAAGGCGTCTAATCGTGAGTTGGGCGCCGGGCAAGCGATGCCGGTCACGCGGACCGTCGATCTGACTTGAACGTCGACCGCGTGGGCTCCTTCGACGGGCTCATCCTCTCGGGATGCAGGACCTTTGTCTTGGTTGCTTTGCGACTCGATTCAGCTGCCGCGCATGGCTTCTATCAAATCGCTGGCGAGGAGCGACAAACCGCCGAACGCATCTGCGGCTGCCCCATGGGCATATGCTGCGGCGCAGGCGATGGCCAGCGGTTCTCGTCGCGATTGCTGGGCCCACAAGCCACCGATCCATCCTGCGAGCACGTCCCCGGTCCCGGCCGTGGCCAGCGCGGCATTGCCAGTCGAATTGATACGCGGCGTCGCATCGTGTGCGACGATGACGGTTCCCGATCCCTTCAACAGCACAACGCATCTGAATCGTTCGCTCAGAGTTTGCGCGGCAGTCAATCGGTCGGCTTGCACCTGTCCTGCTTCCGTGCCAAGTAGCCGCGCTGCTTCGAGCGGATGTGGCGTGAGGATGGTCGGTTGCCCCCGGTCCGCGCGGGCCCGGAGCAGCGCTTGCAATGACGCGTCACTCGCAATGGCGTTCAGCGCATCCGCATCGACCACTAGGCGGGCACTTTCGCTGAGCAGACGCGGCAGCGGCTCGCGCACTGCATCGCCGCCGCCGCATCCGCAAACGACCGTGGTGGCCGCGATCATGGCATCGGGGCTTTGCCACCATTGCGCGCGGAACATGAGTTCGGGACGAAGCAGATCGTGCGTCGAGGCTTGCTCGTCCAGCAGGCTGGCGTAGACACGGCCAGCTCCGGCGGCCAGCGCAGCGCGTGCGGCAAGCAATGCCGCGCCAGACATCGATCGTGCGCCTCCCACCACGGCGACGTCGCCAAAGCTCCCCTTGTGCTGTGCGTGAGAACGCGGGGTGGTCGCGGCTTCTTCTGCGCCGATGAGACAGGCATCAGGGAAATCATTTGGCAAGACCACCCCAAGTTCGTCGAACCAGATTTCCCCTGCGTGATCGCGGCCGTGTGCAGTGAATAATCCCGGTTTCAGCGTCAGAAGCGACAGCGTGTGGGACGCTTGTACAGCCGACGCCCCGAGAAGCTGGCCTGTGCCGCAATCCAAGCCTGACGGAGCGTCGATAGCAAGGGTGCTGCACGAGTGCGCATTGATACGGGCAATGCACTTGGCCATGGCTCCCGCGGGTGGGCGGCTCGCGCCGAGGCCCAACAGCGCGTCGATGATGAGATCCTCGTCATCGAAACCGGGCGGCACATCAAGGGTATCGACGATCGCAATGCCTGCAGATTGGGCGCGAACGTATGCATCGCGAGCGTCGTCCGGCAATCGAGACGCATCTCCAAGCAGCGTAACCGACACACGCTTGCCCATGCCAGCAAGGTGAATCCCAGCCTCCAGCCCGTCGCCGCCATTGTTCCCCGGCCCAGCGCAAATCCATACCCTCTGTGCATGCGGTGCAATTGCCCGTGCCAAGCGTCCAACCGCAAGGCCTGCTCGACGCATGAGCGTGTGCGCAGGCAACGCAGCAGCTGCGCGTCGTTCGATCTCGCGCGTGCTCAGCGTGCTGAACAGCGCGAGTGACCGAGGCGGTGGCAGAACACGTTGCATGATGAAAATCGTTATCGGCGAAACCTGTCGATTCCAAGGCCGCGAGTGTCTACTGCCGGTGTGCGTGCCGCCAGCAGGTCCGCGAGCACGCGTGCGCTTCCGCAAGCCAGCGCCCAACCATTCGATCCGTGCCCCAGGTTGAGCCACACCCCGGGCAGGCCGCTGAGGCCCAACACTGGTGGCCCGTCGGGCAGCATGGGACGTGCACCCTTCCAGTTTTGCGCGCGTGACAGCCGTGCGATGCCAGGGTACCAGTCGTCGAGGACCTTGTAGAGCGTGCCGATAGCGGCCATGTTGTGTCTGGTCGGGCTGCCGCCCAACTCAGTGCAGCCGGCCACGCGGATTCGTGAGCCGAGCTTGCTGATGGCGACCTTGTAATGGTCGTCCACAATGCCCGACTGCGGCCCCTGATCGGGGAGGCCGTCTACTGGCCTCATCGGCGCAGTGATCGAATAGCCGTGCACGGCGATCAGCGGCAACTTGAGCCCGTGCGGGGCAAGGAGTTTGCTGCTGTCCATTGCAGCGCAGACGACGATGGCATCGACTACTTCTCGTTCAACCTGAACGGCCATGGGCAGCGTAGCTGCAAAGCCGTGCTTGACGCCGTCGGTCATGACGCTCGCCAGATCGGAGTCCGACGAGGCGCTGTTGTGCAGGACAAGTTCAGGCCGGCCGCCCGGGACGATGTGGTCGACCTCGGTGTTGAATCGAAAACTCACGCCCAGGTTCTGCGCCTCCGTGCGCAGCAAGTGTGCAAACTGGCGGCAGTTGCTGACCTCGTCGTCGGGCAGGTGGATGGCTGCATGCAGTGGCGTCTTCGGATTGAGGCCCGGCTCAATCTTTACGCTCGCTTCGCGGTCGATCACGCTGTGCTTGATGCCCACGTCTCGAAGCAGCGCCAAACCCGGCTGCGCCGAAGCGAGATCCTTCGCGGTGCGCAGGAGCAACAGGCAGCCGTCGGTGTGCTCGTAATCGAGCTTGAGTCGACTGGTCACATCACGCAACCTCGCATGGCTGAAGACCGCGAGGCCTTGCATGCTGGCGCGATTGCCCAGGTGCTGGTCGCGACGACAGGCTCGCCACCACCTGGACATCCAGCGAAGCGTCTGCGGACTCAGGCCGGGATTAAGGTATACGGCGGGGTGTTTCTGGAACAGTGAGCCCAACACCTTGCGCCACATGCCCGGCGCGGCCCAGGGCGTGACATAGCCGGGCGACACCATGCCCGCAATCGCGAAGCTTGTTTCCGCCGCCACGCTGGCGCGTCTCTCGTAAACAGTGACCTCGTGGCCGTCCCTTGCCAGCTCGTATGCCGTGGTGACGCCGACGATGCCGGCGCCGATGACTGCAATGCGCATGGGGGCTCAGGTCCTCACCGCGGTGAGTGCCGATTCGATGGCTTGCGACGCATCGAGGATCGTGTCGTCGTCCATCGCGTGACCCCAGACCATCAGGCCCACTGGCATCTCGCCTTCCCGGTGACACGGTAGAGTGAGTGCGCAGCCGTCGAGCATGTTCACGATCGAAGGGTTGCGCAACAGCAGGGCGTTGGCGGCGAAGAAGGTGTCGTCGCTGGCTTCGAGATCGGCGATGCGTGGCGCGACGATCGGCACGGTCGGGCTCAGAAGGGCGTCGAAGCCGCGGGTCGCGGTTCGCATTTGGTCAATCCAGTCGTGGCGTGAGTTGAGCAGGTCGATGTAGTCGGCTGCGGTCATGCGTTCGCCGCGACGGATGCGCGCGGCGACGCGCCGGTCGTATTCGGCCTCGCTGGTGGCCAGGAGTTTGCGATGCCAGGCCCAGCTTTCCGCCGCCGAGAAGCCGCCGGTGGATTGGATGATGGACAGATCGGCGAGTTCGGGCAGGGCGATGTCTTCAATGTGAGCGCCGGCAGATCGCAGGGCGGCGATGGCGCGTTCGAAGGTGGTTGCCACTGAGGGGTCAATGGTGTCGAGCATGATTGTTGTCGGCACAGCGAATCTCATCGCGCTCAAACCATGGCCAGAGCGCTGGACGATCCGCTGCGCGAGCACCTCGTGCACAAGTACAGCGTCGCGCACCGAGCGGGTGATGGCGCAGGCAGTGTCCAGCGTCGTGGACAGTGGGATGACGCCTTCGGTCGGGACCAGGCGGGCGGTTCCCTTGAAGCCGACAAGGCCTTGCAACGCAGCAGGGATCCGGATGGAGCCGCCCGTGTCGGAACCGAGCGCGGCCCATGCCGCGCCTGTGGCGACAGAGACAGCGCCTCCTGAGGTTGATCCGCCAGGGATTCGTTGTTCGCCATCGACCCGCGTCGTGACGGGGTTGGCAGGTGTCCCGTAGTGAGGATTGAGTCCCACACCTGAAAACGCGAACTCGGTCATGTTGGTGTGGCCGATGAGCGCAGCACCGGCACTGCGAAGCCGGGCCACGGCGGGAGAGTCGCATGCTGCGGCGTGTCGGTCGCGGAGAATCGTCGAGCCTGCAGTCGTCGGATGCCCCTGAACGTCGAAGAGGTCCTTGATGCTGATCGCGAGGCCCGCCAGTGCTGGAAGCGGCGTGCCGCTTGCGTACTGGGCATCAATGGCGGCGGCTGCCGCGCGGGCCATGCCGTCAAAACGGCGTAAGAAAGTGTTCCGGTTGACGTCCCGGTCGGCTGCTGCGAGCGAGGCATCGAGGGCAGTGCTTGCGGTCGTGCGACGTGCTGCGATTTCGCCGCGTATGGCAATGAGGTCGGGAGTCATCAGCGTGTATACTCGTCGGGTTTGTCCAGATGGGGTCACGCTTTGTGAAGCATTCGTGCCTCGACCGGATCAACAAAATCGCGAACCCGGCTAACTCAAGGTGTTGCGAGCGCTTAGAGATTGCATCAGAAGAATGCACCACGAAGTGCCGCGATTCGAGCTGGATTCTAGACACAACCTTTGGAGTTCTCATGACTGTCAGCATGCGTGAAATGCTGGAAGCCGGTGTCCATTTCGGTCACCAGACGCGCTTCTGGAATCCCAAGATGGCTCCGTACATCTACGGCCATCGCAACAAGATTCACATCATCAACCTCGAGAAGACGCAGCCGCTCTTCACCGATGCGATGAAGTTCCTCCGCCAGCTTGCTTCCAAGCGCGGCACCATCCTCATGATTGGCACCAAGCGCCAAGCCCGCGAAGTCATCGCGATGGAAGCCCAGCGCGCTGGCATGCCCTATGTCGACCAGCGCTGGCTGGGCGGCATGCTCACCAACTTCAAGACCGTCAAGGGCTCGATCAAGCGCCTGAAGGACATGAAGGCCCAGGTCGAAGCAGGGACCGAAATCCGCATCAAGAAGGAAGCGCTGATGTTCCAGCGCGAACTCGATAAGCTGGAAAAGGACATCGGCGGCATTCAAGAAATGAATGCCCTCCCTGACGCGCTGTTCGTGATCGACGTCGGCTATCACAAGATCGCGATCGCCGAAGCCAACAAGTTGGGCATCCCGGTCGTCGGCATTGTCGACTCGAATCATTCGCCTGAAGGCATCGACTACGTGATCCCAGGAAATGACGACTCGTCCAAGGCTGTCGCGCTGTACGCCCGTGCCGTGGCTGACGCCATTCTCGAAGGCAAGGCCAACGCGACGAGCGACGTCGTGCAGGCCATCGCCGCCGAAGGTGACGAGTTCGTGGAAGTCAGCGAGAACGCCTGATAGCCGCGCCCCTCGCTCACACATGATGTGAGATAAGAAAGGGGCTGAGATCAGCCCCTTTTTTTCAACGCGAACTACTTCCGCGTCAAGGCGATGAAGCGCTATGACGCACCCAGCAAGAACGGAGAAATACGATGGCTGCAATCACCGCAAGCATGGTCGCCGAACTGCGCGCCAAGACCGACGCGCCGATGATGGAATGCAAGAAGGCTCTGACTGAGGCCCAAGGCAACATGGAGAAGGCCGAAGAGCTGCTGCGCGTCAAGCTGGGCAGTAAAGCCGGCAAGGCCGCGTCGCGGGTAACTGCCGAAGGTGTGGTGTCGGCATTCGTCGACGGCACGACTGGCGCACTCGTCGAAGTCAATTGCGAAACTGACTTCGTCACCAAGAATGATTCGTTCCTGGCGCTGTCCAAGGCCATCGCCGAGCTGGTCGCCAAGAACAACCCTGCTGACGTCGCCGCCCTGTCGGCACTGCCATACACGCAAGACGGTTTCGGCCCGACGGTCGAAGACGTGCGCAAGGGCTTGATCGGCAAGATAGGCGAAAACATGTCTATCCGCCGTTTCAAACGCTATGCCGATGGCGGCAAGCTCGCGAGCTATCTCCACGGCACGCGCATCGGCGTGGTCGTCGAATTCGACGGTGACGAAACTGCCGCCAAGGACGTTGCCATGCACGTCGCCGCCATGAAGCCAGTGGCGCTCCAGTCATCGGATGTTCCTGCCGAACTGATCGAGAAGGAGCGTGCCGTTGCCGCCGGCAAGGCCGCAGAAGACGCCAAGACCGCAGAAGCCGCCGGCAAGCCTGCGCAGTCGGCCGAAATCGTCACCAAGCGCATTGAGGGTTCGGTTCAGAAGTACCTGAAGGAAGTCAGTCTCTTCAACCAGACATTCGTCAAGAATGACAAGCAGACCGTCGAGCAGATGCTCAAGGCTGCCGGCACCACGGTGAAGGGCTTCACGCTCTACGTCGTAGGTGAAGGCATTGAGAAGAAGGTCGACGACTTCGCGGCAGAAGTGGCCGCGCAGGTTGCTGCTGCCAAGGGCGCTTAAGCCTGCCGTCCACAAGAATCCGAGGGGCCTTGGGCAGCCCTGTCCCCTCGGGCGTTTAGACTTGGACACCGAACAAGATCCACCTCAGGACCCACCCGCATGCCCGCTTACAAGCGCATCCTGCTCAAACTTTCCGGCGAAGCGCTGATGGGCGACGATGCCTACGGCATCAATCGTGCGACCATCGTGCGAATGGTGCGCGAGGTACAGGAAGTCGTACAGCTCGGGTGCGAAGTTGCAGTGGTGATCGGCGGCGGAAACATCTTCCGCGGCGTGGCGGGTGGCTCGGTCGGGATGGACCGGGCTACTGCCGACTACATGGGCATGCTGGCAACGGTTATGAATGCGCTGGCGCTCGCAGACACCATGCGGCAGGAAGGCATGACGGCACGAGTCATGTCAGCGATAGCAATCGAGCAAGTGGTCGAGCCCTATGTTCGCCCGAAGGCTTTGCAGTACCTCGAAGAGGGAAAGGTCGTCGTCTTCGCAGCCGGTACCGGAAACCCATTTTTCACGACCGACACCGCGGCTGCGTTGCGCGGTGCAGAAATCGGCGCGCAGATCGTGCTGAAGGCAACAAAGGTCGACGGGGTCTACAGTGCCGATCCGAAGAAAGATCCCGAAGCCACGCGCTATGCGCAGATCAGCTTTGACGAAGCGATCACGAAGAACCTGCAGGTGTTGGACGCTACTGCGTTCGCACTGTGCCGCGACCAGAAGCTGCCGATCAAGGTGTTCAGCATCTTCAAGCCTGGGGCCTTGAGGCGGGTGGTGACTGGCGAGGACGAAGGAACCCTCGTTCACGTTTGAAGCAGGTGACAGACATGAGCATTTCCGACATCAAAAAGACAGCTGAAGCCAAGATGGGTCGTTCCATCGAAGCTTTAAAGAATGAAATCCAGAAGGTTCGCACCGGGCGTGCGCACCCGGGGATCCTCGATCAGGTGCACGTCGAATACTACGGCTCGATGGTGCCCATCAGCCAGGTCGCTAACGTGACGCTGCTCGATGCGCGCACGATCAGCGTGCAGCCTTGGGAAAAGGGCATGGGTCCGAAGATCGAGAAGGCGATTCGCGAGTCCGACCTCGGCTTGAATCCCTCCGCGCAAGGCGACTTGCTGCGCGTACCAATGCCGCCATTGACCGAAGAGCGCCGCAAGGAACTCACCAAGGTCGTGCGCCACGAAGGCGAGGATGCCAAGGTGGCCGTGCGCAATGTGCGCCGTGACGCAAACGAGCATGCGAAGAAGCTGCTCAAGGACAAAGAAATCGGTGAAGACGACGAGCGCCGTTCGCTCGACGAGGTGCAAAAGCTCACCGACCGCACGATTGCCGAGATCGATCGATTGATCTCGGCCAAGGAAGCGGAGATCATGGCCGTTTGAGGCCATGAATCCCACCGCTTCCGTGTCCTGCAGTAACCCCCGCCTCGTGGATTCCAAGGCCGACATTCCGCGCCACGTCGCCATCGTCATGGACGGCAACGGCCGCTGGGCGAAGAAGCGCTTCATGCCGCGCTTTTTCGGCCACAAGGCCGGTGTCGATTCACTCGTGAAGACAGTGCTCGCATGCGCTGACCGCGGCATCGACTACCTGACCGTCTACGCGTTCTCGTCCGAGAACTGGAAACGTCCGACCGAAGAGGTGACGGGCCTCATGGGCCTGGTTCTCGTGGCCGTCGCGAAGTACCTCACCAAACTCGCCGATAAAGGGGTGCGTATCCGCATCGTGGGCGACCGCACGCAAGTTTCCGACAAGCTGCGCACCGCCTGGGAGCAGGCCGAGACGCTGACGCGCGACAACAATCGGATCACGCTGTCGGTGTGCTTCAACTATGGTGGGCGCTGGGACATCGTTCAAGCGTGCCGACACGCTATCGCCGACGGCGTGGCGGCACACGAACTCGACGAGGACAAGCTTGCTCGCTACATGGCGCTCGCGCATGCGCCCGATCCCGATCTGTTCATCCGTACGGGCGGAGAAGTCCGCGTGAGCAACTTCCTGTTGTGGCAGGCGGCCTATTCTGAATTCGTCTTCACTGATTGTCTTTGGCCGGACTTCGGCGATGCGGAACTCGACGCGGCGCTGGCAGCCTTCGCGCGACGAGATCGACGATTCGGGGGTGTCAAGGACGCTGCGACTCACGCGGAATCGCTGCAGAGCGCCTGACATGCTGAAGCAACGTGTCATCACCGCCCTGGTCTTGCTGATCGTTCTGCTTCCTGCCTTGTTTGCCCCCATGGTCTGGCCCTTCGCGTTGCTCACGCTCCTAATGATCGGCGCAGCGGGGTGGGAGTGGGCACGGCTCAATGGCTTGGTCGGAGGTGCTGCGATCGGGCTCGGAATCCTCTTGGCGCTTGCATGTGCTGTGGCGCTGTGGGCCGGGTGGGCCGTCACCGCACCCGCCTGGGTTTGGTGGGGCGCCACGCTCGTCTGGGTCCTTGGTGGCGCATGGGCCATGAAGGCCGGGCCCGCAGGCTGGCCGAATTTATCCAAGATGCTTCGCCTAGCTCTGGGTGTCCTCGCGTTGTGGACCGCATGGCTTGCACTCGCGAACGCCAAGTTCGCAGGCATCAATTTCATCCTCTCGATCTTCTGCCTTGTCTGGGCCGCTGATATTGCGGCCTACTTCGGTGGCAAAACCTTCGGCAAGCGTAAGCTGGCGCCGGCCATCAGTCCCGGCAAGAGCTGGGAAGGCGTGTGGAGCGGCATGGTAGGCGTGTTGATTCTGGCCGCGGCATGGATTGCCATCGACCGTTCACATGCGGTCGATTCACCCAGCCTCTACACGCGCCTGAATGAACGTCATGGCCTGCTCGGTCTTGGACTCATCGTTACTTTCCTTGCCGCAATGAGCGTCGTCGGCGACCTCATCGAGTCGATTGCCAAGCGCGCCGCCGGAGCTAAAGACAGCAGCAACCTGCTTCCCGGCCATGGGGGCGTGCTCGATCGCATCGATGCATTGCTGCCCGCGTTTCCGCTTGCGCTGGCGATGAGTTCGATCTGAAGAGGCTGAGAGTATTTCGATCATGCCTGCTCATCACGCCAAAAGACCCCTGCTCGTCGTTGCAAATGCTCGCCATGGCACGAGCTATGGCTGCACTTTGCGCCTAGTGTCGCGTCAAGCCACAAGTGTCAGCTGCTCGCTTGCTCTCGAAGCGCATTGCGGCGTTGCGCCTCGTCGCCATGGGCGCGGCTATGACTCGTCGGCGCGCTTTGCACTGCGCTCCGATAGCAGCGCTATCAACCGACACTTGTGGCGTGACACGACACCAGATCAGGTTCCTTTTGACGTGCCGCTCGGACACGTTCGAAATGTTCTCAGCCTCTAAGGTGGGCGGCCACGTGGTCCAACGCGTCTGCATCCTTGGTTCGACTGGTTCGGTCGGTGTGAGCACGCTCGACGTGCTGGCGCGACACCATGGGCGCTTCGAGGTGTTCGCCCTTACCGCGCACAGTCGCATCGACGATCTCTTTGCTCAGTGCATGCGGTGGCGGCCGCGGTTTGCCGCGGTGGCGAAGCCCGATCAGGCGAGCATGTTGCAGACGAGGCTGCGCGAAGCGAAATGCAACACCGAAGTACTCTTGGGCGCGAAGGCGCTCTGCGAACTCGCATCGCATCCAGATGTCGATTCGGTCATGGCTGCTATCGTAGGCGCAGCAGGATTGGCCCCGTGTCTTGCGGCAGCGCGTGCCGGTAAGCGATTGCTGCTCGCCAATAAGGAAGCCCTCGTTGTCGGCGGGGCGCTTTTCATGCAGGCCGTGCGCGAAGGCGGCGGCGTCATTTTGCCGATCGACAGCGAGCATTCGGCAATTTTCCAATGTCTGCCCGAAGACCGTTCGGTCTGGGGCGCTCGCATCGATCACATCCTGTTGACCGCATCGGGCGGACCTTTCCGCACCCGCGACCCGGCAACGCTGTCAACCGTGACCCCCGACGAAGCCTGTGCGCACCCGAACTGGGTGATGGGCCGCAAGATCTCGGTGGACTCGGCCACGATGATGAACAAAGCACTCGAGGTGATCGAGGCCCGCTGGCTGTTCGATCTGCAGCCCGAGCAGGTGAGGGTGCTGATTCATCCGCAAAGCATCGTGCACTCTATGGTTGTGTGCCGAGACAACTCTGTGCTTGCGCAACTCGGCACGCCCGACATGCGGGTGCCCATCGCCTTTGGTCTTTCGTTTCCCGAGCGCATCGAGTCAGGCGCAAGCCAGCTCGACTTTGTGGCAATGTCGAATCTGTCGTTCGAGGCGCCCGACTTATCCCGCTATCCTGGTCTCATGCTCGCATGGGACACCCTGCGCGGTGCGCCCGGCAGCACGACGGTGCTCAACGCGGCCAATGAGATTGCCGTGGCGTCATTTCTCGACGGTGCCATCAGCTTCGATCGCATCCACAGCGTGAACGCCGAAACGCTGGCTTCGGTTCGCATCGAGCCGAACGAGGCATCCAGCATCGACGGTTTGATCGCTCTCGACCAGCGCTCGCGTGCGCAGGCCGCGGCGCAGGCGAAGCGCTTCGCCCGATGATCTACCCCTTCGCCTTCATCCTGACCATCGGGATACTCATCATCGTGCATGAGTACGGGCACTACCGCGTCGCGGTGGCCTGCGGTGTCAAGGTGGATCGCTTCTCGCTTGGCTTTGGCAAAGTGATTTGGCGACGCCAGCCCACGCCCGGCGGCACCGAATTTGTCATCTCCGCATTGCCCTTGGGTGGGTACGTGCGTTGGATCGACGATCGGGAAGGCGGCGTGTTGCCCTCCGAAGGGAACCAGACCTTCAAGAGCAAGCCGCTCGCGCAACGGGCTGCCATCGTCGCCGCGGGGCCGATGTCAAATCTCTTGCTTGCGGTCTTGCTTTATTCCGCGGCCAACTGGCTTGGCATCGAAGAGCCCAAAGCACTGCTTTCGACACCGACGCCTGGCAGCATCGCCGAGCGGGCGGGCGTCCATGCTGGTGAACTGGTTCGCGCCGCTTCGCGTGACGGGAACGAATGGCACGACGTTCGTTCGACCTCCGACCTCGCCTGGGACTTGGCGCAAGCCGTGTCGCGCGGCGAGTCGCTGTACCTCATGGTCGCCAACGAGAACGGCCGCGGTGAACGCAGCGTAACTCTCGCGCTCGATCAACTGCCCTCGAAGGAGCTCGACACGGCAGTGATGCGCAGCATCGGGCTGGGTGGACCTTTCAGCGAACCGATCTTCGGCAAGCCTGGACTTGGCGGGCCTGGGGACAAGGCCGGGTTGCTCGCTGGTGACAGGGTGCTCAGTATCAATGGCCGGATCGTCAGCGATGCCGCCGGCGTGCTCAACCTCATCCGTGCCAATGGTGCGCACGGCGAGCCCTCACCGATGGTGCTGCGAGTCGAGCGCGGCGGGCGGACACTGGAATTGACTGCCCAGCCTGCGGTGCGCAAACACGGAGAGCAACGCGTTGGCTACATCGATGTTCCCATCGGCAAGCCTGGGCCCAAGGTGTTCGTCCAATACGGCTTTCTCGAAGGACTGTCGCACGGCTTGACGCGCACATGGGAGATGTCGACCCTGACCCTCAAGCTGCTTGGCAAGATGCTCATCTTCCAGGCATCGCTCAAGAACCTCAGCGGGCCGCTGACGATCGCCGAATACGCAGGTCAATCGATGCAGATGGGGCTCACGTTCTTTCTGAGCTTCATGGCCATCGTGAGCGTAAGCCTGGGTGTGTTGAACCTGTTGCCTCTGCCCGTCCTCGATGGTGGGCACCTGATGTATTATCTTTTCGAAGCAGTGACAGGGCGGCCACTGTCCGAGCAGTGGCTCGGTCGGCTGCAGAGGGCCGGCTTGGTTCTCGTGCTGTTGATGATGTCGCTCGCTCTCTACAACGATGTGGCCCGCCATCTGGGCCTGCACTGACTTTCCCCCTCCCGCATGCGACCTTCTTCTCGCCTGAGTTCGTTTCGTCCTCCCGTTTTGTGCCTCGCACTTGCAGCAGCGCTGCAAGCCGGCTCTGCATGGGCAGTCGAACCTTTTCAACTCAAAGACATCCGCGTCGAGGGCCTTCAGCGTTCTGACGCGGGCACCGTCTTCGCCTCCTTGCCTTTCCGCATTGGCGACACCTATACAGACGAAAAGGGCAGTGCCGCGCTGCGTGCGCTGTTCGCTACGGGTCTTTTCAAGGATGTGCGGCTCGAAGTCGATGAAGGCGTGGTTGTTGTCATCGTTGAAGAGCGTCCCGTCATTTCCAATATCGACTTTCGCGGTCTGAAGGAATTTGACAAGGACACGCTGACCAAGTCACTCAAGGACTTCGGCATTGGCGAAGGCTTGCCCTTCGACAAGGCGCTGGCCGATCGGGCGGAGCAGGAACTCAAGCGACAGTACCTTACGCGCAGCCTGTACGGGGCCGAGGTGGTCACCACTGTGACACCGCAAGAGCGAAACCGTGTCAACGTCACATTCACGGTCACCGAAGGCACTGCGGCGCGCATCAGCGAAATACGTATCGTCGGCAACAATGCGTTTTCGGAGAGCACGCTCAAGGGGCTGTTCGACCTGAACGACGGTGGCTGGCTCAACTGGTACACCAAAGCTGATCGCTACTCTCGAGCCAAGCTCAACGCCGACCTCGAGTCCTTGCGCGCCTATTACCTGAACCGCGGCTATCTCGAGTTCAACGTCGAGTCCACGCAAGTCGCGATTTCACCCGACAAGCAAGACATCACGATCACGATCAACGTCAAGGAAGGTCAGCCCTACACCGTCACCGCGGTGAAGCTCGAAGGTGACTATTTTGGCAAAGAGGAAGACTTTAAAACGCTCGTCACGATCAAACCTGGCCAGCCCTATCGTGCCGAAGCGGTGGCTGAAACCACCAAAGCCTTTGTCGAGCGCTTCGGCACTTTTGGGTACGCATTTGCCAAGATCGATCCTCGCACTGACATCGATCGCACGACGGGGCAGGTCGTCCTCACGCTTTTCGCAGATCCGCAGCGCCGCGTCTATGTGCACCGAATCAACGTTGCCGGCAACAGCCGCACGCGCGACGAAGTGGTGCGACGCGAGTTCCGCCAATTCGAATCGTCGTGGTATGACGGCCGCAAGATCAAGCTGTCCCGCGATCGTGTCGACCGCCTCGGCTACTTCAGCGAGGTCAACGTCGACACTGCCGAAGTGCCGGGCACCGTCGACCAAGTCGACCTGACGGTCACGATCAAGGAAAAGCCGACCGGCAACCTTTTGCTGGGTGCAGGTTTCTCGAGCGCTGACAAGTTGTCCTTGAGCGCTCAGATTCGCCAGGACAATGTCTTCGGATCGGGCAACTCGCTGGGCATCGAACTGAACACCAGCCGCTCGCAGCGCACGTTGGTGTTCAGCACCGGCGACCCTTACTTCACCATTGACGGCATCTCGCGCAACATCGACGTCTACTACCGCACGGTCAAGCCGCTGAACAGCCAGGGCGAGCAATATGAGTTGGTGACACCCGGCGCGTCAATCCGCTTTGGCGTGCCGTTCAGCGAACTCGACACGGTGTTCTTCGGCATCGGCTACGAGCGCACGGAGATCAAAGGCGACGTCGCACTGCCGCAGAACTACTTCAACTACCGAGAGATCTTCGGCAAGGTCAGCAGTACTGTGCCGCTGACCATCGGTTGGACGCGCGACGGCCGAGACAGCGCGCTGGTGCCGACCCAGGGTGCCTATCAGCGCTTGAACCTTGAAGGCGGGCTCCTCGGCGATGCACGCTATCTGCGCGCCAATGCTCAGTACCAGCAGTACATCCCGCTGGGTCGCCGCTTCACGGTGGGCTTCAACCTCGAGGGCGGCTGGGGCAAGGGCTTGAACGGCAAGCCATATCCGATCTTCAAGAACTTCTACGGTGGTGGTCTCGGCACAGTGCGGGCGTTCGACCAGGGCTCGCTGGGCCCCGTGGACGTGATCGGCGCCTACATCGGCGGCAATCGACGTTTGAACCTGCAGACCCAGTTGTACCTGCCGGTGCCGGGCACGGGCAACGACAAAACGCTGCGCTGGTTCGGCTATGTCGATGCCGGAAACGTATGGGGTGAAAACGAGAAGATCACTGCAGGAAGCATCCGTGCGTCGGCCGGCCTCGGTCTGAGCTGGATATCTCCCGTGGGCCCTCTGCAGATCAGTTATGGTCGCCCGCTTCGCAAACAGCCGGGCGATAGAATCCAGCCACTTCAATTCCAGATCGGGACAGCGTTCTGATGAAACTCTCTTTTGTGATCATGACGGCTGCGGTGGCCGTCGCCGCCGCCACCGCTACCGCGGCTGCCGGTGCGCAGGAACTGAAGATCGGCTACGTCAACAGTGATCGCGTGCTGCGCGAGGCAGCACCGGCCAAGGCCGCGCAGGCCAAGCTCGAAACGGAAGTCAGGAAGCGCGAGAAAGAGCTCGGCGACATGGACGCCCGTCTCAAGGCCGCGGCAGACAAGCTCGAGAAAGATGCGCCGACGCTCGCAGAAGCCGAGCGCAACCGCCGCCAGCGGGAGTTGGTCGACCAGGACCGCGAAATCCAGCGCAAGAAGCGCGAGTTCCAGGAAGACATCAACCAGCGCAAGAACGAAGAGTTGGGTCAGGTGGTGGAACGTGCCAACCGCGTTATCAAGCAAATCTTCGAGTCTGAAAAGTATGACCTGATCCTGCAGGAAGCGGTGTTCGCGGGTCCGCGCGCCGACATTACTGACAAGGTCATCAAGGCACTCAACGCGCAAGGCGGCAAGTGATTGGCCAGTGTGCACTGCGCCCGGACAGCGGCGCGATCAAACGACACTTGAGGCTTGACGCGACACTAGATCAGGCCCCTTTTGACGTGCTGCCCGGACATGCTCGAAATACCCTCAGCCTCTGAGTTCTCGCTGGGTGACATCGCCGCGCAACTTGGAGGCGAGCTGGTCGGCAACCCGTCGACCGTCGTCACCCGAATCGGCCCTCTGGAGGGTGCCACGCCTTCCACAATTTCGTTTCTGTCCAATCCCAAGTACCAATCTCAGCTTGCGGCGTCGCAGGCGGCGTGCGTGCTCGTTGCGCCATCAATGCGGGACGCTGCAGTCGCACGCGGATCGGCCATCGTGCTGGCCGATCCGTACCTCGGCTTCGCGCGGCTGACGCAGCTTTGGGCGAAACGTACCAGACCTGCCTCGGTAGCTGGAGTACATCCGAGCGCTGTGGTCGACCCCACGGCAACGATCGGCGAGGGTGCATCGGTCGGGCCGCTCGCCGTCATTGAAGCAGGGGCCAGGGTGGGCGAGGGCGCCATCATTGGCTCGCATTGCTCCATCGGTACCAACGCCTCCATCGGCGCGGGCACCCGACTATCCTCCGGCGTCACCGTCGGTTTCGACTGCCACATTGGCGCGCGCGCCATCGTCCACAGCGGCGTCGTGATCGGTGCCGATGGCTTTGGCTTTGCGCCCGTGGAAGGCCGATGGGAGAAGATCGAGCAACTCGGCAACGTGCGCATCGGTGACGACGTCGAGATCGGTGCCAACACCTGTATCGACCGTGGTGCATTGGACGACACGGTGCTTGAAGATGGTGTGAAGCTCGACAACCTCATCCAGATCGGCCACAACGTGCGCATCGGCGCGCACACGGCAATGGCGGGCTGCGTGGGCGTGGCGGGCAGCGCCACTATTGGCAAGCATTGCCAGGTGGGCGGCGGCGCGGTGATTCTTGGTCATCTCACGCTCGCCGACCGTGTCATCATCTCCGCTGCATCCGTGGTGATGCGCTCCATCTCGAAGCCCGGTCAATACAGCGGCGTGTTCCCCATCGACGACAATGCCGCCTGGGAAAAGAACGCAGCCACGTTGCGTCAATTGCACGGTTTGAGAGAGCGGCTGCGTGCCCTTGAGAAGAAAACACCATGATGGACATCCACGAGATCTTGAAGAAGCTGCCGCATCGCTACCCCATCCTGCTGGTGGACCGCGTGCTGGAGCTGGAGACGGGCAAGCGCATCAAGGCGATCAAGAACGTCACGATCAACGAGCAGTTTTTTCAGGGGCACTTTCCGCGCCGGCCGGTGATGCCGGGCGTGCTGATGCTGGAGGCGCTGGCGCAAGCCGCGGCGCTGCTGTGCTTCGAAAAGCTGGGAAATTCGCCCGACGACAATAGGGTGTACTACTTCGCAGGCATCGACAGCGCACGCTTCAAGCGGCCGGTGGAGCCCGGCGACCAGCTCATCCTTGATGCGACGCTGGACCGCGCGAGGGCAGGTGTCTTCAAATTCACCACCAAGGCGTTCGTGGGCGCTGAGCTCGCCGTCGAGGCCGAACTGATGTGCACGATGCGCACGATTGCCTGAGAGGCTGAGAGTATGTCGATCATGTCCGCTCATCACGCTGAAAGACCCCTGCTCGTCGTTGCAAATGCTCGCCATACCCCGAGCTATGGCTACGCTTTACGCCTAGTGTCGCTTCAAGCCACAAGTGTCGGCTGCTCGCTTGCTCTCGAGATGCATTGCGGCGTTACGCCTCCTCGCCATAGGCGCGGCTATGACTCGTCGGCGCGCCTTGCACTGCGCCCCGACAGCGGCGCGATCAACCGACACTTGATGCGTGAAGCG
>Ga0207678_10001688_pt1 | contig 20272 bp, 17 predicted proteins | sample KBSC63metaG_FD_184319 | JGI IMG/M metagenome (GOLD analysis project Ga0207678, IMG submission 184319) | Corn rhizosphere microbial communities from Kellogg Biological Station, Michigan, USA - KBS C6-3 metaG (SPAdes) (version 2) | ecosystem: Host-associated > Plants > Roots > Rhizosphere > Soil ... | reverse complement strand
GATGGAACGCATTATGTGGTTCATGCGCAGTTGACTGACACCAGTCGAAGCGACTTCAACGTGGATAGCGAGGGAACACTGAAGCGGCGCGACCGTGCGAAGGAGGATCTTGCCGTGGCTTCGTTGACGACAGGAGGAGCGGCGGCGGCGGGGGCGATGATTGGCGGCGGAGTTGGGGCGCTGGTTGGAGCGGGCGTCGGAGCCGGCGTGAGCACGGTAGTGTGGTTGAAGCAGGACCGGCAGGCAACGCTGCCGAAGGATGTGCGCTTGACGTTTTGCCTGATCGCCCCGATGATTCTCAAGCCTCTGAACAGTGGGCCGGTCAGCAGCCTGACTCCGAGCAGCCTTCCCTCGATGCACGCAGCGCAGTAGTAGTTTGCGATTCGATTTTGAACAGCGGCCTGTCGGCGAAAGCGGCAGGCCGTTTGTGTCGGCGGGATGGGCGGTCGAAGTTACAATAGAAAAGTCTATGGCCCTCTACCGTTTCGTGTGTAACTCGAACCGTATCCCCGCATGACGGACGTCTCCAGCAAGAGCCGCAATCTGCTGAAGACCTTGCCCGGGGTGTTGATCAGCATTTTCTTTCTCTGGTACACGTTTAAGGGCATTTCGTTCGAGCACATTCGTGCTCTGCGCCTGGTGCATCCTGCGTGGATTGCCGGGGTGTTGGCGTTTACCTTCGCAAGCTATACGCTGCGCTGTGTTCGCTGGACGAACATGATGCTGCCAACCGGGGCCCGGTTTTGGGTCTGTGCGCGGGTGCTGATGACTTCGCTGGCTGCCAATAACATTATGCCGCTGCGGATCGGCGATATCATGCGCGTCTTCACCTACGCGGACGATCTGGGCACAACGCCTTCCGTGATTCTCAGCACGGTGATTCTGGAAAAACTGCTGGACATCTTTGTGCTGGTTTTGATGTTCGTCGCGACGATGAGCAGTATTGCGACGCATCGCCTCCATGTGATTGCGTATGTGTCGCTGGCGATTTCGTCGGCCGGTCTGCTGGTGCTGCTACTGGGGGCGCGGATGCTACAGCCGAAGATTGCAGCGCTGTTCAAACGGCTCCCCAAGAATGCAAAGCTGGAGAAGATTGAGCACTGGATTTTGCTTGCGCTCGATGCGGTGGCACGCATTGGGATCGTGGGGTCATTGCTGCTGCTGGTGCAGTCGGCGATCATCTGGGGATGCGAAGGGATGATCTTTCTGTCGGCGCTGAAGCTGCTGGGCGTGCATGCCGACCGCGTCAGTCCGTGGCTTGCGGTGTCGTTCGCAAATCTCTCGTATCTGATTCCCAGCTCTCCGGGAGCGATTGGGCCGTTTGAGTTGGCGGTCAAGACTTCGCTGGTGAGCCATGGCGCGGCCGATCCACAGGCTGCGCTGTTTGGGCTTGCGCTGCATGCTTGGCTGCTGATCTCTGTGACCGGCGCGGGCGGACTGATCTTTTTCACGCATCGCTTCCGGATTCATAACAAGAAACCGCTTTTGCAGGAGATTGAAACGCTTCCTGCGGAGCTGCCATGAACCGTGGCGATGGCTCGCTCGCGTAAACTGACACATAGCCCCACAACTTTTATTTAAGCGGTGAAACCGAAGCATGTATCGCACAATTCAGCAGTTCCTGATGGCCCGGATTCAGGCCATCCTCCTTGCCAAATACGACATCACGCTTTCTAACCTGACGGTCGAGCAGCCGCCGAGTATCGCGCTGGGCGAACTTGCGTTGCCGGTTGCGTTCGAGCTGGCTAAGCGGCTGCGCAAGGCTCCGCGCGCCATTGCTACGGAACTTGCGGCGGAACTGTCGGCTGCGCTGCCGGAGGGCGTGACGAGCGTTGAAGTGGCGGGAGCGGGCTATCTGAACGTCCGGCTGGACCGCGTGGCGGCTGTGCGCCGCATCGCCGCCGATGAACATGCGGATATTGGCGGACCGGGTTTTCGGCTGGTCGAGCATACGAGCATCAATCCGAACAAGGCTGCGCATATCGGCCATCTGAGGAATGCGATTCTGGGCGATACGTTTCAGCGACTTCTGCGTCCGGATCGTTACAAACGCGGTTATGACGTTGGGGTGCAGAACTACATCGATAACACCGGGGTTCAGGTGGCCGATGTTGTGGTGGGGCTGGTGCATCTCGAAGGCAAGACGCTCGACAGCACGCGCGAACTGCTGACGGAGCTTATCGAGATGAACCAGCGAATCGACTACTACTGTTGGGAGCTGTACGCTCGCGTGTCGCAGTGGTACACCGCCGATCCTGCAGAACTGGCTGCGCGCAAGCAGCTTCGACTGGATACGTTGCACGCTCTTGAAGTGGGCAACAACGATACTGCTGCTATCGCGGAACTGATTTCGACCGCGGTGTTGCGGCGGCATCTGGAGACGATGGAGCGGCTGGATATCGAGTACGACTTTCTTCCGCGGGAGAGCGAGATCCTTGCGCTGCACTTCTGGGATGCGGCGCGTGCGCTGATGCTGGAGAGAGGCGTGCTCTACCTGGAGACGTCCGGCAAGAACAAGGGGTGCTACGTGATGCGCCGGGCCGGAACGACGGAGGAAGCGGCTGCGGACTCCGACGGTCCTGACGAGGATGCGAAGGTGATTGTGCGCTCGAACGGAACTGTGACCTATGTGGGCAAGGACATTGCGTACCACTTGTGGAAGTTTGGGTTGCTGCCGGGGAAGGATTTTGGTTACCAGAGATTTCATGAGTATCCGAGCCATACCTGCTGGATCTCGACCGCGGGGGCCAGCGATCCGGCGCACCCGATCTTTGGTAAGGCTGACGCGATTTACAACGTGATCGATTCGCGGCAGAACGATCCGCAGAACAATGTGGTTGCGGCGCTGCGTGGCATGGGCTACACGGATGCCGCCGACCACTACACGCACTTCAGCTACGAGATGGTCGCGCTGACTCCGCGGTGTGCGATCGAGCTGGGCTACAACGTGAGTGAAGAGGATCGCAAGAAGGCGTATATCGAGGTGAGCGGGCGCAAGGGATTCGGGGTGAAGGCCGATGATCTGCTCGACCAGTTGATCGCCGCCGCGAAGGCTGAGGTGGATACGCGCCACGCTGAGTTGACGGAGGAGGAGCGGGCCAGCGTTGCGCGCCAGATTGGCGTCGGTGCGCTGCGATACTTCATGCTGCGCTTTACACGAAACACCGTGATTGCGTTTGATTTCAAGGATGCGCTTAGCTTCGAGGGCGAGACCGGGCCTTACGTTCAGTACGCCATCGTGCGTGCGGCGAACATTCTACGTAAGGCAGGAACCACCGAGGCCGAGGTGCTGGCTGCGGTTCCTTCGCTCGATCTGGCTAGCATCCTCGACGGCGAAGAGGGAAGCAGCTTGTGGGAGACCTGGCTGCTGGCCTCGAAGCTGACGCTCGTCATCGAGCAGTGCCTTGCCACTGCCGAACCTGCGTACCTGGCTAAGTACGCCTTCCAACTGGCGCAGCAGTTCAACAATTTCTACCACCGGCACCATGTTCTGAATGAGGCTGATCCCACGCGCAGAGCGCTTCTGCTGGCGACGGCTACCGTGGCTCAGCGGGAGATGACTCGCGCGCTCGGCTATCTCGGCATTCAGGCACCGCCGGTTATGTAACGTGCACCGGCACGAATACAAAACGACCACGGATTTCGCGGACAAAAACGGATAACAATTCAAGGTCTTGATCCGTGTTATTCCGCGAAATCCGTGGTCGAACACTGTTTCTTTAAGCGGAGTAGCTCCGCACCCACTCGACGATGGAGCGCACGGCGATTCCGGTTGGTCCGTAGGGGAGCCAGGGTTTGCTCTCCTCGTTCCAGGCGCAGCCGGCGATGTCCAGGTGTACCCACGGCGTTTCTCCGGCAAACTCCTTCAGGAACATGGCGGCGGAGGTGGCCCCGCCCCAGCGATTCTTTCCGGTGTTCATGATGTCCGCGATCTGGCTCTTGATTTGATCTTTGTAGTCGTCGGTGCAGGGTAGCCGCCAGAACTTTTCGCCCGAGACCTTGAGCGCTGCCTGGAACTTCTCGCAGGTAGCGTCGTCGTTCGAGAAGAGACCGGCATTCAACATGCCCAGAGCGACGACGCAGGCTCCGGTCAGCGTCGCAGCGTTGATGAGATGCGTGCAGCCGAGCGTCTTCGCGTAGTGGAGGCCGTCGGCGAGCACGAGACGTCCCTCGGCGTCGGTGTTGACGATCTCAATCGCTTTGCCCGACATGGCTGTCACGACATCGCCCGGTTTGAAAGCATTGCCGTCCGGCATATTTTCCGCTGAGCACACGACGCCGATCACCTTGACCTTCGGCTTCAACTGCGCGATGGCACGCATCGCTCCAATCATGGCGCCGGCGCCGGCCATATCGTATTTCATCTTCTGCATGCCCTCGGCGGGCTTGATGGAGATTCCTCCGCTGTCGAAGGTGATGCCCTTGCCGACGAGGCCCAACACAGGCGCGTCTTTCGCCACGCCTCCGGCTGGCTCATACGTCATCACGATGAGCGCAGGTGGCTGGGCGGAGCCTCGCGTTACAGCATAAAAGGCTCCCATCTTGAGCTCAAGCAGCTTGTCTGTGGAGTAGACCTCGCACTTCAGCCCCATCTCTCCACACATGGTCGCCGTGCGCTCGCCCAGCACGGTAGGGGTGAGGATGTTGCCTGGTTCATTGACCAGCGAGCGGGTAAAGTTTTGGGCCGCTGCAACAATCAGACCTTCGTTGAAACCTTCCTGAATCTCTGTGCCAGCTAATTTTTCCATCTGACGGGAAAGGATGGTGAGCTTCTGCACGGAGCGGTCCTGGCGATCGCTCTTGTAGGTGTCATAGTCGATCTCTCCGACTACAGCGCCTTCGACCAGGGCGCGCGAAATCAAGCGGTAGGGAAGGGCATCGGAGTGCTCGTCGGAGAGAGCATGATCTTCTGGAAACGCAATGGCTATCTCATGGAGGCCCAGGGGCTTTGCCGCGCGTACCGCAGTTCCCGCGCCTTTGCGAATCTCGTCCGCTGACAGGGTCTTGACTTTGCCGAGCCCGATCAGCAGGAGACGCTCGGCCTTGAGTCCTCCGGGTGTATGGAGCAGAAGTGTCTCGCCCAGGGTCGCCTTAAACTCCCCCGATGCCATGACCCTGTCGGTTGCCTTCGATACTGCATCGGACGTATTCAAGAGCACCGGCCGTGGATCCGCATCCTTGGCTGCCGCAATATCCACCGCAAACACTGCTAGCATCGACGCAGAAAATCCCGCCGCATCTTGAAAGAGTAGTTTCGTATCCATAGTTCTATCCTAGCGCGACTTCTCGCCGCTCCGCCGCAAAGAGTCTACAACGAAAGGGATTTGATGCCTCGACGGCTGCGCGCTCGTAACTTTAGGCAAACCAACTCTTTCAGCATCTTCTATTCCTGAAGCCCGGCTTATCCGACAAGAATGACAAAGCGATAGGGCGAAAGGTAGACTCTCTCGATTGAAGATCCTCCCCAAGTTGCAAGGGCCCCTGTGAAACTTTGAACCAAGGAGAATTGTGATGAATATTAATAAAAGTAATCGATACCTGGTAGCCAGCCTGTTGGCGGCCATATCGGTTGCGATGACTGCACCCAGCGCCTTTGCCGACTTCACCTACACCGAAACAACACAAATTACCGGCGGGTCGATGCTGGGCCTTATGAAGATGGCGGGAACCTTCAGCCGTCAGGCCCGTAAAGCGGGCGAACCCATCGTTTCCACCGTTGTCATCAAAGCGAACCGCATGGCGCGCATCAGTCCCGATCAGACCGAGATCATCGACCTCGATGCCGAAACGATTACGAATATCAATACGCTTCGGCATGAGTACACGGTCGTGACCTTTCAGCAGATGAAGCAGCAGATCGAGGCTGCCGCGGCTAAGGCGAAGGCCGAGCAGGAGAAGAACGCGAAGTCTGCCCCGGAGCAGCAGCAGTCTTCCAACACCGACGTCAAGTTTCAGGTGCATGTCCGAAATACGGGACAATCCCGCGATGTCGTCGGGCTGAAGGCGCACGAATCGATTCTGGCTATGAACATGGATGCGACCGATAAGATCTCGGGCCAGACTGGATCGATGGCAATTACGAACGATATGTGGCTTGCGCCCGAGATTCCCGGCTACGACGAGGTGAAGGAGTTCTACCGCAAGTTTGCCCTGAAGATGGGAACGGTCTTCAGCAGCGCCGTTAATCCAGCGATGCTGGCGCAGTACCGCGGGGCTTCGCAGGGAATGGCCGACATGGCCGAAGAGATGTCGAAGCTGAAGGGAACTCCCGTACTTCAGGTGATGCGCATGGGCATGACGACCGATGGGAAGCCGCTTCCGGCTGCCTCCGAGGCTCCGCTGCCACCGGCGGGATCCGGGCCGCAGATGCCTAGCGCCGGTGATGTTGCGCAGCAGTCAGCTGCTTCGGCCATTGCCAGCAAACTTGGAGGATTGGGTGGCTTCGGCGGTTTCGGGCGCAAGAAGAAGGCTGACCCGGCACCTGCCCCTGCAGACTCCGCATCGGGTACAGGAAATGCGGCGCAGCAGTCCTACAGCGTCCTGATGGAGACAAACACGGAACTGACCAGCTTTTCGCGCACGGCCAATGAGGCGAGCTTCGCTATCCCCGCGGGCTTCAAGCAGATCCAGATGAAAGGTATGAACTAGGACGAACGTTACCGAGCTCGAAGGACAACGACCGTTTCATCATCGAAGTGTTCCGTGCCATCCTGAAAGTCGGAGACTGCTTTCAGGATGGCTTCGACACTTGCTGCGGCCGTAGGGTACGAGCTGCCGCGAAGAATCTCTTCCAGACGGTCGTTGCCGAACATCTCGCCGGTGGCGTTTTCGGCATCGACGATGCCGTCGGAGAAGAAGACAACCAGGTCGCCGGGACGCGTGGACAGGGTGAATTCTTCGTACTCCGCGTCCGAAAATAGGCCGAGTGGGAAGCCCTCGGCCTTGATCGTCCGGACTGGCGGCGCATTTGCCACGCTGGGACTGGCGGAGAGGAACAGCGGCTGCACCGATCCTGCGTTGGCGATCTGGAGTGTCTGGTTGGAGTCGTCCCATACCGCCATAAGCATGGTCACGTACTGTGAATCGAGTTTGCGCTCCTGAAGCTGCTCGTTCAGCGCGGCCAGCATCGCTGCCGGGGAGAGATGCTGGGGCGCGAGCGACCGCAGAATCCCGCTGACCATTGCTGCATAGAGAGCTGCGGGTGCGGCCTTGCCGCTGACGTCTCCAATCGCCAGCGCCACTCGCCCGGGGCCATAGTCGAGAAAGTCGTACAGATCGCCGCCAATCGAACGGGCTGGCAAAAAATGCGCGGCAATCTCGGCGTGGGCCAGTTTTGGCGGCCGTGCCGGCATCAGACGTAGCTGCACCTTGCGCGCCATCTCCAGGTCGCGCTCCATGCGCTGCTCTTCCTCGTGGATGCGCTGGTAGAGCCGCGCGTTGGCGATGCTGATCGCGACTTGTGCCGCGAGCGTCGACAGCGTTCTCTGGTGATCCTCGTTGTAGTAGTTCACCCGCGTATGTTCGAGATCGAGGACGCCGATGACCTCGCCCTTCGAGAGCAGCGGAACGGACAACTCGGAGCGCGTCTCCGGATTTTCCATAATGTAACGGGGGTCCTTGCGCACATCGGGCGAGAGTATCGGCTCGCGCTGCTGCGCGGCCAGCCCGATCAACCCCTGTCCGAGAGGAATCGCACGCTCTCTCGCGATGCGTTCGCCGTAGCGTGACGAGAAGCGATGCTCGAGCTGCTGCGTGCGTTCATTCCACAGCAAGATCGAAAACATCTGAAAGTCGATGACTCGCTTCAGCAACAGTCCGATCCGTTCCAGCAGGTCGTCGAGGTCGAGAATGCTCGTGATCTCCCGCGAGATTTCATTGAGTACGGTCAGCGTTTGTGCCTGTCGCGAAACTCGCGTGTAGAGTCGTGCATTTTCAATCGCGATCGCCATGCGCGAAGCGACCAGTTCCAGCAGACGCTGGTGTTCTGGAGTAAAGTATGCCGGGGTTTCTGACTCGATATCCAGTACCCCGATCACCTTGTTTTTGACGATCAGCGGTACGGACAGCTCGGAGCGCACGTTCGGATTGGCGTCGATGTAGTGTTCGGCCAGGCTCACATCTTCGACCAGGATCGATCTGCGCTGGAGCGCTGCCTGTCCTACGATGCCTCGTCCCAGCTTGATCCTCATGCGCTCGATCTCCGGCGCATGTCCCACCTGGAAGCGCATCCGCAGATCCTGGGCGCGGTCGTTGATCAGAAGAATCGCGAAGATGCGATAGTCGATGACTGCTCGGACAAGGTCGGCTACCCGGTGCATCAGGGTGTTCAGGTCCAGCGTTGTATTCAGCGCGTCGGCGAGGTTGTGGAGGAAATCGACCTGCAGCGGCTCCACACGAATCTTCGGATCGGCGGCGTGCGGATGAAAGAGCGCCGAGGAAGGACGGTAATCTCCCTCGAGATGCTCGTCGCTCGGCGACGGGTCCGAGCCGGGTGGGTTCGTACTTCGGGATTTGATCGGAGCTGACATGCTGGGCCTGTTGATCTTACCGGCTGAAGGTGGATTTGGGGAGTGCTTCTTCAAGGTTGAGTCGTGCCGTAATCTGGCCGGATCGCCAGTGCATTCTCTCCCGACGTTCCAGAGGCCGATTCAGCGTACCAAGTCGCCACACGGGGCGCCTATCCTGCAAGCTGGGCCGTTCGCGTTGCGACGATCTTTACGCTCGCGCTGGTGCCAATTCGCGATGCCCCGGCTTTGAGCATTAACGTTGCGTCGTCCAGGCAGCGGATGCCGCCTGCCGCCTTGACTCCGGCACGATGGCCGGCCGCCCCGCGCAGGAGCACGATATCATCCGCCGTAGCACCTCCGGTTGAAAAGCCTGTGCTCGTCTTCAGAAAGTCTGCCCCTGCGCTCAGGGCAAGTTCAGCAGCGCGAAGTTTTTCCTCGAAGGTCAACAGGCACGTCTCGAGGATGACCTTCACGATCGCTCCGGAGCCATGGGCAAGCTCAACTACGCCATGGATGTCCTGCCGGATGGCTTCGTAGTCAGCGGCTTGTCCGGATTTTAACAATCCGATCGACATCACCATATCTACATCATGCGCGCCATGTTTCAGCACGCGGGCCGTCTCGTCCCGCTTGGAAGCGGGCAGATTTGCGCCTAACGGAAATCCGATTGCTACTCCTACTGCAATTCCAGTTCCTGCCAGTGCGGCTGCGGCCAGCGAGACCCACACCGGGTTCACCAGCGCACATGCGAACCGGTACTCTGCTGCTTCATGACAAAGCTGCAGCACCTGGCTCCGGGTTGCGTCCGGTTTGAGCAAGGTGTGATCGAGTACCGCGGCCAGGTTCTCCGGCGACGAAAGCGTATGGGCGGCGAAGGCGGCAGCGTCAAAGCTCTCCGGATCGTTAGGATGTGGCTCAGAGATAGTCAGGGTACTCAAAACGATGCTCCTTTGGCGATGGGGAGGTGCGCGCCGCATCTCCATCATACTGCGGTAGACACTGGTTCGTCGCAGCGTGCATTTACAGGGTTTTTGCTTCTATTTTCAGGCGGAATCATCCAATCCCTGTGGATAAAAACGTGGTCAAAAATAGCGTAAAGAACCCGCTTCGTCTCTCCGTATTGGACCAAGCTCCCGTAGCTGCAGGTAGTACGCCCGGAGACGCTCTGCAGAACTCGATCAAGCTGGCGCGCTCTGTCGACGCTCTCGGCTACACCCGCTTCTGGATGTCCGAGCATCACGCGATGGATACCCTTGCGTGTACCGCTCCCGAGGTTATGCTTGCGCGCATCGGTGCGGAGACCAAGCGGATTCGTATCGGCGCCGGGGGCATCATGCTCCCGCATTACACGCCGCTCAAGGTGGCGGAGTGCTTTCGGATGCTGCACGCTCTCTATCCGGGCCGGGTCGATCTCGGGATTGGGCGCGCTCCGGGTGGCGGTCCTGTCGAAGCGCTCGCCCTCAAGCGAGAGCGCAAGACGCCCATGCCAGATGATTTTCCCGATCAGGTCGCCGAACTGCTGGCGTTTCTGGGGCGCTCATTTCCGCCAGAGCACCCCTTTGCGCGAATCCAAGTTTCTCCGCATACCGCGGGTGGCCCTGACGTGTGGATGCTTGGCTCCAGTATGTGGAGCAGCGCTGCCGCAGTCGAGTTCGGCCTACCCTACTCCTTTGCCCACTTCTTTAGCCCGATTCACACACGCATGGCGATTGAAACCTATCGTCGCAACTTCAGGCCGAGCGCCTATCGAACTGAACCGGAGGCCACCGTAGCTGTCGGCGTCATCTGTGCGGAGACAGAGGAAGAGGCGGAGTTTCTTGCCTCCAGTGTCCGCCTGCTTCAGGTGCGTATTCGCCAGGGCGATCGTAGCCCGATTGCCTCTCCTGAGGACGCGATGGGTGAACTTCGGCTGCTGAGAGGAGTTCCCATGGAGGAGGGCGAGTGGCCTCGCTACTTCGTCGGTACGCCCGCGCGGGTGCGGGAGCATCTGGAGGCGATGGCTGAGGCTCTTGGGATTGGCGAACTGATTGTCAACACGATCTTGTGGAGCCAGTCGGCGAGATTGAGAAGTTACGAATTGCTGGCTCAAGCCTTCCAGCTCTGAAGCTGACAGAAGTAGCTAACGCCAGCTTACCGCCAGATGCCACCGCATCTCACGATCCATGGTCTTCTTCAACACCTGCGCGTACTCCAGCAATTCGGAGAGGACCTGCTCTCCCTCGCTGCCAAGCTGCTGCGGCTCATCCTGCAACGCTTCCAGAAGCGCATGGACTGTCTTCAGCCCGTCTCCAGCGGAGTACCACTGCGGAGGCGGGAGCCGCCGTATCATTTCCTGGTCCCCGGCGCCCTCTTCGATGAGTAGAGACATTGAATTCTCATCCGCGGAAAAGAACTCGATGAGAGGCCGAACTCCAAGGCGAAGGGCCAGTCTCTCCAGAGCGTCTTCGTGCCTGGCCAGCGACCGTCCGTTGACAAAGATGTCGAACCCGGGGTCCTCGCCTTCGACGACGATGTACATGGAAGCAGCCATTGTCCGCAGTGTACCCCCGCAAAGAGCCTAGAGAAAAGTATCACCGAAGAGACAGGTGAGCCTTCTCCGAGGCCTCACTTGAGAAGAGGAGTACGGCTGCCCCTCCCGCGAGGAGTGCCGCACCCAGCCCCATGCGTAGCGTCAGTTCAGGGCGGAAGATCAGATAGCCCTCGGCCACGATCAGCAGAGGGATCACAAGATAACGTGCTGCAAGACGCACCGGGGCTATCTCCCGCAATAACCAGAGGATCAGTATCGTTTCGGCTGCGTTCGCGGCGGAGGAGAGGGAGATGGAAGCAGCCAGCGCGCTCCATCGCCCTATCGCGGGACCGCTGAACGAAGCGCAGAGGATGAGAAAGGCGGCGTTCGAGAGGCCGACAATCGCAACAGCTTCCGTCAGACGAAATGGTTGCAGAATGCGGTTCATCCATACACTCGCGGCGGCCATGAGAACTATGACTGCCAGCAATCCTCCGAGCATCCACCATCCTCGCGTCGAGGCAGGCAGTGTGAAGGGGAGCAGGAGTAAAACCCCGCCAACTCCGCAGAGAGCAGGCAACAGCAATCGCCGGACCTCGTCGCGCCCGGTGAAGGCCACGACCAGAATTACGACTACCGGAGTCATGGCGAAGCCTATGGAGCGACTGATGCCAGATAGCCCTCCACCGCTCCACTCAAAGAAGGCAGTCGGCAATCCGAAGAAGCCGAGTCCTGCCAGTGTCAGGGAGTACCAAGGCAGCCCGCGTCTCCATCGTCCCAGGAGCAGCACGAGCCCCGCTACGCCCAGCACGCCAAAGAGGAAAGCAGGACTCTCGAAAGGAAGTGAGGAGTCAGACGCAAGGGGAGGGAACAGCCATCCGGCCGAACTCAACAGGCAAAAAGCAATCAACCCCAGCCACAAATGCCATTTCATCGTATGTCGCTATTCCATGCTGGATTCGACGGTGCAGATACAGAAAGACCGCGCCTAGGCGCGGTCTTTCTGTATCTCAGTGATCAAGGCCTAGCGATTGCCGCCGCCCTGAGGTGCGCCCGAGCCAGAGCCGGAGCCGGGACGCCGTCCGCCACGGCGACGTCGTCCACCGCCCGGGCGCCGCTGGCCGCCAGCCTCACTCGAACTGTGCTCACCGGGTGTTACCTGGACAGGAGCATCCGCGCGATTAAAGTTCGGTTCATCGCCGGCTTCATCGCTGTCCTCTTCGAAGTCGTCATCGTCGTCAGACGTCACATCGTCATTCTGAGCACGTCCATTGGGGGTAGCCGTATTGGCAGCCGATGCGTCGATCCCAACCTGACCCGGCTCCGGGAGTCCCAGTTTTGCACGCTGCTCGCGAAGAACGGCCTTCCTGGAGAGCTTGATGCGATTGCCTTCAATCGCAAGCACCTTGACCAGGATCTGATCGCCTTCGCGCAACTCGTCCTTGACCTCTTTGACGCGATGCTCTGCAATCTCGGAGACATGCAGCAGACCGTCGGTGCCGGGGAAGATCTCGACAAACGCGCCAAATTCGGCCAGGCGAACCACCTTGCCCAGGTAGGTCTTCCCAATCTCAGGCACTGCGGTGATATCGCTGATCATCTGGATCGCGCGAGCCAGACCGTCGGCATCGCTTGAAGCCACGTTGACCCGACCCGTATCGTCGACATCGATCTTCACACCGGTTGCATCGATGATCCCACGGATCACTTTGCCTCCGGGGCCGATCAGATCACGAATCTTATCCGTCGGGATCTGAATGGTGTGAATGCGAGGTGCGAACTGTGATTTTTCTTCATTCGCGCCGGCGATTACCGCGTCCATCTTATCCAGCAGCCAGAGGCGGCCGTGCCGCGCCTGCTCCAGGGCTTCCCGCATGATCTGCGGCGTGATGCCCATGATCTTGATGTCCATCTGCAGGGCGGTAATGCCATTGCGTGTCCCGGCAACTTTGAAGTCCATATCGCCGTAGTGATCTTCCGCGCCTGCAATATCCGTCAGGATGGCATACTGATCGCCTTCCTTCACCAGCCCCATGGCCACACCGGCCACCGAACCTTTGATGGGAATTCCAGCCTGCATCAACGAAAGCGACGCACCGCAGACCGTGGCCATGGAAGAAGAGCCGTTCGATTCGAGGATGTCCGAGACGACGCGCAGCGTGTAGGGCGACTCGTCCTCACCCGGCAGCACGGCTTCGATCGCACGGAACGCAAGCGCTCCATGACCGATCTCGCGGCGCCCGACACCGGTCATACGGCCTACTTCGCCAACCGAGAATGGCGGGAAGTTATAGTGCAGCATGAAGCGACGCTTCTGCTCGCCCTCGTAGCTCTCCAATCGCTGAGCGTCGTCCGTTGTGCCCAGTGTGGCACTGACCAGCGCCTGGGTCTCACCACGTGTAAACAGCGCCGACCCGTGCACCCGGGGCAGCACGCCGACCTCAATGGTGATCTGCCGAATCTCATCGAATGCACGATGGTCGGGGCGAATCCGCTCCTTCAAGACCTGCTCGCGGAAGATGCTTTCGCGCAGCAGTTCGTAGTACTTGCTCAACTTCTTTGCTGCAGTCGCATCGCCTTCCGGCAGCTCTTTCTTCAACTCGTCCTTGATCTCCTTGACCAAGGCGTAGCTCTCAAACTTGGGGTGTTTCTGCGTGTCGAGCGCATCCTTCAACCTTGCGCCAATCTTCGCCGTTAAGCCGTTCAGATATTCGTGATCGACCTCAACTGCTCCAACCTCGCGCTTGGTCTTGCCCGCGCGTTTGACCAGGTCTTCAATGGCGTCGCAGATTTTCTTGATCTGCTCATGCGCAAACTCAATGGCATCGACGACGCGGCCTTCAGCGATCTCCCTGGAGCCGGATTCGATCATTACAATGCCGTCTTTCGTACCGACGACCATGATGTTCAGGGTGCTCTTCGCGCGCTCGGCGTAAGTAGGGTTTACGACAAACTGATCGTCGATGATACCGATGCGTACTGCGCCCACCGGTCCGTGAAAGGGGATGTCGCTCAGAGCCAGTGCGCAGCTTGCGCCATTGATGCCCAGTACATCGGGGTCATTCTCCTTGTCCGCGGAGTAGACGAACGCCACCACTTGGGTCTCATTTCGGAATGCCTCAGGAAAGAGAGGGCGAATCGGCCGATCGATCTGGCGGCTGGTCAAAATCTCCTTTTCACTGGGCCGTCCCTCGCGCTTGATGAAGCCGCCGGGGATGCGCCCGCCCGCGTAGGTGAACTCGCGATACTCCACCGTCAGAGGGAAGAAGTCGATGCCTTCTTTCGGGTCGGGCGAAGCTACTGCCGTTGCCAGAACTACGTTGTCGCCGCTCGAGGTGAGGGCTGCGCCGGAGGCTTGTTTTGCCATGCGTCCGGTCTCAAATTTAATCTGCTTGCCGCCGGCAAGCTCTACGGTCACATCCTGTTTCATATCGTCTCTCTTCTTTCTCTTTTGTCTTTAAGCTTGTATCGCGTCATCCGAATGCGGGCGCGAAAAAGCGCAGCCTGGGGAAGCGGCTATAGAGCCGTCACCAAGCTGCACTGGTAGGAATGTCCTGATGGTAGGCACTGACCGGAGCCAGAAACAGTGGAGACAACCACATCGCCGCTCATCGTCAACAACCCCGGCGACAAGGTCTTACCTGACCTTGCACGAAGTTTGCCGCCGAATGCCAACGGGCCGTGTGTGCTTCCATGTATAACGGTGCTCCGGAGAGTGTTACGGTTACTTGCGGATTCCCAGTTTGCCGATGACCTCGCGATATCGGTCCGCGTCACACTTTTTCAAGTAGTCAAGCAAACGGCGTCGCTTGCTCACGAGCATCAGAAGCCCGCGGCGTGATCCGTGGTCCTTCTTATGTTCTTTGAAGTGTTCCGTCAACTCGCCGATGCGCTCGCTAAGAATAGCGATCTGCACCTCGGGACTCCCGGTATCTGAGTCATGTGTGCGAAACTTTGCAATAATGTCTGTCTTTTTAGCGGATGCCAACACAGCTGTTTCTACTCCTGATCTTCTAGTTCACTCTTCTCAGTGTCTACGTAAGGATAGCATTGCCGAGGGAACGCGGCAATCATGGGGAGCGCCAAAGTAATCAAAGATTTGGGACTCAAGCTGTATGCGTTTTGAGAAAACGCAGCGTTCTTTCCCGGGCCAAGGCCGCAGCCTCTGGATTGTAGGTTCTTGAGTCCGCGTCGCGGTTGAATGCGTGTCCTGCTCCTTTATATACAAAGATCTCAACTTCGGGGTGGGCTGTTCGAACCAGATCGATTTGGTCCGGGCCAATATGCGAATCGTCCTGCCCGATATGGATCATCACAGGGCAACTAGGCTCCCCGGCTGCAAACTTGCCTATGCCCCCCGGATAGTAGGCAACACAGCACGAAGGCTGCATCTTCAGGCTCTCCCCGCGCGTGGCGGTCACCCAACTCAGCAGCCCTCCATAGCAATAACCCACTACGGCAATGCCTTTGCCTGCCTCTTTCGTAAACGCATAGGCGGCCGCAACGTCCTTCAATTGAGTTTCAGGATTCAATTTCGCGTAGAGTTCGTAGGCTCTTTTCGAGTCCTCACCTTCGTACTTTAGCTCGAGGCCGCGTTCAAAGCGGTCAAATAGAGCGGGAGCTATCACCAGAAATCCCTCTCCGGCATAGCCGTCAGCAACGCTGCGAATATGCGCATTCACCCCAAAGATTTCCTGAATCAGCACAATCACACCGATTGGCTCTTCTGCCGGATGTGCTACATAAGCGTTCAATTCATGTCCATCCGGTGCTTGTAGCTTGACCCATTCGTTCTCCATGGCACGATCCTCACTCAGCGCAATGCTGTTCAATGGTGCTGTTCTTTCGATGCGAGACGAGAACCGGAAGATCGCATTGTGACTGCCCGTTATGACTCGTCATGTGAATTGGCATAGCCTCTCATCTCGCCAGTCCAGAGAAGGAAGCGAAGGAATTGTCTGTGTTCTTTCCAGAAGATATCCCAGAAGTCCTGCAAACACACTGTCTCTGCGTGCTTGCCGGAGTAGGTTTCGAGTCTCCATCGGAGGTAGGGGCTGCGCCAGGGACGTAGCCTGTGGCCGCGGGTGGCGTTCCATAGAAACCTGATTCCCTCGACCATGGCTGACCTCGCTCCTTAATTATAGAGAAGGAAGCGATTTTTGATTGTATGTGGCGGTTGGGTCAGGCGTACTTGCGGAGGACCCCGAGGACTTTGCCCTGGATGCTGACGTTAGCGGCGGGGGCGTAGATGGGGGCCATCTCGGTGTTGGAGGGCTGGAGGCGGACCATGCTGCCTTCGCGGTAGAAGCGCTTGAGGGTGGCGTCGGAGCCGTCGATGAGGGCGACGATGATCTCTCCTTCGCGGGCGGTGCGGGTTCGCTCGACCAGGACGTAGTCGCCGGAGACGATGTGCTCGTCGCGCATGGAGTCGCCGCGGACCTCGAGGGCGAAGACCTCGCGGTTGCCGATGATGTCGCTGAGGGAGATGCTCTCGGCGGTCTCGATGGCTTCGACGGGTTTGCCGGCGGCGATGCGGCCGAGCAATGGGAGGCGGTCTGCACCTTTCTTGCTGGAGCGGGCGGGGAGGACGTCGATCGAGCGGCTGCGGTTGTGGGCGCGCTGGAGGAGGCCTTTGTTTTGCAGATTGGTGATGTGTTTGTGCACGGTGGCCAGGGAACTGAGGCCGAGGCCATTGGCTATTTCTTCGTAGGAGGGAGAGTAGCCGTTCTTCTGCGTGAAGCCGGAAAGGAAGTCGATCACTTCTTTTTGCCGCCGTGTGATTGCCATGCGGAGATTGTAGCGAATAAAAAGCGAACTGCAACAACTTTCTGCTTTTGAATCGTCACGGAGGTGCCTTTTGTGGTCCCGCTGAAGGTGGGGTCCCCCCCCACCCCCTACCTCTAAGTCCTAAAGTCTTCTAAAAAAAGGATATAGGTCTGGACTTCGGTAGGTACTCCTTGTACGGGGCCTGTCCAATAGAAGAGCCCCGGCTGGTGGGCCGGGGCTTTCTTTTTCTCTCCTTCTATTATAGCGGATTGGGTCGGTGAACCCGCCAGTGTCACAGACAAATCATCTGACGTGTTATGTGTCAGTTAGGAACTTTTCAACAGATTCCGGGGGTTGACAGAATCGCCGATTCCCTTCGCGGGCTAAATTAGGATTCTGAAAAAGTGGCCTCGTGGCGAAAAGACGTACCTCAGCGGCTAAAGCCGCATTGCAAACAGGCAGTTGCGGCACGGGTAAACCCGTGCCCTTAAGCAAAACAGACTTTTTCAGCACGCTCTAAAAGCCATTTCATATCATTGGCTTGCGGGGTGGCTGAAGCCACCCCCTTCCGGAACCGTGACTGAAGCTACCCTTCCGGAACCGGGACTTAAGTTAGATTCCCTAAAAGGCATAGGCGAAGCCGACGGAGAGGATGGGGAGGAAGGACGCATAGCTGAGGTTGTGGTTGTTGCGATTGATGAAGGCTCTCAGGTTCTGCTGGAAGGTTGCGTCCTGATCGACCGATTGGCAACCAATGGCGGGTGGCTGGGTGGGGTCGCAGGCGCTGCCGCTGAAGGCGACCTGGAGGCTGGGCTGGCCAACATAGTAGAAGCCCATCTCGAAGGGAATGCTGAGGTGGCTTTTGGTGCGGGGGATCATGTTTCCGAAGCCGAAGGTAAAGCCGGGGGAGACCTTGCGGAAGTCGATGCGTCCGCTTCCATGTAATGGGTCTGCATAGCTGCTGATGTAGTCCTGGCCGTTCAGGGTGACAGTGCTGCCGGAGGGGATCAGCGCGGTGGCGAGGACGCGATTGTTGTTGGCGAAGACGAGGAGCGGGCTGAGGCGAAAGCGTCCGTTAAACGGGAACCAGTCGAGGGCGGCGTGACCGGACTTCATGCGGAGGTTGATGGCGACGTTGGCTCCTTCCTCCTGAAATGAGGTGGCGTAGGAGAAGAAGCCCGCTCCGGCACGGAGGTTGAGTCTTCTCGATAGAGGTGTAGCGATGTCGAAGCCTGCACCGGCGAGTCCTGTGCGCGAGGCGATGCCGATACCGGTGAAGGGGCGAAAGGATTTGGGTTTGGGGATGCCGGATGGAGGAAGAGTTACGAATGCTTCCGCACCTGTGGCGGTACTGCTGGAACTGAATGTGTGGAGGGGCTCTGAGGACGGATCGGCGGCGGCAGTGTGGTCGATGGTTTGTGTGTGGCCGAGGCTAGTCAGGAACAGGAGAGCGAAGATTGCTGTGGCGGCTGGAAGTAGGCGTGGGGTCATTCGAAGCTCCGTCGGTTGAGAGATGAAAAGGCGACTGTGTCTCTCTATCGGCGGGAACCGCGAAAGCTCCTGTGTTGCTTTTGGAGGGCTTGTTACTACCGTGTGTTTAATTGTTCGCGCGATGGATGGAGGGCGCGATCACAGGCAACGACAAAGGCAAATGCGGGTTCTTCCCTTCGGCAAGCTCAGGGTCTGAATGACAGACAGAGGCGGGCAACAGCAACGACAACAGCAACCACAACAGCAACGACAACAGCACGAGCTGGCTGAGTGAGTTTATACATTCCCACCTTAGCGACGATAAGGCCGTCGCGAAGATGGGGCACCCGTTCTGTTGTGCGGGTTTAGAGAACTACAACTACAACTGCAAATGCGACTGCGAGTGCAGAGGATGAAGGTTGCGCCGTAATTCCCATTTTGAAATCGACTATGCAAAAACTTGCGATTGGGGATTGTATCCGTGGCTGTGATGAACCAAGGTAATAGCACGCCAGCCGAATCGGTAACGTGATGGCTGGCAGATGAGACAGAACGAAGTTGAAGTTCGGAGAGAGATGGAATGCGGGTATTGATTGTTGAAGATGATGCTTCCCTTGGATTGTTTCTGCAGAAAGGTTTGAAGCTGGAGGGCCATGAGGTGGCCTGGGTTGGAGATGGTGAAACGGGGTTGCAGTTCGCCGTGGAGCAGCAGCCGGATTTGATTGTGCTGGATCTGAGCCTGCCGCGGAAGGATGGAATTGAAGTGCTGGAGGCGATGCAGGGACGATTCGATGGGACTGCGGTGCTGGTGCTGACGGGACGTAGCCAGGTGGAGGAACGGGTGAAGTGTTTGAACCTGGGGGCGGACGATTGCCTGCTGAAGCCGTTCAGCTTTCATGAGCTGACAGCGCGATGCCGGGCACTGCTGCGGCGGCGGGAACAGTTTGCCGATCCAGTGCTGCGGCATGGAGATGTGGAGTTGAACCGAATGGACCGCAAGGTGACACGGCATGGGCGGGCGGTGGAGTTGACGGTGAAGGAGTTTGCGCTGCTGGAGTTTCTGCTGCTGCGGCGGGGGCGGTGTTGCAGCCGGAGCGAGTTGCTGCGGGAGGTGTGGCAGATGTCTCCCGATGCGGGGACGAATGTCGTGGATGTGTATGTCAATTATTTGCGGAAGAAGCTGGGCGCGGCGAGTGCGGAGGATGACGGAGGCTATTCGGTGATTGAGACAGTGCGGGGTGAGGGGTATCAGATGGGGCGCGTGGGAAAGGCCGTTTCTCGCGTGAGCGGGTATCCGACGGGGGCGATGTGTGCCGGTGCCTGAGGCTGCGGAGGTGAGGAGTTCGGGGCAGTTGGTGGAACGGATCGACGTGGCGCTGCATGGGCTGTGCCAGCCGTTGACGGTGTTGCAGTGCCGGTTGTCTCTGGGCGAGATGCTGGGAACGCCGGAGGCTTTGCAGGAGGCGGTGCATGAGTCGTTGCGGGAGTGTGCGCGGCTGAACGATGGGGTGGGGCGGATGCGGACGATGTTGCAGCAGAGTGTGGCGATGGAAGAAAACGAGAGGGCACGATGAACGGATTGAATGCGGGACAGGATGCAATGCGGGATGTAGTTGCCGGTACGGGCATGGCGGGGATCGCAGCGGCACGAACGGTGGTGCTGGCGAGCGCGGATATCGGGCTGCGGCAGAGGCTGAAGAAGTCGTTGACCGAGCTTCGGTGGCAGGTGCGCGAGGCGAGTGGAGGCGCGGAGGCGATGGCGCAACTGGAGGAGTCGCGGGCGGAGGCTCTGCTGGTGGATAGCTGGCTGCCGGACCTGGAGGTGAGTGAGTTCGCAAGTGTGATTCGGATGATGTATCCAGGGATGGAGTTGCTGCGCGTGGATGGCGGCGCGGATGGCGGGGCGCGGAGTCCGAGGAGGAATGAGTTGCTGCATGCGCTGCGGGAGGCTCAGGATGCTCCGGTGAACGATACGGCGGCGTGGATGGATGCGCCGGTGGCGGTGCCGCAGGGCTTTTCG
>Ga0207678_10001687_pt1 | contig 20275 bp, 14 predicted proteins | sample KBSC63metaG_FD_184319 | JGI IMG/M metagenome (GOLD analysis project Ga0207678, IMG submission 184319) | Corn rhizosphere microbial communities from Kellogg Biological Station, Michigan, USA - KBS C6-3 metaG (SPAdes) (version 2) | ecosystem: Host-associated > Plants > Roots > Rhizosphere > Soil ... | reverse complement strand
CATGACCGATGAAGGGGAATCAGTATGCCCGACTCGAACGGATCTCGACCATCACCGCTCGATCTCGACGCTCTCCGCGACGCGCTGTCGCAGGCGGACCAGCCATGGGTGAGCGGGTACACGTCCATGACCGCACTGGAGGAGGACGAGCGTCGCATCCGCCTCGGCGTCCCGCCGCGACCGGAACTGCCCACCCACGACGAGAGCTCGGCAAGGGCCGCCGCAGCCACCGCTGCCGCCGCGCCGGCCGCCTTCGACCTCCGCGACGTCAACGGCACCAACTACGACACACCCGTGAAGGACCAGGGCGGCTGCGGTTCCTGTGTCGCGTTCGGATCCGCCGCGACCATGGAGACGGTGTTCCGGTACAGCCGCAGAACGCAGACGCCGATCGACCTGTCCGAGGCGCAGATCTTCTACTGCCACGGTCGGGCCGAGGGCCGCAACTGCAGCAACGGGTGGTGGCCGGACCGGGCACTGACCGCGGCCAGGGACAAGGGCGTCACCTTCGAGGACTACTACCCCTACACCGCCGGCGATCAGAACTGCTCGAACCTGAACGCCGACTGGCCCAACAAGATGGCCAAGGTGACCTCCTTCGAGGTCATCTCCGGAAATGCGGCGAAGATGAAGGAGTCCATTTCGACCTACGGCTCCGTCACCGCCTGCTTCAACGTCTTCCAGGACTTCTTCAGCTATCGTTCCGGAATTTACCGGCACGTGAGCGGCGACCTCGCGGGTGGTCACTGCGTGGTGCTGATCGGCTACGACGACGGTCAGGGATGCTGGATCGCCAGGAACAGTTGGGGCGCCGGCTGGGGTGATTCCGGATACTTCCGGATCGCCTACGGCGAATGCGGGATCGAGACGTTCCAGACCTGCGCCGTGTACGGGGTCAACCTGCGCGCCTGGCTGCCCGACCAGCAGGTTGTCGGTCTGTGGAGCAACGAGGCGGACGCGAACGTGTGGGCCTACGGCGCGCAGCGCGGGTGGCTCAAGCTCGACAGCGGTTCTCCGGTGACGTCGCACGCGATGCTCTCGGAGCTGGCGGCCGCCAAGGCCCTGAACCGACCGGTCGGGATGTTCGAAGACGCCGGCACCGTCAAGCAGATCTACGCCTGGTGAGGAGAGAACCCGTGCCCAACACTCGCAAAGCAACCCCGACGCTGAGCCCACCCGATCCCGGCCTCGGCTCGGACGTCGGCGTGCCCGGATCGTCCGCCCCGACGATGGTGAGCGACGCGCAGATCGAAGCGCTCGTCGCGGAGTCGACCCCGCTCGCCGGCCCGACTGCCGCGCCACCCGAGGCGGCCGTGACCGCCGATGGGGTCACCGCCACGTGGCGGAACAACGTGAAGATCGACGCCCTCTGGTCCATCGACGAGACCCGCAACGCGTTCGTGCGCGTGACGGGCGTGGGGTGGAAGAAGATCTACAACGGCAAGGACGGCGCCTTCCAGGCCCTGACGACGCTCGCGTCGCAGGCCCGGCAGACCAACCGCACGGTCAACATCCGCGAGGAAGCCGACGGCATGATCTACGAGATCTACGTCTGGTGACGGTCGTCCGACGCCCTGGGCCCGGCCGTGCGGTCGGGCTCAGGGCAGACCCGCGACGGTGAACTCGACCCGACGCTCCTCCGCCACGGCCGCCTCCCACGGCCTGGCGAGCCGAAGCGTCACCACGGTGGTCCCCGCCCCGACCGCCCGCACGCGGATCAGCCGCTTCCCGGCCGCTCCCGGCGCTGGTCTGCCGGTGTCGAGGTCTCCGGGCGGCACCGGCCCGTTGTCGACGATCTCGACCTCGCCGCCGGCCACCTCGACCGACCACTGGTAGCCCGTGGTGGCGTTCTCGGCGACCCGGAGAACGACCTCGTCGCCCACACGCGGAATCTGCACCCCGCCGAACCCGCCGCCGGCCCAGGGGCTCGACACCCGCACCCAGCACGACGAATCCTGGTTGCTCTGCCCATACCGATCCCACCGGAACTGCAGCTTCACGCGCCCATACTGATCGGTCCAGATTTCTTCACCCGGCGGCCCGACGACGGTAGCCGTTTGCGGCCCATTGGTGTGTGGCCGCGGCGTGAGACGGGGCGACCGATACGGCAGGCTCGACGGCTGCACGATCATCATCGTTTGATGCACGACGGCCTCCGCACCCTGATCACTCGCGTAAGCGTTCTCCTGAAAGCGGTACTGGCACCGCACGATCAAATGCTCGCGATTCTGGTCAGCACGCGGACAATGCTCGAGCGTGAACAGATACCCAGGCGCCGCACCCCGCACGTCCGTCTCGGCACTCGCGCGCTCGTGCTCGGCCTGTTGTTCCTCGAGCCGCACGCGGCTGTAATGCGCACCCGGCGTATCGTCGCGATACCCGCCCGGCCATTCGAACGACGCGAAGCTGTCGTGATCGTGGCCGCGCGGGGCGACTTTCTGCATCGATAGATCGGCCCGCGGCTTCGTGTAATCGTAGTCGGTGGTCTGGTGCTTGCCGATGCTGACTTCCTGCGCGGGCAGCCACACGTCGATGTGCTCCTCGTCGGCGATTGCCGTGCGATCCTTGGCGATGTACGGGATTGTTTCGTAGCCGGGCAACGCGACATGTGACGACATCGCATCGCACAGCACGAGCGTGTGATTGTCCGGCGAGTGCCGGAAATGGAAATAGATGCCCTCGAATTCCATCAGCCTCGACACGAACGCCGTATCGGTTTCGTTGTACTGCACACAGTACTCGCGAGGGACATAGGATTCAGTCAGCTTGTTCTCGATCGGAAAGCCATACGGCGCCAGCACCTCCTGCACGATGTCGGGGACGGTGCGGTTCTGGAAGATCCGGCAGTCGGAGCGGCGCGTCGCGAGCCACAGCCACGGCCGCACGATCAGCTCGTAACCGTAGTGCCGTTCGGCGCGCCGGCCGGCCAGCGTCGCGCGCGCGACGATCCCGTTCAGGTAGCGCGTCGAACGATCCTGCTGCTCGATCCTCACGGTCACGGGCTTGCCGAGCATGTCCTTCAGCGACAGGCTGTGGCTGTCCGCCAGCGCCTCGATCCGGAATTCGAACAGGCGGCCGAGTTCGTCGCTGCCGTCGAGCGTATGGAATTTCAGGTCGTCGCCGTGCGGGCTGTCGAGTGTGAATACGCGATTCAAGTCGCCTCCTCCTCGTCGAACCGGTACGCGAATTCGCCGTCGGTCGCGCTCAGCTCGATCGCCACCAGCGCGCGCCCTTCGAGCGTGGCCTCGAGAATCGCGCGGCCGATGCGCGGCATCACGGTATGCGTGAGAATCGCGTCGACCATCCGGCCGCCGGATTCGATCGTCCGACAGCGCTCGACGATCAGCGCGGTCGCCGCGTCGGTACAGCGGAGCCGGATCCCGTGATGCAGGTCGATCCGCTTCTCGAAACGCCGCAACTGCAGTTCGACGATGCGCGCGAGCGTCGCATCGGTCAGCGGGTAGTACGGCACCACGGTCAACCGGCCGAGCAGCGCGGCCGGGAACACGTCGAGCAGCGGCGCGCGCAGCGCATCGGCGAGCGCCTGCATGTCGGGCAGACGCTCGGGATCGCGACACAGCTGCATCACGCGATCGGCGCCCACGTTCGAGGTCAGCAGGATCACCGTATGGCGGAAGTCGATGTCGCGCCCCTCGCCATCTTCCATCCAGCCCTTGTCGAACACCTGGAAGAAAATCTCGTGCACGTCGCGATGCGCCTTCTCGATCTCGTCGAGCAGCACGACGCTGTACGGGCGGCGGCGCACGGCCTCGGTGAGCACCCCGCCCTGCCCGTAGCCGACGTAGCCGGGCGGCGCGCCCTTCAGCGTCGACACGGTATGCGCCTCCTGGAACTCGCTCATGTTGATCGTGATCGCGTTGCGCTCGCCGCCGTACAGTGTGTCGGCCAGAGCGAGCGCGGTCTCGGTCTTGCCGACGCCGGACGGCCCGCACAGCAAGAACACGCCGTGCGGCTTGGTCGGATCGTCGAGCTTCGCGTGCGCGGTCTGGATTCGCTCGGCGATCAGTTCGACCGCATGGCGCTGGCCGACGACGCGTTCGCCCAGCGTCTCGGCAAGCTTCAGCACGGCCTGCGTCTCGTCGCGCACCATCCGGCCGAGCGGGATGCCGGTCCAGTCGGCGACGACGGCGGCGACCGCATGCGTGTCGACGGCGGGCAGCACGAGCGGAGCGTCGCCCTGCATCTCGGCCAGCGCCTGCTGCGCCGCGGTTAGGCGCGATTGAACATCGGCGCGTGCGACGGCGGAAAGTTCGTGCGACGGATTGTCGTCGAGCAGCGCCGCGCGCGACTCGACGATCGCCGTCAACGCATCGCGTTCGGCCTGCCAGCGCGTATCGAGCCGGTCGAGTTCCGTCTGCACGGCGGCAAGCTCGGTGTCGATCGCGTCGCGGCGCGCGGTGTCGCCGCTGCCGAGCGCGCATTCGCGCCCGATCCGTTCGCGCTCGACGCGCAAGCCGTCGATGCGCCGCCGCGCGTCCTCGATCGGCGCGGGCACCGCGTGCTGGCTGACGGCGACGCGCGCGCAAGCCGTATCGAGCAGGCTGATCGCCTTGTCCGGCAACTGCCGCGCGGGGATATACCGGTGCGACAACGTCACGGCGGCTTGCAGCGCGTCGTCGAGCACGAGCACGCGATGGTGGGCTTCGAGCTTCGCGGCGAGGCCGCGCAGCATCGTCACGGCGGCCGCCTCTTCGGGCTCGAGCACGTGCACGAGCTGGAAGCGCCGCGTCAGCGCGGGATCCTTCTCGATGTACTGCTTGTACTCGGACCAGGTGGTCGCGCCGATCGTGCGCAGCAAGCCGCGCGCGAGCGCGGGTTTCAGCAGGTTCGCGGCGTCGCCGGTGCCGGCCGCCCCGCCCGCGCCGACGAGTGTATGGACTTCATCGATGAACAGGATCGCCGGCCGCTCGGACGACATCGCTTCGTCGATCACGCCACGCAGCCGGCTCTCGAATTCGCCCTTCACGCTCGCGCCGGCCTGCAGCAGACCAACGTCGAGCAGATAGAGCGAAACGTCGCGCAGCGACGGCGGCACGTCGCCGGCGGCGATCCGCAGCGCGAAGCCTTCCGCGACCGCCGTCTTGCCGACACCGGCCTCGCCGACCAGCAGCGGATTGTTCTGCCGGCGCCGCAGCAGGATGTCGACGATCTGGCGGATCTCCGCGTCGCGCCCGACGACGGGGTCGATCTCGCCGGCCCGCGCGCGGGCGGTCAGGTCGACGGCGAAGCGCGCCAGGGCCGAACCGTCCGCGGCTGGCACACCGAGAATTGTGGCGTCACCGGCGCGCAGGCCGGTATCCGCAGCGGCACGCGCAGCCGGTTGCGCCTCGGGCGAGCCGTCGACGATCGATTCGAGTTCGTCCGCAAGCACGTCGGGCACGATGCGCTCGAACTCGTGTGCGATCGCGTACAGCACGTTGCGCAACTGCGGCGTCTTCAGGATCGCGAGCAGCAGGACCGCGCCGCGAATTCGCGTCGCGTCGTATTTCAAGGTGGCATAGACCCACGCACGCTCGACCGCGTCGTCGATGTGCACGGACAGGTCCGACACCGATCCCGCGCCCCGCGGCAGCCGGTCGAGCGCGGCGACGAGCCCGCGCTCGATGGCGGCCTCGTCGATCTCGAACCGCCGCAGCACGCGCTGGAGGTCGCCGTCGGGCCGCTGCAGCATCTGCTTGAACCAGTGTGCGAGCTCGACGTACGGATTGCCGCGCAGCCGGCAGAAGCCGGTCGCCTGCTCGAGCGTCTCGTAGAGCAGCGGATCGAGTTTTCCGAACAGGTTGACGCGGCCGATATCGGACATGACGGTTCCCGTTTAGGCGGTTTCGCGATGAAGGGCGGCGCCGGTGCGCGGCGGGCCGCCACGGCGCGCGTCGTAACGGACGACGAGATCGTGCGCGGGCCCCGCTTCGAGCCGCTGCCCGAGCCACGCGGTACGGCCGAGGCCGTGCGGTGCGCCGAGTGCGATCGCCGGCACCGCGTCGGCTGCCAGTTCGAGCTGCACGTCCCAGTCGAACTCGATGCCGACGTATTCGCGCACCCAGTGCGCGAGCTGCCGCGCGTGCGGGCCGCCGGGCAGGAAGCGCCGGTACGCGTCGAGCGACAGCGGCCCGAGCACGATCCGGAAATGCGATTGCGCATCGCGCACCGCGATGCCGAGCGCGACGCCGCCGACGCGCAGGGTCGGCCGCGTCGCCCGGATCACGCAGCGCTGCGAGCGTTCGATCGCGACCCAGCGCGGCACATGCTCGACGATGTGCGCGTCGACACCGAAATGGCGCCGCAGGATCTGCACGAGCCCCTCCGGGTTGCGCGTGTGCCGGACGAGATGACTCGCATGGAAATAGAGCGCATGCGGCGCGAGCGTGTCGGCATCCGTTGGTCCGGCATCGGCCGGCGCGGCCGGTCCGTCGCCATGCGCGGCGCGCCCGACCAGGCTCGCGACATACGCGTCGAATCGCGCCAGCCCCGGGCGATCGAGGCTCACCGTCGGCTGCGCGTCGGCCCACGCCCGGTAGAACAGCAGGATCAGCCGGTGATGGAACAGGTCCGCGAATGCGGTGAAGGTCGGGTCGTCGTGCTGGGCCGCGCGCTCGTGTGCGTATTCGGTCAGGTGGGTCGGCAGCGGTCCGTTGGGTCCGAACAACCCGAAACCATGGATCGCGATGCGCGGCCGCGCGGTGCCGCCGCCATCACCGCCATCGTCGGGTACGCCTGCCAGCATCGACGCCGCGAACGCGAGCGACGGCTGCTGCCCGAGCCGCACCGGTTCGTCGCGCGGCCGCGCGGCATGGCCGAGCGGTGCGCCGCCGGGCGACAGCGCATCGAGCCAGCGCAATGCCTGGAACAGGTCGTAGCCGTGCGGCGCGGCGCGCAGCCGCGCCCACCACGCATCGCGGCGTGCGGCTTCGGTGGCCGGCCGAGCGCCGGGCGGCGTGCCGGGTTTCATATCGCGGGCCGCCTGCCGATGCGCGCCGGCCAGTGCGCGAGCATGCCGCGCTGCGCGCTGGTCAGCATGCATTCGGCGAACGCGTTGATCGACACATGCCGCGCGAAGAACTGCTCGAGCACGGCGCCGAGCAGGAACGGGCTGTCGCCGGAGAACGCATGGTCGTCCACGGTCACGTCGACCTGCACGCCGCGTCCGAACATCAACGGCCCGAGCGCCGGCAGCCGCCGGAACACGGGCGAGAACGCGACGCGCCGCACGCCGTCGATCTGCCGGCGCATCGCGGCATCGGCCGGGTCGGCGTGCAGGCCGAGCAGCTCGCGCAGCGCATGCGCGCCCTCCTCGTCGTCGAGATCGGTCATCGTCTGCCGGGCCAGCCCGAGATGACGGATGAGCCGCCAGGCCGTCTGCGCATCGGCGATCGGCGGGCGCGGCCGCGACGGGCCGCGAATCGCGACGATGCGCTCGACGGGGGCCGAGATGCGCAGCGTGAACGCGTTCGCGTCGCCGGGCGGCAGCAGCAGCGCGAGATCGCGGTTCGTGCACAGCGTGTCGACCGACAGGTAGCGCATCGTCTCGTCGTACGGCGCGCACTGGCTGTCGACGAGCGACACGTAGGTTTCGCTGCCGACGTAGCCCGTGCGCGTGCCGTTCGTGCGTGCCTGCGCGGACACCAGCCGAGGCTCGCGCCGCACCGTGTAGTACGCGCCGTAGTTGCCGTCGTCGCGCGCGAACGACGCGTGAAACGGCCGGAATTCGCGCGACTGGCCGTCGTCGCGCTGCTCGCTCGCGAGCCGCTGCACCGCATAGATCTCATGATCGAGCGGCCGGCTGCGGTCGACGACGACATGATGCTCGCGCGCGCCGGGCTGCACCCGGATGCGGTCGCCCCGACGCGCGAACAGGTTCACGGCCGGCGTGCAGTTCAGCGCCAGATGCCGCGCATCGACGGCCGCCTCGAGCGCCGCATCGTGCCGGTCGAGCAACACGGTCAGCTCGCAATCGTCGCCGGTGGCGCGCGCAAGCGCGGCGCGCAGCCCGCCGATGCTGAAAAACAGGTAGCGCGCCGGAAACGCGAAATACTCGCGTAACAGCCGATAGCCGTGGAAGCTGCGTCCGTCGTCGGGCAGGATTGCCTGCGCCGGATCGAAACCCTCGTGAACGATCGCATCGGCGTCGAGCGCGTGCAGCCAGCGCGGCGGTTGCCCGGGATCGTGGCAGACGACGCCGAGCGCATGCGCGGCGATCAGTTCGAGCAGGTGCAGCGCGTCGCGCTCGGGGCCCGCGAGATGAAAGGTCAGCCGCTCGAGCGGCAGTTGCGAGAGTTTGGCGCCGCCGCGCGCCTTCAGTCGGATGCGCAACGCACCGCGCACGTCCTGGCGCGCCGGCACGGCGCCGCGCGGCAGCCACGACGGCGCGCCGGTGACGGCCGCATCGGTCAGTTCGAGCGGCCACAACGTCAGGTCGTGCGCGGTACGGAATTCGCACGCGGTCTGCTCGGATGCGGCCGGCCGCGCGCGCAGCGCGGTGCCGGCCGGCAGCCGCCAGCCCTGCACGAGGCTGCCTTCGTTCAGCATCGGCGCGAACCGCACGATCGCCATCGACGGCAACGGCGCGAGGTAACCCGGATACACGGCATCGAGCAGCGCCTGCGTGAAGCGCGGAAACTCGGCGTCCATCTTCAGTTGCACACGCGCGGTAAGGAAGCTGAAGCCTTCGAGCAATCGTTCGACGTACGGATCGGGCGGCCCCGATTCGTGCAGCCGCAACCGCGCGGCGACCTTCGGGAACTGCTGCGCGAATTCGTCGCCGAGTTCGCGCAGGTACGCGAGTTCGCGGTTGTAGTAGTCGAGCAGGCGCGTATCCATCGTGTCAGTTTCCCGCTGACGACTGCAGCGACATCGCACCTGTCTCGAGATCGAGGTCGGAGCGCAGCACGAATTCGACCGGATGCGGGATCGACCACAGCGTGCCGCGAATCTCGAACAGCAGCATGTTGTGACGTCGTTCGCCGGCGCGGCCATCCGATGCATCGTCGATGCTGCGGACCTCGACGCTGTCGGGCGCGATGCGCGGCTCGAAGCGGACGATCGCGTCGCGGATCGACGCCTCGACCGACATCCGCTCGACGCCCGACATCGGCTTGCCGACGAACGGCCGCATCCCGTAGTTGAGCACCGATGCCTGCGCGTGCGCGAACGCGGCCCAGTCGACGAAGCCGTCCTCGGCGTTGCGCGTATTGAGCAGCCACGCGAGATCGCGCAGCACGGCCGCGCGCAGGCGCTCGGCACCGATCCATTGCGTGCCGGGCAGATCGGTCGTCCGCTGCGGCGCGTCGTCGGTCAGCCGGTCGAGCAGCGCGGGTTGCAGCCGGTCGCGCATGCCGCCGTGCCGGCCGTCGCGGGCGTTCGGGTCGTCCATCGTCATCGCTCCGCGGTCACATCTCGGTGTTTTCCTTGATGTTCCAGCCGACCGACACCTCGGCGCCCTTGCCGCCGTTGTCGTTCTGCTGCCAGTACTGCTTCTTCACCTTCGCGGCCTGGAAGCCGTAATGCATCATCAGCCGGTCGGCCGCGTCGCCGGGGTCGATGCCCGCGACCTGCGCGGACGTGACGAGCACTTCCTGCAGCGTCACCCGCATGAACTCGATCTGCGAGCCGCCGGTCTTGCACGCGGAGATCTCGACCTTCGGCAAGTGCTTGCCGCTCGCGCAGTTCTTGATGATGGCGGGCGCGCCCTTGTCCATGTATGCGGCCACGACGAGATCGTTGAAGCTCGCCTTGCCCGCATTGCCGCCGCTGCCGCTGGCCATCGCGCCCGGCTGGCTCGCGCCCCATGTGAACGATTCGATGTCGGTCCAGCCCTTGTGCTGCGCGTCCGCCGATTCGCCGGTCACGCCGTCCACCTTCATAAACATTGCCACGCCCATTGCCGTCTCCGTTTCGGTGCGAAATCAGGTTGAATGCCGGGTCGAACGCTGGATTGAATGCCCGTTGCTGCTCACTCGTTGGCCGCCTTCGCGGATGGCAGCCGCGAGATCAGCCGCAGCGACACGGTGAGCCCTTCGAGCTGGTAGTGCGGCCTCAGGAAGAACTTCGACGTGTAGTAGCCGGGGTTGTCCTCGACCTCGTCGACGACCACCTGCGCGGCCGCCAGCGGCTTGCGCGCCTTGGTTTCCTGGGATGAATTCACGGGGTCGCCGTCGACGTAGTTCATGATCCAGTCGTTGAGCCAGCGCTCCATGTCGTCGCGTTCGCGGAACGAGCCGATCTTGTCGCGCACGATGCACTTCAGGTAGTGCGCGAAGCGGCAGCACGCGAACAGGTAAGGCAGGCGGCCGGACAGCCGCGCGTTCGCGGTCGCGTCGGGGTCGTGGTACTCGACCGGCTGGTACAGCGACTGCGCGCCGATGAACGCGGCGAAATCCGAGTTCTTCCGGTGCACGAACGGCATGAAGCCGTTCTTCGCGAGCTCGGCCTCGCGGCGGTCGCTGATCGCGATCTCGGTCGGGCATTTCTGATCGACGCCGCCGTCGTCGGTCGGGAACGTATGGCTCGGCAGCCCTTCGACCGCCCCGCCCGACTCGACGCCGCGGATCGACGAGCACCAGCCGAACTGCTTGAACGAACGGTTGATGTTCGCGGCCATCGCGTACGCCGAGTTCGCCCACGTGTAGCGGTCGTGGTTCGCGGCGTCGGTGTCTTCCTCGAAGTCGAATTCGTCGACCGGATTGGTGCGTGCCCCGTAGGGCAGCCGCGCGAGAAAACGCGGCATCGCGAGGCCGACGTAGCGCGAATCCTCCGACTGCCGCAGGCTGCGCCACGCCGCGTATTCGGTGTTCTGGAAGATCTTGGTCAGGTCGCGCGGATTCGATAGCTCCTGCCACGAATCCATCTGCATCAGTTCGGGCGATGCGCCCGCGATGAACGGCGCGTGCGCGGCCGCCGCGATCTTCGACAGCTCGCCGAGCATCTCGACATCCGGCGGGCTGTGATTGAAGTAGAAGTCGCCGACGAGGCAGCCGAACGGTTCGCCGCCGAACTGCCCGTATTCCTCCTCGTAGATCTTGCGGAACAGCGGGCTCTGGTCCCACGCGACGCCCTTGTAGCGCTTGAGCATCCTCCCGACCTCGTTGCGCGACGCCGGCAAGGCCTTGATCTTCAGCAGTTCGTCGGTCTCGGTGTGCGTGACGAGGTAATGCAGGCCGCGCCACGCGCCTTCGAGCGTCTGGAATTCGTCGTGATGCAGGATCTGGTTGATCTGCTCGGACAGCTTCCGGTCGATCTCCGCGATGATCTGCTTCACGCTGCCGTAGGCGTCGGTCGTCATGCCGACCGTATGTTCGAGCGCCTGCTGCGCGAGCGTGCGCACCGCGCGCTCGACCGACTCGCGCGCCTCGGCGGTCTTCGGCTTGAACTCCTTCTGCAGCAGCGCGGCGAACTCGCCGGGCGCGGCGGACGGTTGCGCGGCGTTGCGTGCGTCGCGGGTATCCGCGCGGGACTGGACAGGGTCATTCATCGCGGGCCTCCGGTTGGGTCGCGGCGCCGCGCGGCGCGTCGGCACTCGGGTCGCGCACAAGCGTCTTGAGCAGGTCGGGATCGTTGATCGCGCGCTCGATCAGCTGTTCGGCGCCGTGCTTGCCGTCCATGTACGACAGCAGGTTCGACAGCTCGGTGCGCGCATCCAGCAGCCGGCGCAGTGCGTCGACGTTGCGCGCGATCGCCGCCGGCGAGAAATCGTCGATCTGCTCGAACGTCATGTCGACGCTGAGCATCCCTTCGCCGGTCAGCGTGTTCGGCACCTGGAACGCGACGCGCGGCGCGACCGACTTCATCCGCTCGTCGAAGTTGTCGACGTCGATCTCCAGGAACTTGCGCTCCGGCAGATCCGGCAGCGGTTCGGCGCGCTTGCCCGCCAGGTCCGCGATGACACCCATCACGAACGGCAGCTGCACCTTGCGCTCGGCGCCGTAGGTCTCGACGTCGTACTCGATCTGCACGCGCGGCGCCCGATTGCGCGCGATGAACTTCTGTCCGCTGCCTGCCGCCTTGGTTTTGTCCGTCATCGTCTACTCCTTCACATCGATCAGATTGCGCGTACGTGGCCGCCGCCTGGCGCTCTGCCTCATTCGCTGCGCTCGCCGCTCAGCAGGTCCAGCTTCGGCAGGCTCTCCGGAGCGAGATCCCGGATGATTTCGTAGAAGTCGAGCGCGAGCAGCCGCTGCGCGCGCCGCAGCAGCAGCGGCGCCGGGTGGCTCGGCTCGTGCAGTTCGAAATAGCGGCACATCTTGTCGAGGCCGATGCGCACGTCGTCGCGGCTCGTGACCTCGGCATCGCGCCAGGCCTGTCCGTTCGATGAAACGGCCGGCGCGGATGCGGCTTGCGCGGCGCCGGATGCGGCCGGCGTGGCCGGAATCGAACCGTCAGGCGCGGACTCCTGTACCGCCGGTACCGGCGTCGGCATTGCGCGCGCGATGCGTTGCAACGCCTTTTCCGTATCGCTCGCGTCGGGCGACCATTCGCGGCCGAGCCGGTCCGTCACGCGCGCACGGATCGTGTCCAGCGCGCGCAGTGCGGCGTGCACCGCATCGATCGGCACGCGGCCGTCATCGCGTGCGGTCGACAGCGCGGCGATCAGGCCGTCGCGGCTGGCTGCCGCCGGCCCGCCCGCTTCGTCGCGACCGTCGAGCGTGCGTTCGGCATCGCGCACGCTCGGACCGCCGTCGAACAGCGGCTGGCGCCGTGCCGCGCGTGCACACTCGTGCGCGCCGACGACATCGGCGAGCGCGTTCATCCGCGGTGTCGGGTCCAGTTCGCCGTCGGCGTCGAGGCGCGGATGGAGTTCGTCCCACCAGCGCTCGAGCAGGCCCGCGACGACCGCAAGCCCGTCCGCGTAGCCGGGCATGCCGCGCTGCTCGGTCCAGCTGCGCGCGAGATACGCGGCGACGCGCAGGTCCTTCGTCCGCGCGCTCAGCGCGATCGCGAGGCGCTCGACCACGCGCCAGTCGGGCGTCTCGGCCGGGATCACGGTGTCGCCGTACTGCTGCTCGGCGCGCGGCGTCGCGCGTTCCTGAAGCTGCAGGAAATCGGCGTCGTATTCGAGGTTCGGGCCGCACGGCGCATCGGGCGCGACGTGCGCGAGCAGACGGCCGATCGGGTCGGCGCGCTGTGTCGCCGCCGGCAGGCCGGGCGACGGCGAGGACAATGCGGCGACGGCCAGCGCCGCCTGGCTGACGTCATTCGAATGCATAGTCGATGCTGACCGGTTTGCTGCCGAAGTCGATCGCCACGGTGCGGTGCAACGGCGGCAGAGAGCCGTTGCGGATCTCGATCTGATAGACGCCCGGTGTCAGCGACACCGAGCGCAGCGGCGGGCTCGCGCCGCGCCGTGCGCCGTTCACGTACACGTCGCCCCACGGGCGCACGTTGAAGCGCACCTGCACGGTTTCCTGCTTCGGCGGGCGCTGCTCGGCGGTGACCGGCGCGCTGACCGCGGCGACGGCCATGTCGGCCTCCGACGGCGATGCCCGCGCCGGAACGGACGCGTTGGCGGACGGCGCTGCGGCGGCCTCCGACGGCGGCGCGTTGACGACGCGCTCCGATGCGTCGAGGCTGCCGGCCGGCGCGATCGTCGAGCTCGAACCGGCTTGCGACGGCGTGGCGCCCGCGACGGCCGTGGCAGCCGTCGCGACCTGCGGCGCGGACGCGGCGGTCCCGACTGCGGGCGCGGCGGGCAGCGATGGCGGCGGCACCTGCGCGGACGATCCGGCCGGCAGGCTCGACGGCGGCACGACGATCGGCGTCGGACCATGCTGGGCGAGCATCGCTTCCGGAACACTGGCCGCGGACGCGACGCCGGCCAGCGGCTGGCTTGCGCCGGCGTCCGGTTCGCTCGCGACACGCGCGGGTCGCGACAGATAAGTCGCGGCGATGCCGACGACGATCAGCGCGAGCAGCGCGCCACCCACGTAGGTTGGCATGCGCCGGTTGCCGGCCGGGATGAACGACGGGCGGCGCGGGGCGCGGGACGGAGGCGATGCGCCTGCCGGGGATGCCGATGCCGATCTGGATGCACCAGCAGCGCTAGCAATCGGCCCTGACGTTCCGTTCAGGTTTCCGCTAGCCGTTGCACTGCGCTGCCCGATGTTCGTCCCGTCGCTTGCCGATCGCATGCCGGCGCCATCATGCGCTTCGGGCTTAGACGCTGATTGCTGAGCCTGCTGCGCGTCCTTTGCGCGTTCCCCATCGACTTCACGCCCTTCGGGGCTGGCCGTTTTCGCGGAGGGCGACGACGCTTGCGATACGGACGAAGAAGTGGGAGAAGAAGCGAACGACGCCACCGCCGCTGCAGCTGCCTTCGACGCCGACGAGGCGCCGTCTTCCGCCTTGTCGCTTGCGGCAGTTGGCGCATCTGGCGCAACTGGTGCGGCAGACGGCGGCACGACGGCCGCACCATACCCGCCGCCGGCCCGATCGACATCCCGCAACCCGAGTTCGGCCGCGAACGCCGCGACCGACTCCGGCCGGTCCGGAATCCGCAGTTGCAGCGCATGATCGACCGCCGCGAGGAACGCCGGGCTGTACACCTCGCCGGCCGGCAGCTCGCGCGACGCGAGCGGCCGGTACGTGTCCTTGATGCTGCGCACGACGGCGGCGGGCGGCAGTTCTCCCGTGATCATCGCGTGCATCACCGCGCCGAGCGCATAGAGATCCGTCCACGGCCCCTGGCTGAACGCGGGATCGTCGGTGTACTGCTCGATCGGCGCGTAGCCGGGCTTGATCATCATCGCGCCGTCGTCGACGAGATCGCCGATCCGTTTGCGCGCCGCGCCGAAGTCGAGCAGGATCGCGCTGCCGTTCGGGCGGATCAGCACGTTGTCGAGCGCGACGTCGCGATGGAAGCACTGCGCGCGATGCAGCGTGTCGAGTGCGCCGAGCAGCGCGCCGACGATGTTGCGCAATTGCGTCTCGCTCATGCGCATGCCGCCGTCGAGCAGCTGCTTGAGCGTGCGCCCTTCGTAGAACGGCATCACCATGTACGCGGTGCCGTGGCTCTCCCAGAAGTGCAGCACCTTGACGAGCCCCGGGTGGTCGAATTGCGCGAGCAGGCGCGCCTCGTTCAGAAATGCGCCGCGTCCCGCGTCGAACGCCTGCGCGAACCGCTCGGAGCGCAGCGACACCGTGTAGTCGCCGCCGCGCGTCGCGAGCATCGACGGCATGTATTCCTTGATCGCGACCGCGCGCCGCAACGTGCGGTCGAACGCGCGATAGACGATGCCGAAACCGCCGATGCCCAGCACCTCGTCGAGCTGCAGCTCGCCCAGGCGATGACCGAGCGGCAGCGGCCGCACCGTGAATTCGGGCGCGTCGACGCGGGTTGCCGTGTCGTGCTCGTTGTCTCTCGATAAAGGGTCCTTCATGTCCACCTCGCGATACCGCATCCGTGTTGCCCGCCGCCGGCCGCTAGCCGCCGAACAGCGTCAGGAACAGCGCGTTGTCGGGTGCGCCCGTATGCGCATGCGTGCGCAGCGGCGAGCCGTCGGCGCGATTGGTCCACCAGAAGCTCGTTCCGCCGTGCGGATCGAAATAGCCGGACAGCCCGGGCCATGCCGCGAGCGCCGGCCGCTCCGGCAGCGTCGCCGGGATCCCGTCGGCGCCTTCCGCAGGCAGCCCGCCGCCCGGCGCGAGCCGCACGCGGTCGAGCGTCTGCTCGAGATCGACCGGCGCGCGGGCATGCCGGATCGCGTCGAGCAGTGCATGGCCGATCTGCCAGTAGAACGCGTCGGCCGCGTCCGGCAGCCCGTTCCAGTAATCGGCCGCCGGCATCGGCAGCGTGGCGATCACCGGGTAGTAACGCCCCACGCGATCGCAGCTCGGCGCGAGACAGCCTGCCTGCACGTACGACGCGCCGGCGCCTGCCGGCACCAGGAAATTCCAGACCGGCGCGACCGTGTAGTGGCGCGCGAACTCGTCCGGGCCGCGCTGGCGCATCGCGGCCATCCCCAGCTGAAGCCAGCGTTCCCACCACAGCGCGAGCGCATGCGGCAGCCGGCTGTTCACGAAGTCGCCGGCGCCGGGAATCTTTCCGTACCAGGCCGGTGCGTCGCGATCGGCGCGCGTGAGCGGCGGGATGCGGCTCATTGCTTCGGAGGGCATGTAAAGGACTCCATCTGGGGCAGCCTGAACGGGTTGCGGACGCTGCCCGCGTTCACTTGCAGCACGAGCGGTTTGCCGTCGACGGTGAAGCGCGCGACCATCTGGTCCGAGCCGCGTCCGGCCGACACGGCCGCGCGGTCGAACAGCCGGTGCAGTGCCCACGGGCCGCCGGTCGTGAAGCCGTCGGTCGCGCCGGCCTGCCCCGACACCTGCAGCCGCACCTGGCTGCTGCCGCGCGGGCCCGGCCAGTCCACCGCGCTCTGCACGAGCGGGCCGTGCGCATAGCGGACGATCTGGCCGTCGACGTCGAGCACCATCTCCGTGATCGACGGATCCATTTCGAGCGGCTGGACTTGCACCTTCAGTTGCGCGGTGCGCGCGCCGCCGCCGAAATAGACGTCGCGGATCACCGCGGCCTTCTCGAACGACGAAAGCATCGCGGCCGCCGCCGGATCGGCGTCCGCGTTGCGGTTCGCGAAGCGCCACGGGTGCGACGTCGTATCGACGATCGACTGCAGGTTCTTCTGGAAGAAATCGTCCATCAGGCCGCCCGGCGCGAACATCTGCGCGAAGTCCGCTGGCGCGACGTCACGCGACGATCCTCGCGCGAACGGGTAGCGGCCCGCGATCGCCTGCCGGCAGAAATCGCCGACGTTCGCGCCGGCCCGGGTCGTGACGCTGCGCTGCTCGACGGTCGCGACGCTGCCGTTCGCGACGTTCGACAGGTCGTCGAGCACCTCGCGGAACGGCGTCGGCAGCCGGCCGGCCTGCGCGCGCAGCCGCGCGGGCGCGTCGGACGGCGGCGGCTGCGCGCCGCTCCTCAGCGCATCGTCGGTGGCCGTCAGGTACGTATAAAGGGCGTCGATCGACTTCAGTACCGCGTCGAATGCCTGCGCCTGGTCGCCGCTGCCCGGCGCGAACGCACGCAACCCGGCGAAATGACTGTCGACCACCTGCTCGGGGCTCGCGGGCGCCGCCGCGGACGGATTCGCGTCGCTTGCGCCCTGCCCCGCGAAGATCTGCGACAGCGAGCTGCGCGCCTCGTCGACCTTGTCCTGTGCGCGCGACGCGAGGTTGCGCGCGCCGCCCGGCGTATCGCAGAGCGCCGTGTCGCGCGCCAGCGCGATCATCAGCCGGGTGAGCGGCGAGTCCGCCGACGACAGGGCACGAGCGACCTGGATGCTCTGCGCGAGCGTTGCCGTGCGCTGCAGCTTGATGTCGGCGAGATGATCGTCCCAGATCTTCAGGTAGTCGTTCAGGTACAGCTGGCGGATGTCGCGCGCCCATGCGGCCGCATCGTTCGGCCCGGGAATCTCGGACAGCCCGAGGTTCAGTACCCACACCTCCTCGCGCCCGTACCCGTCGACTTCGCCGGCAAGGCGCAGCGAGAACACGTTGCGATAGCCGTTGCGTGTATACAGGCCCGGCACGCCTTCCGACAGCGACTTGCCGCTCTGGCGGCGGAACACCAGCGATGCGTCTGGCCCCACCGCGCGCGCGACGCTGAAATCGAACGCGGAAGTCGCCGGCCGCAGCGTGCGCGTGAGCTGGCGGTACAGCCGCTGCGAGAACGGCACCTGGCGCAGCCGGTCGCGCACGTCGGCCACGAGCCGCTCGTTCATCGGATACGGCGACACGGCCACCCGGTTGCCGAACAACGCGGCGAGATGCGCGCGCAGCGCCGAGCGTTCGGCCGGCGAGAAATCGGGCGGCAACGCGCGCTCCATTTCCAGGTCGACGACGGCCTGCACGAACGCGGGATCATAGTGCGCGCTGTCGTACAGCATCAGATAGGCCTTCAGCGCCGCATACGCGTAGTCGGTTTCGTCGGGCCGTGCATCGCTCAGCGCAGCCTCCATCCGGCGCGCGGCGATCGGCAGCAGCACATCGTCGAGCGCGCGACGGTACACGGCGTCGACGGCCTCGTCGATTTTCTCGCCCTGAAAGAGCCCCCAGCGGTACGCGAGCGGCGGATGCGACCGGTCGACGCCGCCGGCATTCGCGAGCCCGCCGAGCGCATCGAGCACCGGCAGCAGCCGTGCGATGTCGGCCGCATCCGAGAATTTCGCGCCGGCGATCTGCGCATCGACGGCGGGCACGCGCTGCGCGATCCGGTCGAGATACGCGCGATTGTTCGAATAGCTGCGCAGCCATGCGGCCAGCACGGCCACGCTCACGAGCGCAAGCAGCGCATAGCCGGCGATCTGCAGCACGCGCCGCTTCTGATGCCAGCGCAGGTCGCTGCCGGCGAGCGCGGCTTCGCGGAAGATGTGCTCCTGCAGCAGCGACTTCAGGAAGAAGCTGCGCCCGGTCGAGCCGACCGGTGCGACCGGCGGCACGCCCTCGATCTTCAGGAAGCGCTTGATGCCGCTCATCACGCGGTCGAACGCGGTGCCCTCCTGTGTGCCGCTCGTCAGGTACACGCCGCGCAGCATTGGCATCGGCTCGAAGCTCGACACGGAAAACACCTCGGCGACGAACTGGCCGAGCATGTCCTGCAGGTCGGCGACCTGCTGCGGCAGCAGGTACGCCATTTCGCGCTGGCGTGCATCGGTCTGCGCGGCGAGCAGCTGGGGCAGCCCGTCGTTCAGCCGCTGGTGGAGCAGCCGGTATTCGCGGTCGAATGCGGCGCGCAGGTCGAAGCCCGGCGCCTCGCTCTGCGCGAGCGGAAACGTGAAGCCCCACACCTGCGCGCATTCCGTGCGGCCGAAGGTTCCGAAATACTCGGCGAAGCCGGCCAGCAGGTCGGCCTTCGTCACGAGCAGATAGACGGGGAACCGGATGCCGAGCTGGGCGCGCAACTCGAGCAACCGCTTGCGCAGCACCATCGCGTGCTGCGTGCGCTCTGCCTCCGACGCACCGACCAGGTCGGCGACGCTGATCGTCAGCATCGCGCCGTTCAGCGGCTGGCGCGTGCGGTACTTCTTCAGCAGCTCGACGAAGCCCTTCCACTCGGCTTCGTCGAGTGCGCGGTTGCCCTCGTGCGTCGTATAGCGGCCGGCCGTGTCGATCAGCACGGCGTCGTTCGTGAACCACCAGTCGCAGTGCCGGGTGCCGCCCACGCCGCGAATCGCCGCGCGACCGAACTGCTCGGCGAGCGGAAAGCTGAGCCCGGAATTGACGAGCGCGGTCGTCTTGCCCGAGCCCGGCGCGCCGATGAACACGTACCACGGGAGCTGGTACAGATACTGGCGCGACATCCGGTCGAACCAGCGCGCCAGCCCCTTGCGCGCGGTATCGGCCTGCCCGAAGCGGACTTTCTTCAGCAGCGTCGCGGCCTCGTCGAAGCGGCTGCGCAGCTCGTCGAGCTGGGCCTTCGCCGGATCGCCGGCGGTGGCCGGCCCGGGCGCGGCTTCGCGTAGTTGGTTCAGCAGCTGCGCGTTCAGGCGGCTCGCGTGCCAGCTTCGCCACGCGACGCGCGCGCCCCACGCGCCGAACAGCACCGCGATCGTCACCGCGCGCGCCCAGCCGCTCTCGAGCGGCCGGACCTCGGCGAACGCGAACAGCGGCCCGGCAAGCCACACGAAGCACGCGAGCACGAGCAGACCGGCAAAGGTCCAGATCTCCCGCGACGGCAACGGCCGGACGAAACGCGCGACAGCCTGGTTCATGTCAGTTGGCCCCCTGCGTCGCGCTCGCGCCGACGGCGGCGCTGCCGGGCGCCGGCAGCAGCGTGATCTCGACGCGCCGATTCAGCGCGCGGTTCGCGGGCGTATCGTTCGGCGCGACCGGATCGAGCGTGCCGCGCCCTTCGGCCGCGAGCCGCTCCGGATGATCGAGGCGCCCGGCGATCATGCTGCGCACGGCTTCCGCACGGTCGCGCGACAGATCCCAGTTCGACGCGAAACGTGCCGTGTGCACCGGCGTGTCGTCGGTATAGCCGGTCACGCGCACGTTGCCGGGAACGTGGTTCAGCGCATCCGCGACCCGTGCGAGCACCGGTGCGTAACGGTCGATCACCGACGTCGAACCTGACTTGAACAACCCGTCGCCGCGTAGCACGATCACGCTGCGATCGGCAGCGAACATGGGGTGCAATGGCTCGATGCCGAGCCGAACACCACAGCTCGTCGCATGATCGACCACCGCCGCGATACCATCCACAACCATCTGCCGCGCACGATCGATGTCCCTGTCCGGAGCAGGGCCG
>Ga0207678_10001685_pt1 | contig 20296 bp, 18 predicted proteins | sample KBSC63metaG_FD_184319 | JGI IMG/M metagenome (GOLD analysis project Ga0207678, IMG submission 184319) | Corn rhizosphere microbial communities from Kellogg Biological Station, Michigan, USA - KBS C6-3 metaG (SPAdes) (version 2) | ecosystem: Host-associated > Plants > Roots > Rhizosphere > Soil ... | reverse complement strand
GGACCAGGGCGTCGGCCAGCGCGATACGCTTGTCGGAAAAGCCGTGATCGGTCGGCCAGACCATCAGCCGCGTGTCGGGATTGGCCGATTGCGCGTCCGCCGTCACCTTGCGCGCCATGGCGCCGATGCCCCGCTCCGCCCCGATGATGACCAAGGGGCGGCGGCCATAGCCCACCAGCCTGCGGCCGAGGTCGAACTTTTCGACATTGCCGCTGATTTCGGCGGTCAGGCTGTCATAGCTGGCGCCATGGAGCGGGGGCAGGTCGTCGGCGACTTCGGCCTTCCAAGCGGCTTCGCCCTGCGGCATGGAGAGGGCGGCGGCGGTTTCGGCCGGATCCCAGGGATCGATCAGGAAGAGGCCCGCGACATGGGGTTCGGCGGCGGCGACGTCGGCGGCCATGAAGCCGCCCATGCTGTGCCCTGCGACGACGATGGCGCTCGTGTCGATGCGATATTTCGCCACGGTGGCGGATTGCTGGAGATATTGCAGCGCGTTCCAGGCGTCTTCCGAAGCGTGGGTGAAGGAGAAGTTTCCGGGACTGCCCCAGGAGCCGCGATAGTGGAGCGTCAGCACATTCCAGCCGGCACGGCGGGCCGCCTGCGCCAGGTCCAGATTCTGCTCATTGCCGGGAAAGCCGTGGAGGAGGAGGAGCGTCGGGTGCAGGCCCGAACCGGCGGCGGTATAGAGAACAGCGTTGAGCGCGCCGTCCCCGGAGGGGATGACGAAGGCGCTCATGCCGGCGGGATAGGCGGGATCAGGGGCCGGGTCCGTGGTGACGGCCGGATGGACCGGCGCTTCCCTGGCGGCGGCGGGCGTGGCGAGCGCCAGAAGCGCGGTTGCGAATATGCCCGTTCTTTTCATCTGCCCTGCCCCTTGCCTTGCCTTGCTTTGCTTTGCCTGCGGACAAGACGCTGTTAGCCGGGCTGCGCCGTCGCGTCGATGGGGACGATGTTTGTCGGGCAGCGGCCTATTCGCCCTCGGCCTCGGGCTTGTCCAGATCGCGCGCTACCTTGGGATCGCGCAGCAGCCTGTCGATATGGTTGCCTTCGTCGAAGCTTTCGTCCGCGAGGAATTTGAGCTTTGCCGCATATTTGAGGCGCACGCGGGTCGCGACCTCGCGCTGGAGATAGGCGGTGTTGGTGCGCAGCGCCTTCAGCACGGCCTCCTCATCCTGGCCGAGCAGCGACTTGATGAAGACCGTCGCGTGGCGCAGGTCGGGCGACATGCGAACTTCCGTCACGCTCACCACATGGCTGGCGAGCACATCGTCATGGACGTCGCCGCGCTGAAGGATCTCGGAGAGCACATGGCGCACCTGTTCGCCCACGCGCAGCAGGCGGACGGAGGGACCTTCCTGCAAATTGTTCATGCCATTCACTCCGGCAAATCGGTAAAGAAGGTCAAATTATTTCCGGCCGGGTCCGTGATCGTGATTTCAAGGCTGCCCCATTCCGTCTCGACCGGTTCCCCCGGCCGGGCGTTGCCGAAATGCTTGGCGCGCAGCTCCGCCGCATAGGCCCGCACGTCATCGACGGCGATGCGAATGCCCGAACCCGGCGTCCCGTCACCATAATGTTCGGACAGGTGCAGTACGCATCCCTCACGCGCCACGCCCATGTAAAGGGGCATGCCAGGTTCGAAGCGATGTTCAAACACCACTCCGAACCCCAGGAAGTCGCAGTAAAAGGCGCGCGTCCGCGTTTCATCGAAGCTGCGGAGGATTGGCGTGACCTTGCCTAGCATGACCATGTCCTTTTCCTCCGCGCCGCGTCGCGCGCGCTCCTGTTACAGCGTCCGGGCGCGTTCCTCGACCTCGAACAGCTCGAGCGTGTCGCCAGGCTTGATGTCGTTCGTGTCCTGAAGGACCGCGCCGCACTCCATGCCGGCGCGGACTTCGGCCACGTCGTCCTTGAAGCGACGAAGCGAGGCAATGTTGGTGCGCGACACGATGACATCGTCGCGGGTAAGGCGCGCGGACAGCCCCTTGCGGATGATGCCGTCGAGGACGAGCAGGCCCGCCGCCTTGTCCTTCTTGCCCGCGGGGAAGACCTGAAGCACCTCGGCCCGGCCGACGATGGTTTCGATGCGTTCGGGGGCAAGCTGGCCCGCCATTTCGCCGCGAACCTCTTCGAGCAGGTCGTAGATCACGTCATAATAGCGCAGCGAGATCTTCTCGCGCTCCGCCAACTGGCGCGCCTTGGCATTGGGACGGACGTTGAAGCCGATCAGCGGCGCGCGGCTGGCGGCGGCCAGCGTGACGTCGCTCTCGGTGATCGCGCCGACACCCGAATGCAGGATGCGCACCTTGATCTCGTCGGTCGAAATGCGGTTCAGCGACGACACGATCGCTTCAACCGAGCCCTGCACGTCACCCTTCACCACCACCGGATATTCGATGACGGTCGTGTTGAGCGCCGAGAACATGTGCTCGAAGCTGGTCGGCGCGGCAGTGGTGCGCTTCTTGGTCGCCTGTTCCTGACGATAGGCGGCGACTTCGCGGGCGCGCGCCTCATTCTCGACAACGGTGAGCTGGTCGCCCGCCATCGGCACGCCGGAGAGACCCAGCACCTCGACCGGCGTCGAGGGACCGGCGACCTTCACCTGCTGGCCCTTGTCGTTGATCATCGCGCGGACCTTGCCGCTTTCCGAGCCGATGACGAAAGTGTCGCCGATCTTCAGCGTACCCTTGCGCACCAGAACGGTAGCGACGGCGCCGCGACCCTTGTCGAGCTGCGCCTCGATCACATTGCCTTCGGCGGCGCGATCCGGATTGGCGGTCAGTTCGAGCAACTCGGCCTGGAGCAGGATCTTTTCGATCAGCTCGTCAAGGCCGGTCTTCTTGAGTGCCGAAACCTCCACGTCCTGAACGTCGCCGCCCATATCCTCGACCACGACCTCCTCGCTCAGCAGGCGCTCGCGCACCTTCTGCGGATTGGCATCGGGCTTGTCGCACTTGTTGATCGCGACGATCATCGGAACGCCGGCCGCCTTGGTATGGTTGATGGCTTCGATCGTCTGCGGCATCAGGCCGTCGTCCGCTGCCACCACCAGGATGACGATGTCGGTGACGTTGGCGCCGCGGGCGCGCATTTCCGAGAAAGCCTCGTGACCCGGCGTATCGAGGAAGGTGATGATGTCGCCGCTCTTCGCCTTGATCTGATAGGCGCCGATATGCTGGGTGATGCCGCCGCTTTCGCCGGACACAACATTGGTGCCGCGCAGCGCGTCGAGCAGAGAGGTCTTGCCGTGGTCGACATGGCCCATGATGGTCACGACCGGCGGACGCGACTTCAGCGTTTCGGGTGCGTCAACCTCACCCTCCATGCCGATTTCAACGTCGGCATCGGACACGCGCTGGATGCGGTGACCGAATTCCTCCACCAGCAATTCGGCCGTATCCTGGTCGATCGCCTGGTTGAGCGTGACGGCGGTGCCCATCTTGAACAGGGCCTTCACCAGGTCCGCGCCCTTTTCGGCCATGCGGTTGGCGAGTTCCTGGACAGTGATGCTTTCGGGGACCACCACGTCGCGCGACTGCTTTTCCCGCTGCTGGGCGCCGCCCGAATAATGGGCGCGGCGTTCCTTCTCGCGGGCGCGCTTGAGCGCGGCGAGGCTGCGGGCGCGGGCGCTGTCATCATCCGCGAGGGCGCGGGTGACGGTGAGCTTGCCTGCCTGACGGCGATTGTCGTCGCCGCGCTTGGCCCGCTCCGGCTTGGCCGGTTCGGGGCGCTTGACCGGGGCGACCGGCGTGAAGCGGCGCGGCGGGGGCATGGTGGACGTTGCGGGCTTCGTTTCGGCAGCGGCCGGCGCGGCCTCGGCCGGGGCATCGGCCGCGACAGGCGCGGCTTCCTCAACGTTCGCCTTGGCCGTTTCCTCGACGGTCCCCGCGTCCACTTCGGGCTGGCGCGCGACTTCGGCCTCGGAAGCCTCTGCGGCCAGGCGATTTTCCTCGGCGCGGCGCTTTTCCTCCTCGCTTGCGGCAAGGCGCTGGGCGTCTTCGCGACGGCGCGCGTCCTCCAGCGCGGACATGCGGGCTTCCTCCGCCTCGCGCAGCAGCTTCGCCTGCAATTCCTGACGGGACATCAGGCTCTGCGGCGGGGCCGGGCGCGCGGGAGCCGGCTGCGGCGCGCGCGCCTGCGGCTGGGGCGCCGCCGGAGCGGCGGGGGCAGCCGCGGGCGTGGGATCAGCCTGCGGTTCAGGCGCAGCGTGGCCGGCTTCGCCCGGCTTGCCCAGGATGCGGCGCCGCTTCACCTCAACCACGACCGTGTTCTTGCGGCCGTGGCTGAACTGCTGCTGCACCTGACCGGACTCGACCGTGCGCTTGATCCCCAGCGGCTTGCGGCCCAGAACCGGCTTGTCTTCCTTGCTGTCACTCATACGACTGAACTATACCCTTCACATCAACCCGACCGGCAAGGCCCGTCGGCGCCTTCATTCCAATGCCAACTCAGGCATTCCAATACCAACTCAGGCGCCCAATGCCCCTGCGGAGTCCTGCTCCCCATGCACCGGCGCTCCGTTAGCGCAACCCAGATAGCTTTCCAAGCGGCCTATGGCGCCGCGCAGACGTGACGCCGCACGCGAGTCGGTCACCGCGATATGGACGACATTGTCCCGCCCCATTGCCATAGATAGGGCGTGTCGGTCCACAGGCAAGACGATGCCCGCCAAATCCGTGCCTTCCGCCTCCTGCCCGACGCGCAAAGCCTGGTCGAGCTTGCGGTTGCCGTCGGGGGCGGCGTCGGCGGCGTGGAGCAGCATCGTCACCTCCCCCTTGCGGCAGGCGACATCGATTTTTTCAGAGCCCGTGAGGACCATGGACGCCTTCGCCTCCAGTCCCAGCCGGTCGAGCAGCGCCTTGCGCAGGCCGTCCTCGATCAGCGCGGGGAGGTTTTCGGGGATTTGCAGGTCGCCGGTCTTGAACGCCCGAGCGAGCGCGCCCTTGAGCTTGCCCCTGGCGAGCGCCTGTTCGACTTCCGCGCGGGACACTCCGATCCAGGCGCCACGGCCGGGGGCCTTGGCGCGGATGTCGGGCAGGATTTCACCATTCGGGCCGCAGGCGAGGCGGACGAGCATCTCCGGGTCGGCGCGGTCGCCCGACAGGATACATTTGCGTTCGGTCATGACGCGCCCTTTCCGAACGAAATCCGTGTTCCTGCCAGGGCAGGAATCCGGTTCCACCTTTTCGGGTGCGCACGACCTCTGGACTGGGCTCCCGCCTTCGCAGGAGCACGGCTGTCCGTCAGTGCTGGGGAAGCGCTTAGCCTCTCATTGGGAAGTGACCGCGGCATTGGCGTCCTCCCCTGTCGGCCGGGGCGCGACCCGATCGGCCATGAGCTGGCCGGCCGAGCCGTAATTTTCCATCGAGATTTCCGAAATCACCACCTGCACGGCAGAGGCCGGCTTCCCGAGACGCTCGACGAGCGACCGGGTGACGTCGGCGACGATGGCCGCCTTCTGTTCGCGGGTGGCGTTTCCGGCCAGACGGATATCGACGAACGGCATCTGCGCTTATGCTTCCTCGTCTTCGAACCAGTGGGCGCGGGCGGCCATGATGATCTCATTGCCCTGCTCTTCACTGAGGCCATATTCGGCCAGGATGCCGCCCTTGTCCTCGCTGCCTTCGTTGCGGCGGCGGCGCTGGTCGACGCGCTTCTTGGCGATCAGTTCGTCCGTGGCCAGATCGGCCAGGTCGTCCAGCGTCTTGATGCCCGCCTTGCCCAGCGTCACCAGCATCGCCTCTGTAAGGTGCGGCATGTCGGCCAGCGCATCCTCGACGCCCAGCGCCTGACGCTCCTCGCGGGCAGCGGCCTCGCGGCGGTCCAGCGCTTCCTGCGCGCGGCTTTGCAGTTCCTGCGCCAGTTCCTCGTCAAAGCCCTCGATCGCGGCCAGTTCGTCGATGCCGACATAGGCCACTTCCTCCAGCTCGCCAAAGCCCTCTGCCACGAGGAGCTGCGAGAGGGTTTCGTCGACGTCCAGTTCGTTCTGGAACAGTTCGGAACGGGCGACGAATTCCTTCTGGCGCTTCTCCGACGCGTCGGCCTCGGTCATGATGTCGATGGCCTTGCCGGTCAGCTGGCTGGCGAGACGGACATTCTGGCCGCGACGGCCGATGGCGAGCGAAAGCTGATCGTCGGGGACGACGACCTCGATGCGTTCCTCTTCCTCGTCGATGACGACGCGGGCGACCTGCGCGGGCTGAAGCGCGTTGACGACGAAGGTCGCGGTATCCTCCGACCAGGGGATGATGTCGATCTTCTCGCCCTGCATTTCCTGCACGACGGCCTGCACGCGGCTGCCCTTCATGCCGACGCAGGCGCCGACCGGGTCGATGCTCGAATCGCGGCTGATGACGCCGATCTTGGCGCGGCTGCCCGGATCGCGGGCGGCGGCCTTGATCTCGATCACCCCGTCGTAGATTTCGGGCACTTCCTGCGCGAACAGCTTCTTCATGAATTCGGGATGCGCGCGGCTGAGGAAAATCTGCGGCCCGCGGTTTTCGCGGCGGACGTTCAGGATCACCGAGCGGATGCGGTCGCCGACGCGGACGACTTCGCGGGGGATCTGCTGGTCGCGGCGGATGACGCCCTCGGCCCGGCCGAGATTGACGACGACATGGCCGAATTCGACGGACTTGACGACGCCGGTGATGATCTCACCCACGCGGTCCTTGAATTCCTCATGCTGGCGCTCGCGCTCTGCGTCGCGGACCTTCTGGAAGATCACCTGCTTGGCCGACTGGGCGTCGATGCGACCAAGGTCGATGGGCGGCAGCGGATCGACGATGAAGTCGCCCACGACCGCGTCCTTCTTCAGCTTGGTAGCCTGCTTCAGGTCGACCTGCTTGAAATAGTCGTCGACCTGCTCGACCACCTCCACGACTCTCCAGAGACGAAGGTCGCCGGTGTCCGGGTCCAGCTTGGCGCGGATGTCGTTCTCCGCGCCGTAACGGGCGCGGGCTGCGCGCTGGATCGCGTCTTCCATCGCCTCGATGACGATCGCCTTGTCGATCATCTTCTCGCTGGCGACGCTGTTCGCAATGGCGAGCAGCTCGGCCTTGTTGGCGGAAATGGCGTTGGCCATGGTCGTAAACCCTTATTCTTCGGTTTCGAACTCGTCCGCCCCATCGGAGGAGAGCGGCATGCTAGCAGAAATCAATGCGTCGGTCAGTATCAGCTTGGCGTCGCCCACCAAAGCGAAGGGGATCACCACATCGCCCGCCTTGACGTCGGTGAAGAGAATGCCCTCCCCCTCTATCCCGTTCAGAACACCACGGAAGCTCTTGCGGCCCCCGACGGCTTCGGTGGCGGAAATCTTCGCCTCATGCCCGGCCCATTCGAGAAAATCGGTGAGGCGGGTCAGCGGACGGTCGATACCGGGCGAGCTGACTTCGAGGCGATAGGCCTCCTCGATCGGGTCGGCTTCGTCCAGCACGTCGGACAGGCGGCGGGAGATGGCGGCGCAATCCTCAATGACGAGCTGCTTCGTCTCCGGCCGCTCGGCCATGATCTGCAGCGTATACTCGTCACCCGAGCCGAACAGCTTGATGCGCACGAGGTCGAAGCCCAAGGCCTTCACCTCCGGTTCGATCAGGGCTGTCAGTTCGGCGATGTCCGCCATGGGGTCTCCAAAAGAACAAAATTGCAGCTTCCCGTCGCCGCAGGCGATCCGCCCGCGACCCCGACATGTTTGACGATGTAAGGAAGCAGGGGCGATATAGGCGGGATGCCGCAAAGCTGCAACATTATTTGTCGCGAGGCATTTGATAAGCCTTCTGTTAGCGTCATCAGCGCCGAAATTCAGCCCCGGAGGAGACGATATGCGCCATCTTGCCCTGACTGCCCTGCCGCTGGCCCTGATCGCCTGTTCGGCTGACAATGCCGTGGGGCAGAACAGCACCACCTCCGCGACGAAGCCGTTCAAGACCTCCGTGATCGCGGATTTCGATGCGCCCTGGGCCATGACCTTCATGCCCGACGGGCGGATGCTGGTCACCGAAAAGGCGGGCGAGATGATCCTGTTCGATCCGAAGAACGGAACGAAAATTCCCGTCGCAGGTATTCCGCCGGTCGACAGCGAAGGTCAGGGCGCGCTGATGGACGTGGTGCTGGCGCCCGATTTCGCGCGGAACCGGTCGGTCTATTTCAGCTTTTCCGAGGCGGGTCAGGGCGGCAAGGGCGTGGCGCTCGCCACCGGCGCCTTCCACCAGGCGAGCGATGGGACGACGAAGCTGGACGGCGTGAAGGTGATCTTCCGCGCAAGCCAGTATGTGGATGGAAACGGCCATTATTCCGGGCGGATCGCCTTCTCGCCCGATGGCAGATATCTGTTCTTCACCAATGGCGAGCGGCAGAAATTCGATCCCGCGCAGGATCCCAAGTCGACATTGGGCAAGGTGCTGCGGCTGAACCTGGACGGCACCCCGGCGGCGGGCAATCCGCTGGCGGCGAAGGGCTTTCATCCGGCGGTCTGGTCCTATGGCCATCGCAATCTGCTGGGGATCGCCTTCGACAAGGACGGGCGGCTGTGGGAACAGGAAATGGGGCCGAAGGGCGGCGATGAGGTGAACCTGATCAAGCCCGGCCTCAACTATGGCTATCCGCGGGTTTCCAATGGCAGCCATTATGACGGGCGGGACATTCCCGACCACAAGGCAGGCGATGGCTATGAGGCGCCCAAGCTCTGGTGGAACCCGGTCATCTCGCCGGCGGGGCTGGTTTATTATTCGGGCGACCTGTTCCCGCAATGGAAGGGGTCGCTGTTCATCGGCGGGCTGTCGAGCCAGGCGCTGATACGGGTGAAGCTGGACGGGGACAATGCGTCCAAGGCGGACCAGTGGGACATGGGCGCGCGAATCCGGGAGGTGGAGCAAGGGCCGGATGGCGCGCTCTGGCTGCTGGAGGATGGCGGGCGGGGTTCTGAGGGGCGGTTGTTGAAGTTGACGCCTGCCCAGGGTTAGGGTGAAACGGGGCCATTCCGGCCCCGATCCTCCTTTATACCAGCCGGCTCTGCTTCACCGCCGCTTCGATGAAGCTGGCAAAGAGCGGATGCGGGTCGAAGGGCTTGGACTTGAGTTCGGGGTGGAACTGCACGCCGACAAACCAGTGATGGTCGGGGCGTTCGACGATTTCCGGCAGCGTGCCGTCCGGCGACATGCCCGAGAAGATGAGGCCGCCCTTTTCCAGCGGCTCGCGATAGCCGGCATTGACCTCATAGCGATGGCGGTGCCGCTCGCTGATTTCGGTCGCGCCGTAAATGCCCGCCACCACGCTGTTGCCAGCGAGCCTGGCCGGATAGGCGCCAAGCCGCATGGTGCCGCCCAGGTCGGTTTCGGCGGTACGCTTCTGCAGGCCTTCCTTGCTCATCCATTCGGTGATGAGGCCGACCACCGGCTCGCTGGTTTCGCCGAACTCCGTGGTGGAGGCGTTCGCGATTCCCGCCGTGTTCCGCGCGCCTTCGATGCAGGCCATCTGCATGCCCAGGCAGATGCCGAAAAAGGGCACGTTGCGTTCGCGGGCGAATTTGACCGAGGCGATCTTCCCCTCCGACCCGCGCACGCCGAAGCCGCCGGGGACGAGGATGCCGTGCATCGGCTCCAGGCGAGCGGCGATGTCCGCGCCCTCTTCCTCGAACAGTTCGGCGTCGAGCCATTTGATGTTGACCTTGACCCGATTGGCGAGGCCGCCATGGGTCAGCGCTTCATATAGCGACTTGTAGGCATCGGGCAGGCCGACATATTTGCCGACGACGCCGATGGTGACTTCGCCCTCCAGATTCTGCTGCCGGTCCATGATGTCGTGCCAGCGGTCGAGCTTGGGCGCGGACGCGCCCTCCATGCCGAAGGCGCGCAGCACTTCGTCGTCCAGCCCCTCTGCATGATATTGCATCGGGACCGCGTAGATGCTGCTGGCGTCAAGCGCCGGGATCACCGCTTCGGGGCGGACATTGCAGAACAGGGCGATCTTGCGCCGCTCGCTTTCCGGCAGCGGATGTTCGCAGCGGCAGAGCAATATGTCGGGCTGGATGCCCAGCGACGTCAGTTCGCGCACGCTGTGCTGGGTCGGCTTCGTCTTCAGTTCGCCCGCCGCCGCGATATAGGGGACCAGCGTCACATGGACGAAGATCGACCGGCCGCGGCCAAGGTCGTTATGGAGCTGGCGGATCGCCTCCATGAAGGGCAGCGATTCGATGTCGCCCACGGTGCCGCCAATCTCGCACAGCACGAAATCGAGATCATCGGATTCGGCCATGGCAAAGGCCTTGATCTCGTCCGTGACGTGCGGGATCACCTGGACCGTCGCGCCCAGATAGTCGCCGCGCCGTTCCCGCTGGATGATGGTCTGATAGACCCGGCCCTGCGTCACATTGTCCGACTGCCGCGCCGAAACGCCGGTGAAGCGCTCATAATGACCAAGGTCGAGGTCGGTTTCCGCCCCGTCGTCGGTCACATAGACCTCGCCATGCTGATACGGGCTCATCGTGCCCGGATCGACGTTGAGATAAGGATCGAATTTCCGAATGCGCACACGGAAACCTCGCGCCTGCAGCAGTGCTGCGAGCGAAGCGGCCATCAGGCCCTTGCCAAGCGAGGAGACCACGCCGCCGGTGATGAAAATATACCGCGCCATGGGGGGAGAGGCTTAGCCTTTTACAAACGAGTTGGGCAAGCGCGCGAATCATCGCGCGTGCGAAAAAAGCGAAATTGGGAGTGTCGCGCGCCTAGTTGGCGAGCGGGACAGCGCCGTTGGAAGCCTTGCCGCTCGCCGCGCCGGCAGCGCCCGCCAGCGGATCCTTGCCGGTCGCCGGGGCCGGCGCGGACGCCGGAGAAGATGTCGGAGACTGGGGCGCCTGCTTCACCAGCGAGGTGTCGATGTCGCTCGGCCGGTGCTGGATGGAGGCGATCACCGCCAGCACGATCGACAGCGTCACGAAGATGCCGGCGAGAACCGTGGTCGAGCGCGTCAGGAAATCCGCCGCGCCGCGCGCCGACATGAACCCCGCCGGGCTGCCGCCGACGCCCAGGCCGCCGCCTTCCGACTTCTGCATCAGGATGACGGTGACAAGCAGGGCAGCGACAAGGGCCTGCACGACGAGGAGGAAGGTGAACATGAGACGAATATCTGTCCGGTAAAGGGAGCGTTGCCGCGCACATAGCGATGATAGGGCGCGGGGGCAACCGCCCCTGTCTTTCCCGCCCCCCTCCCACAGGCGGGAGGGGATTGTCATCCGTCGGCGGTCAGGCGGCAGCCGCGATCACCGGAGCGAATTTCGCCGCCGCAAGGCTCGCGCCGCCGATCAGGCCGCCGTCGACGTCGGCCAGCGCCAGAAGCTCTGCCGCATTGTCGCCGTTCATCGATCCGCCATAGAGGATTCGCGTCGCGTCCGCCTGCGCGCCGATCCTGCCCGCAAGAGTGGCGCGCAGGGCAGCGTGCATCGCGGCGACCGCTTCCATGGTGGGGATTCGGCCCGTGCCGATGGCCCAGATCGGTTCATAGGCGATGGCCAGCCAGTCCGCCGCCGCTCCATCCGGCAGGGAGGCCAGCAATTGCGCCGCAACCACCGCCTCCGCATTGCCGGCGTCGCGCACGTCGAGGCTTTCGCCCACGCAGAGGATGACCTTCAGACCCGCGGCCCGCGCCGCCAGCGCCTTTGCCGCGATGTCGGCGTCGGTTTCGCCCTGGTCCTGTCGCCGTTCGCTATGGCCGACGATGGTCCAGCTTGCCCCTGCCTCCGCCAGCATGGCCGCGGACAGGCAGCCGGTATGCGCGCCGCTTTCCTTCATGTGGCAGTCCTGCGCGCCGATGAAGGCCGCACCCTTGGCGCCGTCCGCCGCCGCGATCAGCGTCGCGGGCAGGCACAGCCCTACCTCTACCGCCGGATAGTCGCGCGCCAGGGCGCCGATCGCCTCCACCTCGCCCAGCTGGGCGCGCAGGCCGTTCATCTTCCAGTTACCGACAATCAGCTTCCGCCTGCTCATCGATCTTTCCCCTTATTGTTTATTGCTGCACGGTCCCCTGCGGCGCAGCTCTCCAATCCGAACCGCCGGGTTGGCCGAGCCGATGAACGGCGTGCGGCCATTTGTCCAGCCTTGCAGCCCCAGCGCCCCTTGCCCGCGCGACGATCCGCCCTTAAAGCGGGCCGCCATCAAAGCCGCTTTTACGGACTTTCCTCCATGCTTTCAGTCTTTCGCCGTTTCATCCACTCCAAATTCGGCGCCTTTGCTGCGCTGATATTCCTGGGGATCATCGCGGCCGCCTTCATCATGGGGGACATTACGAGCGGCAAGTTCGGATCGTCCCTTGGAGGCGGCGAAACCGCCGCCAAGGCAGGCGGCGCGCGCCTGACCATGACCGAATTCCAGGACCGTGTGCAGCGCGTGTTCGAAAATGCGCGCCGGTCCAATCCGGGGTTGCAGATCGGCGATTTCCTGGCGCAGGGCGGCGCGGCGCAGGTCTATGACCAGCTTGTCGCGTCCCTGACGCTGAAGGAATATGCGAGCGACCAGAAGGTGCATATCTCCAAGCGGCTCGTCGACGCCCAGATCGCGCAGATTCCCGCCTTCCAGGACGCAGCGGGCAATTTCAGCCAGGAAAATTTCCGGCAATTGCTGCTGCGCGAGCGGATCACCGAGCAGGCGCTGCGCGATGACATCAGCCGCGAGATATTGGAGCGGCAGATGCTGGCGCCGCTGGGACTGGGCGTGAAGCTGACCGATTCCCTGGTGCTGCCCTATGCCTCGCTGCTGCTGGAGGCGCGTCAGGGCACCATCGCCCTTGTCCCCGCGACGGCGTTCAAGGACATCGCGGAGCCGACCGACGCGCAACTCGGCGATTTCTACAAGAAGAATGCCGCGCGCTATACGATCCCGGAACAGCGCCGCATCCGCTATGCGGTGATCGACGCCGAACGCTTCGCCCAGGCGGCACAGCCCACCGATGCGGAGATCGCGGGCTATTACAACCAGAACAAGGCCGTCTATGCCGCGAAGGAAAGCCGCAGCTTCGAGCAGTTGATCCTGCCGACGCAGGCGGCGGCAAAGGCGATCGCGGAACAGGTGAAGGGCGGCAAGTCGCTCGCCGCAGCGGCGCAATCGGCCGGCCTTTCGGTCGCCGAACTGGCCGACCAGAGCCGCGAGAAGCTGGCCGCCGCAGCGTCCGCCACGGTAGCCGATGCGGGCTTTGCCGCGAAGCAGGGCGATCTGGTCGGGCCGCTGCGCGGGTCGCTGGGCTGGGTGCTGCTGCGGGTCACGGCGGTCAGGACGACCCCTGCCCGTGCCCTGGCCGCCGCGCGGGACGAGATCGTCACCACGCTGCGCGCCCAGAAGGAGAAGCGGCTGCTCAACGACTTCACCGGCAAGATCGAGGATCAGATCGCCAATGGCGGCAGCTTCGAGGAAGTGGTGAAGGACAATGGCCTGAAGCTGGAAACGACGCCGTTCCTCCTTTCCTCCGGCAAGCAGGTAGAGGATGCGGCCTATCAGGTGCCGGCCGACGTGAAGCCGCTGCTTGCCCCTGTCTTCGGCATGAGCCAGGACGATGACGCGCAACTGGTGCCGATCGCGGCGGACAAGCGTTACGCGCTGGTTGCGCCCGGCGACATACAGGCCCCTGCGCCGCCGCCGCTTGCCAAAGTCAAGCCGCTGGTGGCGATGCAGTACAAGCTCGCCCAGGGCAATGAAAAGGCCAAGGTGCTGGCCGAGCAGATCCGCGCCAAGGTCGCCAAGGGCATGACGCTGGACCAGGCGGTCGCCTCCGCCGGCATCGCCCTGCCCAAGCCGCAGATGGTGGGCGGGCGCCGTGCCGACATCATGCGCGACGGCCAGCGTCCCCCCGCGGAAGTGGCCATGCTGTTCACCATGGCGACCAACAGCGTGAAGACGCTGCCGGCCGGGCAGGATCGCGGCTATTTCGTCGTGCAGTTGAACGGCATCAAGCGCGGCGATGCGGGCACGGACAAGGCGCTGGTCAATCAGGTTCGCGACCAGCTCAGCGAAGTGGTGGGCCAGGAATATGACCAGCAGTTCGAGCGCGCGGTCGAGAAGGAACTGGGCGTGAAGCGCAATGCCAATGCCGTCGCCTCCGTCCAGCGCGCCCTGGTCAGCGCCAATGGCAGCGGTCAGTAAGATGGGCGCAGGGGGACCGGCGGCAATGGACGGCATAGAAAGCGCACGCAGGGCACTGGCGGCGGGACAATCCGCGCTGGTGTGGCGGCGCCAGATTGCCGACACCGATACGCCGATCTCCGCCGCGCTCAAATTGTTCGAGGCCGATCGCGGCGACTTCCTGCTGGAATCGGTCGAAGGCGGGGCGGTGCGGGGCCGTCACAGCCTGATCGGCCTGGCCCCCGACCTCGTTTTCCGTGCGCAGGGTCATGCGGCGGAGATCAACCGGCAATGGGCGACCGATCGGGATGCCTTCGTGCCGGAAGAGGCCGATGCGCTCGACGCGCTGCGGGCGCTGGTCGCGGAATGCCGGGCGGAGCTTGACCCCGTCCTGCCCGCCGCCCTGGCCTGTCTGGTGGGCTATTTCGGCTATGAGACGGTCGGGCTGGTGGAGAAGTTGCCGCGTCCTCCCGAAAATTCGATCGCGCTGCCGGACATGCTGTTCGTGCGGCCGACCGTCATATTGGTGTTCGACCGGCTGGCCGACGCGCTGTTCCTGGTCGCGCCCGTGTGGAAGGGCAGCTTTGCCGATGCCGATCGCGCCGTCGAACAGGCGCTGGAACGGATCGACGCCGTCGCCGCCCGGCTGGCGGCTCCCCTGCCCGCACAGACCGCCCCGGCCGAAATCGCCGATGTCGCGGTGACGCCAATGCTGGAACCCGGGCGCTATGCCGCGATGGTCGAGAAGGCGAAGGACTATATCGTCGCGGGCGACATTTTCCAGGTGGTGCTGGCGCAGCGCTTCACCAGTCCCTTCACCCTGCCGCCCATCGCGCTTTACCGGGCCTTGCGACGGATCAATCCCTCGCCCTTCCTCTATTATCTCGACCTGCCCGGCTTCGCCCTGATCGGGTCGAGCCCGGAGATCCTGGTCCGGGCGCGTGATGGCGAAGTGACGATCAGGCCGATCGCCGGCACCCGTCCGCGCGGCCGCAATGCCGTCGAGGACGCGGCCAATCGCGAAAGCCTGCTGGCCGATCCCAAGGAACGGGCGGAACATCTGATGCTGCTGGACCTGGGCCGCAACGATGTGGGCCGGGTGGCGACTGCGGGCAGCGTGACGGTGACGGACAGCTACAGCGTCGAATTCTACAGCCATGTGATGCATATCGTGTCGAACGTGGTGGGACGGCTGGCGCCCGGCAAGGACGCGCTGGATGCCCTGTTCGCGGGCTTTCCGGCCGGCACGGTGTCGGGTGCGCCCAAGGTGCGGGCCTGCGAGATCATCGCCGAACTGGAGCCGGAAACGCGGGGCGCCTATGCCGGCGGCGTCGGCTATTTCGGGCCGGACGGCAATATGGACAGCTGCATCGTCCTGCGCACGGCGGTCCTCAAGGACGGGGTGATGCACGTGCAGGCGGGCGCCGGCATCGTCGCGGATTCGACGCCGGAATATGAGCAGCGGGAATGCGAGGCGAAAAGCGGCGCACTGCTCGCGGCCGCGCGGGAAGCCGTGACGCTGGCCCGTGCTTCGGGATTTGGGCAATAAAAGTTGGATGGGCGACGGCGGGGAGCGAGTAGTCCGTCGCTGACATTCGCGGTTCCCTGAACCGGGCAGAGCGAGGGGACCAGAACCGGCTGCCGCCTGTAATCCGCTATCGCAACGACCGGATCAGACCCAGCCTTCCAGCACCTGATTGGGCGGTCGATGGCCATCGACCCAGCTGCGGATATTGGCGATCACCCGTGCTCCCGTGGCGTCGCGACCTTCGATGGTGGCGGACCCCATATGCGGCAGCAGCACGACGTTCGAAAGGTCCAGCAGGCGCGGATCAACAGCCGGCTCATGGGTGTAGACGTCCAGCCCCGCCCCCGCGATCCGTCCTTCCGCGAGCGCGCCGATCAGGGCGGATTCATCCGTGATCTCTGCCCGCGACGTATTGATCAGATAGGCATCGGGTCGCATCAGCGCGATCCGACGGGCATCGATCATCGCCCGGCTGTCGGCATTGAGCGGACAATGTATCGACACGATGTCGCTTGCCGCCAGCAGGGAATCGACATCCTCATGCCAATGGGCCTGCAATTCCTGCTCGACCTCGAAAGGCAGGCGATGGCGGTTGTGGTAGGCGATGGACAGGCCAAAGGCCGCCGCGCGGCGGGCGACGGCGCGGCCGATGCGGCCCATGCCGATGATGCCCAGCTTCTTGCCGCCGATGCGATGCCCCAGCATGCCCGAGGGGCTCCAGCCGGTCCACGCGCCGGATCGCACCAGCTTCTCCCCCTCCGCCAGGCGGCGCGGCACCGACAGGATCAGCGCCATGGTCATGTCCGCCGTATCCTCGGTCAGAACGCCGGGCGTGTTGGTGACGATGATCCCCTTCTTCCGCGCGGCATTGAGGTCGATATGGTCGACGCCGCTGCCGAAGCTGGCGATCAGTTGCAGCCGTTCGGGCGCCGCATCGATCAGCGCGGCGTCGATCTGGTCGGTGACCGCGGGGACCAGCACGTCGCATTGCGCCATGGCGCGGGTCAGCGCTGGCCGGTCCATCGGCACGTCGCCGATGTTGAAGACGGTGTCGAACAGTTCGGCCATGCGCGCCTCGACATTGGGAGGCAGGCGGCGCGTGACGATGACGCGCGGCGTGGCGGGGCGCGGTTTCTTGGCCATGTCTGGCCGCTATTCCCCGTGAGGACGATGGTCAAGCGCTTATCCATATGCGCAAGAGAGCGGTTGTCGCTGGCGGCCGCGAACGGCTATGGTCGGGCGGTCAGATGATGGGGACGATATGGGCATGAAGGGCTATCTGGGCGCGGGCATGGTCGCGGCGCTGTGCTGGGCGGGCGGAGCATGGGCCACGCCAGCGAAGCCGGTGCCCTATTGGGCTTCGCTGACGCAGGCGGAGGCACGCATGCGGGTCGGCCCCAGCCTCGATTACCCGTCCAGCTGGGTCTATCGCCGCCGCGACCTGCCGGTGAAGGTGGTGCAGGTGCTGGGCCTGTGGCGCAAGGTCGAGGATTCGACCGGCACGCAGGGGTGGATGCATGTCCGCTTGTTGAGCGATACGCCGACCGCCATCGTCACCGCCGACATCGCGCCGATGCGCGATTCCCCCAGTGACGACGCCCGCGCCCTGTTCCGCGCGCAGAAGGGCGTGGTGGGGCGGCTTTCCTCCTGCGGCAAGGGCTGGTGCGCATTCGACGTCGGCGGCCAGAAGGGCTTCGTCCGCGCCAGCGACATATGGGGCGCGACGCAGTAGCGCGGCCTTATTCGCCCTCTTGATCGAAGCGGTCGGCATGCATCAGGCGCTTCGCCAGGGGCGCCAGCGCCATGACGGCCAGCCCCGCGCCCACCGACCACCAGCCGATCGTCCCGTAGACCGCCAGCACATCGCCGCGGGAGGCCGCACCGCCCTCCCCGCCCGTGGCGGCCGCGATCAGCCCGGCGGCATATTCGCCAAGAGCCATGGCCAGGAACCAGATGCCCATCATCAGGCCGATCATGCGCGAGGGCGCCAGTTTCGACATGGCGGACAGGCCGACCGGCGACAGGCAGAGCTCACCCAGCGTGTGGCAAAGATAAAGCAGGAAGATGAACAGCACCGGCGTGAGCGTGCCGGGCGCGCCGGCCCCCGTCACCAGGATAAGGAAACCGGCACCGACAAGGGTAAGCGCGATACCGAACTTGGCCGGGGTGGAGGGTTCCCATCCCCGCTTCGCCAGCCATATCCACAAACCCGCCAGCACGGGTCCGAACATCAGGATATAGGCCGCGTTGACCGACTGGAACATCGATGCGGGAACATTGAAGCCCCATATGTTGCGATCCGTATAGCGGTCCGTGAACAGGCTGAGCGATGATCCGGTCTGTTCATAGAGACCCCAGAAAAGCGGGTTGATGACCAGCAGGAACAATGCCGCCAGCATCCGGTCGCGACCGATCCGCTCCATGCGGCCAAAGGCCTCCCACAGGATATACAGCACGACGGCGGCGCTCGCCATGGCAAGCATCCAGCCGACGATCACATGGTTCTGGATCAGGGCCCAGCACAGCCCGATCGACGCCAGGCTGGAGAGATAGACCAGCCATTCGCGGCTGACGATGCCGCCGACCCGTTCCTTCAGATGATCGGGATCGCGGGGTTCCCCCCTTCCCTGCAACAGTGGCTTGCACAGCATGAAGCCGATGACGCCGGCGATCATGCCGACCGATGCCGCGCCGAAGCCCCAGTGCCAGCCCCATGTCTGGCCCAGATAGCCGCAGATGACGGGACCGATGGTCGCGCCGGCATTGATGCCCATGTAGAAGATCGTATAGGCCGGGTCGCGCCGCATGTCGTCGCGCGGATAAAGCTGCCCCACCAGCGCCGACGCGCTGGACTTCAGGAAACCCGTGCCGGTGATCACCGTCGCCAGGCCGAGCCAGAACAGGCCAAGGCCCATGGCGCCCGCATCGTCGCTTTCCATGCCCAGGATGAGGTGGCCGATGGCGATCACGACGCCGCCGAACAGAACCGCCTTGCGCTGGCCCAGATAGCGGTCGGCCAGATAGCCGCCCATCAGCGGGGATATGTAGATCAGCGACATATAGGCGCCATAGGCATGGCTGGCGTCGCGGTCGGAAAAGAGGAAATGCTGCGTCAGGTAGAAGATCAGCAGCGCGCGCATGCCGTAGAAGGAGAAGCGTTCCCACATTTCCACGAAGAACAGCAGGAACAGCCCGCGGGGATGGCCGAGCCAGGTCTTGCCCTTACCCGGTGCGTCGGCATTTGAAACTGAGGTCGCCATCCGGCCCCTTATCCTATCCTGTTGCGGACGCGCGAAGGGCATCCCTGGTCGGCCCCAGCCTGCAGCATTTTCCGGGCGGATGGAATCATCTGCGCGCCGGGAAAACACTGCAAAACAAACATCTGAAGCAGCCGAGCCGACAAGGCCGGACCGGCACCAGCTCTTCTAGAGCCCGAATTATTCATCTGTCAAAGAGCGGCCATGCCCTTGCGTCATGGTCTCCGCCGCTCCATTTGGGCCAGCATGTTCAATGATCGCAGCTCCCCCCTCTCGCTCCTGCAGACCCGTCGGTCCGGCAAGCCGCGCGACCTGATCGCGCCGGGACCGGACGAAGACCAGCTTCGCACGATATTGGAAGTCGCGCAGCGCACGCCCGATCACGGCAAGCTGGCGCCATGGCGCTTTGTCATCGTGCCGCTGGAAAGGCGTGACGCTCTGGCAGCGCTGCTCGAACGGGCCTATCGCGCCGAGAAGCCCGATGCCGGGCGGCTGGAGATAGAGGCCATGCACCAGTTCGCGCATCAGGCGCCGACACTGGTCGTCGCGCTTTCCGCGCCGGTGGAGGGCAGCAAGATCCCGCTGTGGGAACAGGAGCTTTCGGCGGGTGCCGCGATCATGAACCTGCTTCACGCGACCCATGCCCTGGGATTTGCGGGCGGCTGGCTGACCGGCTGGGCCAGCTATAATGAGGATGTGCGCGCGGCTTTCGCCAAGGGGCAGGAAAGGATTGCCGGCTTCATCTTCATCGGCACGCCGGGCCGGCCGCAGGACGAGCGGCCCCGGCCAGAATATGACAATATAGTTTCGGTCTGGGACAGATAGTTACAGGATTGACGGGGTATTAGGTAAGGCCATCGCTTGACGCGCACCGCTGTATTATGGCACTGATGCACCCATGGCCGACGATACAAAACCCGTCTATCTCCGCCTTCGGGAGATCATCGCCGCTTCGATACTGGACGGGGAATTTCGCGACGGAGACATGCTGCCGTCGGTGCGCGCGCTTGCCGCGCAGCAGGGCGCCAATCCGCTGACGGTGGCGAAGGCCTATCAATGCTTTCAGGACGATGGACTGATCGTGGTGAAGCGCGGCGTGGGCATGTTCGTTGCCGACGGCGCTACCCGGCGACTGCGGGAGGCCGAGCGCATGCGCTTCCTGGAAACCGTCTGGCCGCCCGTGGCGGAACAGATCAGGCGACTGGGGATCAGCGCGGCCGATCTGGGGGTCGAGCGGGTCTAGGGATCGGCATTCTGTGCCGGGCAGGGGCGGAAGGCCGGGCCGGGTGGATGAATTCGGGATGTCGGCAAACGACCAGTTTTTGCCGCACAGAGCATCGAACAACCCTCCTGCAAGCGGCCGCAGGTTGTCTATCCGCAAGTAGCAGATCGTGTAGCCGTCAAAACCG
>Ga0207678_10001683_pt1 | contig 20307 bp, 21 predicted proteins | sample KBSC63metaG_FD_184319 | JGI IMG/M metagenome (GOLD analysis project Ga0207678, IMG submission 184319) | Corn rhizosphere microbial communities from Kellogg Biological Station, Michigan, USA - KBS C6-3 metaG (SPAdes) (version 2) | ecosystem: Host-associated > Plants > Roots > Rhizosphere > Soil ... | reverse complement strand
GCTCGTTGTCCCATCTTCCTACAGCAATCCCGGCCGCTTGCTCTGGGGCGAGCAATACTGCACGGGCTGTCCAGTAAGCACCGAACAGGATGAGGAAATCTCCGACGATGGATATGATCCATGCGTGTTCGCCTATCTCGTCCATGGTAGCCCTCACCCCGTTGAGCGCAGCCAGCGCCATGCCGGCGCCGGGCTTTTGTGAGTGGGAATAATTGTTATCCCAAGTAGAGGTGGCCTCAACCGAAGGATCTGGGCGCCGTCATTGCGCGGCTCGTGGCGCGATTGGATTGAGTGACGGCTGCGACCGAGCTACCGTTAAGTGGAGGGTTGCCGTTTCCCTCCTTTTTCGGCGGCCCTCATGGGACCTCAGCCCCGCTCGCTTCCCTGCGCTGCGGGGCTTTTTCATGCGGGCGTCTCCGCCTGCGCGCTGTGCAACCAACTCTGCGGCTCGGTGTTGAGTTGGCGGGTTTGCCGCTGATGATTGGCCCCTTGCGGCAGGCCTCATACAGTCTGGACAAACTTAGCCCCGCTTCCTGTTGCGGGGCTTTTTCTGCGCCGGCCCGAACCGAACGTGTGGGTTTACAGCCGGGCTGGTCACGGTTTGTTTCAGGCGGTTCCCGGCTGACCCGCCCGATAGTCGCAGGCTGCTGCCTTCGTTATGGCGCGTCTCCCCTGCGCTGTGCAACCGACTGTGCGGGTTGGCGTTGAGTCGGCGGGCTTGCTCTCTCAACCCGCGTGGGCAAGCCCTGCATGCGAAGCCAAACTTAGCCCCGCTTCGGCAGGGCTTTTTCTGCGCGCCGCGTCGGATTTCCGACATAGAAACCAACGGCTCGGCTGGCCGTTTAGATTGCGTTTGGCGGGCCAAGTTCGCGGAGCCATGACAATGACGAATGGCAGCCCCTCCGCCAGGAGAGGCAGGAAATTTACCCCAGAAGCTATCGATAAGATTAAGGAGTTGGTGGCACAAGGGGCTAGGCGAGACGAGATTGCTGGGTTGCTCGGCGTGACCGTAGGGTCGCTCCAAGTCACGTGTTCAAGATTGGGCATCAGCTTGCGACGAAAGATTTTGCATAGCGGTCCATCCCCGCACCTGCGCGATCCCAAGGGGACGGTTATTTCTTTTCAAGAGTCGGCCGGTGTTGCTTACGAGCGAAAGCAGAAGGCTGCGGAAGTCCTTCCCGCGCGTTCGACGAAGATTTCAATAATAATGCGGTATCGAGGCAAAGAGGTGCCTACTGATCTCCCGCTCACGTCGCATGCTCTCGGCGAGCTTGCGCTTATCGCAATGTTGCGAGATTTGAGCATTCCTGAACTCGTGGGGCAGATTTTGGCGGGAGCGATCAATAAAGATATGATCAAAGAAGTATCGCGGGGCGCAACTTAGCACCGCCCGAACGCGGGGCTTTTTGTTATCGGTCTCCCCCTGCGCTGTGCAACCGACCGTCCTCCGCCTCGTTGATTGAGCGGGCTTGCTGGTCACCTTCGCGGAATGGCAACCTCTGCGTCGGCAAGCACCAAGTGGCCGGCAAGCCTACTCATCGATGTGGCTGGACCGTCGTTGACAGCCGAGGCTAGCGGCGGCCTACTTGCATTGCTCGCCGGGGTCTTTCCCGGATCGGGCAGCGCGTGGCTCGGTCCCTCCCAGAAAGGCGACCTGCCAAAGTTCCGGCGAGCGGCTAGCTCTGTTGGTTCAAGGTTGCCAACGCGCGCAAAGCCGAATGGGGAAAGGCCCCGAGGAGGTGTTGCATCGCCGGGGCCTCCCGCGTCCTTGGGGCCAAGGGGGGTTATCCCTAAGCAGGACGCACTGAGGTAATCGAGCCCGGCCGGGAGAGTTCCCGCGATGCTTGTACTGGATCAGAACGAAGGTAGGCATCGTCACCTCGGCCTCGCGGCGACCGCGGTAACATCTCCGCTTATCGGAGGATCGCCGATGCGCTTCCCGATGTAGTGGCCGCGGGCGATCATCGAGACCAATCCTCCTCCGCTTCCCGCTTCACGGCGGGAGCGTACGGCCGTGGGCGCGCCCCTTGCAGGCGGATTTCCTCTAGTTCGGTGCAAAAGTCCATGAAGGTGGCGATTGGCATCACCCGCTCGAGCAGGTCGAGCGCGTGAAATAGCGTCTTGGTATCGCCGCGCAGTGCCGCATCGCGCGCAATTGCCTTCAAGTTCGTGGGTTGCATGTAGGGGTGTGGGTTTTCGGCGCTGACACGGCCCGTAAGCCAAGCAGTGGCAATTCGTGCCTGCCTCTGGCGTGAGGTGGGACCGCGTCAGGCGGTAATGGAACTGACGCGGCCCAATCTGCACCATGTGGATGGGCCAAGGTGCAGACACGTTGTCAGTAGGCTGTGTGCTGGTGCGGGTCTTGTTTCAGACCGTCAAACATTTGTTTTTGGCGGCCAAGCAGTGGCAATTCGTGTCTGAGCTCTGGCGTGAGGTGGGACCGCGTCAGCGCGGCAAAGGGCTGACGCAGTCCCGATCTGCACAACGGGGGTGCCGGGGTACAGACGCCTGTTTGTCGCTTTGTTTGCGGTGTAGGTTCATGGAACGACTTAGCCCGCTCTGGCGGGTCTTTTTCGTGCGAGGTCGCGTGCACGAAAATCCACAAGAATTTTTTGGGAAACGGAGCTTTGCCTTGCTAATCGTCGTCTATAGGAGCCCGTTTGGAATTGTCCGGGAGAGCGTACCCCTCGCCCGGACGCTTGCCGCCTGCCCCGCCCCTGGCGGGGCTTTTTTGTGCGGTCCTCCGCGCAGCCGCGCAACCGATGATGCGGCGCCGCGTTGGGGTGGCGGGCTTGCTGGTCACCCTGCGCGGGACGAGCAACCGCGTCGGCATGGCCCAAACGGCCGGCAAGCCCACTCATCGATGTGCAAATCGTGCACTGTGCAACCGACTGTGCTATTGCCATTGTGGGGTTTGCCTCCGAGGGGCAAGCCCCCCTTTGGAAGATAGCCTTAGCCCCGCTACTTGGCGGGGCTTTTTCGTGCGGGCAACCCCCTCGCCGGCGTGCAACCGATGATGCGTCTGCCTCGTGAGTCGGTGGGCTTGCCGCTGATGAACTCGGCCTCTGGGACCGGCGGCAGGCCCCATTAGCTGACCCGCAAACTTAGCCCCGCTCCAATCGTGGCGATTGCGAAGGTGCGACGTTGAGGTTGAAATGCAGGATGGTGCGCGGGAGCAGCCATTTCTGCTAGAGATCAAGGGCAGCCATTGCTACTGGAGATCAAGTAATGACTGACCCCAGGTACATTCGCGGAACCGCCTCGAGGAACGTAGTCCGGCCGCAATGGATCTGGGTCGCGGTTGCTTGTCTGGCTGGCGTTCTCATGCTTGTCGGTTGGATGCAGTTGAGAAACGATCCTGCGGGCGTGCAATTGACGTTGAAAAATATCGACGAACGGCTCGGCCGGATAGAACAGACCCTCAATGAGATGAGCAGCAGTGGTCGCTTCGCGCCCGCAGACCCCGCCCTTCCAAACCAACCGCCCAACCGTACCCTGGGCGACAACAGTCCCAGATTTTATTTGAACGAAGCCGAGATAGGTCTCGTAAGGCAGTCGTTGCAAGCAGCGCGGAAATTGGCGGCAACAGAGGGAAAATACCGCGTCGGGCAGCTTCTCGTTGGTCTAGCAGTAAAACGGGTCCCGGATGATCTTGCCGGCAAAATACCTCAGTTAGCCGGTCTGCTCTACACAATCGACCCGGCAAATCACGCAATCGCAATCATTGATCCAAGAAACAACAGGGTCGTCGCGCTCATTTGAATTCCACCCATTTCCACGTCTGGGCCACGTTTTAGGTGAAGGCTCACTAACCCGAACGGCCGCCAGCACGCTTGACCGAAATGAAGGACGTGCCAAGTTGGTTTCCTGTATTGCAGGAATGTGAATTGGAACCGCTTCGGTGGGCGTGAGGCGCTGGGCGGGCGGTAGCGGATCTGGTTCTTGCAAAGCGCGCAGGTGAGTTGCCACGGCAATGGCTCCGGATTTCCAGCGTCGTCTTGCCGTCTGTCATTCTGTCGCCCATGTGGGTGGTCCTTAGTATCAGCCGAGGTAGGCGCTTGGCGCCTCCAGAAGGAGGGACACCATCCGCTCGAGCATTTCGACCCCTTGTGGAAGCTGTTCTATATGTGGGAGCACCCATATCACTTCCCTCTGGCGGTATGGCGGGCTGTTAGTGGCTGGGGGGATCGGCTGTGGCAGGAACTCGTCGGCATCGTAGGCTGGCAGGATATTTTGCTTCCAACTTGGACCTACCTCGTACTCACCGCCTTACTGTTTCTCGTGCCGTTGCAAAAACTTCAGGTGAGCGGCGCCACCCGTGCACGAGTTGCGGTAATTAGCGGGCTTGTTGTTTTAAGCTATGTCATGCTCGTGTATCTGATCTTTTATCTCACCTATACACCCCTTGATGTGGATCATGTTCGAGGGGTCCAGGGACGTTACTTTGTGATCGTGCTCCCTGTAACTGCGATCTTTGTTGCGACTGTAATGAATCGCGAATTGCCTAGCACCTTTCCATCGGCAATCGCGATTACAGGCTCGGTGATCGCGGGAGTCGCAACTGTCGAATCACTCTTCCGGACACATTTGTAACAAAAGTACTTGTGGGAGCGCCATACTTGAAATAAAGAGCATCACCGAACCGTGCGCATGTGCAATGTTTAATCGGTTTAATGTTGCCTGTGCTTTGACGCCGTCTACCTATTGGAGCATCGCCGTGGCTAAGATCAACCTATCTCGAATGGACTTCGCTTCGCTCATAACCTTGCGCAAGCAAGTCGAGAACACCCTTTCTGAACGTCGTACCACGCTTGAAAAGCAGTTGGCAGCGCTAGGAGGTTCTATCGCTTCGGTCGGTGGCAAGGTTGCCCGCGTTACGCGAGGCAGCAAGTTGAAGGGAAAGAAAGTTGCGCCGAAGTATCGCGGTGCTGGTGGGGAAACGTGGGCGGGACGTGGCGCAACTCCTAGGTGGCTTACCGCGGCAATCAAAGAAGGCAAGAAACTGGAAGATTTTCTAATCGACAAGGCGACGCCCGCGAAAAAGGCAACCACGCGTCGTCGAAAAAAGAAATGAGCCGTGGGTGAGGAACGGTTTCCCTTCGACACACCCGGTCCATGGGTACAGGACACGGGTCTCGTAGATGCGGCCGACCTCCCACTCGCCGGTAAAGACCGTGTAGTCGGGGCGGTCCTTATCGATCCCGGCACCCAGGCCGGAGGGGCGCATGGTCAATGGCATCAGCGAGCCGGGCGCATGGCTAGCGCACCAAGCCCATGTTGTAGTGATTCAGTAACTCATAAAACCAATCGGCATCGAGATTTTCATCGCGATCAAGTTCTTCTATTGCCGTCTTGGTTCTGTCAAACAGCGCATAGCTGATCTCGTCGTCATTGTGTCTTGCCCGATACGCAATGCCGTCGAACTCACCGGGATGGTCATGCAGCGCGTCTGCCCAAGCCTGTGGCAAGTCGTAAGGCTGCGAGCTGGCCACCACCTCAGCCGTGGCCCCTAACGCGGCAAGATGCCGGCCATATAGCTGCACCAAGTGCAATTGACGTCGCGATCGCAGATCGACGCGGCTTCTCTGCGCGATGAGGTCACTGGCTAACTGCGTCCGCCCAGGGTCGCGCAAGAAGGTTTCGGCGAATGCTCCAGTCAAACTCTTTGCTGCGTACAGCACGCCGAATGAACGGTTCGGGGAGTTAAAGCGCCCTTCGGCTGAACGATCGAAATAGATCGGTTCCCGGCCTCGCCGATAGAACCGATAAAACGTCGCGTCGCCTATTGTGATGAGTGATGGGTTGCGCTGAGCAATGTCCCCTCGGCGGAAAGGGGCGACTCATGCGCCTTGGACGCCAACAGCCTTTGCGGCCTTGATCACCCGCTCGACGTCGCCCGCTTTCAACACATCAATGGGACGGCGTCCGCCCAGACGTGCATCTTCGTTGACCAGAAAGTTGAGGCGGAACCAGTCGTTCTTGCTGGGTAGACTATTGAGAACATCCTCAAGACCAGGAACGATTCCATGGTCATCAAATTGGGCAACTGGATATCTACGACGGCCGTGTGGTCCCAAAACCGCAATCAGGGCGTTCTCCCGGACCTTTCGATCTATGGCCTGTCGGCTGATGCCGAGAAAGTCGACGACTTGCTGTAGTGAGAACGCGCCCTCGTTGGCGGCTAAATCTGCCTCCGCAATCTTCTTTCCGCGCAACAGCGCGACGGCGCGAGCAGAAGGCGAGGCGACATCGGCCGACGTTGCCTCTGGTTCGATCATCCGCCCCGCACGCTGGCGGACCACCAGGACGTCGAGGCCGCCGATGCGGATGCGGTCACCTTTTTTGAGGTGTTTGGTGATGAGGCCGACCAGGTCATCGGTGACCTTTTCCGCCACCACTTTTGGGCTGGACTTCATGGCCCGGCCCGCAAGGTGCTTGAGCGTTACGGTGGCACCGGCTCTATGTTTCCGGCTTGAGGTTCGCTCACCGGCTCGCCCACCGGATTTATCGGCAACGGTTTTCGAAACATTTTTGGACAGGCTCGACATGCTGAGCAACATATGGCTTGCATGCAACTTCGTCAACTTCGTAACATTGGTCAACCCAGCCGGCGGGCGCACCGGGTGAATGGCGTCGGCTGTGGCACCAGATCAGGCACGGTGCAGATCGCGCACGCGCTCGGCGTCATAGGGCAACGCCATGCCGTGTTCGGCCTTCTCCAACTCGAACTCAATCTGGTGGATGGTGCTATCGGTGTCGTCGCTCATCCTCCCCAATCTTCCTCCGCCTCACGCCTGACCGCCGGTGCGGCCGGGTTCTTGAACTTGAGCCAGTCCGGCGACCGGCCGGAGCGGTAGCGCGAGGATTATCAAGGGGTGTTAGAGCTTTATCAGTCTGCGGCGGGTCGCTGCCGAGCTGCGGCACGCGTTGGTATTAGCAAGTGCCGAAAGCGATATGATTTTTTTCGGTGTAGTCCACACGGTGTGGATAAACGAATGAAATCAATCACTTATTGAATTTGGGTGCAGAACGTGCTAAATGAGCCGAATTGAATGCAGATGCGCGCCTTAGTCGAAAAATGACACCTGCGCGCAGGCACAGGGAACGCGTCATGTCCGACCAACGCAAGCCACGGGGCCTCGCCCGCTTCCGCGAGCGAGAGGTCACCCGCATCACCAAGGCCGTTCGCGTGGCCGGCGGCGGCAAAGTCACGCTGGACCCCGGACCGGCCGCTACACCATCACAGTGAGCAAGGGCGAGGGCACGCCGCCCGATAGCAACGCCGCCAACCCCTGGGACAAGGTCAATGCTGCGGACGAAGAGCGGCCTTCCTAAGCACTGCGGCTGGAATTTGGACCGCGAGGATGGGAAGCGGCGCGTCCGCTTTCGCAAGAATGGGTTCTCGGTTTACCTGACGGGAATTCCTTGGTCGCCCGATTTCATGGTGCAATACGCCGCTGCGCTCCATGGCGTGAAGGCGCAGGCCACCAACATCGGCGCGAACCGCACCGCCGCCGGGACCGTCAACGCTCTGGTCGCAGCCTATCTCGACCCACTTTCCACCTCGCCATTCAAGACCGGGGCAGCCGAGACACAGCGGTCGCGCCGCAACATCCTCGAGAATTTCCGCGAAGTACACGGCGACAAGCCGGTGTTCCGCATCGGAGCGAACGGCCAACGCACCATGCTGCTCACGCGCGAGCACATGCAGCAGATCGTCAATGAGAAGGCTAGTACCCCGTTCGCCCAGCGCAATTTCTTGAACACGCTTCGCGCCATGTTCCGGTGGGCACTCAAAGAGGGCAGGGTGCCCGATGACCCGACGCTCAGCGTCACCCGCGAACGGGTGAAGACCACGGGCTACAAGACGTGGAGTGAGGGCGAAATCGAGCGTTTCGAAACCAAGCACCCGATTGGCAGCAGAGCGCGGCTCGCCTTCGCGCTCCTGCTGTACACCGGCCAGCGCCGCAGCGACGTCGTGCGAATGGGACGTCACGACATTCACACCGGCGTGCTGGCCATCAATCAGCGCAAGACCGAAGGCGGCGATGAAGCTCACCTCGAAATTCCGGTACATCCCAAACTGCGCGAGATCATCGACGCGACGCCGACAGTGGGCGTCAAGACATTCTTGGTCACTAGCTTCGGCAAGCCGTACACCGCGCCCGGCTTCGGAAATTGGTTTCGCGAATTGTGCGATGCCGCCGAGTGTCCCGACGTGTCGGCGCATGGATTACGCAAGGGATGCGCTCGTCGTCTGGCTGAGATCGGACGCAGTGCAAATCAGATCGCAGCGATCACCGGGCACGCCACGCTCGCGGAAGTACAGCGTTACACGAAGGCAGCCGACCGCAAGCGCATGGCGCGCGAGGCGATGAAGAAGCTCGTTGAGAGCGGATGGTGAACAAATCTTTGTCCAGCACGGGTATCTTGCTGGACAATTTTGGAGGCAAGCCGTTGATAACAAGAAAGAACATTTTAGGGATGGCGAGCCCGGCGGGACTCGAACCCGCGACCCCATGATTAAAAGTCACGTGCTCTACCGGCTGAGCTACGGGCTCGGTCCGCGGGTGTGTACGGGCGGCCTCGTGCGGGGTCAATAGGCCAACCTGCCGCCGCAGGTTTGGCCTGTCCAAGCCGTGACGATCGACCTATGTTTGACGAGGGGGCCGGGGTCGACCCCTGCTGTGTGAGGGAGCTGATCTGATGCCGATCGTCAACCGCATTGCCGACCTGCATGGCGAGATCACCGCTTGGCGGCACGACATCCACGCCCATCCCGAGCTGCTTTACGACGTGCATCGCACCGCGGCCTCCGTCGCCGAGAAGCTCAAGAGCTTCGGCTGCGACGAGGTGGTGACCGGCATCGGGCGTACCGGCGTGGTGGGGGTGATCCGCGGCAGCAAGCGGGACGTTGGCGGACGGGTCATCGGACTGCGCGCCGACATGGACGCATTGCCCATCGAGGAGGCAAACGATCTCCCATATCGATCGACGGTGCCGGGCAAGATGCATGCCTGCGGCCATGATGGTCATACCGCAATGCTGCTCGGCGCGGCGCGCTATCTCACCGAAACCCGCAACTTCGCCGGCACCGCAGTCGTGATCTTCCAGCCGGCCGAGGAGGGGGGTGCCGGCGGCAAAGCCATGGTCAAGGACGGGCTGATGGAGCGTTTCCGCATCGAGGAAGTCTACGGCATGCACAATTATCCGGGCCTTCCGGTCGGACAGTTCGGACTCCGGCCGGGCCCCCTGATGGCAGCCGCCGACCGCCTCACCATCGAGATCGAGGGCCGCGGCGGGCACGCCGCGCGGCCGCATATCTCCGTCGACACGGTGCTGGTGGGCGCGCAGATCATCAATCAGATCCAGTCGATTGTATCGCGCAACGTCGATCCACTGCATGCGGCGGTGATCTCGATCTGTGTGTTTCAGGCGGGCTCCACCGACAACGTGATCCCGCAGACAGCGCTCCTGCGAGGCACGGCGCGCAGCCTCACTCCCGAGGTCCGCGACATTCTGGAAAAACGTCTGAACGAAGTCGTGACCGGAACGGCGCGGCTTTACGGCGCCACAGCGAAGCTCACCTACAAGCGCGATTATCCCGTAACCCGGAACCACGATAAGCAGGCGGCGTTCGCGGCCACGGTTGCGGCCCAAGTGGTCGGACAGGATCGGGTCGACGATCGCTTCCCGCCGGTCATGGGCGCAGAAGACTTCTCATTCATGTTGGAGGCGCGTCCCGGCGCTTTCATCTTTGTGGGAAACGGCGACAGCGCCGGCCTGCATCACCCCGCCTATGACTTCAATGACGAGACGATCCCGGTCGGGACCTCATATTGGGTAAAGCTCGTGGAAACAGCCTTGCCAGGGTAGCGGTCGGCAGGCGGCGATCGGCATGTGCCCGATCCGCTTACTGATTGCTGACCACCGACTTCTGATCAGTCGGCGCCTTGGCAACGACGGCGCGGCCAGGCAGGGCGACCCTCGCCCTGATACCGTGCCAGAAGGCGAAGCTGTTGAAGCGCGAGGCCTCAAGGGCGCCAATTGCCACCGCAGCGAGGAACGGCAGGCTCTGGACCACGAGCACCAGCGCAAAGATGTTGATCTCATGGATTTGCTTGTAGTTCGTAGCCACTACGATCACGGCGCCGATCAACAGCAACGCGGCCAGCACCGCCTCCCAAAAGGCTGGAAAGTCTGGCCCCTTCGATGTTGCCCCGCCCTTGGCGGTGCGCATGAACGGAAGGCTTTCCTTCCATATGCCGTAACCGACGGCGCGGGCGACCGTCCACTGCACCGACATGGCGGCTACCACCGCGGCCATCATCTGACCGAACGGAATGGCCACTCGCATCCGATAGAGCGCGACAAAATGGACGAACGTCACCACGAAAGCCGCGAGAATCGGCAGCGTGAGGATCTTGTCCGGAATGGCGATGCCAGCGAAGGCGACGACCGGCACCCAGAGCAGATTGAGAATCGCGACCACCACTCCGATCGCTTCCGCGCCCAGCCAGTTGAGCCAGCCCACGCCAAATTCGCGCTTCTGCTCGCGCGTCAGCCCCGGGGCGCCGGGCAGTAGATGGCGCCAGTGCTTCCGCAGGATCTGGAAGCCGCCATAGGCCCAACGATGCCGTTGCTTCTTGAAAGCGTCGAAAGTGTCGGGCAGGAGGCCATGCCCGTAGCGTCTGTTGGTGTAATGGATCTGCCAGCCATGCTCGAGAACCAGCAACCCGAGATCGGAGTCCTCGACGATAGTGTCGCTCGGCCAGCCGCCGGCTGAGGCGAGCGCGGTACGACGGATCAGGCACATGGTGCCGTGAACGATAATGGCGTTGGCCTCGTTGCGCTGGACCATGCCGATGTCGAAGAAACCGGCATATTCGCCGTTCATGGCGTGATGCATGACGGTGCGCTCACCATCGCGATGATCCTGGGGCGCCTGGACCATGCCAACTTTCGGATCGGCGAACGCAGGGACCAGATCCTTCAGCCAGTCCGGCCGCACCGTGTAATCGGCATCGATGACGCCGATGACCTCGGCATCTGCCGCCGTGTGTGCAAGCGCGAGCCGCAACGCGCCCGCTTTGTATCCGGCGACATTATCCGCGTTGATGAACTTGAAACGTTCCCCGAGCGCGCGGCAATGATCCTCGACCGGGCGCCAAAACGTCGGGTCGGGCGTGTTATTAATGACGACAACGCATTCGAAGTTCGGATAATCGAGCCGGGCGACCGCATCGAGGGTCGCCTTGAGCATGTCCGGCGGCTCACGATGGGCCGGAACATGGATCGAAACCTTCGGTGCGAAACCGTCGGGCGCAGGCAGGGGCGCCGCGATAAGACGGCGCGGCCCGGATCCGAAGGCGATCGCCGCGATCTCTTCGATGCGCGCGAGCGCGATCGCAACCAGCGGTATGAGCAGGACCATACCGAGCACGAGCGCGAAAGCGGCGCCGAGCACGAAATAGTGGGTCTGCCAAAAGGCAAAGATTGTCGCAAACCAGGCGCCGACGACGTTGGCCGCGATCGCAAGCGTGACAGCCTCACCGAACCTGACGCTGCTGCGCGCCAGGATCGGAAGCGACAGCAGCAGGCCAAGCAGAACGGCGAGACCAGCAAGCTTCCAATGGTCCGGATCATGCACAAGCCCGACCCAGCTGAACTTGGCGTGCCGCGAGGCATCGAACATGCCCCAATACATGCCGACGCCGCCTTCGTTGGTCTTCCACGGCTGGTCGAATGCTTCGACGATGTTGTAGTCGATGCCATAAGCCTCGGCACGCGAGACGAAATCGCGCAGCACAGCCGCCTGCTCGATGCGCCCCGGATCAGCGGCATGCATGTTGTAGCCACCGCTCGGCCAACCGAATTCGGCGATGACGATACGCTTGCCGGGATGCCTCGCGCGGAGCTGATTGTAGGTGACGATGGTTTGCTCAACCGCCTGGTCGGCAGGGATGCCGCCCCAATAAGGAAGGATGTGGGCAGCGATGAAATCCACCGCCGAGGCCAGCTTCGTTGCCGCCTCCGCTTTACTTTCTGCCTCCTCCGGTTTTTTGGGGTCAGTGATCCCCAGCCACACGTCGAAGGTTTCGCCAGTCGTCACCGGCACCGGGCTCTGGCGCTTGACCCGCCGAATGATCCCGATCAGGTCGTCAACCGACTTGTCCGCGCGCAGCATCGTCTCGTTGCCGACCACGATCGCATTGATATTGCTGTAGCGGCGAGCGAGCGCGAGCGCGGCCTGGATTTCCCGCTCGTTGCGGTCTTCATTCTTGTCGATCCAAATGCCGAGCGTAACCTTAAGTCCGAATTCCGCAGCAATTGCCGGCACGAGCTCAACGCCGCCAGTCGAGCTATAGGTACGAATGGTGTTGGTGTACGGGCTGAGGATCTTGAGGTCGGCGCGGATCTGCTCCGGCGTCGGGCGGTCGCCGTAGTCCGGATGCTGTGACCGAGCATAGGGCGAATAGGAAACGCTCGCGAGCGGAGCGTCGATATTGGCGACCGCCTGTTGCCGTTGGAGAAGACTCCACAAGCCGGCATGCACGCAGACGACGAGCGCCACCACAGCAGCGACGGAGCGCATAGGACAACTACCACGCGGGGCAGAAGACAGAGACCCGAACCTGTCCCCTAGGTTCAACCAAGGTCGTCGATAGCGTACCTTAGCGTGAGGTGATTTAGCAAGTAGCCATCAGTCATGGCCGTTTCAAGGAAATCAACAACACTACAAGAAAAACGTTCCGCAAAAATCTAAACAGTCATTCTGAACGTCTGTACAGCTTAGTGCAGGTCTGGCTGAACATTTGTACAGGTTAGCGATTGGTCGTGCCGCTGGGCGCCGCCGCCGTCCCCTGCGTCTCCGCGGTCGGATTGATCCAACAGGAATGCACCCGCCCGTTGAGCGTGTCCGGAGCCTTCGGATCGATGTTTCCCTGCCGGACGAGGCAACGGAAGGTCGCCTGGATATGGCCGGCCGGGCAGCCGAAGCGGTCGTACAGGTCGAGATGACGGAAGGCGGTATCGAGATCGTCGCGCCAGAGCAGGCTGACCACCCGCCGGCCCAGCCACAGGCACTCCGGGTTGGCGGCAGGGCCGCCCAACAGTTTCTCGGCCTCGGCAAACTCGTCGATCTTCTTTTGCGCGTCCTTGGCATCGCTCGCCGGCGGCTTCTCGGCCGGCTTTTGGTCCGTGCTCTGGGCAAATGTCGGGGATGCAACAAACAACATCGCCACGCTAAGGCCGGCGGTGAGGAGACGCAGACTGGAACGGGGCATGGTTGCTCTGGATTTACGGGCCTTGCCGGCCGGTTGGTTCCTTCACATGCGGACCCATTCGGTCAGCATTGCGGCGAACGCCGCAGAGGTACTGCACAATGATTAAAGCAGCCGCGTGACGTGACGCCAAGATGGGAAAGGGAAGGCAGGCGAAAAAATCGCCGCACGCCGCCGGGGCCGACGCTTGGCACCGTCGTTGGAGCACGATAAGCGAGGCGTTCCGGGTTGGGTGGGACTAGCCGCAATGGGCGTTGCAGGTGCGCTTTTCGCGATTGCCGCTGCAGCGATCGTGGCGGTGTGGGGATGGCTCGGATCCATGGTCCAGATGCCCCCGTCCCCGCTCGCGTCGGGAGGAAAGCTTTATTGCATCTCGTATGCCCCGTTCCGAGGGGACCAGAACCCGTTCGGGCCGGATGTTCCCATCGATCCGCGGCAGATCGACGAGGATCTGGCCCAACTCAAACACATCACCGACTGCGTAAGGACCTACTCGATCGATCACGGGCTCGACCAGATCCCGGAAATCGCCAAACGTCACGGTATGAAGGTGTTGCAGGGTCTGTGGCTGTCGAATCGGCCGGATCGCAGCCGTTACCAGGTGGAGACTGCGATCGGGCTGGCGAAGCGTTTTCCAGACGTGATCGTCGCCGTCATCGTCGGAAACGAAGTCTTGTTGCGGGGCGAGATGTCCGGGCCTGAATTGGTTCGCATCATCCGTGAGGTCAAGGCGCAGGTCTCGATGCCGGTGACCTATGCCGACGTGTGGGAATTCTGGTTGCGTCACCGCGAGGTGGCCGCGGCCGTCGATTTCATCAGCATCCATATCCTGCCCTACTGGGAGGACTTCCCCATCCCGGCGCGCGACGCGTCGGGGCACGTCGATGCCATCCGCAGGCAGATGGTCGCTGCCTTTCCCGACAAGGACATCCTGGTGGGCGAATTCGGCTGGCCGAGCGCCGGCCGCATGCGCGAGGGTGCCTTGCCATCGCCGGTCAACCAGGCGCGCGTTATGCACGAGGTGCTGGCGCACGCCCGGCGCGAGAATTATCAGGTGAACCTGATCGAGGCCTATGATCAGCCCTGGAAGCGCCAGCTCGAAGGCACCGTCGGCGGTCATTGGGGCATCTATGACGCCTACCGCCGGCAGCCCAAATTCGTCTGGGGTGGCGCGGTTTCCAACCATCCGCACTGGCGCTGGCAGGCTGCGGGCGGCGTGGGGCTCGCCGCCCTCGTTTTTGGTGTCGCGCTCGCGGCGCGCCGGCGCATCGGGGGGGCGGCAAGCGCCACCGGCTGGCTGCGCATCGCGGCAATGGCTGTTGCCTCCGGTGCCACGATCGGTTGGACGATCGAGAACGTACCGCTCGAAAGCCTAACCCTTGGCGACTGGCTCCGCTCCCTCGGATGGACCGCCGTCGCGCTGATGGCGCCGCTGGTGAGCGCTGCCGCGCTGGCGTCGGGCGCAAGGCCGCCAGCTTTCGCCCAGATCCTGGGTCGCGCGGAGCAGCGCCCGCGCCGGGCGATACCGCTTTCCCTCGGCCTCATTCTGCTCGTGACTGTGGTGCTTTCGGCGCAGGCGGCGCTCGGCTTGGTATTCGATGGCCGCTACCGGGACTTTCCGTTTGCGCCGCTCACCGGTGCTGCGGTTCCACTGCTCGTGCTGGCGACGTGGAAACGGCATTCGAACGTACCGGCGGCCGAGAAGGCAATGGCGGTCACCTTGGCCGTGTCAGCCGTCTACATCGTGGGTAACGAGAGTTTCGCGAATTGGGAGGCGCTGTGGTTTGTGGCCGCTTTGCTCGCGCTGGCTCTTACTCTGGTGCAGGCGCGGGACGTGCCAGGCTGAGGATCAACAGCGCGGCGGCCAAGCCAGCAAGATCGGCATTGTGCAGGACCAGTCCGAATGCGGTGGCCGGCAGCGCGATCAATACCAGCACAACCGATGGCCGGACCAGATTGAGCGCGGCCACACCGAGCGCGACCCAGCCAAACACCGAGTGGTTGTACAGCCCAATGGCGAGCCTGAACGTTGCGCATAGCCAGGTGCCGAGGCCGCCTTGGCAGGCCAACGAGACTTGCGCATATTCAATCGCGAGATAACGCAGATAAAGCGCCTCGCCGAGCGAGAGCAGACCGACGAGCAGCAGCCAGTTGGTCTGGCGGGCGGTGGGCAGGAAGAGCCGGGATTGCATGGCTGGCGCACTATGCCGCGCGGTTTCTACCGGGACAATCAGTAGCCCTCGGTAGGGCCGAGGGGGCCCTTCCCCCGCCCGGGGCCGCAAGGCTGACAATTCCGCGACGCTGCTGTCCCGGGAGGGATCGGGAGGATTTTTCCCAAGGCTTGCTCGCGCATTCCGCCTTTTCCGTTGCGGCGCACTCGGATATGAGGGCGCCGGGCGCCCGATGCGCCCCGGAGAGCAGCCCTTGGTAAGTGAACGCACCTGCCTTGCCATCGTGCTTGCGGCCGGCGAGGGCACCCGCATGCGTTCGGCGCGTCCGAAGGTGCTACACAGGATCGCCGGCCAATCGTTGCTTGCCCATGTGCTCGACGCCGTCTCCAAAGCCGGCGGCAGCGCGGCGGCGGTCGTGGTCGGCCCGAACAGCGATACCGTCGCGACTGAAGCCAAGCGGGTGCTGCGGGGCGTCGAGATCTTCGTGCAGGCGGAACGCCGCGGGACCGCCCACGCCGTGCTGGCGGCAAGGGACGCAATCGCGCGTACTCCTGACGACGTTCTTGTGATTTTCGGCGACACGCCGCTCATCCGGCCGCAAACCTTGCTTCGAATTCGGGAAGCCCTCGCCAAAGGCGCAGCCGTCGTGGTGCTGGGCTTTCGGCCGAGGAACGCCACCGGTTATGGCCGCCTCGTGGTTGACGGCGACGAACTTGTCGCCATTCGCGAGGAACTCGATGCGTCACCGGCGGAGCGCGCCATCGAGCTTTGCAATGGTGGTCTGATGGCGTTTGCCGGTCCATGCGCTCTGCCCATCCTCGAGCAGATCGGTAACGACAACCGCAAAGGCGAATATTATCTCACCGATGCCATCGCCATCGCCCATTCCATGGGCCGCAAGGCGGTCGTCATCGAGACCGAGGAGGACGACGTGCGCGGAATCAACACCAACGCACAGCTCGCGGAGACCGAAGCCGCGCTGCAGCAACGGCTGCGCCAAGCGGCGATGGAGGCCGGCGTCACCCTGGTCGCGCCCGAAACGGTTTTCTTGTCGTCGGACACCACGTTCGGCCGCGACGTGGTGGTGGAGCCATTCGTGGTGTTCGGAGGCGGCGTCACCGTTGAGGACAACGCGCTGATCCGATCCTTTTCCCATCTCGACCACGCGCATGTCGGCAAAGGCGCGGTGGTCGGGCCTTATGCTCGGTTGCGTCCCGGTGCTCGCCTGCAGGATGACGTACATATCGGCAACTTCGTCGAGATCAAGGAGGCCTTGATCGAGACCGGTGCCAAGGCGAATCACCTGAGCTATATCGGCGACGCCACCGTCGGGGCGGGCGCCAATGTCGGCGCCGGTACCATCACCTGCAATTACGACGGCACCGCCAAGCACCGCACCGAGATCGGCAAAAACGCCTTCATCGGCTCCAACTCGGCGCTAGTCGCGCCGGTGAAGATCGGCGAGGGCGCCTATATCGGCTCAGGCTCTGTGATCACACGCGACGTGCCGGCGGACGCCCTCGCGATCGGACGCGGACAACAGGTCGTCAAGGAGGGCTGGGCGCGGCGCTTGCGTGATCTCAAGTCAGCGAACAAGAAGCGCACGCCGGCGACGTGATCGCGAGCGCACTGATCTTACCTTGTCACAAGTTGAGAACTATATTGATTTCCCTTGCGGCATTCGCCGCCGATACATCGTCGTCGGGGTAGCATCCGCACGATCAGCTTAGGAGTGGCCGGTCGCATGTGCGGAATTGTGGGCATTCTCGGCCGTGACCCGGTCGCCGCCGCGCTGGTCGATGCGCTCAAGCGGCTCGAATATCGGGGCTATGATTCTGCCGGCATCGCCACTCTGGATGGCGGGCAACTCGGCCGCCGGCGAGCCGAGGGCAAGCTGCGCAATCTCGAGGCCAAGCTCGCGCGCGAGCCCCTGGCGGGAAACATCGGCATCGGCCACACCCGCTGGGCAACCCACGGCCGCCCCACCGAAAGCAATGCCCATCCTCACGCCACCGACCAGGTAGCGGTGGTACACAACGGCATTATCGAGAATTTCCGCGAGTTGCGTGATGAGCTCGAGAAGAAGGGGGCGACATTCAACTCCGACACCGACACGGAGGTGATCGCTCACCTCGTGACTGAAGAGATGAAGAAGGGGGCCTCGCCGGCGGTGGCGGTCACAGCGTCGCTGGCGCGGCTGCGCGGCGCATTTGCGCTCGCCTTCCTGTTCACCGGCGAAGACAATCTTCTCATCGGCGCGCGTAAGGGTTCGCCGCTCGCGATCGGCTACGGCGACGGCGAAATGTATCTCGGTTCCGACGCCATCGCTCTCGCACCCTTTACCGATTCAATCTCCTATCTCGAGGATGGCGACGCGGTCGTGCTCACCCGCACCAGTGTCGAGGTGCGCGACGCCAAAGGCGGCAAGGTCGAACGTGGCGTGATCAAATCCTCGGCCACCGCCTTCCTTGTCGACAAGGGCAACTACCGTCACTTCATGGCGAAGGAGATTCACGAGCAACCGGAGGTCGTTGGTCATACGCTGGCGCACTATCTCGACATGGCCGCCGAGCGCGTGCGGCTGCCTGCTAACCTGGCTTTCGACTTTCAAGCGCTTGAGCGCGTGTCGATAGCGGCTTGCGGCACCGCCTACTACGCCGGACTGGTTGGCAAATATTGGTTCGAGCGCTTTGCGCGGCTACCGGTCGAGATCGACGTTGCGTCCGAATTCCGCTACCGCGAAGCTCCGCTCAAACCCGGTGGCCTGGCGATTTTCGTGTCGCAGTCGGGCGAGACCGCGGACACGCTGGCCACGCTGCGCTACGCCAAGGAGCACAAGCAGCATACGGTCGCGGTGGCTAATGTGCTCACCTCGACCATCGCGCGCGAGAGCGATGCTGTCATGCCGACACTCGCAGGCCCCGAAATCGGCGTGGCCTCGACCAAGGCTTTCACCTGCCAACTCGCGGTGCTCGCGTGTCTTGCGGTGGCGGCAGGCCGCGCGCGCGGGGTGCTGTCCCAGGAAGACGAGAAGAAACTCGTCCACGCCTTGATCGAGGTGCCGCGCCTGATGGTGGAAGCACTCGCGCTCGAGCCGCAGATCGAGCATCTGGCGCGCGACCTCGCGAAAAGCCGAGACGTGCTCTATCTCGGCCGCGGCACCAGCTATCCGCTTGCGCTCGAAGGGGCCCTCAAGCTCAAGGAAATCTCCTACATTCACGCCGAGGGCTATGCCGCGGGGGAACTTAAGCATGGCCCCATTGCGCTGATCGACGAAAATATGCCGGTGATCGTCATCGCGCCATATGACGGAGTGTTCGAAAAAACCCTGTCCAACATGCAGGAAGTCGCTGCTCGCGAAGGAAGGATCATTCTTCTCAGCGATCCTCAAGGAACCAGGGAGGCGCATGTGGATACGCTGGCGAGGCTCACGCTGCCGGCCATGCCCGCCACAGTGACGCCATTAGTCTACGCCATCCCCGTGCAACTTATTGCGTATCATACGGCCGCCCTGATGGGTAAAGACGTCGACCAGCCACGCAGTCTGGCCAAGTCGGTCACGGTCGAGTGATCGGCCGCGACTCTAATGTATATCGTCGCGGCCTGTGCCGACGGGGTAGTCTCTCCCGCCGAGTTGGTATTGAGAAGATCTTTGTCGCATGAACGAGTTTGATCGCAATCCCGGCATCGTACCGCCGGTGCCGCCCGACGATCCGCTGCCCGACCCGGCCAAGCCGGTGTCGATCCATCACGGTATGGTGGTCCGGCTGCGCAACTATTTTCTGACCGGCCTCGTCCTGGTGGGGCCGGCCTACATCACTATCAGTCTCACCTGGTGGTTCATCAACTGGGTCGACGATCTGGTGCGGCCCTTTATTCCAATTGCCTATCGGCCGGATACCTATCTGCCGGTGAAAATTCCAGGCACCGGCCTCATCATTGCGCTCACTGCGCTGACCCTGCTCGGATTCCTGACCGCCAATTTCGTGGGTCGCAAGCTCGTCGAAGCTGGCGAGAACATTCTCAACCGCATGCCGGTGGTGCGGCCGATCTACAAGAGCCTGAAACAGATTTTCGAGACGCTGTTTGCCAACGGCGGTTCGAGCTTCCGCAGGGTCGGTCTGGTCGAGTTTCCTTCACCCGGCATGTGGTCGCTCGTATTCCTATCGAATCCGGCAAGCGCCGACGTGGCGGCGCGGCTCCCGGCTACGGAGCACGTCGCGGCTTTCCTGCCCTGCACGCCCAATCCGACCACGGGCTTTTTCTTCTATGTGCCGCGTCGGGACGTAGTCGATCTCGACATTACGGTCGAAGCTGCGATGACGCTCCTGATGTCGGCTGGCATGGTGCAGCCGGGCGTCGCCGACCAGCAGAAGAAGCTGGCCGCCCTCGCCGAGACTGCTCGCATCGCGCAAGCCGCGCAATCGAACCGCACCGCTGCCCCGGCGAAGTGATCTTAGCCTGCCCGGATCAACCTGATCGCCTCGTCACGCTCGAACAGGTAGAGCAGATGACGCAGCGCCTGCCCCCGTGGCGAAGCCAGCGTGGGATCCTGAGCCAGGACCAGCGCGGCGTCGTCGCGTGCAGCGCCGATCAGCTTGCCATGCACCTCGATGCGGGCGATGCGGAACCCCGGCAAACCAGACTGCCGCGTACCGAGCACGTCGCCTTCCCCTCGCAACTTGAGATCTTCTTCGGCAATGCGGAAACCGTCTTCGGTTTCCCGCATGATATTGAGCCGCGCCTTGGCGGTTTGCCCGAGCGGCCCCTTGTAGAGCAGGAGACAGGTCGAATGCTCGGCGCCTCGTCCGATGCGCCCGCGCAACTGATGGAGTTGGGCGAGTCCGAAGCGC
>Ga0207678_10001681_pt1 | contig 20312 bp, 20 predicted proteins | sample KBSC63metaG_FD_184319 | JGI IMG/M metagenome (GOLD analysis project Ga0207678, IMG submission 184319) | Corn rhizosphere microbial communities from Kellogg Biological Station, Michigan, USA - KBS C6-3 metaG (SPAdes) (version 2) | ecosystem: Host-associated > Plants > Roots > Rhizosphere > Soil ... | reverse complement strand
GAGATGAGTCCGGGAGGAGTTGCAAATCGTCAGACCCGCGATCGAGCCGGGCACCAGTGCCTCGACACGGTCACAAAGAGAAATAAGATTATCATCCAATGACGCTTGGCGGCTTTGCAGAGAATGATTGAGCCAAGGATTGGCACCAGGCGCGGTCATCACAAGCCCCCCACTACACCAAGTCGCCGCGGTCGTTCGTCAGCGTGATTCAACAGGGCCGTCTAAGTCTGTCAGAGATTGTTCACAGAGTTTACGAGGATCGCGTTCGCCTGTTCGAGCCAGTCCAATGATGCGTGCGGCGATCACCTGTCTGACACCCTCGGAGGCCAGTGTTGGAACAATTCTGAGGGCGCGCTCGTAAGCATCACCCAATACAGAAATTGCTTCGGGGTCAAAAGCCTCGCGGCTTTGAAGGTAATTGTTGATAGTAGGCACGACACATCTCCACCAGGACTGAACGGATTGTGGGCCTGTTGTCGGAAGCTAACCAGTCGCTCGTAGTCTAAGAGCAAATATCATCATCGCTGACATCTGCTGCCATTACTCATTAAGCGGACTATCGACCGTCGGGACTTTTGCCGCCGTTGCCCTTGGGCGCAAGCACGCCGAAATCAGACGATTTCCTCTTTTCGTCAGCGGCGACCATTAGCCCGGTGTTGGCAAGGCCGATCCTGAACAACTCCCGGACCGCCGCGGCTCGGCTGGGCATTCGTTGTTTGAACCGAAAATCGTCCACTGCTTTGAGTTCTTCCGGCGACAGCATGATTTGCAAACGCTCGCCTCGGCTGAGGTTTTCGTTCTCGGTGACCATGGGAACCCCCATTTAGGCTAGTTATTAATCTAGTAACACAACGCACAATAACAACAAAACGTTCAATATGTCAATTACTCATTTGTCTCCTTGGGCAGCAGATTGGAATCGGATGAGTATTGTAGCTAAAGGTTTGAAAATAAGTGATAAAGTAGCCCACCGCTGGTCTCCGTTTGGCACGCGCCCGAGCCTGGTACTCCAAACAAAAATAAATATGATGAGCCCTCGATGACCGAGTATCAGCCAGCAACATCGCATTCCAATTCGATCAAGCGGCCCAACTGCTCCAAATGCGGGACGGCAATGTTGCTGTTTGGCATTGAGGCTGAGAGCCCTGGCCGCGAACTGCTCTCTTTCGAGTGCCCCCAGTGTCAAAACATTGAAACCCGGACCGGCAAAAGCGAGTAGGCCACGTCAGCTGGCAACCTGTTTCGTTCGGACAGGCTTTTACGCCAACGGGCCCAGGAGACTGAGGCCGAAGAAATGTCATAGGGCACGCGTGGCAGTCATTCGCCACGCGCGCTCATTTTGCGCGAAAGGCGACTAGCAGGGCGGGAAGGGAGCATAGTCGTAGCCATAGGCTGACCCGTAGGCTGACGCTGCAGCCGCACCGACCGCCGAAGCGAGCGAAAAACCCGCACTGAATACCGTTTAGCAATTGCCTTCCAGCTGCAGCCGGAGTTGCCGAAGCCGTGATACGGAAATGTCACGACGAAATGATATGATCGGATTGTCCCGACAAGGTTTCGGGTATGGGGACCGCTCATGACAATGCATAGTGAGCACAGCCATCATTCCGGCTTTTTCGAACAACTCATTCTCATAGGCGCGGCGACGATCGTGCTCCTGGTCTTCGCGTGGACCTACGTCGGCTAACGTATCGCGCTGAGCTGCTCGGGGAATATCCGCTTTGGGCATGAGCGCACATTGGCGCTTGTCTGCGCGATGTCCGCCAGGATGATTGGCGTCACACCTTGAAAATTTCTGCGTACCGCTTCTTGACCGCTTCCCCTTCCGCAAGGACGCCTTCCGGATCCTCCTTCATCAGCTTGATGTCGGCGAGCTTGCGGACGCCGGGCTTTTCCACCGTCTGGCCGTGCGGCGAATACTGGCGGGCGTCGTCGACGATCAGCTGCTGGCCCTCGCGCGAGTGCATCCAGTTCTGAAACAGGCGCGCGGCGTTCGGATTAGGCGCGCCCTTGAAGACCGAACTCGGACCGCCGGCAAGCGGCGTGCCCTCTTCCGGATAAACGATTTCGACCGGCTGGCCTGCTTCCTTGTTGCGGATCACAAGATAGCCTGCGCCGTCGACCATGACCGCGCGTTCGCCGAGGGAAATTCTCTTCGGCGTATCGGTCGCCGACTGGACCTGCATGACATTCTGTGCCGCCAGTTTCACGAAATAGTCCCAACCCAGGTCGCGCGCGGTCTGGAACGTCGAATTCATGATCGTGCCGCTATAGGCCGGATGCGCCTTGACAAGTTTGCCCTTCCATTTCGGATCGAGCAGATCCTTGAAGCCCCTCGGTGCATCTTCCTTCTTTACCAGGTTGGTATTGTAGGCAATCGGTGAGATCAGAATGCGCGTCGTTACATCGAGCCCCTCGGCATCGTAGTAACGCTTGTCGTAGTGCTTCACGACCTCTTCCGGCAGGTACGGCGCGAGCCAGCCCTTGCGTTTCCAGATGATGCAGTGCGCCTGGTCGGACGTGTTGACGACGTCGACGGTGTGGATGTTGGAAGAATATTCCTGATCGATCCGAGTGAAGACGCGCTCGGCGCCCGACCGCTCGACGCGCACGGCAATGCCGGGATATTTCGCCTCGAATGCTTTGCCGAGGCGTTCCGCAAACTGGAGATCCATCGCCGTGTAAAAGGACACCTTGCCTTCTTTTTTCGCCGCCTCGATCAAGGCCGGCGTCACCGCCTCCGCCGCAGGCGCCGCAGCGACCCGCACCGCATAGGCGCTGAGGCCAAGCGCCCCGGCGCCTCTGAGCACATCGCGTTTCGTAAGCTGTTTGATCATAGCGTCCTCGATTTTTTCCCCGGTCACACGCGGCTCTCCCTGAGCAGCGTGCGCTACACCGCTGAGATCGCTGCGGGCGAGCAACGAACGGCTCAGGCGGTCGCTGAGCCAGCAGTAACTTTGACGAAATGCGCCGGCGCACGCAACGCCCAAGACATCCGGACGATGCCTGTTTTCGGTCAGAGCCTATCAGATTGAGGCGCGGCAGGCAGGTCATCGAGCCGGGGTGACGTCCGCTTTGGGGCATTGGCGGACATTCCGTGATGTCCGCACCATGTCCGCTTTACCCCAGACAGCGGACACGAGCTGCCGTCTCTCCAATGTCCACTGCGACCTCTCGCGAAAACAGAGCACTTAGTTTTTCATTGTCCGCATTTCTGCACGCGGTATCGTGCTGAAACGAGCTACAGCGCACGTAACGATGAAATCCCTGACAACATCACACGGACACAGCGAGAAGAGCCATGGCAACATTGACGCGCAAATCGCCGGCAGGGGCTCATAAGCCCTTCGCTCATTATTCCCACGTGGTAACCGCGCAGGGAGCCAACAAGCTGGTCTTCTGCGCCGGCCAGGTCGCCGCTGATCCCGCCGGCAAGGTCCTGCCGCCGGACGACTTCGCGGCGCAGACCAAAATGGTGATGGAGAATCTGAAGCTCGCGCTCGCCGAAGGCGGTGCCAGCCTGAAGGATGTGGTGAAGGTGACGATCTACATCTGCAATCCGCATGACGTGCCGAAGGCACGCTCAATTCTGCAGGACTATTTCGGCGGCGATCCACCGGCCAGTACTCTTTGTGTGCTGCGCGGCCTGGCAAACCCAAATTTCCTGCTGGAGATCGAAGCAATTGCGGCTGTGTAAAAAAAGTCGGCACGCTGCCGGGGGTAAAGCGAACGTCGGTTGGCGAATCGCCTGAAGGCATATCCACCCCTTCAAGGGCACTGGCCTGAGCTGGTACGATGCATTGTCCTGAGTTTGGGGGGAGACAATGAGACGGCGCAAGTTCATCACCCTTGTTGGCGGCGCAGCGGCCACGTGGCGGCTCGCCGCGCACGCGCGCCGCATCAGGGTGCTGATGGTGGTTGTCGTGGCTGCCGCATCCGTGTTCTTCACGGCCGGCGCGACCTGTGCCGATCCCTACAAATGGTGTGCAGTCGATAACAGCGGCGGCGGCACCAACTGTGGCTTCGTCACCATCGAACAATGCCGCGCCACGATCAGCGGAAAGGGCGGATCTTGCGAGCCCAAGCAGGTCATTCCGCAAAACTTGTCTCCAGCAGCCAAATTCGCAGCACCGAAAACAGACACGGGCGGGGGCAGCGGAAAAATGGATTGCGTGACGACGTCCTGCAAGATCAACTGTTCTCCAAATGTAGCGAAACGATTCAGGCCGAAGTGGTGCACCTACTTTAAAGAGCCCGTCTGACGCGAATGTCCGGGAGTAAAGCGGACAATCCAGTCGCGCACCCGTTTGTCGCTATCGCTTGCTAAAAAAGGACATTAGGCGGCGCGATAACGGCTCACATGGTTTTCACGCAACATCAATTGATCGCCTGATATAGCCGCTGGTCATACAAGCTGCCGCTCATCGGAAGAAGTGCCTCGCGGAACTTGCGGGTATGTGCGGCGACTTCGTGCTTTTCAAGCGGTGTCCTTCCGCGCCATACCTCGACCAGCGTCAGATGATTGGGCCGGCTGCCCTGCTGCAATACGTCGTAGCGCAGCACGCCGGCATCCTGCGCGCTGTCGATGCTCAATTGCCTGATAGCGGCAAGGCCCTCATCCTTTTTCGCGCCAATGAGATCGACGTGCGTCAGGACATACACGGAGCCTGCGCCGGATACCTTGGACTGGCCGACCACAAAGCCGGTGTGCAGGCGCTCATCAATTGGCGCTGCAAGATAGGGCTTAAGCTTGTCATGCGACTGCGCCGTACTCGCCGCCGCAGCGTGGCTCGCCTGCGCCTTTGCGTCGCTCCAGACTTCCAGGATGGCGAATTGCTGCGTCCGCCCGATACGCTGGAGAACTTCAAAGCCGCGGTTTCCCGCCTCCTTGCGGCTCGCATCGCGTAGCGCGCGCAGCACGGAGACTGCCGCAGTCTGCGCGGAGGATGGAGCAACTTCGATATAGCTGACGATGTAAGCGGCACTCGCATCCTGGGCGCGGACCGGCGCGATCCCCGCAACTAGACCTGCAACAATGGTCGCTCCAAATAGACGCAATATCGTCATTGGCTTCCTCTCGGAATACACGGTTGTGAAGATCCCGATTTCATCTTGAACCGCGGCCGCGACGTCTGCAATTGGTCCTGACCGGACATTTCAATCGCTCCAACGAATGTCCGCTTTCGGGGGGTCAAGCGGATATTTGCATGGGCACTCGGAAATACCCGCTTATGACCCATGTGGTGGACTGAGCCCATTCTACGTCGTTCCCGATTGACGGCCGCGATCTCTGGTCCGCGGACTGCCCGATGGGGACACGCTATTGATGAGCCCAATTCCAACCGCCAACAATCACAAATAACTGATGTCCCATTCGCGGGGGATTTCTTTAAAGTGTCGGCTATTGGCACAGCCGTTCGGAGTACGTCGATGGAACGAAAGAAAGCATCCGATTTCCCACAGGAACTCTTGAACCTATTCGACCGATACGTGCACGGCGAAATTCATCGCCGCGAGTTTCTCGAGGGCGCACAAAAGTTTGCGGTTGGAGGCATGACGGCGACAGCCCTCTTCGAGATGCTCCGACCCAACTATGCTTGGGCGATACAGGTTCCGGAAAGCGACAACCGGATCAAGGCTGAATCTGCAACTATTCCATCACCAAAAGGCTACGGCACCATCACGGGCTATATGGCGCGCCCGGCGGATGCGACCGGAAAACTGCCCGCGGTTTTGGTGGTCCACGAGAACCGCGGTCTCAATCCGTATATCAAGGACGTGGCACGGAGGTTGGCCGTCGCAAAATTCATGGCATTGGCTCCCGATGGGCTGACGTCCGTGGGGGGATACCCCGGAGATGACGAGAATGGCGGAAAGCTTTTCGCTCAGCTCGATCGCGCCAAGATGAGTGAAGATTTTCTGGCGGCGGCAACATGGCTGAAATCGCGCCCGGATTGCACCGGCAAGCTCGGTGCCATCGGCTTTTGCTTCGGTGGAGGCGTCGTCAACCTGCTGGCCGTGCGGATGGGCGCTGACCTCGATGCGGCAGTTCCATTCTACGGAGGTCAACCCAGCGCCGCCGATGTGGCCAAGATCAAAACGCCGTTGCTCGCGCAATACGGCGAACTTGACACACGGATCACATCAGGCTGGCCGGCCTTTGATACGGAGCTCACCGCTGCAAAAGTGCCGCATGAGGGATACGTTTACAGTGGGGCCAATCACGGCTTCCACAATGATACGACGCCCCGTTACGACGAAGCCGCGGCCAAACTTGCCTGGCAGCGCACGCTGGACTGGCTAAACAAATACCTGCGACCGGCAGGATAAACAGCCTCCGCTGTTCGCGCTGCTGTCGGGAAATTGGTTTTTGAGAAACAGTTAGCCCGTCGCCGAGGACGTCAGGGTCGATGTCCGCTAAGTGCTAAAAGCGGACATTCAATTGATTCGCTTTTGCCAAAAGAAAAACCCGGGACAATGACCCGGGTTTTTCGATGTGCAGCGTGCAGCTTTACCAGAATTTGTAGTTCAACCCGGCACGCACGACCTGGAAGCGGTTCTTGAACTCAGCACCGAACGTTGACGGCGGCGGAAAAATAAGGTGGTCCTGATGCCCGACATCCATATAGAGGGACTCCACCCGTGCCGACCAGTGTGCATCGAGCGCAACTTCGGTACCGCCGCCGATCGTCCAGCCGCCTCGCGTGCTGGATGACAACTGGGCATTCGGAGCGCCTGTAATGGGCGTGAACCCATTTGACATATGCACCCACGCGCCACCGGCCGTGAAGTAAAGAAGCGCCGGACCGGTGTTTACACCGAAACGGCCGCGCGCCGTGGCATACCAGGTGGTGTTCGCTGTGAACTGAGCCTCTTCGTCGAACCAATCTCTCATCTGGGCGTGAATGCGCAGCGCACCGATGTCGCCTTCGACACCGACGAATAATTTGGGAATCAAGACGCCCGTCAGATTGTAGCCGATCTGACCGCCACCGGCGAAACCAGTGCCGTTGATGTCAGTGATCCCGGGGAAGCCACCGGTCTGGTTGGTATGGACGAGAGACTGGCCGCCCCCGGCATTGACGCCGACGTAAAAGCCTCGCCAGTCATGGTCGGATGGAATTGGCGGCGCGTTGAAGAATGCAAAGAAACTCTCAGGTTCGCCGAACTTGTAATTCAATCCGGTCTTAACGATGTGATAGCTGTGGTCGAAAGTTGACGGCACACCGGCGACTCCGCGCGGGTTGGCGATGAAGTTGTTGCTGTCGCCACCATCGATGAAGAGATATTCCGTCTTGGCGGACCAAGCCCGCGACACCTTCGTTTCGATACCGCCGCCAGCAGTCCAGCTCGCCGTCGTTTTCGAATTCCGGGTCGAAGACACGGTGTTCAAATCCCCGCCCAGCTCATCCCGGCTGTGCACGAATGCAGCGCCGCCAGTGGCGTAGAGCAAGGATGGGCCGGTTACATAGCCAAAGCGGGCACGCGCGGTGCCGTACCAGTCGGTCTTGAGGCCGACCTGCATGTTGTCGTTGAATTCGAAGTTCGTACGCCTGGTGTCGAGATAACCGAAGTCGCCTTCCAGGCCGACCAGCCAATGCGGAGCAAACTGCCAATTGTAGCCGACCGATAGGCCAGCCGTGGCCCCGTATTGGTTCACATTCATCTGCCCGGGATGACTGCCTGGGGCGGCGGTAGGAGTGCTGCCAGTTTGGTTGCCTATCGCGGTGCCGTAGTAACCGCCGATGTAAAAGCCCGTCCAGCTAAAGGCTGGCGGCGGCGGCACGGCAGGAGCTTTTCTCGGCAAATCGGCGGCAAAAGCGGCATGGGTAAAATTGACGGCAGAAACAGCCGCAATCAGTGCACCGGACAAACGCTTCATCGAGCGGCTCCCAACCGTATGACTGAGCTCCTTATATCGTTTGGCCATTTTGACGCCCTTAGAAGTGGCCGAATGATCCGTGAATTTTCGTGTTTGTGACAATCCCGCCACACTACCCGGATTGATCGAAATCCCGCTCGAACCATCCCACCCGGTTATTTGCTGCCGTTCTTTGCGCCATCTGGACGTCCAATGACGCCGTCACGTTTGCCTGTGTAGGAAATACGCCAGATGGTGCCGCCGGTATCATCGGCTACTAACAACGATCCATCCTTGGCAACCGCGAGTGCAGCGGGGCGCCCCCATACTTCTGCGCGTTGCTCGCCGGATATCCAAAACCCGGTGGCGAAATTCTCATAGAAGCCTTCAGGCCTGCCGTCCTTGAATGGCACGCGCACGACCTTGTAGCCGGTCGGCTCTGTCCGATTCCACGAACCTTTGAGAGCCACGAAAGCGTGACCTTTGTATTCCGGCGGGAATTGGTCGCCTTCGTAGAAAACAAGATCAAGCACCGATGAATGTGCTTCGAACAGCAGGTCGGGAGTGAGTGTGGCCTGCACCTTATCAGGAGCCCGGTTCGCGAAACCAGGCTGCGGGTGCTTGCCGATATACGCGTAAGGCCATCCGTAGAACCCGCCTTCCTGAACGCGGATCAAATAGTCGGATGGCAGCAGATCACCGAGGCCATCTCGCTCTTGCACCAAGGCATAAAGATCACCGGTCGAATTGAATGCGAGCGCCGTTGGATTGCGTGTGCCCGAGGCAAACGTCGTCTGGTTTGAGCCGTCCGCGTTAAATCGCTGGATGGTGGCTTTCGGCTCGGGCTCGACCCCCAAATTGCCGGATGACCCTACGCCTACAAACAACGCGCCGGTTTTCGGATCAATGACGAGATCACGGTTCTGGTGACCCTGGACGATGCCGAAAACGCCCTTTTTCGTGACCATCTTGGCACCATAGGCGCCTGGAGTCGCCTTGCGCTCATCAGGCGGCACTTCATCAGCGCGCTTGTTCTCCGGTCTGCCGGCCCGCAGCGCTCCAACGACATGTGGCACGCTCCAGATGCCATCCTGGTCGGCGACAAGAACGTGATCATTCTGCCAGGCGAGACCGTAAGGTTTATTCAGGTCCTCGACGTGGCGATTGATCCATGTCGCCTTCCCGGTGCCGTCATCCCGCAAGAGAGTAAGGTAACCAGCGCTTTGCTCGGCGACCAGAACATCGCCGTTGGGCAGGACGAGTAGCCGCCTTGGATTCACGAGACCAGTCGCAAATGGTGTTGCAGTGAAGCCCGGCGGGACCTGCGGCACTTGTCCGTTGTAGGGCACGCTCATCGCGCGATTGGTGACAATCGCGCTGGCCTTCGGAGGCGGCAACTCGGCCGGATCGATGCGAAACCGTCGCCCTATCTCGTGCTGGGCTAGAAAATTCTGGGTGAACCTGTCCTTGGTGCCGGGTGTTTCGTCACGCGCAACTTTTTGCTGCGCGCCCGCAAAGGAAAATCCGAGCGCAGAGGAAATCAGCGCCAAGGCTACAAGAAAGCAGGTTTCCGATCGCTTCCGCATAGATCAGTCCCTTCTGAATTTGGATAACAGCGAGACATGAGATTGCACAAAACAACGTACACCGCTCTTTGACGTCGCGCTTGTCGAACTGCAAATTCTTGCGTTTTTTGCATTCCAGAGATTCGACATGAACCGCAGCCTGGATCGGCGCGCAGTCATCATCGGTGCTGGGGTATTGTACGTGGGAGCATCGTCGGCGGCCACCTCCGCGCCGTTATCCTGCCCGAACTGCAAGTGAGATCGTGTCGGCAAATTTGCTGAAGGTCCAAGGCCGACCCCGCCGGTCTTCCTATGTCCGCTTTGTGAAATAGCGGACTCATGCAGCGCAGCAAATCATACCATCCCCGCCCAGCCGAAGCCGGGCGGGATCGTTCTGGACTAAACTCAGTGTGGCATCAGCGGGGCTTGGCGGCCGCGACGTAGCCAGCGGTGACCTCGTCCTTGTGGGCGGCGAAGGCTGCCAGGACTTCGGACTTCTCGCGCTTTGGAACCTTGGCGAAGTCGAGGGTCCGTCCGAGTTCTGCTGCGACTTCATCAAATTCTGCGGGAGAAATGCGGAGGCTCCGATGGGCCTCCTCAAGGCCCAGCGGCGTATTGCCGGGCCTGGTGGCCGTGTACTGGAAGGGCCCACCCGAAATGTTACAGACCCACAGCGTCCGCATGAACTTGAGGCCGGGCAGCCTTCCGAGGTTCTTGGTGTGCCATTCGCGCAGCTGGGGATTCTTGGACTTCTGGCCGACGATGGGGTTCTTCACGACGGCGTCGCTAAAGTGGTCTACCACCGCCGCGATGGCGAAGACGCCACCCAGCCGTTCGTACAGACTCTTCTCAGGCACGGTTTGCTTGTCCTGCGCATGCGCATTATCCGCAGCCGCCAATACAGTCGCCGGGGCTGCGGCCAGCGCCAGCCCTGCGACCACGCTTCGTCGCGTGATGGAAGTCGAAACAGTCTGTGACATGGCCGCCTCCTTGGTTCGGACAATAGAGCGTGACGAAGCCGAATGAGATGATTGAACACTCATTGGATTTCCTCCTGCTGCTTGCTTGATGCCGGTTGTGTGCGTGGGCCGTACCGGGCGTCAGTGAGAGATTTGATGCAGCAGGGGTGGTGGAGGTTCCCGACAATCAATCGAGGCAGACGAGGCTGTCAGGGTCCGGTGCCAATAGCGGACATCCTCGGCATGTGTCCTAGGAAGCAAAAGGCCGAGGTTTTATTTTTTGAACACCCACGGATTGGGGCGGTGATCTCTGGTGTAGGCCTTGATGCCGCCGCCCTCAACCGACAGCTCGCGACAGACGATGTTGCCGCCGGCAAAGTGTACGTAGCGGACGCAGAAGTGTCCGTTCGGCTCGATCCACCAGGTCCCGCGATCCACGGTAAATCCTGCGGTGGCGAGCTCAATCTTGACCTCAGTTATACCTCCCGCCTTGAGTGTCATTACGAAGGGCTTGCCGGTGACGTTAGAAATGCCCTCCACGGCGTTGCCAATATAAGGTCGCATGCGCTCAAGTGCGGCGGAATCCAACTGGAGCGGCGCGGACGCAGGCAGCGCAGGCGCCGCGGACGGCGCAGCTGACGGCGGCATATCTGCGGGACGCGGCACGCACGAACGAAGCCGCGGCTGACCGGTGGTGACACTGCCACCAATAATTTGTTTGAGTTGTCCGGTTGGGCAAGTGCCATCATCGATGAGGACCGAGGCGCCGGTCGGCAATTGACCGATAGCTGGCTCGGTCTTCAGGATTTCAGTAGTAAAGGCAGGCGCAAGGGGCTCAGACTTGCGCGCTGGCGGTGCTGCAGGCGCCGGTTGACCCGGTGTGGACGATGCAGACGCAACCGGAGGCGTAGCGACCGGAGCTGCGATACGCTCTTTGCCCCGCTCGCTCCAATAGAAAAATCCGGCGCCGGCCATACCAACAACCGCGACCGCCGCAACCGGTAAGGCCCAGCCGCGGACAGACCTCGTCGCACCCGGCGCTTGCTTTGTGATCGAGCTTGGAGCGAGCCGGAAGGCAGAGACCGGCTCCGGAATGTTCTTCATCGATTGCAGGCCGATATCTTCGAAGCCGTAGGAGAGCTTGTTCTTGACCAGCGCAAACACGCTGCCGGAGATACAGATACTGCCCGGAGCGGCGATGCTTTCCAGCCGCGCCGCGATGTTGACGCCATCGCCGTAGAGATTGTCGCCGTCGACGAGCACGTCGCCAACATTGATTCCGATGCGGAAGTCCATGCGACGATTCTCGTCGATTTGCGCATTGCGGACGCGTAGCTCCTCCTGGATCGTGATCGCACAGCGTACCGCCTCTACCGCCGAGCCGAATTCGGCGAGCACACTGTCACCCGCGATGTTGAAGATGCGCCCATCGTGGCGCGCAATCAGCCGGTCAATCACGACGCGGTGCGCCTTGAGAGTGCGCAGCGCGTCTTCCTCGTTTTCGGCCGTGAGCCGGCTATAACCGAATACGTCTGCGGCGAGGATCGTGGCAAGTCGGCGTTGCTGTCGGACTTCAGTCATGGGGCGTCCCATGCATGTACGTTGCCGTCAAGCAATCGTAACTGCTCAAAATGGTGTTCTGGAAGTGGTCAAAAGCGGAAACGGCAACAATTTCGTAGAATATCTGGCCTATGCGGCAACACCGAGCTGGCGGGCGGCCATGCCGCTGTGGGTCATTAGCGGACAAAGCAACACGTCAGATGTCCGCTTTACCCGCCGAAAGCGGACATTCGCCGACATCATCGCGCTTCGCTAACCCAGGCGCCGCGCAAACTCGTTGTCCATATTCGTCCGGGAATGCAGAAAAAAAGCCCGAGGAATACCCGGGCTTCAAGACGCTGAAATTGAATCGGAGCAGCTTACGAGAGCTGGCTAAATGCCTTAGTGGCACCCGCCTTGAGGGGCTCAGAGGTCGCCAGCGTAACTTTTTGAGCAAGCATTGCGAGTTCCTTGGCTTGCTCGGTCAACGTTTCGAACTGCTTGCGTGAATGATTGGTCGACAGTTCAAAAAACTCCGAGGGTGATTTCACGCCTACCAGTTCTTGAGCAAAGCCAAAAGCCGCTTCGGTGTTGGTGCGCGCGAATTCAATAACTCTGGTGTTGTACTCCTGCGCACCCTTAAGACCCCTCGAACAGCTGTCCTTCATCAGCATAGTGGCATCAGCTGCGGCGGTGTTCGCCTTCTCGAAGGCTGCTTTGGCCTGCGCGGCGCCGTTCTCGGCCGTTTCACGAAATGCTTGCGTAGGGTCCGTTCTGGAGCCGAGGGGCTTTGTCGTCTTGGTCTGGGAATCCATCATGATACTTGTCCATAGGGCGTTTCCGCTGGGGATTTCCGGACGCGACACCCTGGGCGCTGATCGGATCATCGTGAATCGCAGCGCCCGAGGAACTTTTCGAACGCCAATACGATCGTGTGACTGTTATGTGGTGATCCTGACGTTACAACGCAATGCAATCCACCCGTTCAGTTACAATTCGTGATCGAAACAACAGCAACGCGCGCATGTTCATTGGACTCTTGGGACTCTTGCTGAGATCCCTCCGGTCGGAACAAAAATCGTCTTCACCGGCTGAGATGATTTGGCTTTGAACGTCGCGCGTGTCAACGACACTGCGGTGCCGTGACAATCGCTGGCGATATCCACGCGGGCATCAAGTTGCTTGGCCAACGCATGGATAAGACTGGTGCCGAGCCCCGCCTTGCGTTCGCTTGCTTTTACATCCGGCTTGCCAATGCCGTTATCGGAAATTGTCAACTTCCAGTCGGCTTCCGCGGCTTTGTACGCAACCACGATAGCCGCATCCGGTTTCGGACCTGGAAATGCATGCTTTAAAGCGTTCATGACCAGCTCGGTGACAATCAGTCCTATGCTAACGGCCTCGCGCGACACGACGGAACCGGCATCGGCTTCGACTTTGAGCGAGATCGGCCGGCTATCGCCGATCATCGATTGCGCCAATGTTTCGCAAAGCTTCGAAAGATAGCTGTCGATTTCAATCGGCTCGTTTCGACCGGAGAGATGCAGGTGTTGCTGGACGGCGCTGACTGAGAGCACACGCTGGTGCGCGTCCTCCAGTTGCAATCGCGCTTCTTCCGATTGGACGGTGCGGGCCTTGATGAGGAGAATGCTGGCGATGATTTGCAGACTATTGGCGACCCGGTGCTGCATCTCCTCCAGCAACACGTCCTTTTCCCGCATGAGTTCCTGCACCTGCTGCTCAATGGCACGCCGCTCGGTAATGTCCTCGAATGCCAAGAGTACAGTGGTGTGGGCTCCGTTCTCGTAGAAGACCTCACGCGCATTCAAGAGCATGATACGCCGACCGGTCGCCGGAAACTCTCGATCGACCTGGTATCCTTCGATAGGCGACCGGTTCGCCGTGATCGTTTCCAAAAGGTGGCGAAGCTCCGGGATGTTCCATTGACCGCCGTCAATCTCGTAGAGCAGGCACCCAATGACATCGTCAGTTGCTAACCGAAAAGTTTGGAAGAAGGCCCGGCTGGCCGCGATGACACGCAGATTCGGATCGAGAACCACGAGTGGATCGCGGACGGTATCGACGATGGCCTGGGCCAGCGTAAGTCCGTCCCGGATATCAACGAAGGGAATGGCTTTCGATGGAAGCGAAGTGAGCATATGAACCTTTCGCCCCGCTTTCGAGCAGGGGCAAAACAGCGCTAATTTTCCAAAAAAGGGGCGCGAACGCCTGGACGACGCTTTCATCGAGCGTCGAATGGCTTACGGTGCGCCTTTATCTGCGAATAGTCGAGCTTCTTATCATCACGATAAGGAGTGCGGGGCTGGTGATCGCCTGAAAAACGGACACTAATCGGTTAATGGGGTTGCAGACTCACCGTACCGACGAGTCGGAGGTGTGGTGCCGATTCCTGTGAGTCTTCCGCAGGCTGCGCCACATCCATCCCTGCGAGGATGGATTCCGCCGCTTCGCGCAGTTTCGTGTACTGATACCAGGACCACGGGGGCTCAGTCCCCGCGGCAAGCTGTTCGATTGCCCATTCACGGATCTGCTCTAGTTCTTGGCGCATCATGCGTGGATCATGGTTTGTCATTATCTATGAACGGTCCACCAGGGCGGCCAGTTCCCCCCTTTTTACCAAATGTCTTGATTTCATTGATCCGGTGTCCTGAAAAGGACAGTGCGAGAGAGTAAGTGTCACTGACATGAAACCGAAATAAAAGTTTCCGACGCGTTACAATTTCAATGGGTCGCGCATATGTCGAGAGTCCTCTGATGATCGGACCATAGGCGATAACGACCAATGACTGAGTCAAACCCCCAATACATCAATGAGTGCCAGTCCGACTTGCGAGCCGTTAAGGAGGGTTGGTACGCGACGGACGATCACGGCAGTCTCTTATTCGGCCCATTTTCCAGTCGGGAGAATTGTCTGACGAGAATCGGCCAAGTGAAAGGGTCAGTGCCCCTTGAGTCACCACCGCAATCGCCCGCACGATCCAAGTAAAAGGTCCATCGCAAGATGGGAGAACGAGGGTGGCGCGACCAAAAATGGTAGCGACAAACGACCGCATGAATCCTCCACCTTGCAGCAGTCTGAAATAGACCGCCGGCGCAGCAGCCCAAATGAAAGAGCGCCCGCGCGCGGACGTAGCAGTCTGGCCGGATGACGTCCCGGCAGCTCCGCCTCAGACCGCTTCGGTCCAGCTTTCCGAGAATGCCAACGCCGATGTCGAAAAGGGCCGCCCCTCACGCTCCCGCGGCCAGGATCGCCCCTTGGCTTCGGCGCCGTTGCGGACGAGACGCGTGCCGAGCGCCGGGATCAATACAGTGCATACGCCGTAGCGACGGTTCGGAATCTGGTTCGGCTGCGAGTGGATGAGCAGCGGCTCGCCGATATCGAACCAGGTAAGCGAGATGTCCTCACCATGCGACCTGATGTGCTCAGTCCAGAAATAGCGGGGATCTCCCGACTTGGAGAACTGCGCATCCGCACAGGGGATCGTTGTGTCGGAAAGCTCGGCATTGAGCATGCCTTGCACGGTCGACTGCAGCCAGCGCGCCATCGCGATGTTGTCGGAGTAAATGCGCCAGCGCCCTTCCGTCAGCTCGCTCTTCAGGTAGAGGACGTGGCCGGGACCGGCTGGCGAGAAGATGATCCGCCAATAGCTCGCGTCCGTTGAGTTCGGGTCGCCGTCCTTCGGGCTCAAGCGTACAAAAGGGTTCTCGCCCGTAAGGATAATTTTGTTGGGATCGGCAATGCTCATGTGACTGATCTCCGCTTAGCCTCTCGGGTATGTCCGCTTAGTGCCAGAAGCGCCGTCAAAACTGCAAAACTTTTTGGCGGTCCCGAGAGTTGTGCGGCGGAGCGTCGTAGCCACCGTTATTGAGTTCGGTTGCGACTTTGCTCTCTATGGTAGCGCCGGATTTTAGTTTTGCGGCGGGCCTCTTGTTCTTTCGAAACCACTGAGACCTCGATCGGCTTGGACATTACTGGAGGGTTGTGCGGTATGTGATTGGCGTCGCCGAGGAGTAGTTGAAGCGTGTGCTTGCCCAAAGGAAGCTCAACTGTTGCTTCGGACTGTCCCGCTCCGAAGTGCAGATGATTGAAGTCATTCGGTATCGGTTGATCAAGCGGAGGCAGCTTGGCGTCGATCAGGAGATGGTGGTGGCCGGTGTTGGGCTTTTCGATTCCCGCCGGCGCCACGCCCATATTGGCAAGACCAAAGTGAATGGTCGCCTTCTGAAGAAGCACGGATCCGTTCTGCAGGCCGACGAAATAAACTCGGGCGTCCGCTGGCGCAGCGGTCCGGGTCGAGGCGTCGACGACACGGACCTTGATGCGCGGCGAAAACACCGGCGGCGTGTGCGGAATGTGATCCTTGTCTGCGAGAAGCAGTTGAAGCGTGTGATCCCCGGGTTTCAGCGTTACCGTCGCCTCGGTTTGGCCGGCGCCGAAGTGCAAGTGATTGAAGTCGTTCGGAATCGGTTGGTCGAGCGGCGGCAATTCGGTATCGATCAGCAAATGGTGATGGCCTGAATTTGCGCGATCCGAGCCAGCGGGCACGACGTTCATGTTTCTCAAGCCGAAACGAATGTTCAGTTTGGGGTCAACGGTGGCTCCATCCTTCAGATCGGTGAAAAAAACGGCGGCTCCGGGAGCCGATGCCGTCGGCCCTCCGGTTGGCGTGACATTAACCCGAATGCGGGCCGACATGACCGGCGGCGTGTGCGGAACATGGTTCTTGTCTCCCAGGAGCAGCTGCAATGTATGCTGGCCCGGCTTGAGTGTTATCTCCGCTTCAGTCTGGCCGGCGCCGAAATGCAGGTGATTGAAGTCGCTCGGAATCGGCTGGTCGAGCGGCGGCAATTCGGTATCGATCAGCAAATGGTGATGCCCTGAGTTCTCACGATCCGATCCTGCGGGGGCAACGCCCATATTGCGCAGCCCGAAATAGATTTTCAGATTTCCCGGGACGGTGGCGCCGTCCTTGAGATCGATGAAATAGACCTCCGCCCCGGCCGGCGATGGGCTAGGACCGCCGGTGAGTTTGGTCTGCGCAACCGCAACCCCGCCGCATATGGCCGCGACAAACAGCAAGGCCAAAACTGCAATGCCAGTCTTGCTGCACCGGTCCCCGACTTTGCCGCGCACGCGCATCGCCCCGCCCTTTCCTCGCGATCGCTATTCTCGTGACGAAACCATCGATCTTCTCATGCACGAATAATTTAGGTGAATTCAATCCTGCTGGGAAGTGCACGCGCCTTCGTCGACCTCGCTATGGCAAGCGTCTGCAATGGAGTTCCCGGCGGCATGTGTTCTCGATCCCAACCGCTTCGGTTGTCGCTGTTGTCCAAAATTACCAATATGTCTAAACTATTTAGTCCGAAGTAAAGTGGTGGATTGTTGCGAGACTATGGAAGTCTCCGATGAAAGCTGAAAAGTAAGAAGCCGTTGGCTTTTATGACGAAAAGGTCTCGTCTGAGAAGACTACAGCACAGCAAACTTCAGACCGATTGGACCACTGCATGGTAAGCGGGTGCGGCATGAACAAAAGGCCTCTGTTCTGGCTATGCTTGTTGGCCTTTTTCTGTTCGCTCACGGCGGCGGCCTTGCCCGCCGAACGAGTCGCGCTCGTCATCGGAAATGCCAACTACCCCGATGCAAGAACGCCGCTGTCCACCACGATCAGGGATGCTCGGACATTGGCAGATGAATTTCGTCGAATTGATTTCGACGTCGACTTCAAGGAGAACCTCAACAAGCAAAATATGCAAAATGCGGTCGCGGCCTTTACTGGCAAGATCGCCAACGGCACGGTTGCACTTCTCTACTTCAGCGGATTCGGCCTTGATGTCGGGAGACAGACCTATCTGATTCCAGTCGACGCCCAAATTTGGACCGAAGCCGACGTTCGTCGCGATGGAATCAGCGTCGATGCAGTACTGGCCGACATGCACCGCGCGGGCGCAAAAGTAAAAATTATCATACTTGATGCTGCTCGAAGAAGCCCATTCGAACGCCGCTTCCGAGCATCAGCCGCGGGACTTGCTCCCATTAATGCGCCAGTCGGCACGCTTGCTTTATACTCCGCTGCGCCCGGCCAGATCATTGACGAAAGTTCTGGCGCAAACAATCTTTTTGTCGGCGAACTGATCAAGGAGCTCCGTTCTCCGAACTTGACCGCCGAGGATATTTTCAACCGCGCCCGCATTGGCGTATCTCGCGCCTCCAACAACGAGCAGGTTCCCTGGGTGACCTCGTCTCTTGTCGAGGAGTTCTACTTCAGGCCATCAAGTTCAGCCGTGATGACGCCCGCACCGGCCCCATCACCGCCACCCCAGCCCTCGCCGCCATCACCAGGCACCTCGACGTCTTCAAGAAGTTCGCCGACCGTCTCAGCGCCGCCGCCACGCGAATCACCTCGGTCGGGATCCAAGTCGGGAGATGTTTTCCGTGATTGTCCCGACTGTCCTGAAATGGCGGTGGTGCCCGCCGGCTCGTTCGCAATGGGATCCTCATCGGAGTACGAAAAACCTGTACACCGCGTGAACATTGCGAGGAACTTTGCGGTCGGACGTCGCGAAGTAACATTCGCTGAATGGGATAAATGCGTGGATGATGGCGGATGCAAATCTCGTCCCCAGGATCGAGGATGGGGGCGTGGCGATCGTCCGGTCATCAACGTCAGTTGGCTTGATGCAAAAGAGTTCGTGGTTTGGCTGTCTCGGAAGACGGGACAGATCTATCGGCTTCCGTCTGAAGCTGAATGGGAATATGCCGCCCGCGCCGGGACCGACACCCCCTTTTGGTGGGGTGGCGCCGCCGGCTCGCGCCAAGCCAACTGCCGCGAATGCAATACCGGTCAATCTGAACAGACTTTGCCGGTCGGCACATTCCATGCAAATCGATTCGGTCTTTATGACACCGCGGGCAATGCGGCGGAGTGGGTGGAAGATTGCTGGAATGACAATTACGTTGGTGCCCCGACAGATGGCTCGGCCTGGACCAGTGGGCAATGTCGGCTGCGGGTATTACGCGGCGGCTCATTCGACAGCGCATCCACGTATACACGGTCAACGGCGCGTTTCAGATATGACTTCGACGTGCGATACTATGCCAACGGATTCCGCGTAGTGCGGGAACTGCAATAGTTGCGGGCTCTGTGCAGGCGACATGGTCGTGGCCAATGCCGGCAGTTCCCTGCACGATGGCGACAGAGTGGGGCCGATTTTAGCCGACGCCGTACGCACGGAGCTGCTAAATGGCCCTCCACGTCGGGCTAGATGATGTCGACAATTGAACCGAAATTATCTCAGCTGGATGGCGGCCCACATAAGGGCTTGTTTCGCCGAAGAGGCATCTTCAGCAAGTTCGTGGTCTCGTTCGTCGGTCTGGTCGTACTTGTACTGATCGTCAATGGTGGCCTCGAGACGTGGTTCATGTACCGCGAAACCACGCAGATATTGGCAAAAGCCCAGTCGGAAAAAGCGACCACCACCGCCAATCGCATTGATCAGTTTTTATCGGATATTGAACGACAGATTAGCTGGGCCACACGAGCCAGCTCCACCACAGTTGAACAACGTCGTTCTGATTACGCGCAGCTTCTTCAGCAGGTGCCCGCAATCGACAGCCTGATTTACCTTGACGGCGCCGGGAAGGAGCAATTGAGGCTTACGCGCGGGCAGTTCGTCATTGCGAGCGGGGTCGACTACTCGGACGATCCCAAGTTCAGGGAAACACAAGACAAGCCAGTTTGGTTGTCGCCGGTTCATTTTGACGGTTTTGATCCGTTCATTGCGATAGCAATGGCGCATTCCGGTCGAAAAGCCGGTTCAACCGTTGCAGAAATCAATCTCAAGTTCCTGTCAGACTTTATAGATCAAAGCCAGACCGGTACGGACACAGACGCTTTTGTCTTAGGGCCGGAGGGGCGACTACTCGCGCATTCCGACATTGGTCCCAACCACTTGGGCGCAGACTTATCGAACCTTCCTCAGGTAAAATCCATGATCAAGCCACGCGCCGAACCAGTGACTCTCGGTCAAGACCCCGACGGACACGCGGTCTTGACCGGATCGGCAGCTATCCCGCGGATGAATTGGTTCGTTTTTTTTGAGCAGCCGCTGAGCAAGGCACTTCAGCCGGTCTATGGTCTGCTTTATCGCACCGGGTGGCTCCTCGCTCTGGCCATCATGCTTGCTGTGCTTGCCGGCATGCTACTGGCGCACCACCTGGTCACCCCGATTCGAGCGCTACAGGTCGGTGCCCGGCAATTGGAGGCGAGCGATTTCGGCCACCGTATTAACGTAAAAACGGCAGATGAAATCGAGGAGCTGGCCGACCATTTCAATCGGATGGCTGATCAGCTTCAAGGGTCCTAC